>JAESFV010000098.1_pt1 | contig 154362 bp, 127 predicted proteins | sample 9269471 | NCBI WGS metagenome assembly JAESFV01 (sample SAMN14502647, study PRJNA617108) | algae metagenome | isolation source: Symplocastrum torsivum CPER-KK1 and co-occurring heterotrophs from... | place: USA: Central Plains Experimental Range, Colorado | collected 2001-01-01
CGCCTTGATGCCGAGGGCGCGCGCCTGCTCGGCGATCTTCGCCGCTTCGGTGTAGAAGCCGCCGATGAAGATGGCGTCGGGCTTGGCGGCGCGCACCTTGGTCAGCAGGGTGCGGAAATCCTTCGAGCCGAGCAGGTAGGATTCGGTGCCGACGATCGTGGCGCCGTCCTTTTCGGCGGCCTCGGAGAACGCCTTGGCGACGCCGATGCCGTAATCATCCTGCTGGTTCAGCACATAGATCTGCTTCAGCCCCAGCGTCTTGGCGGCATAGTCGCCCATCATCGCGCCCTGCACCGCGTCGGTGAGCACGTTGCGGCGGAAATAGGGGCTGACATTGGACAGCGCCGGGCTGGTGACGGCGGAGGCCAGGACGGGGAGCTTGCACTCGTTGAACACCGGGATGGCGGCGAGCGCGATGGAGGAGAAGGAATAGCCCATCACCACGTCGACATTCTTGTCGGAGCAGAAGCGCTGGGCGATCAGCACGCCCTCGCGGGCCTCGCCGCGATCATCCACCGCGTCGATCGTGTAGGTGTTGCCGCCCTTCTTGTTCAGCGCGTCGACCGCGAGGTCGAGGCCCTTGCGCATGTTGAGGCCGAAGGCGGCGAAGTCGCCGGACAGCGCGGCGGTGAAGCCGATGGTGATCTCCTCCGCCCGCGCCGTGCCGGGGGAGGCGAGAAGGCCGATGCCGAGCATGGCAGCAGCAATGCGAGTGATCGTCATGCGTGTTCTCCTCTGGAAGAGACGGTGCGTTCGGCACGCTGCGGAAGGTCCCGGCCTTTTGGCCGTGTGGTCTTTAGGGTTCAGTGGAGCTCCACCGTCACCCAGGTCTCAAAACAGTAATCGTCGGCCAGCGACATCACGCCGATGGAGGCGCGCCCGCCCACCCCGATCTCCGGGCCGAACACCTGTTCGAACAGGTCGGAAAGCCCGCTCGCCACCAGGTGCGGCTGGGTGAAGGAGGGGTCGCAGGCGATGAAGTTGAGCGAGCGCACCAGCCCCTTCACCCGGTCGAGGTCGCCGACCGCGTCCTTGATGCAGCCCAGACAGTTGAGCGCGGTGAGGCGCGCGGCCTCATAGCCCTGCTCGACGGTGAGATCGCGCCCGAGCCGGCCGGGAAACAGCACCTTGCCGTCGGCGTCGACGCCCGCCGTCTGGCCGGAGAGGAAGAGCAGCTTGTCGCTGAGATAATGCGGCTTCATCTTGCCGTAGAGCGTGCCGTAATAGTCCGCGCCGCCGCCCGCGCTGGGCAGGACGAGGCCGAGTTCCGCCACACGCCGTGTCGCCGAGTGGGTCATGCGGGCTCCCTGATGCAGGCTGTTCTCACCCGCTGATCTCCGTTCTAATTGGCGCCGACGTCAAACAGGAAATAGCGGGGAATCCATAAAGCAAAGTTATGGAGTCCGCCCCGGCGGCGGCCGCTGCCTCAGGATTGAGCGGGGCGGGTGGCGAGGTGCCGCCGCTTTCAGCGCGGCGCGGCGAGGTCAGGCGCCACGGTGCGGCGGAAGCGCTCCATGAAGGCGACGGAGATGCGCGAGGGCGGGCGGGTGCTCGGGCGGAACATGCCGAACCGATAGGGCACGAGCGGGCGGAACGGGATCGCCACCAGCCCCATCGCCTGGAAGAAGCGGGCGGTGGCGGGATCGACCAGCGTCACCGCGCCGAGCTGCTGCACCAGCACGCAGGCGGTGCCGAAGAACTCCACCTCCGCCACCACGTTCCAGTGCGCCTGCGCCTCGAAGAAGGCTTCCGCCGCCGCGATATGGGTGATGTGCTCGGGAAACAGGGTGACGAAGGGCTGGGAATCGAGCTGCTCCGGCCCGACGCAGCGCTCCCCGGCGAGGGGATGGTCGGCCCGCATCACGCACATGCACGCCACCTCGAACAGCTCCAGCGAGGCGACATGGATGTCGATCGGCAGCTCGGCGAACCCGACGTCGAAGGCGCCGATGGTGCCGAGATCGCGCACCGCATAGGAGGAGCGGGTGATGAAGCGGGCGGTGGCGCCGGCATTCTCCTTCAGCACATCGGCGATGATGGGGGGCAGCAGATAGGTGGCGAGGCCCGGGGGGCTGGCGATCAGCAGCGTCGCCGAGGACAGGCCCTTGAGATTGCGCGAGACCGCCAGCGTGCGCTCCATCGCGTCGAGCGTGCGGACGATGGCGGCGAAGAAGGTCTCGGCCTCCGGCGTCGCCTCCAGCCTGCCATGGGCGCGGTGGAACAGCTTCAGCCCGATTTCGTCCTCCAGCCGGGCGATGAGGTTGCTGATCGCCGGCTGCGACTTGCCCAGCAGCACGGCGGCGGCGCTCATCGAGCCGTTCTCGTAGACGGCGCGGAAGGCTTCGAGATGGCGGGTGTCCATCGCGCCCGCCCCTAGCGCCGGCCGGCCCGGAAGGCGGCGGCGGCCATCATTTCCTCGATCTTGGCGGCGAGCGTCTCGATGGCGAAGGGCTTGGTCAGCATTTCCATGTGGGTGCCGAGCACCTGCGAGCGCGCCACCGTATCCCCGGCATAGCCGGTGAGGAACAGGATCGGCAGCTCCGGCCGGTGGCGGCGCGCCACCTCGGCCAGTTCGCGGCCATTCATGCCGGGCAGGCCGACATCGGAGATCATCAGCTGGATGTCGCGGCCGGAGGCGAGCTCGACAATGGCGCCCGGCGCGTCCGAGGTCTCGATGGCGGCATAGCCAAGCTCGGCGAGAATATCGGCCACCAGCACCCGCACCGAGGCGTCGTCCTCGACCAGCAGCACGCTCTGCCCGTCGCCCTCGGCCAGCGCCGCCGGCAGTTCGGCATCCGTCTCCCCCGGCGGCTCGGCGGCGGGCAGGAAAAGCTCCACCATGGTGCCGTTGCCCGGGCTGCTGCTGATCGCGACATGGCCCTCGCTCTGGCGGGCGAAGCCATAGACCATGGACAGGCCGAGGCCGGTGCCCAGCCCGACCGGCTTGGTGGTGAAGAACGGCTCGAACACCTTGCTCAGCACGTCGGGCGTCATGCCGGTGCCGGTATCGGTGACGGCGATGACGACATAGCGGCCGGGCCTCACCTCCGGCGTGTCGGCCACCTCGCGCGCCTCCAGCACGGCCTGGCGCGTGCTCACCGTGAGGCGCCCGCCATTGGGCATGGCGTCGCGGGCATTGATGACGAGGTTGAGGATGGCGCTTTCCAGCTGGTTGGCATCGGCGGTGCCCCAGCCCGCCCGCTCGTCGCAGGCGATGTCGAGCGCGATCGATTCGCCCAGCGTCCGGCTCAACAGGTCGTGCAGCGAGCCGACCAGCGCATTGATGTGCACGGGCCGCGAATCCAGCGACTGCCGGCGGGAGAAGGCGAGCAGGCGCTGGGTCAGCGCCGCCGCGCGCTGGGCCGAGACCGAGGCGACCTCCAGGAAGCGGTCGAGATCGTCGAAGCGCCCGGAAGCCAGGCGCCGCTTCATGATGTCGACGGCGCCGATGACGCCGGTCAGCATGTTGTTGAAATCATGCGCGATGCCGCCGGTGAGCTGGCCGACGGCCTCCATCTTCTGCGCCTGCCGCAGCGCTTCCTCGGTGCGGCGCAGCGCTTCCTCGGCCTCGCGCTCGGCGGTGATGTCGCGGCCCACCGCCTGCAGCAGGTCGTCGGCCGCCACCGCGCTCCATTCGATGCAGCGCACGCCGCCATCGCGGGCGCGCAGCTGCAGCGCGAAGAGCTGCGGCGCGGTCTCCTGGCTCAGCGCCGCCAGGATCTCACGCAGGCGCGGCCGGTCGGTCGGCAGGACGAAATCGAGAAGATTGGCGCCGGCGAGATGCTCGGCTTCCCAGCCTAGGATGCGGGTCCAGGCCGGGTTGGTGGCGTTGACCACGCCGTCGAGCCGGCCGACCACCATGATGTCGGTCGACAGGCGCCACATGCGGTCGCGGTCGGCGGTGCGCTCGGCCACGCGCCGTTCCAGCGTCAGGTTGAGGCCGCGCAGCTCGGCCTCGGCCGCCTTGCGCTCGCTGACATCGCGCAGGATGGCGGTGACGAAGAAGCGCCCATCGCTCGACCAGCGCGAGGCGGTGAGTTCCAGATGGCTCGGCGCCCCGTCCGGCCGGCGGGCGGTGACTTCCACCGGGCGGGTGAGCGGCGTGCCGGCGCGCACGCTGTCCCAGGCGGTGCGCCAGGCCTCCTGTTCCTCCAGCAGCGTCGACAGGGTGGCGCCGACCAGTGCCTGCGGCGCGGTGCCGAACTGGCGGGCGGCGGACGGGTTGGCGAGCTGGATCACCCCGTCGGCGTCGAGCGTCAGTATCGCGTCATGGGCGCTGTCGACCACGGCGTGGTAGCGGGCATTCTGCCGCTCGCGCAGCACCCGCTCGCGACTGGCGCCGGCGGTGACATCGACCACCTGCACCAGGCAGAAGCCGTGCGGCTTGCCCCCCAGCGCCCGGATCGAGGTGTTGTGCACCATTGGAAGGCCGGCGCGGGTGCGCAGCGGCAACACGGCGGGATGCAGCGAATGGGTGAGCAGGCTGGCGGCGCCGGAGGCGAAGCTCTCCGCCAGCGCGGAATGAAAGCGCGCCGGCAAGGCGGGAAACAGCGCCGGCAACGTCTGGCCGACACAGTCGGCGGCGGGGCGGCGGGTGGCGGCGGCGATCCACGCGTTCCACACCACCACGCGCCCGGCGCGGTCGACGACGATGACGCCGCCATCCAGCCCGTCGACAATGGCGTGCGCCAGATGATCGTCAGACAGGGGCATCGGCCTCAGGCGCCATTCCGCCCGCTGTGCGCTCGATGAATTCGTCGAGCAGCCCTTCCAGCGCGGCCAGCGAGGGCATGTCCATCAGCATCGCGATGTAGCCGCGAATGTCGCGCTCGCGCACGGCGAAGTTGATGTAGAGGAACAGCACCACATCGCCGGATTCAGGCGGCGGCGCCAGCTCGAACAGGTCGCGGCTGTCGCCGCGCAGGATTTCCGGCAGCGACATTTTCAGGCTGCGCTGCAGCATGTTGGCGATGGTCGCCAGGCAGCCATTGAGGATGATGTTGCCGGTTTCCGCCAGCGCTTCCTGTTCCAGCTCGATGATGTCTTCCAGCGGCAGCCCGCCGCCGGTGACGGCACGGACCAGTTCGAGGCTGTTGATCTCCGGGAAGATCAGCAGAGCGCGGCCGGTGATGTCGCCCTCGAACAGCTGGTGCACGGCGACCAGTTGCTTCTCCTCGGTGGCGCCGACGATCTCGATCGCGTCGTCGCGGCTGAGCAGCGTCACCCGGGGAACAGAGAGCAGAACCTGCCGGCCGACCAGCTCGCGCAGGTTGGCGGCCGCCCGGCTGACGCCGAGATTGACCAGCTCGGTCAGCGCGTCGATCTGCAGCTCGTTGAGGGCAAGGCGGCTCTGGTCGCTCACATTGTCCCCTTGGACAGCTGCACCTGGGCGAGAAATTGGCCCAACTCGTCTTCCGTCAAGGGCTTGGAGAGAAATATCGCGCCGACATCGTGGGCCTGGGCGACGATTTCCTTCTGGTGGTTGGCCGAGATGATGGCCATGGCGATGCCGGGCATCAGATCGCGCAGCTCGGACGCCAGCTGCAGCCCGTCGCGGCCGGGCATGTTGAAGTCCAAAAGGGCGATGTCGAAGGGCTGCTGGCCGGCGAGGGCGAGGGCGTCGTCGGCATTGCTGGCCTCGGTGCGCGCCCAGTCGGGATGGAGCTTGTTCATGGCCTTGGCGATCGCCATCCGGGCGAGCTTGCTGTCGTCGACGATGAGAACGTTAAAGACGTGGGACGGCATGGGGAGACAGCTCCGGCGGACATTGTCGCGCTGTGGGTCGAGTGTGCATCTATGCCTCAAGCCGGGCCACGCCGCCAGCGGGCGGGCGGTTCAGCACCGGCGCCACATGGCGGGCGAGGAAGGCGCTGGCCGGCACGCCGCGCAGCTTCGGGCGCAGGGCGAGCAGCACCTGCACCACCGCCGCGTGCGCCGCCTCGCATCCCTGCCAGTCGACGATCGCGCCGGGGGTGGCGATGAGCTGCGCCAGCAGCGCCTCCGCCGCCTCGCTGCCGCAGACGCCTTCCAGATGCAGGGTGCCGTCGGCGGCGCGCCGTACCGTCATGTCTGCGTCCTCATGGCTGCAACGCTTCGAGATCGAGGACGATCAGCACGCGGCCATCGCCGAGCAGGGTGGTGCCGTGGCAGGGCAGGCCGGCGAGCAGCCCTTCCAGCGGCCGCAGCATCACCTCCATGCGGGCGCCCAGCCGCTCCACCTCCAGCCCGCCAAGCTCGCCATTGAGGCGGGTGATGACGACACGCGCGTCGGCGCCGCCGCCCGGCGCCGGGGCAAGGCCGATGGCTTGCGCGAGGTCGATCAGCGGCAGGGTGCGCTCCCGCCAGACGAAGACCCGCGCCGCGCCGATGCGGGAGATGGCGCTGCGCGGCAGGCGCGCGGTCTCCACCACCGCCTCCAGCGGAATGCCCAGCACCTGCCCGCCCGATTCCACCGACAGGACATCGGTCTTCATCACGCTGACCGGCAGGCTCAGCGCCAGGCGCGTGCCCTCGCCCAGGCGGCTGTGAACCCGGACCCGGCCGCCGAGCCGGGCCAGGGCGACGCGCACCGCGTCCATGCCGACCCCGCGCCCGGAATAGCCGGTCACCGCGTCGCGGGTGGAGAAGCCGGGGGCGAAGATCAGGTCCAGCGCCTCTTCCTCGCTCATCGCCGCCAGCACGGCGGGGCTGGCCAGCCCGCGCTCCCCGGCACGGGCGCGCAGGCGGGCGGTGTCGATGCCGGCGCCGTCATCCTCGACCTCGATGATGAGGCGGTCCTCATTGCGGCGGGCCCGTACCGCGACGATGCCGGTCTCCGGCTTGCCGGCGGCGGCGCGGGCGCCCGCCGGCTCGATGCCGTGATCGGCGGCGTTGCGCAGAATGTGCTGCAGCGGCTCGAACAGCGCTTCGACAATGGCCTTGTCGGCCTGCGTCTCCTCGCCCTCGATGACGAGGCGGATCGGCTTGCCCAGCGCGTCCGACATGTCGCGCACCAGCCGCGGCAGGCGCTGGAAGACATGGCGCAGCGGCAGCACGCGGATGCCGAGCACGGCATGCTGCAGCGCGCCGACCAGCCGCTCCAGCGTCTCGTGATGGGATTTCAGCTGCGTCGCCAGTTCCCTGGCGGACAGTTCCCTGGCGGACAGTTCGGTGGCGGCGGCTTCCCTGGCCTCGCCGACGGCCAGCTGCGCCGCCAGCCGGGCATGATGGGCCGCCTGCGTCTTCAGCACGGTGAACTCGCCGGTGAGGCGGACCAGCGCGTCGATGCGCTCGACATCGACCCGCAGCGAGCGCGCCCCGACATCGGCGATCACCGGCTCCGTCCCGGGAGCGGGCGGGGAAGGCGCCGCGCGCGCCTCGCCCTGCGCATCTGCCAGCGCGTCGGCGAGCCTTTGTGAGGTCGCGCCGGCGTCAGCGAGACGCTCCAGCGCGGCGGCCTCAACGTCGCGGCCGCTGGCCCGCAGCACCTGCAATGCGGCGCGCAGGGCGCTCGCCCGCCGGCCGGCAGAACCCTCATCCTCCGGCCCGCGCAGCAGCGCGATCTGCGCTTCGATCAGCTGGCCGGCGGCGTCGGGCGTCCCCGCGCCGGGCGCCGCCGGCGGGGCGAAATCGCGCCAGTCGACCGTGCCCGACAGGCCGGCAAAGGCCGCCTCCAGCCGGGAGCGGGGCTCGGAACAGAGGACAAGGAACGTGAGCCGGCAATGGAACGGGTCGATCTCGGCCGGGTCCACCGTCGCCCCGTCAAGGACGAGGTCGAGGGCCAGCAGGCCGGGAAGCGCCTGCACGGTGGCGAGCGGGTCCTCGCCGCGAAAAAACGCGTCTTCCGCCGGGGTGTAGGCGAGGGCGCAGCGGGCCCCGCCTGCGGGCTCGGCCGCCGGAAGCGTCGCCAGCCAGGCATCGAGAGCGGCCGGGCCGGTGGCAGCAGGCGGCGTGGTTGCCTCTGCCGCGCCAAACAGCGCGATCATCGCGTCGGCGTCGCGCTCGGCCCCGGCGGGCGGCTCGCCGGTCGCCTCGATGGCGTCGAGCCAGTGCACCACCTGGTCGAGGCAGGCGAGGCACTGGCCGATCAGGGCGCCGGTGATCGGCACCGCGCCGGCGCGCACCTGCGACAGCGCGTCTTCCGCCGCGTGCAGGGCGCGGGCCATGGCGGCGAAGTCGATGATGCCGGCCGAGCCCTTCAGCGTGTGGAAGGCGCGGAACGCGCCGTCGATCGCCGCCGCGTCGCGCGGGCGCTCCTCCGCCGCCAGCAGGTCGGCGGTGCCCTGCTCGACCAGCTCGCGCGCCTCGATGAGGAACTGCTCGATGAACTCGTTCACCCCGGCACCCCGCACAGCAGCCGGGCATAGAGCACCAGCGCCGCCGGCTCCAGCGGCTTGACCAGATAGAGATTGGCCCCCGCCGCCCGGGCGGCCTCGATATCCGCAGCGCCGGCCTCGGTGCTGGTGACGAGCGCCGGCAGCGCGGCGAGCGGCAGGGGCTGACGGCGCAGCGCCCGCAGGAAGGTGATGCCGTCCATCAGCGGCATGTTGACATCGACAATGACGAGATCGGCCGGCGCCTGCAGCAGCTTCTCCAGCGCCTCGACCCCGTTCAGCGCCTCCTCGACGACAAAGCCGGCGGCCTCCAGCGCCTGCCGGTAATACAACCTGACGAGGCTGGCATCGTCGACCACCAGAATGCGCGCGCGTGCCGCCTCAGCCATCGCCGCGCTCTCCCGGCCGCTGGTAGATGATGGCGTCGGCAAAGCGGCGCACCTCGAACAGGGGCGAGATCCGGCTCATCGATTCACTGTGGCCCAGGCAGATGAAGCCGCCCGGCAGCAGGTTCTCATACAGGTTCTCCGCCGCCATGCGCCGCGAGGCCTCGTCGAAATAGATGAGCACGTTGCGGCAGAAAATGACATCGAAGCGGCCATGGGCGCGGGTCTGCGCCAGATCCACCAGATTGACGGTGGAAAAGCCGATCGAGCGGCGCAGATCGGCGATCAGCCGCCAGTGCTGGTCGTCCACCGGCTCGAAATATTTGGCGACCAGCGCCTCCGGCAGCCGCATCAGCGCCCGGCGGCCGAACAGGCCGGCCCGCGCCGCCTCCAGCGCCCGTGTGTCGATGTCCGAGCCGACGATCTCGATCTCGAAGGCGTCGACCTGCGGCCAGTGTTCGAGCAGCCAGATGGCGATGGAATAGGGCTCTTCGCCGGTCGAGCAGGGCACCGACCAGATGCGGATCGGCCGGCCTGCCGGGCGCTCCTTGAGGCGCGCGGCGAGGAGATCGGTGCTCAGGCACTGGAGCTGGTGCTCCTCGCGGAAGAAATAGGTCTCGTTGACGGTGAAGGCGTTGATGAACGGCTCGACCTCGCCCGACTGGTCGCTGCGCAGGCGGGCGAAATAGCTGGCGAAGGAGGGGGTGCCGGTGGCGCGCATCCGCTCCGAAAGGCGGCGCTCGACATAGTAGCGGCGGGCCTCGGTGAAGACCATGCCGCTGCGCCGGTAGAGAAATTCGCACAGGCGCCGGAAATCCTCGTCGGTCACGCGCGCGCTCACGGGTCGGTGTCGGAGGAAGCCTCGATCCGCCGGATGGCGACCTCGAAGGCGAAACGCAGGAACGGCGTGCCGGCAAAGTGCCCGGCGCGGCGCGCCAGCACCGGCAGCGCTTGCGGGCCGCCAATGTCGGCGAGAACGTCGAGCGCTGCGGCGCACACGTTCGGCTCGCTCTCGCGTTCCACCACGTCGCACATCAGGGCGGTCGCCTCGGGCGCGGGCAGGACGCGCGCGAGGTCGCAGGCCAGCAGCCTGATGTCGGGATCGGGGTCGGCGAGCAGCGCCGGCAGCCGGGCGGGAAGCCGGGCCGGCATGGCGACCAGCGCGGCGAGGGCGCCATTGCGCAGGCTCGCCTCGTGGGCGCGCAGCAGCGGCAGCAGGGCGTCGGCGGCCTCCTCCGTGGCGCGGCGGGCGAAGGCGGTGAAGATCACCTCGCGCACCGCCGGGTCGGCCTCCGCCGCAAGTGCTGCGCTCAGCGGCGCCTCCGCGCCGGGCAGGGCGGCCAGCGCGCGGGCGGCGTGGAGCCGCTCGCCGGCGCTGCCGGTTTCGAGCGCGGCGACGAGGGTGGCGCGATCGGCGGCGCGATCGGCGGGCGGCGCGGCGGCCTCGCCGGCCTTGGCGCGGATCAGCGGCATGTCAGGGCACCAGCCATCACGGCACCATCTTTTCGAGGCGGGCGGCGATGTCCGGCAGGGGCAGCACGAATTCGGCGCCGCCGGCCTTCACCAGTTCGCCGGGCATGCCCCATACAATGGCGGTTTCCTCGGCTTCGGCAATGGTGTGCCCGCCCTGCGCCCGCAGCATCGCCATCGCCTGGGCGCCGTCATTGCCCATGCCGGTCATCAGCACCCCGACCAGCTGGCGCGGCGGCAGATGCTCCATCGCGCTGCGCACCAGCCGGTCGGCGGAAGGGTGCCAGAGATAATCCGCCTGCGCCGGGGCAGCCATCGCCACCAGCCCGCCGGCGCGGCGCGAGACGATGAGGTCGGCATCGCCCGCGCCGATATAGACCGTGCCGGGCTGGAGCGGCACCGGCCGGCGCACCTCGACGATGCTGAGGGCGCACAGCGTGTCGAGCCGGCGCGCCAGCGGGCCGGTGAAGCTGCCCGGCATGTGCTGCGCCACCAGGATCGGCCAGGGAAAATCGGCCGGCAGCGGCACCAGCAGCGCCTCCAGCGCCGGCGGGCCGCCGGTGGAGGTGCCGACCAGCACCAGCCCCTCGCCGGGGAGGGGCGCCTCGTTGGGGCCGTGCGCCTCGCCGGTGCCGGGCGCGGACGAGGCGTCCGGACGGGAAGCGGCGGCACGGCCGATGCGGTGGCGCACCCGCTCGCGCAGGCGCAGGCTTGGCCGCACCCGGGCGCGGGCGGCGCCGCGCACCGCCTCCACCAGCGCCGGCGCCCATTCGCGAAGGTGCAGCGACACCGCGCCGGCGGGCTTGGGCACGAAATCCACCGCGCCGAGCTGCAGCCCCTTCAGCGTCGCCTCCGCCCCCGCTTCCGTGTGCGAGGACACCATCACCACCGGGCAGGGCCGTTCGACCATGAGCTGGTCGAGGCAGGCGAGGCCGTCGAGGCGCGGCATGTTGAGATCGAGGGTGATGACATCGGGCGCGAAGGCGCGGTTCTGCTCCAGCGCCTCGACCCCGTCGCGGGCGAAGCGCAGCTCGAAGCCGCCGGCCTGGGTGAACACCTCGCCGAGCAGCTTGCGCAGCAGCGCCGAGTCGTCGACCACCAGAAGCTTGATCACGCCTTTGCCGGCCCGGCTTTGCCCGCCGGCCGGGTCGCGGTTTTCGCCCCCGCCTTGGCGAAGGCGTCGAGCAGGCCGCGCTCGGTGCGGGTCAGCAATTCGTCGGGGTCGAGGAGGAGGATGATCCGCCCGGCCTGGTCGAGATTGAGGATGCCCGAGACCAGCCGCGTCGGCTCGCCGGCGAGGTCGGGCGCCGGCGCGATGGAATCCTGCGGGCGGCGCAGGATTTCGCTCACGCTGTCGACCAGGATGCCGGCGCGGTGCTGGGCGCTGCGCAGCACGATCAGCCGCCGGCGCGTCGCCTCGGCCAGCGGGGGCATGTCGAAGCGGCGGCGCTGGTCGATCACCGGCAGCACCGCGCCGCGCAGATTGATCACGCCTTCCAGGAAGGCCGGGGTTTTTGGCACGCGGGTGAGGGTATCCGGCACCTTCATCACCTCGTCCACCGCCGCGATCGGCAGGCCATATTCGTCGCCGCCGAGCCGGAACACCAGGAAGGAGGCCTCGTCCTCGCCCTCGCTCGCGGCGGTGGCGGCCTCGGCGGCGTCGTGCGTGTCGAGGCGCTGCATGACCTCCTCCCGGAACAGGGTGTGGGAATCGAGGATCGACACCAGCCGGCTGCCATCGCCGGCGCGGAAGATCGCCTTCAGCCGCGCCTCGCCGCCCACCCGCGCCGCCAGCGCCGGCGGGATCGGCTCGACCCGCGCGGGATCGAGCGGCAGCACGGCAGTGATGCGGTCGACCACCAGCCCGAGCCAGAGCGCGCCGCGCTTCACCACCACCACCTTGGCCGAGCGTGTGGCGGGCGCCGGCGGCAGGGCGAGCAGCGCCCGCAGCGCGAACAGCGGCAGCAGCCGGTCGCGATAGACCATGACGCCGCGCGCCACCGCCCCAGTGGGAGAGGCACGCGCCTCGCCGAGCGGCAGCGTGGTCACGGCATCGGGCAGCGGCACCACCTCGCGCACCTGCTCGATCGGCAGGGCGTATTCCTGGCCATCGGCCTCGAAGCTGATCAGCTTGCCGGCGCTCGCTGCCGTGGCCGGGGCCGCCGGTGCGCTCGCCGTGCCCGCCGCAGGAGGGCGTGCGGGTCGGGCGCGCGGGGCGAAGGCGGTCGCCAGCAGGGGCAGGATGTCGAGAATGCGGGCGACGTCGCGCGCGCCATGGAAGCGGAAGGCGCCGGTGAACGCCTCGCCGGGCCGCACCAGCGCGCTGGCCTGCGCCTCCTCCAGCCGGTCGGGGTCGATTGCCACCAATTCGCCGACCGCATCCACCGCCAGCGCCACCGGGCTCTGCCCGCGCAGCACGATGGCGCGCGCGGTGGCGAGCGGGGCGGGCGCCTCGCTCTGGCCGAGCAGGGCGCGGGCGCTGGCGACCGGGAGAGCCGTGCCGCGCAGATTGCCGATGCCGAGAAGGCCGGCCGGTGCCTGCGGCAGGCGGGCGAGCGCGGGCAGCCGCACCACTTCCGCCACCGCCTCGGCCGGCAGCGCGTAATGGGCCGCCTCGACCCGGAAGGTGAGGAAGCGCAGCGGCGCGTGGCCGGTGGCGGGGCGCGGCTCAGACATCGGGCTGCTGCAGCTCGTCGGCGAGCGAGGCGATCTCCTCGATGGCGGCGGCAAGGTCGTCCGCGCCCTCGGCCTGCTGCGCGGAGGCCGTCGCCGCCTGCCGGGAGGCGGCGCTCGCCTGTTCCGCCGTCGCCGCGATTTCGCGCGCCGCCTGCGCGCACTGGCCGGCGGCGGTGAGGATGTCCTGCGCGCCGAGCAGGATCGCCCGGTTGGCTTCACTCAGGGCGGCGATATCGCCATCGAGCTTTTCCAGCGCGCCGAACAGGCCGCGATTGGCCTGGATCTCGGCTTCGGCGGCGAGAATGGCCTGCTCGCTGTCGCGCCGCAGCGAGCCGACCTGATCGAGAATCGCGCGCACCCGGGCCTTGATGCCGCCGACGCTCTCGGAAGCGTCGCGGGCGAGGCTGCGTATGTCGGCGGAGACGAGGGCGAAGCCGCGCCCGGCCTCGCCGGTGCGGGCGGCCTCCACCGAGCCGCTGACGGCGAGCATGGTGATCTGCACCGCGATCAGCGCGGTGGCATCGACGATGGTCTCGATCCGCCGCCCCAGCTCTTCGAGGTTCAGCAGGGTGGCGAGCCCGGCGCGGGTGCCGGCCAGTCCCGCCTCGACCCCGGCCAGCAGTCGCTCCAGCGCGGCGCGGCTCTCGCTGAGCCCGGCCTCCATCGCCGCGACCCGTTCGGTCGCCGCCGTCACATTGTCCCGGGCGAGGCTGGCGCCGGCCTCGATCTGCGCCAGCGCGGCGGAGGTCTGCTGGGTGGCGCCGGCCTGCTGCTGGAAGCCGCGGTCGATCTGGTCGATCGCCGCCATGATCTGCGCGGCGGCGCTGGAGAGTTCCTGGATGGTGGCGGACAGTTCCTCGGCGGTGGCGGCGATCTGCTCGACCTGCGCCCCCGCCGCCGTGCCGGCGCGCAGGCCGTCGGTCACGCGCGCCAGCGCCTGGGCGGCGACCTGGCCCTGTTCGAGCGACAGCGCCTGCTGCTGGATGGCGGTCTGGGCCTGCGTCGCCGCCGCCGCCTGCGTTTCCGCCACGCTGGCGATCTGGGCGGCGCCGCGCTGGGCCTCCGCCGCCGCGCGCTCGGCCTCCAGCGCGGCGGTGGCGATCTGGTCGCTGCCGTCGGTCAGATGCCCCATATCGGCGCGCAGCGCCTCCAGCGCGGCGAGGATGGTCGCCCCCAGCCGGGCCTGCGCCCGCGCCGCCTCCGCCGCTTCCTTGACGCCGTCGGCGACGGAGCGGACCTGGGTCTGGATGGTTTCGGCCAGCCCCTGCACCTCGCCGGCGCTCGCCTCGGAGACTTCCGCCAGCGCCCGCACCTCTTCCGCCACCACGGCGAAGCCGCGCCCCTTGTCGCCGGCCCGCGCCGCCTCGATGGCGGCATTGAGGGCGAGAAGGTTGGTCTGGTCGGAGATCCGGCCCACCGTCTCGGTGATCGCGCCGATGTCGCGCGCCCGGCGCTCCAGCTCCTCCATCCGCGCCACCGAGGCGTGCTGGCGCTCGCCATTGCGCTCGATGGAGCGGATCGAGGCGGTGATCTGGATCGCGGTTTCGGCCACCACGAGCTGCACCGCCTCGGTGCGCCGGCGCCCGGCATCCACCTGGGCGCGGGCCTCGATCAGGGTCGCCGCCACCGCCTTGATGCCGGCCAGCTGCTCCTGCGACCCGCCGGCGGCCTCATCCGCGCCGGCGGCGATCAGCTCCATCGAGCGGCGCAGTTCCTCGGCGGCCGCCGAGGCTTCCATCAGCCCGCTGGCCAGTTCCTCGGTGGCCGCCGCCAGGCGCTCGGACACCTTGTCCATCGGCGCCGCGCCGGCACGGGGGGCCGGGGCGGGCCGCGCCGGCCGGCGTGCCGACGGCTCCCCGTCCGTGCCGGAGGCCGGGGTCAATTTGGTGGATTTCACAAGCGCCATGCCGCCCTCTGGATCGTCGGCCCATTTTTCGTTCCGGCCCGCACTGTGCGATGCCCCACCGGCGGGCGCAACGGCGCCGCCGGGGAAGCCGCCGGTGATAGCGCCAGAGCGTTTAAGTCGGCCGGCAGCGAAGGGTTCCGCGCTTTTTCAGGCGGAGGCCTTGCGCGCCGCCAGCCGGGCGCTGCGGTACTGCCGGGGCGAGGCGGCGAAGGCATTGCGGAACTCGCGCGAGAAATGCGCGGCGTCAGAGAAGCCGCAGTCAAAGGCGATCTCGGTGATGGTGCGCGGGCTGTTCTCCAGCATCCAGCAGGCATAATGCGTGCGCAGCTGCCGCTGGAAGGCGGCCGGCGCGATGCCGAGCGCCGCGGCGAAGGCGCGTTCCAGCTGGCGGGTGGAACAGCCGACATAGCGGGCCACCGCGTCCATCGACGGCGGATCGTCCAGCCGCTGCTCCATGAAATGCACCGCCTGATGCACCCGTGCATCGGTGACTTTAGCGAGATCGGCGACGAAATGCGGCTGCGGCAGCGAGGGCGGGCGCATGCCCTGCAGCATCATGTGCCGCACCGCCTGGTTGGCCTTGGCCGCCCCGCAATGGCGGGTGACGAGATAGAGGCCGAGATCGATCGCCGCCGTGGAGCCGGCGCAGGAGAGCAGATCGCCCTCGTCGACGAACAGCTTGTCAGTCACGGCGCTGAGCGTGGGAAACTGCGCCTGGAACGCCTCCAGCACGTTCCAGTGGATGCAGACGGTGCGCCGCGCCGCCAGTCCGGCCTGGGCGATGGCGAAGGTGCCGGTGCACACCCCGATCAGCCGCGCCCGGCAGGCGGCGGCGCGGCGCAGATAGTCCAGCAGCGCCGCCGGCGGGTGCTCGTTGAGATAGTCATTGCCGCCGCACACGGCGATATAGTCGAACTGGGCGGGATCGAGCAGCGGCGCGCTGTCGGAGACCACGACGCCGCAACTGGCGCGGCGCGGGGTGCCGTCGAGGCTCATCACCGTCCAGGAGGCGTGGATCTGCCGGCTGCGCCCGCCATGGTCGGCGGCGAGCCGCAGCGCGTCGATCAGCCCGCCAAAGGCCGCCAGGGTGAACTGGTCGAGCAGCACGAAGCCGACCCGCAGCGGCGACAGCCGGCCGGCCACCGCCGGGGGCTCGTCGTCGGGGCGCGGGGCGAGGGATGGCGCAGAATTCATGTCGCTCATATCAAAGTTTCTGGCCCGATCCTGCAAGCCAACGCTGCGTCAGGCGACGACACTGGCCCTTGCCTGCACATGAGGGGAGACAACAACATGGCACGCTTACCCGGTCTTGTTACGGCATCGGCGCTCGCGCTGGCCGCCGCCATCGCGCCGGCTTCGGCGCAGGAGGCTCTCCATGTCGCCTGGTATGGCGGCAATTGGGGCGACGCCTTCAAAGCCTGCGTCGCCGATCCCTTCACCAAGGCGACGGGCGTCGCGGTGGTGCCTGAGGTCGGCACCTCCACCGTCACCCTCGCCAAGCTGCAGCAGCAGAAGGACGCCCCGACGATCGACGTCGCCTGGATGGATGGCGGCGTGAGCGAGCTGGCGGAGGCCGCCGGCGTGCTGGCGCCGATCACCGAAAAGGGCGTGCCCAACCTGAAGGACGCCCTGCCGCAGGCGGTCTACAGCAATGCCAGCGGCACCTATGCCGTCGGCACCGGCTATTATTCGCTGGGCCTCACCTACAACACCAAGGAAATTCCGCAGGCGCCGACGTCGTGGAACGACCTCTGGAAGCCGGAATATGCCGATGCGGTGACGATCCCCTCGCCGGCCAATTCCTCCGGCGTGCCGTTCCTGTTCTTCCTGCACAAGATCTGGAACGCCCCGGCCGGCGACTTCGCCCCGGTCTTCGCCAAGATCAAGGAACTGAAGCCGGCGCTGTTCTTCGATTCCTCGGGCGCGGCGTCCAACGCCTTCCAGAGCAGCGAAGCGATCATCGGCGCGCATTTCAATGTCGGCGCCTTCGACCTTGCCGCCAAGGGCCTGCCGATCGGCTTCACCGTGCCGAAGGAAGGCGTGTGGGCCACCGATGCCCGCCTGCACCTGGTGAAGAACGCGCCGCGCGCGGAGATGGCGCAGAAGTTCATCGACACCGCGCTGACGCCGGCCGCCTCGCAGTGCCTGGCCGAGAAGCTGTTCCTCGGCCCGTCGGTGAAGGGCGTGAGCGTCTCGCCCGAGACCGCCGCCAAGCTGCCCTGGGGCGCGAAGGGCTCGGTGGAGAATCTCTACCTGCTGAACTGGACCGAGGTGAACGCCAGGCGCGCCGAACTGGTCGACACCTGGAATCGCGAGATCGCCCGCTAACAGGGCGCGGGCCCGCCCGGGCGAAGCTTTCAAGCGAGGCTTCCGGGCGGGCCTCTCCCTCGACCTGCCGAGCTTTCCGTGCCGGGCGGCCGTGATGGCCCCGGCGTGCCGGCTCTGGCGTAGTCTGGCTTCGCCGACACCGGACGGCCACCCTTTTCCGCGCCGTCCGCTCTCCCGCGAGGACACCCCCGTGCCGCCACTTCTGTCGATCGACGCCGTCTCCAAGAACTTCGCCGCGCACCGGGCGCTGGCCGAGGTCGACCTCGCGGTCGAGGCCGGCGAGTTCATCGCCCTGCTCGGGCCGAGCGGCTGCGGCAAGACCACGCTGCTGCGCTGCATCGCCGGCTTCCTCACCCCCGATGCCGGCCATATCCGCATCGAGGACGAAGACATCACCCGCGCCCCGCCCTATCGCCGGCCGCTGAACACGGTGTTCCAGAGCTACGCGCTGTTTCCGCATATGAGCGTCGCCGACAATGTCGGCTATGGCCCGCGCCGGGCGGGCGTCGGCCGTCGCGAGGCGCAGGAGCGGGCGCGCGAGGCCCTGGCGCTGGTCGGGCTGGAGGAGATGGGCACGCGGCTGCCGCGCGCGCTCTCCGGCGGCCAGCAGCAGCGCGTGGCGCTGGCGCGCGCCATCGTCAACCGGCCGAAGCTCCTGCTGCTCGACGAGCCGCTCTCCGCGCTCGATCTGAAGCTGCGCCGGCGCATGCAGATCGAGCTCAAGCACATTCAGGAAAAGCTCGGCATCGCCTTCATCTTCGTCACCCACGACCAGGAGGAGGCGATGGCGATGGCCGACCGGATCGTGGTGATGAATGCCGGGCGCATCGAGCAGACCGGCACGCCGGAGGCGATCTACCGCGCGCCCGCGACCCGCTTCGTCGCCGAATTCGTCGGTGAGCCGAACCTCATCCCGCTGGAGCCGGCCGGGCCGGGGCGGGCGCGGCTCGCCCTTGGCGGGGCGGAACTGCCCGCCGCCGCTGGCATGCGCTTCGCCATGGCCCGGCCGGAGGACATCGTCCTCGTCGAGGGCGAGGCCCCGGATGATGTCGCGACCTTCCCCGGCACCGTCGAGGAGGTGCTGGCGATCGGCCCGCTGACCACGCTGTTCGTGCGCTGCGGCGCCGTGGTGCTGAAAGTGGCGCGGCTCGGCATGTCCGGGGCGGAACTCGCGCCCGGCAGCACGGTGACGCTCGGCCTGCGCCCCGCCGCGCTGCACCTGATCGCGGAGTGAGGGCGGTGGCCGCTTCCCGCACCAGTTTGGCTCTGCTGCTGTTCGCGCCGCTCGCCTTTTTCGCCGCCTTCTTCCTGGCGCCGATGGCGGTGGTGGCGCTGGCCAGCCTCACCACCGACGAGGGTGGCCCGACCTTCGCCCATTATGCCCGCATCCTGCTCGACCAATATCACTGGGACGTGCTGTGGGTGACGTTCCGCATCGCGCTCGCCACCACGGCGCTGTGCCTGCTGATCGGCTTTCCGCTCGCCTGGTATCTGGTGCGGATCGTGCGCTGGCGCAGCTGGCGGCGGGCCTGCGTCATCCTCATCGTGGTGCCGCTGTTCACCTCCAACATCGTCCGCTCCTTCGGCTGGATGGTGCTGCTGGGACGCACGGGCCTGGTCAATCAGGGGCTGATGGGGATGGGGCTGACCGAGCGGCCGATCCGCTTCCTCGGCACCGAGACCGGCATCTTGATCGGCATGGTCTACATCCTCATGCCCTTCGTCGTGCTGTCGGTCGGCAATGCGCTGGCCAAGATCGACACCGCGCTGGAGGATGCCTCGGCCGATCTCGGCGTCGGGCCAGCGCGCACCTTCTGGTTCGTCACCCTGCCGCTGTGCCTGCCGGGCGCGGTATCAGGCGCCATCATGGTGTTCGCTTTGGCGGTGAGCGCCTATGTGACGCCGGCTTTGCTCTCGGGCGGGCAGATCACCGTCTTCTCCATGCTGATCTTCCAGCAATATTCCTCGGTGTTCGATTTCCATTATGGCGGCGCGCTGAGCGTGACGCTGCTGGTGCTGACGCTGGTTCTCGTCACCCTCGCCGGGCGGATCGGCGAGCGCGGACGGAGGGCGGCATGATCGCGCGCCTTCTCATCCGCATCGTCGCACTCGCGGCGCTCGCCTATCTGGTGCTGCCGCTGGTGGTGATCATCGGCGCGTCGCTGACGGAGACCAGCTATCTCGCCTTTCCGCCGCAAGGGCTGACGCTGAAATGGTTCGGCGTGCTGTTCGACGACCCCTCCTATGTCTCGGCCTTCGTCACCTCGACCCTGCTGGCGCTGGCGGCGACCGGGGTGGCGGTGCTGCTGGCGGTGCCGGCGAGCCTGGCTTTGGCGCGCTATGTCTTCGCCGGGCGGGCGGCGGTGTCCTCGCTGCTGATGTCGCCCCTCGTGCTGCCCTATGTGGTGCTGGGCGCGGCGCTGCTGCAGTTCGGCACTGATTTCGGGCTGGCGCGCTCCTTCGAGGCGCTGCTCGTCGGCCATGTCGTCATCGTCATGCCCTTCGTGCTGCGCTCGGTGCTGCCGCTGCTGACCCCGGAGCAGCGGGCGCTGGAAGAGGCGTCGGCGGACCTTGGCGGCCGGCCGCTCACCACCTTCTTCCTGGTGGTGCTGCCGCAGATCCGCGGCGGCATCGTCTCCGGCGCGCTTCTCGCCTTCATCTCCTCCTGGATCAATGTCGAGCTGTCGATCTTCAACACGACGTCGGCGCTCAACACCATCCCGGTGAAGATGTTCAACTACGTGCAGTACACGATCGACCCCACGATCGCGGCGGTGTCCGCGATCACCATCGTCGCGGCTGCGCTCGTCATCATCCTTCTCGATCTGCTGATCGGCCTCGACATGCTGTCCGAGCGCCAACAGCCCTAAGTCCAACGGAGCCTTCGCGATGCGCAAGCAGGACAGTTTCGACGTTATTTACACGCACACCGAGGGCGAGCCGCTCTGCATCATCCATAGCGGCATTCCCTATCCCGCCGGCTCCACCATCCTGGAGAAGCGCGCCTTCCTGGAGGCCAATTACGACTGGGTGCGCACCGCGCTGATGCGCGAGCCGCGCGGCCATCGCGACATGTTCGGCGTGTTCCTGACCCCGCCGTCCTCGCCCGACTACGATGCCGGCCTGATCTATATCGACGGCACGCAGTACTCCCACATGTGCGGCCACGGCACGATCGCGGTGGCCATGGCGATGGTGGCGAACGGCTTCGTGCGCCGCTCGGAGGACGGGATCACCAAGATCCGCTTCGAGACCACCGCCGGCCTCGTGCAGGCGGAAGTGGCGACGCAGGGCGAGGAGGTGCTGTGGACGCGCTTCGAGAACGTGCCGGCCTATGTCGCGGCACAGGACATCGCCTTCGACCTGCCGGGCGTCGGCGCCCTGAAGGCCGACATCGTCTGGGGCGGCAATTATTTCGGCATCATCGATCTGCGCGGCACGGCGCTGAAGATCGGCCCGGAAAACGGCTCGGAACTCTCTCGCCTCGGCATCCTCGCCCGCGAGGCGATCCGCGAGAAGGTGAAGATCCAGCACCCGACCGCCGGCCACATCAACAATTTCAACTTCGTCACCTTCTGGCACGAGCCGACCATCGAAGGCGCGCTGTACAAGAACGTGCATGTGTTCAGCGCCGGCCAGCTCGACCGTTCCCCCGGCGGCACCGGCACCAGCGCGATGATGGCGATGTTCGAGGCGCGCGGCGTGATCGGGCTGCATCAGCCGATCACCTCCGAGGGCCTGCTCGGCACCGGCACGTTCGAGGGCGAGCTGATCGGCGAAACCCGCCTGAACGATGTGCGCGCCGTGCGCCCGACGGTGAAGGGCACCGCCGGCCTGCTCGGCACCGCGCGCTGGCTGATCGACCGCAAGGACCCGGTGGGCGCCGGCTTCCTGGTCGCCTGACACCCACGACGGTTCCAGAAATAGGAAGACCGGCGCCACGCGGCGCCGGTCTTTTGCCGGCTTATTGATAAAACGCTCTAGCGGGCCATGGCGCGCAGGTCGGCGATCTCGGCTTCCGTGAGGTAACGGATCTTCTCGCCGCGCAGCAGGAAGGCGAGCCGGGCGGTCTCTTCCAGTTCCTCGGCATTGTTGACCGCGTCTTCGAGGTCCTTGCCCAGCACGACGACGCCATGCGAGGCGAGCAGGAAGGCGTTGACCGGGTGCGCCTTCGCCGCCACCGCGAGGTCGCGGGCGATCTCCGCCGCGCCGGGGCGGTAATAGGGAATGACCGGCATATAGCCGGCGCGCATCACGTAATAGGGCGTGAAGGGGCGCAGGGCGTTGTCGGTCGGCAGGTCTTCCAGGCAGGACAAGGCGGTGAGATAGGTCGAGTGCAGGTGCACGATCGCCCCCGCCTCCGGCCGGGCCTCGAACAGAGCGAGGTGGAAGGCGAATTCCTTCGACGGCTTGGGCCCCGGTACCGGGGCGCCCGCTGCGTCGATCTGGGCGAGGCTGTCCGGCATCAGCCGCCCGAGGCTGCCGCCCGTCGGCGTGACCAGAAAGCCGCCTTCCTCCAGCCGCACCGAGACATTGCCGGCGCCGCCGACGGAATAGCCGCGCTCGAACAGGCTCTTGCACAAGGCGCACAGCTGTTCGGCCCTGGCGTTCGCGCTCATCTTTTTCCTCCACGCTCAAGGGATGAGGACCGGCACCGCCCGGCGCCGGCCCTCGCATTCTCTCGAATAGGCTCTAGTTCGACAGCGCCCAGCTGGTGAAGCCGGGGACATAGGTGACGAGGCCCAGCACCGCCAGCATGATGCCGATGAAGGGCAGCATGGCGATCGACAACCGCATCACTGGCACGCCGGAAATGCTGCTGGCGAGGTAGAGCGCGGTTCCCACCGGGGGCGTCAGCAGGCCGATGGTGAGGTTGATCACCATGACGAGGCCGAACTGCACCGGGTCGACCCCCAGATGCGCCGCCACCGGACCGAGGATCGGCGTCATCAACAGGATCGCCGGGCCGCTGTCGAGGAACATGCCGACCACCAGCAGCATGAGGTTGATCAGCAGCAGCAGCAGGATCTTGTTCTCGGTCAGGCCGAGGATCGCCCCGGCGATGGTCTGCGGCAGGCGGGCATTGGTCAGCAGCCAGCCGAACAGCGAGGTCGCGGCGATGATGGCGGCGATCACCGCCGTGGCGATGGCCGCTTCGATGCAGATCTTCGGAATGTCGGCGAGGGTGAATTCCTTGTAGACGAAGAGGCCGACCAGGAAGGCATAGACCGCGACCACGGCGCCTCCCTCGGTGGGGGTGAACACGCCCATGCGGATGCCGCCGATGATGATGACCGGCATCATCAGCGCCCAGCTCGCCTCCTTGAAGCGCTTCCACTTCTCGGCGCCGCTCACCCGGCCTTCCGTGGGATAGCCGTGCCGGACGGCGTAGAAATAGGAGTAGAGCGCGAAGCCGAGACCGATGACGATGCCCGGGGCGATGGCTGCGAGGAACAGGTCGCCGATCGAGGCCTGGTTGGACACGCCATAGATGATGATGGCGATGCTCGGCGGCAGGATCAGCGCCAGGCTGCCGGAGGAGGCGACGAGCGCGGCGGAGAAGCCGGCATCGTAATTGCGCTTCTTCATCTCCGGGATCATCACCGAGCCGAGCGCCGCGACATCGGCCACGCCCGAGCCGGAGACGCCGCCCATGATCACGCCGCTGGTGGTGACGACATGGGCGAGGCTGCCACGGATATTGCCGACCAGCGCCAGCGCCAGATTGATGATGCGCCGGGTGATGCCGCCATGGCCCATCAGCGAGCCGGCCAGCATGAACAGCGGGATCGCCATCAGCGGGAAGGAGTCGACCGAGGTGAACAGCCGCTGGCCGAACAGGGCCATCGGGTAGCCCTGATAGAGGATCGCGCCGAGCGCGGCGAGGGCGATGCCGAAGGCGACGGGAACGCCGAGGATGAGAAACAGCGCGAAGCCGCCAAAGAGGAGAAGGGCGATCATGAGGCGACCTTTCCGCCGGAGGTCATGTTCTTCCAGGTCGCGCGCAGGGCAAAGTACAGCAGCGCCGCCCCGCTGAACGGGATGACCGTGTAGACATAGTACATGGGCAGGCCGAGCGCGGCGCTGCGCTGGTGCAGGCCGAACTGGATCAGCGACAGGCCGCCAACCACCAGCGCGAGACCCACCACGGCGACCAGCAGCGTGTTCAGCACGGCGAGCCCGCGCGAGGGCCGGGCCGGCAGCAGCGAGACCAGGAAGTCCAGCGCGATATGCGCCTTCGACTGGAAGGCGGCGGCCATGCCGAGGAAGGTGATCCAGACAAAGATGTACCGGCCCAGTTCCTCGGACCAGCTCAGCGAGTTCTCGAACACGTAGCGCGAGACCACCTGCGCGAAGGTCACGCCCATCATGGCGAACATCAGCGCGCCGATGGCCCAGAGAAGAAATATGTGTATCAGCCGATCCAGCTTGTCCAAGCTTGTCTCTCCCTCAGGCGGCACGCCGAGGGCCATGCCCGCAACGGAGGCGAACCTGCGTTGCGGGCATGGCGGGCGCGGGCCGCGCGGGCCGGTGTGCTACCGCCCGAGTTCCTGCTTGATGCGGTTGTAGAGGTCCGGGTCGACCTTGGCGCCGAAGGCGTCATGGGCGGACTGCGCCGCGGCGGCGATCGGCGCGGTGTCGGGATGGCTGACCTTGAGGCCGGCGGCCTCCATCTTCTTCAGCATCTCGTCGGTCTTGGTGCGGACCTGCTCATTCTCGAACGCCGTGGCGGCATTGGCCGCCTCGACCACGATCTTCTGCTGCTCGGGGGTCAGCTGCTTCCAGCGCATGTCGCTGATCGCCAGCGTGACATATTCGAACTTGTGGTTGGTGAAGGACAGGTTCGACTGCACTTCGTTGATCCGGCCACCAAAGATGAACGGGATCGGGTTTTCCTGCGCCTCGATGACGCCCTGCTCAAGGCCGGTATAGACCTCGCTCCAGGCCATCGGGGTCGGGTTGGCGCCGATGGCGCGCCAGGTCGTCACCATGGCAGGAATCTCCGGCACGCGGATCTTCAGGCCCTTGAGGTCGTCAATGCCGTTGATCGGCTTGTTCGACGTCACCTGGCGCGAGCCGCGCTCCCACCAGTCCAGAATGCGGACATTGGCGGTTTCCACCACATTGCCGGCGATTTCCTCGCCGATCTTGCCCTTGACGACCTTGTTGAACTCGTCCTGCGACTTGAACAGATAGGGCAGTTCCAGCAGCTGGATCGACGGGGCGAAATTGCCGAGCACGCCGGCGATGAGGCCGAAATCGACCGTTCCCATCTGCATGCCCTCGACCAGATCGCGGTCGCCGCCGAGCGTCGAGTTGGGGTAGATGGTCAGGGTGATGGCGCCGTTGGAGCGCTTCTCCAGCTCGTCCTTGAACTTCTGGGCGCCGAGATGCCAAAGGTCCTGCTCGGACTGGATGTGGCCGAGCTTGAGGTTCAGCACGTCCTGGGCGAGGCTGGGCGCCGGGGCCGCCGCGAGGGCGACCGCCGAAACGGCGGAGAAGACCGCCAGCTTCAGCATCTTCATGGTGGTGTTCAACACGTCACGTCCTCCTTTTGATCTTATGATTTGCGGCCCGCATCAGCTCGGGGCCGCGGTTTCAGTGGCCGCGCAGAACGGCGTCGGCCTCGGCGAAGAAATCCACGCCGCCGAAATTTCCTGACTTCAGGGCCAGCGCCACCGGGCGGCCCCCGGCCGGAACGGCGCGCAGCGCGGGGGCGCCGGGCGCGATTTCCGGGCCGACCTCCAGCGAGGTGAGGTCCAGCCCCTCGACCACGGCGCCCGAGGTCTCGCCGCCGGCGACGATGAGGCGTCCGACACCGCCGGCGACCAGGGCCCGGGCGATGGCGGCAAACAGCGTCTCGATCGCCGCCGCCACGGTCTCGCGGCCATGGGTCTGCTGGGCGCGGCGCACCTCCTCGGGGTCAGCCGAGGAGAACACCAGCGGGCGCGCGGTCTGCGCCAGCGCCCAGTCGGCGATCGCTTGGCTGTCCAGCCGGCCGGCGACGGCGTCATCGGCGGCGATCTCGAACACCGGCAGGCCATCCGTGCGATGGCGGGCGACCTGGCCGCGGGTGGCGGTGGAGCACGAGCCGGAGAGCACGACGCACCGGCCCTCGACCCCCTGCCAGGCGCTGCCTTCGCCCGAGAGCAGGCCCTGCCGGCGGAAGTTCTCCGGCAGACCCATGGCGATGCCGGAACCGCCGGTGACGAGCGGCGCCCCGTCCAGCGCCGCGCCAATTTCCATCAGGTCGGCATCGGACAGCGCGTCGACCACGATCAGCCGCGCCCCTTCCGCATCCGCGCGGGTGAGCGCCTCGGCAATGGCGGCGGCGCCCTTGCGCACCTCGGCGAAGCCGACATGGCCGACGCTCATGTCGATCTGCCGCGCCAGCCAGCGGCGGATATCGGCATCCGTCATCGGGTTGAGCGGGTGGTGCTCCATGCCGCTCTCGCTCAGCAGCCGGTCATGGACGAACAGATGGCCCTGATAGAGCGTGCGGCCGGCGCCGGGGAAGACCGGGCAGACCACGACCTTGCGCGCCTCCAGCGCCTGCGCCAGCGCGGCGGCGACCGGGCCGATATTGCCCTCGGGGGTGCTGTCGAAGGTCGAGCAATATTTGAACAGGAACTGGGTGCAGCCCTGCGCCTTCAGCCAGTCCAGCGCCGCCAGCGACTGGGCGATGGCCTCGCTCGCCGGAATGCTGCGCGATTTGAGCGCCACCACGCCGGCCTCGACCGACGGATCGGCCGGCGCGGTCGGCACGCCGGAATATTGGGTGACGCGCATGCCCTGCTTCGACAGGGTGTTGGCCAGGTCGCTGGAGCCGGTGAAGTCGTCGCCAATGCAGCCGAGAAGCATGGTCAGAGCCTTTGCAGATAGTCGGTCCGGAGGACGTCCCGTTCAGGGGGCGTCCAGGGTTTGCGCGCGCATGTCCCAATAGGTCTGGATCACCGTTTCGAGGTGCGCGCGCATCGCCGCCTCGGCGCGGTCCGCGTCGCGGTCGCGAATGGCCTCGAAGATGTGGCGATGGGCCGCCATCGCCTTGCCCAGCCCGTCGGGATGGCTGAGCGAGAAGCGGCGCTGCTCCTCCAGCAATTCCAGCACGACGTGGTAGAGCGTATCGAGCAGCGGATCCTGCGCGATGCTGGCGATGCGGTGGTGGAAGGCGTCGTCGCTGGCGGAGAAGGCCGGAATGTCGCCGGCGCTGCTCTCATTCGTCACCAGCAGCGTTTCGAGATCGGCGATGTCGGCGTCGGTGGCCAGCCGCACCGCCTCGCGCACCAGCGCGACCTCGACGAAGATGCGGGTCTTCTGGAACTGGCGGATGCCTTCCGGGCGGGCGACCAGCATCCTGGCCGCCCCCGACAGCAGCTGCAGCAGCTCGCGCGGGTCGGGCTCCGTCACCCGGGTGCGGTCGCCATTGGCCACCGAGAGCATGCCGGTTTTGCTGAGCCAGAGCAGCGCCTCGCGCACCGCCGGACGGCCGACGCCGTAATGCGCCATCAGCTCGCGTTCGGAAGGCAGCTGGTCGCCCACGCTGAGCTCGCCCGACAGCACCCGCGCCTCGATGTCCTTGGCGATCTGGTCGGACAGCCGGTCGCGGCGCAGATGGGCCGGGGTGCCGAATCCGCTCATGCGCCGAGTTTCCCTGTGATCTCGCGCTTGGCCTCGACGATCGCGGCGAGGAAGCCGTCACGCCATTTGCGGCGGGCGGCGAGGTCTTCGGCCGGCACATCGGCGCGCATCTTCGCCTCGATGGCGGCGACCAGCTCCGGCGTCCACTCGCGCGGGTCGGCCTGCTCCTTGGCGAGGCCGTAATACATCGGGCCGAGATTGGCGCAGTATTCGGCGACGCCCTTGGCGGCGTTGAGGTCGATGGTGGCGAAGGGGCCCATGAAGCACCAGCGCAGGCCCAGCCCGTCGGCGACCGCGGCGTCAACCTCGGCCGGGGTGCAGATGCCGTCCTCGACCAGCCGGAACGCCTCGCCCAGCAGCGCGCTCTGCAGGCGGTTGACCACGAAGCCGTTAATCTCGCGGGTGAGGGTGATCGGGCTCTGGCCGACGGCGCGCATGAGGTCGCGGGTAAAGTCGAGCGTCTCGGTGGCGGTCCACGGCGCCGGGATCAGCTCGACCAGCGGGATGAGATGCGGCGGGTTGATCGGGTGCGCCACCAGGCAGCGGGCGGCGTTGGCGAGACCTTCGGTGAACACCGAGGCGGGAAAGCCCGAGGTGGAGCTGCCGACAATGGTGGTCGGCGCCAGCAGCGCGTCCATCTCGCGATAGAGCGCCTGCTTGATCGGCAGCCGCTCCGGCGCGCTCTCCTGCACATAATCGGCGCCGTCAAGCGCGTCGGCGAGGCTGGTGGCGATCCGGCAGCGGGCGGCAAGGGCGGCGTCGGCCGCGCTGACAAAGGCGAGCGCCGCCTCGGCCGCCGCCGGGGTGCGGTCATAAATCGCCAGATCATGCCCGGCACGGGCGAAGACCAGAGACCAGGACGAGCCCACCACGCCACAGCCGACGATCGCAATCTTCATGTCTCACAGCCCTTTAACGGTTCGCGGCGACGGCCGGTCCCCTGTCCGGATCGCCCCCTCGCGGGGAGCGCGCGCGAACATTCGTGCCGCCGCATAATCATCTGATCTGGTATGACAGGTTGATAGACTGATCGTCAACCTGTCCTGCATACCAATTCCACAGCCCCCGAACAGCGCCGCGCAGGCGCCGGCCTTCCGCCTCAGGAGAGAGGCGGGGGGGCGCGTTTGACGTTTGCGAAGGTTGGGAGATGGGCTGGCGGGCGGCGCAAAGGCGCGGGCCGGGGGAGGCGAGGGCTCACGGCCCCGGAGGTGCCGGAAGCGCTTTCACCCGCGTCGTCCGGGAAGGGCCGCAGGCCGCATCCGGGAGCGCGGGAAGAGTAGGCGCGCCATCCCGGCTCGGCGCTTCGGCGTCGGCCGGGATGACGATCTTACGGGGGCAGGCCGGCGGGCGGGGCCTACGTGCCGGGGCCGAGCCAGAGCGCGGAGGAGGCCGGGATTTCCACCCAGACGCGATCGCCGATTTCATGGGGTTCGCGCGCGCCGGGGTGGAACACTTCGTCGACGGTGATCTCCTGCCCGGCAATGAGGATGCCGAAGCGGATGACGCTGCCGAGGAATTCGCGGCGCATGATCTCGCCCTCGAAGGCGCTGGCGCTGGCGGGCCTGTCCTTCGACAGCTTCGCCACCTGCGGGCGGAACACGAGGCGCGCCTGCGCCGGCAGCACGGCATCGCGGGCGATGTCGATGCGCAGGCCGCCCAGGCTCTCGAAATGGCGGTCGCCGCCTGATGTCACCACCTTGCCCTCCAGCACATTCGCGGTGCCGAGGAAGGTGGCGACGAACAGATTGGCGGGGCGCTCATAGAGTTCCACCGGCGTGCCGACCTGCTGCACCACGCCGTCATTCATCACAGCGATGCGGTCGCAGACCGTGTTGGCCTCTTCCTGGTCATGGGTGACGAAGATGGTGGTGAGGCCGAGCCGCTGCTGCAAATCGCGCAGTTCGCGGCGCACCTGCACCCGCATCTTGGCGTCGAGGTTGGACAGCGGCTCGTCGAGCAGCAGCACCTTCGGCTCGATGACGACGGTCCGCGCCAGCGCCACGCGCTGCTGCTGGCCGCCGGAGAGCTGGGAGGGCCGGCGCTCGGCGAGATGGCCGAGCCCGACGATGTCAAGCGCCGCCGCGACCCGGCGCTGGATCTCGGCGCGCTTCACGCCGCGCTCCTCCAGCCCGAAGGCGACATTGCGGGCGACGCTCATATGCGGCCACAGCGCATAGCTCTGGAACACCAGCCCGACATCGCGCTTCCAGGGCGGCAGGTCGGAAATGTCGCGCCCGCCGACGACGACGCGGCCGCTATCGGCGGTGTTGAAGCCGGCGATGAGGCGCAGCAGCGTGGTCTTGCCGCAGCCGGAGGGCCCGAGAAAGGCGAAGAACTCGCCCGGCTTGATGTCGAGGGAGACGTTCTTCAGCACATGGTTGCTGCCATAGGAGAGGTTCACCCCCTCAATGTGCAGATCGACCGCCGCCGTGTGCAGGACGGCCGCGGCGTCGTCGGTGATGGCGTGAGCGTTCATCGGGCGGCCCCCGTGGTCTTCTGGTTGCGATCAATGATGTATTGCGAGAGCAGGGTGCAGGCGGCGACCAGCACCACGGCGATGACGCCGAGCGCCGCGCCGGGCCCGCGACCGGCGGCGGACTGCATGAAGACATACAGGCCATAGGCCAGCGGCGCGTCGGCGTTGGACTGCACCAGCATCAGCGTGGCGGAGAGTTCCACCGCCGCCGTGGCGAAGCTGGTGACGAAGCCGGCGAGGATGCCGCCCATCATCAGCGGCACCACGATGCGCCGCACCGTGCGCGGCTTGGTGGCGCCGAGATTTTCCGCCGCCTCTTCCAGCGAGACCGAAATCTGCTGCAGCGCGGCGTAGCAGGCGCGCAGCGCATAGGGCAGGCGGCGGATCGCCAGCGCGATGACCAGCACGATCCACATCGTCGCCAGCGGCGTGCCGTCCGGCAGGCGGATATCGTAGAAGGTGCGCAGATACCCGATGCCCAGCACCACGCCCGGCACCGCCAGCGCGGCGGTGGCGGCCCAGTCCAGCCAGTGGCGGCCGATCAGCTTGGTGCGCAGCACCAGATAGGCGATGGCGGTGCCGACCACGACGTCGATGAGGCCGGCGATCGAGGCGTAGATCAGCGTGTTCTTGATATAGACTGAGCTCTCGCCGAACACCCTGGCGTAATGGGTGACGGTGAAGCCGTCCGGCAGCGGGCTGAACGACCAGATGGTGGCGAAGGACAGCAGCAGCAGGCCCAGATGCGGCGCCAGCACCAGCGCCAGGATGAGGCCGACGACGCCATAGGCGACCACCTGCTCCCACGGCCGCATCGTGCGCTTGGCAAGCCCGCCGCCGCCGCGCTGGGTGGTGGCGTAGTCACGCCCGCGCAGCGCCAGCGCCGACACCCACATGGCGAGCACCGACACCACGATCAGCACCACCGCGATGACATAGCCCATCGGATCGGTGAGGCCGATCGAGGTGACGCGCAGATAGGCCTGCGGCGCCAGCATGTCCTTCACATTCAGCAGCAAAGGCGTCGCGAGATCGTCGAACACCTTGACGAACACCAGCGAGGCGCCGGCGACATAGCCCGGCATGGCCAGCGGCAGCACGATGCGCCGGAACATCCGCATGCCGGAGGAGCCGAGATTCTGCGCCGCCTCTTCCATCGAGCGGTCGATATTGCGCAGGGCGGCGGAGAGGTTGATCAGGATGAACGGGAAATAATGGATGGCCTGGACGAAGATGACGCCGTTCAGCCCTTCCATGAAGGGAATGCGGAAGCCGAAATACTCGTTCAGCAGCAGGTTGACGCTGCCATTGCGGCCGAACAGCAGCTGCATCGCCACCGCGCCGACAAAGGGCGGCATGATCAGCGGCACGAAGCCGAGCGTCTGGATGATGAGCGCGCCGCGAAACTCGAAGCGGGTGGTGATGTAGGCCAGCGGCAGCGCGAACAGCGAGGCCAGCACCACGGTCATCGCCGAGACATAGGCCGAGTTCCAGAACGACCGCATGAACAGGTCGGTGCGGAAGAAGTCGGCGAAATTGATCAGGGTGAAGCTGCCGCTGCCCTTCTCGGTGAAGGCGACATAGATGACGGAGCCGACCGGCACCAGCAGGAAGGCCAGCAGGAAGGCGGCGAGCCCGAGCGCCAGGGCGATCTGGCCGGTTGATCCAGGCACGCGCCAGCGGCGCGCCGGGGCCTGGGTGAAGGCGAGCGACATGCGTCACGCTCCAGCTATGGCGTGGGAGGAGGGGACGCGGCGCCGGCGCCGCGTCCTATTCGGGGAAGGTCAGGCCCGCGCGCGGCTCAGTTGGCGAGCGCGGCGGCTTCCGCGACCTTGGCCTTCGCCTTGGCGTAATTGTCCTTGGCGAAGGAGGCCCACTGCTGCTCGATCTCGGCCTGGCGGGCGCCCTTCTCCTTGCCGCCGCTGAAGGCGGCGCGCACTTCCGCGCTCGACGCCTGCTCCTCGGTGACGGGGACGGCGCCGATCAGCGCGCGGGCTTCCTTGATGAGGGCGCGGGCCTGCGGGTTGTCCTTGGCCTTGAGCTTGCCTTCCACCGCATGGATCGACTTGGTGACCGACTTCAGGTCGTCCAGCTGGAAGGAGATGAGCTGGTCGAACAGCGTGTCGACCACCGCCGTGCGCTTGCCCGACTTCTCGACGTCGAACATCGTCATCGACTTGAAGCGCGGATCGGTGAAGGGGTTCGGGTAGCCCTCGGGCGCCTTGGCGTAGACGGCGGGGTTGACCGGCAGGCGGCGGATGCTGGGCTCCAGCAGCACTTCCTGGCCGGCGGGCGAGAGCAGGAAGTTGACGAATTTCTGCGCGTTCTCGGTGTTCGGGGCGTTGGCGACGATGCCGACATTGGCCGGCACGACCGTGGTGACAGTGGGATAGACGAACTTCACCGGGAAGCCCGAGCCCTGGGCGGAGAAGGCGAAGAAGTCGATGACGATGCCGTAGCCGACCTGGCCGGAATTCACCGCCTCCGGCACGCCGAAGGAGCGGTCGGTGATGGTCTGGAAGTTGCCGGCCATGTCCTTGATGGTCTGCCAGCCCTTGTCCCAGCCTTCGCCCTGCAAGATCGTCTCGATCGTCAGGTGCGTGGTGCCGGAGCGGGCGGGCGAGGCGATGGCGACATGGTCGTAATAGGGAGCGGCGGCGAGGTCGTTCCACTCCTTCGGCTCGGGCAGTTCATTGGCGCCGACATAGCGGGTGTTCCACATGATGCCGTAGCCCGACGCCGCGAAGCCGAAATAATAGCCGTCGGGGTCGTTGATTGGGTAGGCGCCGATCTTGTCGGGAATGCCCTCGGCGGTGGGGGTGAATTTCTGCAGCAGCTGCTTGGACTTCAGCACCTCGAAAGCGTCCGGCGCCGAGGCCCAGAACAGGTCCGTCTGCGGGTTGGAGCGGGTCTCGTCGAGATATTTCACGCCCGCATTGGTGTTGCGGTTCTGCACGTCGAGCGAGATGCCGGGATTGGCCTTCTCGAACGCGGCCTTGATCGGGTCGGTAACGTCCTTGGAGAAGGAGGTGACGACGGTGACCTTGCCGGACTGCGCCAGCGCCGCCGGGGCGGCGGCGGCGAACGAGGCAAGCGCAAGGGTGGCCGCGAGGGCGGCGGAACGGATCATGGCGTTTTCTCCCAAAAGTCTGCTTTGGCGGCCCGAGGGCTGCGCGTGCCTCTCCGCAACCCGCGTGCCAAGGCGCGCGTGGTGGATAAAGTCTAGACCTATCAAGCGTTTATGGGGGGCGGGTCGGCGCCGCCGGACGCGCATGGGTCAGCGCGGTAACAGCGCGCGCCGCCCGCATGGGTCATTAAGGTAACATCGCGGCGGGCGTGTCAGCCTCGGCGCTCAGTCCTCGACCGCGTCGCGCTCCAGCCCGTGCTTGCGCATCTTCAGGTAGAGCGTCTTGCGCGAGATGCCGAGTGCCTCGGCGCTCTGCCCGACCCGCCCCCCATGGCGCGCGAGCGCCTGGGCGATGGCGTGGCGCTCGGCGATGTCCATCATCGCCTCCAGCGACAGCCCGTCCGCCGGCGCGGGGGACGAGGCCGAGACCGGCTCCGCCTCGTCCTCCAGCCCCAGCACATGGCGCTCGGCGGCGTTGCGCAGCTCGCGCACATTGCCCGGCCACGGCCGGCGCATCAGCTCGCTGAGCGTTGCCGCCTCCACCGGACGGGCCGGCACGCCGTCGCGCGCGGCAACCATGGCGACGAAATGCCGGAACAGGGCCGGGATGTCCTCGCGCCGGTCGCGCAGCGGCGGCAGGCGCACCGTCACCGTGTTGAGCCGGTAGAGCAGATCCTCGCGGAAGCGGCCCTCGCTCGCCAGCGCCAGCAGGTCGACCTTGGTGGCGGCGAGCACGCGGATGTCGACCTTGATCTCCGCATTCGAGCCCAGCCGCTCGATGCTGCGCTCCTGCAAGGCCCGCAGCAGCCGCGTCTGCGCCGCCAGCGGCATGGATTCGATTTCGTCGAGGAACAGCGTGCCCTTGTGCGCGTGCTCGATCTTGCCGATGCGCCGCTCGCGCGCGCCGGTGAAGGCCCCCGCCTCATGGCCGAACAATTCGCTCTCGATCATGTTCTCGGGGATGGCGGCGCAGTTGACCGCCACAAAACGCCCGGCCCGGCGCCGCCCGAAATCGTGCAAGGCGCGCGCCGCCATTTCCTTGCCGGTGCCGGTCTCGCCGAAGATCAGCACATCGGTGCGGGTGTCGGCGAGCACGGCGAGCGTGCGGCGCAGGCGCTGCATCGGCTCGGCGCGGCCGATGAGCCGGGCGGCCCAGACATCGTCCGCCGCGTCGTCGTCGCGCGCGGCGTCTTCGCGCAGGGCCCGATTCTCCAGCACCAGCCGGCGCTGTTCCAGCGCGCGGCGGACGGTTTCCACCAGCAGCACCGGGTCGGCCGGCTTCTCGATGAAGTCCCACGCCCCGGCCCGCAACGCGCGCAGCGCCATCGGCACGTCGCCATGGCCGGTGATCAGCAGCACGGGAATGTCGGGATCGATCCGGCGCACCTCGTCCAGAAACGCGAAGCCGTCCATGCCGGGCATGCGCACATCGGAGACGACGACGCCCTCGAAGCCGGGCGACAGCGCCTTGAGCGCCGCCGTCGCGCCGGCGACCGGGGCCACGGCCAGCCCGTCCAGTTCCAGCGTCTGGCCATAGGCGTGGCGGACCTCGGCGTCGTCATCCACCAGCAGCACGTCGGGCGGGCTGGTCATGCCGCCTCGTTGAGTTCGATGGCGAAGGTGCTCCCCGCCGGCGAGCTTTCCCGCAGCAGCAGGCGGCCGCCGAAATCGCGGATGATGTTGAACGACAGCGACAGGCCGAGGCCGAGGCCCGAGCCCGGCGGCTTGGTGGTGAAGAACGGGTCGAAAATATCCGTGTGCATGCCGTCTCCAATTCCCGTGCCGCTGTCGCTGATCTCGATGCTCACATGCTCGGCGCCGCGCGACGCCCGGATCTCGATCCGGCGCCGCGGGGCGTTGTGCACCGCGTCCATCGCATTGGCGATGAGATTGACCAGCACCTGCTCCAGCCGCACCTCCTCGGCAAGGACGTGCAGCCCCGGCGGGATGGCGCGTATCATCTCGATATGCTCGTCGGCAATGCGCTGGGCGAACAGCGACAGCGCGCCCTCGATCACCGCATCGAGGCTGACCGGACCCATGTCGGGTTCCGGGCGGCGGGCGAAGCGCTTGAGATGGGCGATGCTGCGCGCCATGCGGACGGTGAGCCCCTCGATCCGGGCGAGGCTTTCCGCCGCGTCCTCGGTGCGGCCGCGCTTCAGCAGCACGGCGCCGTTATGGGCATGCGAGCGCAGCGCGGCGAGGGGCTGGTTGAGCTCATGGCCGATGCCCGCCGCCATCTGGCCGAGCGCGGCGAGCTTGGCGGACTGCACCAGCTCGTCCCGCGTCTGCCGGAAGATGGCGAGGGCGCGGGACAGTTCGTCCAGCTCGTCGGCGCCGAAATAGCCCTGCGCCTGCGGCGCCGGCAGGTCCACCGGGCCGCCGCTGGCAATAGCGCCGGCGGCGAGGGTGAGCCGCTCCAGCCGGGCGATCAGGCTGCGCCTGACATAGAACCAGCCCACCAGCACGGCGACGCCGAGCGACAGCAGGGCGATGGCGAGCAGCAGGCTGCGGCCGACCACGATGGCCTCCGCCGCGCGGGCGGCGGCCGCGCGCGCATCGGTTTCGATCTGCCGCGCCACCGTGCCGATGCTGCCGCCGAGCTCGGCGGCGAGGTCGCGGCTGGTGGCGAGCCGCTTCTGCCCTTCCTCGGACGCCGCGATTTCCGCCACGCGCAGGCCCGGCAGGCCGCTTTCCGCATCGGCCAGCGCCGCGAGGCGGCCGACGATCTGGCGCACGGTGATGCTGTCGGCCCAGCCCTGCAGCCGCTTGCCCTCGACCACCAGCTCGTCGACCGCCTCGCCGAGGAAATGCCCGGTCTGGCGCAGATCCTCCGGCACCCGCACGCTGGCGACCTGCCCGAGCAGGCCGATGGACAGATGCGCCTGCGCGCTCAAGGCGAGGATCGCCTCGGTCTTCGAGGTTTCGTCGCGCAGGATGCGCTGCGCCGCCCGCGCGACCTCGCCCGCCTGTCCCACCTGTTCCAGCGCGGCGTTGATATTGAAGCGGGCGTCCTCGACCAAGGGCTCGACCTCGTCCACCAGATCGGCCTGCAGCCAGCGCAGTTCATCGACGATGGCGCGGGTGCGCGCCTCGATGTCGAAGCGCCGGCGGGCGGCCTCGTCCACGGCGTCGAGCGTGCTGCCGAGCGCGTCCACCAGGCGGCGCAGCGCCCCGAAACCCTGCGCGCCCTCGCCCCTCGGGGCGGTCTCCAGCAGGCGGCGGAGATCGCCGAGCCGGACCCGCGCGCGCTCCATCGCCAGATCATGGGCGTCGCGGCGCTCGGCGGTGGCCAGCTCGGTCGCCGCCGCCGTCAGCCGTCCGCCGGCCTGCGAGAGCTGGGCGGCGAACACCAGCGCCGGCACATGGCCGCGCGCGATCGAATCGAGTTCCGACGACAGCCGCGCATAGGACAGCCAGCCGACACCGCAGGCGATCACCGCCAGCGCGCCGACGCCGATGAAGGCGACCAGCAGCCGCCCGCCAATGCCGAAGCGCGTTCTCTCCCCGCTCACGGCGCGGCCTTGCCCGACCGCAGCGCCGGCAGCCGCCCGCGATCGACCAGATGCCGCCGCCCGGCCTCGGCGGCGGCGCGCGCCTCACTCAGATTCTGCGCGGTCCACGCCTGGATGCGCGCGGTCAGCGCGGTCTGTTCCACCGGGGCCGGCAGGCCGCGCGGCACCCGCACCAGCTTGACCTCGCTGGCGAGGCGGGCGGCCTCGGTCTCGCCGAACGGCATCTGCGCCAGCAGGGCCCGCGCCCGCGTCACCTCGCGGGCGGCGTCGGCGTCGGGCGCGGCCAGCAGCGCCGCCTCGACCTCATAAATGGTGCGCCAGATCTCGGCGGCGTCGCTGAGCGGGAAGGTGATGAGCTCGTCGAACAGGATGTTGATCAGCTCATAGCGCTGCGCCGAGCGGCCGGCATCGAAGCTCCAGGTCGCCGCCTCGTCGCTGAGCGCGAAGGGGTTGGGGCCATCTGTGGCGCCATCGGCATAGAATTCCGGGCGGATCGGCTGGCGGTCGATTTTGGGGTCCAGCAGCAGAAGCTGGCCGGGCACCGACAGCAGGAAATCGACAAAGGCGTTCGCCGCCTGCGGGTTCACCGCATCCTTGAGCAGGGCGATGCTGGCGGGGGTGAACACTTTCTGCTCGGGAAAGCTGAACCGCACCGGCCCGGCATCGAGCTCGCCCGGCTGGGCGAGGAAATCGATGGTGATGCCCACCCCGAACCGCCCGCGCGACACGCCCGCCGCCACCCCGAAGCTGCGGGCGGTGACGGTGGCGAGATTGCCCCCCACCTGCCGCCACACCGCCCAGCCGGTTTCCCACCCTTCCGATTGCAGCAGCGCCTCGACCATGAGGTGGGTGGTGCCGGAACGCGAGGGCGAGGAGATGCCGACATGGCCGTGATAGACCGGCGCGGTAAGGTCCCGCCAGCGCTGGGGCACGCTGAGCCCATGGCGGGCGAGATAGGCCTCGTTCCACACCACGCCATAGCCGGACAGGGCGAAGCCGAGATACATGCCGGACGGGTCGTTCACCGGATAGCCCGCCACGACCGGCGGGGTGCCGGTGTCGCGCGGGGCGAGCGGGGCGAGCTGGCCCTCCAGCTTCAGCAGCTCGAACGCATCGGGCGCCGAGGCCCAGAACAGGTCGGCCTCCAGCCGCTCGCCGCCGGTGATCAGCGCCACGGCGGCGGTGGTCTTGCGCTGGACGAACTCGACCTCGATATCCGGCCGCGCCTGTTGAAACGCCTTGCGGTACAGCTCGATCATCGAGGGCGGGAACGAGGTGACGATCCGCAGCGGGCGGGCCGCGGCCGGCACCGCCTGCGCGATCAGCAGGCACAGGCCGATGAGGGCCAGAGCGCAGATGCGGTGCTTCACCGCCTTCTCCCCGATTGTGACGTTTCTTGTTGCGCCACCATCGCCGGAGTGCGGGCGGCCCGCAACCATGTGCGCCCGATGGATCAGCCCGGAAGGGCCAGCGCGCGCAGCACGAGCGAGCCTGCCAGGGTGAGCATGACGATGCCGACGCCGGCGTCGAGCACCCGCCAGGCGGCCGGCCGGGCGAAGAGCGGCCGCAGCAGCCGCGCGCCATAGCCGAGCGCGGCGAACCAGGAAAAGCTCGCCAGCGCCGCCCCGGCGACGAAAGCGGGCCGCACCGCCTCGGGCTGGGCGGAGCCTGCCGCCCCCATCAGCAGCACGGTGTCGAGATAGACATGCGGGTTGAGCAGGGTGAAGCCGGCGGTCGCCATCAGCGCCCGGGCGAGCGTCGTCTCGCCCGCCGCCATGACCGCCATCGCCTCGGGCGCCGCTATGCGCCGCAGCGCCTGCACGCCATACCAGCCGAGAAAGCCGGCACCACCGAGCGCGAGCAGCGTGGTGAGCTGGGGCAGGGCGGCGAGGAAGGCCCCCACCCCGGCGACGCCAGCGGCGATCAGCAGCGCATCGGCGGTGCCGCAGAACAGCACGATGGCGCCGACATGCTCGCGCCGCAGCCCCTGCCGCAGCACGAACAGGTTCTGCGCGCCGATGGCGATGATGAGGGCGCCCGAAAGCAGGAAGCCGGTGGTGAAAGGCAGGAGCAGGGTGGTCATGCCGGGGTGGTGGCGCGCGGCGCGGGCCAAGTAAAACTTGTTCTTCTAAGGCTGATGAAGCAAAACTTCATTCATGCTGGATTACCCCGCCCTTGCCGCTGTCGCCGCCGTGGTGCGGGAAGGCTCGTTCGAGCGCGCCGCCGCCGCGCTCGCCATCACCCCGTCCGCCGTCTCGCAGCGGGTGCGCGGGCTGGAGGAACGGCTCGGGGCGATCCTCATCATCCGCAGCCAGCCCTGCGAGGCGACCGAGCTCGGCCGCAGCCTGTGCGCCCATCTCGACCGTGTGCGCCTGCTGGAGCACGATCTGGCGCCGGCGCTAGGCAGCAACGCCGCCGGCGCGGGCGAGCGGCTGACGCTGCCCCTGGCGGTGAATGCCGACAGCCTCGCCACCTGGTTTCCCGCTGCTGCCGCCGCCTTCGGACGGGTGGCGCAGGTGTCGCTGGATCTCGCCCTCGACGATGAGGCCCACACCGCCACCCGGCTGCGTGCCGGCGAGGTGCTGGCCGCCGTCACTGCCGAGCGCGAGCCGGTGCAGGGCTGCCGGACGATTCCGCTCGGGGCGCTGCGCTATGCCGCCTGCGCCAGCCCGGATTTCGTCGCGCGCTATTTCCCTGCCGGCGTCACCGCCGCCGCGCTGGAAGAGGCGCCGTGCCTGCGCTTCGACCGGCGCGATTTCCTGCAGGCGCGCTGGGCGCGGGCGGCCCTGGGCACCGAGGCGCTCGGCCCGGTGCATTGGGTGCCCTCGACTCACGGCTTTCTCGACATGACACGGGTCGGGCTGGGCTGGGGCCTGCACCCAACCGTGATGGTGGAGGACCACCTCGCCGCCGGCCGTCTGGTGGAACTGGTGCCGGCGCAACGGGTCGATGTGCCGCTGTACTGGACGGTGATCCGCCTCCAGACCCGCGCGCTGCGCCAGCTGACGGAGGCGGTCTGTGCGGCGGCCGGTGCGGTTCTCAGCCGCTGAGGCCTCGGCAGCAGCCCCGGCCGCGCCGCCCTTCCACCCCGCGCGATCGGCCAGCGCCTCTCGCCTAACCGAGGGTTGCGGTCTCGTCCGTCAGTCCATCTGGCGAGGCCAACGGAAGACACGGCAGAATCCGGGTCTTATCGAGAATGTCGATACCGCCCATTGTTTATAGGAATGGCGCGGTACTCAAGTTATTCAACAAGCTGTCACGTAGGAAAACTACTTCCGATGCCCATGCAATGCGCACTATCGGGCGCGTATACAATGGGAATTGAAAACAATGACCAGCATCGTCAGCCCCATCCTCGACTTCATGGCGAAGCGCGGCTCGGAAGATCGCGTCATCGATCTGAATGACGTGTTCGGCGGCAACGGCCTCACCTACACGATCGAAAGCAGCGATCCTGCGGTCGCCGCGGTCCGGATCGAGGGCAGCGCGCTGACCATCGATTTTCTCGACACGCTTGGCTACACCGACCTCAAGATCACCGCGACCGATGCCAATGGCGCCACGGCGGTGGAGAATGTGCGTGTGCGCGTGGCCAGCGAGAGCGCCTTCACCATCGCGGTGATGCCCGACACGCAGGACTACACGTCCAACCCCGACCTCAACCACATCTTCGGCGACATGACCCAGTGGCTGGTCGATCACCAGGAAAGCCTGGGCATCGAGTTCGCCATCCATGTCGGCGACATCACCCAGCGCAACACGGCGGAAAACTGGGCGATCGCCGAGGCGGCGCTGCGCACGCTCGACGGCAAGATCCCCTATTCGCTGCTGCCGGGAAACCACGACCAGAGCGACCAGGGCCGCGCCAACGACCACAGCTCGGTCTATCTCGACGACCTGTTCTCGCCGGAGAAGCAGGCCGCCACCAGCCCCACCTTTGGCGGCGTCTATGACCAGGAGCCGGAAAGCGCCAAGAACAACTACCACACCTTCACCGCGCCTGACGGCACCAAGTGGCTTGTCATGTCGATGGAATTCGGCGTGCGCGACGACGTGCTGCGCTGGGCCGGCGATGTCATCGAGGCGCATGCCGACCACCGTGTCATCATCGCCAACCACTCGATGACCAACTTCGCCGGCCGCCATGATCCGCTCGGTTCGCCGCTGTTCAACGAGGGCACCGGCTACGATTACGGCATGGGCAACACGCTCGAAAACCCCAATGATGGCGAGACCATCTGGCGCGAGCTGGCCAGCAAGTACCCGAACGTGGCGATGACGTTCTCCGGCCACATCTTCGGCGACGGCGCCGAAACCGTGACCAGCTACAACCAGTATGGCCAGCCGGTGCACCAGATGCTGGTGAACTACCAGAACGGCGTCGCCAACGAGATCAATGGCGGGCGCGGCGGCAATGGCGCCATCCGCCTGGTCGTGGTCGACCCGGAAGCCGGCACCATCTCGACCGAGACCTATTTCACCGAATTCGACAGCTACCTCACCGGCGGGCGCACCGAAGGCGAGCTGCAGGGCGACTATAAGGAGCACGAGCAGGTGCTCGACGGGCTCGATCTCGGCCCGGTGACGCCGCAGGCGCTGGCCGATGCCGGTGACGACATCTTCGCCACCGCCCCCGCCGGGGCCGACGAGGGCGCGGTGGTGCTCGATGCCAGCGGCTCGCGCAACCCGGGCGACGCGATCGTCGCCTATCGCTGGCTCGACAAGGACGGCCAGGTGGTCGCCACCGGCCAGAAGCCGACCGTCTCCTTCGAGGTCGGCAGCCACAAGCTGACCCTTGAGGTCGAGGATCGCGCCGGACTGGTGACGCGCGACGAGATCCGCGTCGTCGTCAGCGGCGATCGCACCTTGCTGGTCGACAATTTCAACGATGGCGACGCACGCGGCTGGACCACGGTGCGGCCGCTGCTGGTGAACACGACCGTCCTTGAGACCGCCTCGCAGGCCGGCGCCCCGGCGCTGGAGGGCGGCGATGCCGGCGTGCTCTCTTTCCCCCCGCTCGAAGGCAGCCAGTACTACCATGTGCAGCCGGGCTTCGAGCCGTCCGCCGGCGACGACTTCGAATCCTACACGCTGATGATGGACCTGATGGTCTATGACGGCCAGGGCGCCTATTTCTCGCTGTTCCAGAACGACCTCGAAAACGCCGCGGACGGCGTCATCTTCATCGAGAACAAGAACAACGGCACCGGCACGCTGGAAATCCTGCGCGGCGCCCATGGCACCATCACCTATGGCCAGTGGCACCGCATCGCGCTGACGGTCGAGAAGATCGACGACGCCACCGCGACGCTGAGCAAATATATCGACGGCGCCTTCGTCGGCTCGCAGGTGGTGGCGATGGACCGGCTGAAGATCGACGGCGAGGGCGGCTTCTACCTGCTCGCCGACGACAATGGCGAAAGCGGCTACGGACACCTCAACAGCGTCGTGTTCTCCGACCGGGTGTTCAGCGCCAGCGAGATCGCCGATATGGGCGGCGCCAAGGCCGACGGCCCGCTGGCCGCGGTGAGCGACGGGCGCACCGTGCAGTTCGACTTCAATGGCGACATCGCCGCCAGCCTCGGCGCGGGCACGCTCACCATCGTCGACAAGAAGGGCGATGCGCTGGAAGCGCTGACCACCTTCGGCACGGCGGCCTCCTACGGCATTCCCGAACTGCCGGGCGGCGACGACCAGGTGATGTTCTTCCCCGCGCCGAAGGAAAAGCAGGGCTTCGTGGTGACGCCGGCCGGCGATGACGACGTCATCACCGAATACAGCCTCGTCATGGACGTGCTGGTTCCCGATGGCCAGGGCCGCTACATCTCGCTGCTGCAGACCGACCCGAGCAACACCAGCGACGGCGACGTCTTCATCCGCCGCAACAACGGCACCGGCATGGCCGAACTCGGCGGCGGCGGCTATGACGGCGCCTTCGCCTATGGCGAGTGGCAGCGTATCGCCCTGGTGGTGGACCAGGGCCCGGACGGCACCGTCACCCTCACCAAATATCTGAACGGCACCCTCATCGGCTCGCGGGTCGTGGATGCCGAGCGTTTCAAGCTCGATGGCGAGAAGGGCTTCCTGCTGTTCGCCGACGAGGACGGCGAAATGTCCGACGCCTATGTGAACAGCGTGTCGTTCACCGAGGGCGTGCTCACGGCCGAGCAGGTCGCGGCGCTCGGCGGCGCCAAGGCCGGCGGCATCTTCATCCAGGCGCCGGACGCGAACACCACGCAGTTCGACTTCTCCGGCACGCTCGACGCCACTTTCGGCAATGCCCAGCTCGACTTCCTGGACGAATCCGACACCGGCTTCTGGAAGGTGAAGGGCAGCGTCCATTCGCGCAAGGATGACGACGCGTCGATCGACGCACCGGAAGGCGCGCTCTACTACTCGCAGGACAATCCCGACAAGATTCTGGTGTGGAACGACCCCGCCGCGCTGGCGTGGAAAGACTATGTGTTCGACGTCACCATCCGTTCCACCGACGACGATGTGATCGGCACGGTGTTCTACTACGCCGACGAGAGCAATTATTACCGGCTCGAACTCGACGGCGAGGGCTATTCCCGCCAGCTGATCAAGGTGCAGGACGGCGTCGAGACCGTGCTCGCCTCGGTCACGGGCGGCTACCGCTTCAATGACGAGATGGAACTGCGCGTCGCCGTGGTGAATGGCGAGATCACCGTGCTGCTCGACGACGTCAACGTCTTCGGCGGGCCGGTGGTCGACAGCGCGCCGCTCGCCGGTGGCACCATCGGCGTGCTCTCCAGCAACCAGAAGAGCGCGATCTTCGACAATGTCGCGGTCAATGAGGTGGCGCTGGCCGCGCACGGCGCCGGCGACATGCGCAGCATCGACCGGGATGGCGACGGCTTCGCCACGGTCGCGCTGTCGGCCTCCGGCTCCTTCGGGCCGGATGCCATCGTGTCCTATCGCTGGCTGCTCGATGGCGAGGAGATCGGCACCGGCAAGGAGGCTGTCCTCACGCTCCCCGTCGGCACCAAGGGTGTGACGCTCGAAGTCACCGACGCGGCCGGCAAGATTTCCCGCGACCACGTCAAGGTCGATGTCGTCGGCGCCGACAAGGTGCTGGTGAGCGAGGGCTTCGCGGGCGGCTCGCTCGCCGGCTGGACGATCGTGGACGAGGGCACGCTGGGCGGCGCCTCCGACTGGCAGCTGCGGGACGGCAAGCTGTACCAGATGTCGGACATTCACTCCCGCCAGCTGATCTCCAACGGCAATGCCTCCGATCCCGACCCGTGGAACCGTGGCTGGAGCCCGCTGGGCGATGGCTACAACGCGCTGCGCAAGGGCACCTACGCCCTCTATAACGCGCCCGAAGCGGCGGAATGGAGCGACTATTCGGTCGAAGTCACCATCGTTACCCCGGACGATGACGGCCTGGGCATCCTGCTGCACTACCAGGACCCGCAGAACTACTACAAGATGGAGCTCGACCGCGAAGGTGGCCTCTGGCAGCTGCGCAGCATGGTCGATGGCTATGAGAAGACCCTCGCCCAGGTGCCGGGCCGCTATGTCAGCGGCGAGCCGATCCACCTGCGTGTCGATACGGTCGGCGGCAAGATGCAGGCCTATGTCAATGGCGAGCCGGTCTTTGCCTATGACATCGAGGACCACAATCTCGAGGCCGGCACGGTCGGCCTCTATTCCTGGGGCAGCGCCGGCGTCGCGTTCGATGATCTGAACGTGGTGTCGCTGGCGGATGTGCCGGTGCAGCCCGGCGACAACACCGCGCCGGAAGCGGCGAACGATAACGGCTTCTCGCTGGCGTCGGGTTCCTCGCTTATGCTGGCCGCGGCTCTGCTGCTCGCCAATGATCTCGATGCCGATGCCGATGAACTCGTCCTCGTCTCGGTGCAGGAGGCGATTGGCGGCACGGTGGCGCTCGACGATGCCGGAAACGTCCTGTTCAAGGCGACCCCCGGCTTCTCCGGCACGGCCTCGTTCAGCTACACCGTTTCCGACGGCAAGGGCGGCACGGACAAGGCCACGGTCACGCTGAACGTGGAGGCGGCGGCCAACCGCAACCCCGACGCGCTCGACGACCGGCTCTATGTCCTGGAAGAGGCGGTGGTGACGCTGGCGGCCTCCAGCCTGCTGGCCAATGACACCGATGCCGATGGCGACACCCTCACCCTTGTCTCGGTGCAGGGCGCGACCCATGGCACCGTCGCGCTGGTCGACGGCAAGGTGGTGTTCACCCCGGCCGACGGCTTCACCGGGGCCGCCTCGTTCACCTACACCGTCTCCGACGGCAAGGGCGGACAGGACACGGCGAAGGTGGTGGTCAACGTCCAGCCGCGCCCAAACGCCGCGCCGGTGGCGCAGAATGACGGCGGCTTCACGGTCACGGCGGGCCTCGCCCTCTCGCTGGCGGCGGCGGCGCTGCTGGTGAACGACACCGATGCCGACGCCGATACGCTCAGCATCGTCTCGGTGCAGGGCGCGACCCATGGCACGGTGGCGCTGGTCGACGGCAAGGTCGTGTTCACGGCGGCGGCGGGCTATGAGGGCGAGGCCTCGTTCACCTACACCGTCGCCGACGGGCAGGGCGGCACCTCGACCGCGACCGTCACCCTGACCGTCGAGGCGGCTGAAGTGGAAGAGCCGGGCTATGAGGGCTGGCAGCACGGCACGACGGGCGATGACGTGCTCGGCGGTCCGTCCACGCAGAGCGTCCGCATCTTCGGCGACGCCGGCGACGACATCATTCGCGGCGGCCTTCGCGACGACCAGCTCGATGGCGGCGAGGGTTCGGACCTCCTGCGCGGCGGCATCGGGCATGACCGGCTGGCCGGTGGCGCCGGTGACGACGTGCTCGAAGGCGGGGTCGGCAATGACCGGCTCGAAGGCGGCGACGGCGACGACGAGCTTCGCGGCGGCATCGGCAGCGACACGCTGGAAGGGGGCGATGGCGATGACGTGCTCGAAGGCGGCATCGGCAATGACGCTCTCGACGGCGGCAGCGGCGACGACGAGCTGAAGGGCGGCCTCGGCCGCGACCGTCTCGCGGGCGGGGAGGGCGACGACATTCTTTCCGGTGGCATCGGCCGCGACGTCTTCGTGTTCGGCGCCAATTCCGGGGCGGATATCATCACCGACTTCCGTTCCGGCCAGGACAGCATCGAGCTGCAGGGGCTCGATTTCGAGACCTTCGAGCAGGTGCTGGCGGCCATGGTCGACACCGATGAGGGCGTGGTTCTCCAGCTCGACGCGAGCGGCGAGACCTTTGTGCTCATCGAGCACGCCACCCGCAGCGGGCTCGGCGCCGACGACTTCTCCTTCGTCTGAGCGCCGGTACCCACCGCGCCCTAGCGGTTCCAAACCGACCCCGCCGGCGGCACGAAACGCCGCCGGCGGGGTCTTCCCCCGCCACGTACCGTCTTCTGTCGCCGGCCGGCCTTGAGCGTGTGTGCGTCACGCATCTGTCAGCCCGGGGCACTAAGGACGGCGGGCGATCGGCCGTCTGGCCGGTCCGAACGGTTGACCAAAGAGTGCCAGATTCATGAAAGCAATGAGCGGTCCATCATCGGCTTCACCCGTCGCTGCCGCCTTTGCCTCCTGCCGGAGCGTTCTGGTCGGCATCGGTGCCCTGAGCTGCGTCATCAACCTGTTGATGCTGACCGGCCCGTTCTTCATGCTGCAGATCTATGACCGGGTGCTGGCGAGCCGGAGCCTGCCGACCCTCGTCGCGCTGCTGGTCCTCGCCATGGTGCTCTACGCGTTCCAGGGCGTGCTCGACCTGCTGCGCGCCCGCGTGCTGGTGGGGCTCGGCATGCGGCTCGATGCCAAGCTGCGCCCGCTCTCCTTCGACCTCATGTCCGCCCTGGTGCTGAAGCGCGGGCGCGACGGCAACGGCCAGCAGCCGGTGCGCGATCTCGACCAGATTCGCCAGTTCCTCTCGGGCCAGGGCCCGGTCGCCATTTTCGACCTGCCCTGGATGCCGCTCTATCTCGGCGTGCTGTTCCTGTTTCACCCGGTGTTCGGGCTGGTCGGCCTCGCCGGCGTCCTCGTGCTCTGCGCCTTCATGCTGATCACCGAATTCGCCACCCGGGCGCCGACCCGCATCGCCGCCCGCCGCTCCTCCACCCGCAACGGGCTGGCGGAAACCTATTGCCGCAATGTCGAAACCATCACCGCCATGGGTCTGACCGCGACCATGCGGGCGCGCTGGTTCGACGCCCATGCCGCCTATCTCGGCGACAATCAGCGGGCGGTGAATGTGGCGGGCGACCTCTCGGCGCTGAGCAAGGTGTTCCGCTTCCTGCTGCAATCGCTGATGCTGGCGGCGGGCGCCTGGCTGGTGATCGAGGGCGAGGCCTCGTCCGGGGCGATGATCGCCTCCTCCATCCTGTCGTCGCGGGCGCTGGCGCCGGTGGAACTGGCCATTTCCAACTGGCGCGGCTTCATCGCCGCGCGGCAGGCCCATGCACGGCTGTCGGCGCTGTCGGCGGAGTTTCCCCCCGCGCCCCAGACCATGCCGCTGCCGGCCCCGAAGGCCCGGCTCGATGTCGCCGGGCTTGCCGTCGCGCCGCCGGGCCAGTCGAAGGCGACCATTGCCGGCCTGTCCTTCGCCGTGGAGGCGGGCAGCGCGGTCGGCGTCATCGGCCATAGCGGCTCGGGCAAGTCGACGCTGGCGCGCGGGCTGGTCGGCGCCTGGCCCTCCTCAAAAGGCGGCGTGCGGCTCGACGGCGCGGCGATCGAGCAGTGGGACCGCGATGCGCTCGGCGCCCATATCGGCTATCTCCCGCAGGATATCGAGCTGTTCGATGGCACGGTGGCGGAGAACATCGCCCGCTTCCGCGCCGATGCCGCGCCCGCCGCCATCATCGCCGCCGCCGAGCGCGCCGGGGTGCACGAGCTGATCCTGAAGCTGCCGAACGGCTATGACACGCGCCTCGGCGAGGGCGGCATCGCGCTTTCCGCCGGCGAGCGCCAGCGCGTGGCGCTGGCCCGGGCGCTTTATGGCGAGCCCTTCCTCATCGTGCTCGACGAGCCAAACTCCAATCTCGACGCCGATGGCGAGGCGGCGCTGACGCGGGCGATCATGTGGGCGCGCGAGGCCAAGCGGGTGGTGGTCGTCATCGCCCACCGGCCGAGCGCGCTGGCGGCGGTCGATCTGGTGCTGATGATGGGCGCGGGCCAGCAGCAGGCCTTCGGCCCGAAGGAACAGGTTCTGGGCAAGGTTCTCAAGACGCCGGTGGCCGCATGACCGATACCATCTTCACCCGCCTGCGCGCGCGGCTCTCCCGTCTTTTCCCGGCGGCCAGCGTGGCCGATGACGGGGTCAACCGCCATTTGTGGCTGGCGCTCATCGTCGCGCTCTTCCTCGTGGTCGGCTGCGGCGGCTGGGCCGCCACCGCCGCGCTCAACGGCGCCGTGCTGGCGGTGGGCACGGTGGTGGTGGAGAGCCACGCCAAGCGCATCCAGCATCCCGAGGGCGGCGTGGTCGGCGAAATCCGGGTGCGCAACGGCCAGAAGGTGGAGGCGGCGGACGTGCTGCTGCGGCTCGACGACACCGTCACCCGCGCCAATCTCGCCGTGGTCGACACCCAGCTGGTGGAGCTGGCCGCCCGCCGCGCCCGGCTGGAGGCCGAGCGCGATTCCCGGGACAGCATCGACTACCCCGCCGCGCTGCTGGCGCGCCGGGCGGAGGAGAATGCGGGCCGGGCGATCGAGGGCGAGGTCAGCCTGTTCAAGTCCCGCCGCGCCGCGCTGGAAGGCCAGGTGCTGCAGATGCGCGCGCGCATCGAGCAGCTGGTCGACGAGGCCAAGGGCCTGTCCGCCCAGATCGCGGCCAAGAGCGCGGAGCTGGGCTATATCGCCGAGGAGATCGCCGGCGCCACCCAGCTGCACGCCAAGGGGCTGACGCCGCTGACGCGGCTGCGGGCGCTGCAGCGCGAGCAGGTGCGGATCGAGGGCGAGCGCGGGCAGCTCCAGGCCGAGCTGGCGCGCTCGCGCGGGCGCACCAGCGAGACCGAGCTGCAGATCATTCAGATCGATCAGGACATGCGCGCCGAGGTGATCGAGGAGCTGCGCGAGATCGAGGCCAAATGGGCCGAGCTGCAGGAGCGCCGCATCGCCGCGCAGGACAAGCTGACCCGCGTGGAGCTGATCGCGCCGATTTCCGGCGTGGTGCACGAGCTCGCCACCCACACGGTGGGCGGGGTGATCGCGCCCGGCGAGACGGCGATGCTGATCGTGCCCGAGCATGACCGGCTGGTGGTCGAGATCCATGTCAACCCGGCCGATATCGACCAGGTGGCGATCGGCCAGCCGGCGATGGTGCGGCTTTCCGCCTTCAGCCAGAAGACCACGCCGGAACTCGCCGGCACGGTGGCGCGCATCGCCGCCGACCTCACCAAGGACGAGAAGGCCGGCACCAGCTTCTATGTCGTGCAGGTCGCCCTGCCGGCGCAGGAGATCGCCCGGCTGAACGGGCTGCAGCTGATGCCCGGCATGCCGGCCGAGGTGCATCTGCAGACCGGCGAGCGCACGGCGCTGAGCTACCTGGTCAAGCCGCTTCGGGACCAGATCGCGCGGGCGATGCGGGAGGAGTGAAGGTCGCGGCGGCGCAGGCGAAGAATTCCGTGACGATGGGCAGCCGCCGCCGCTCGTCGAGGCAGACGAGATATTCGTCGATGGCGAGCGGGGCGTCGCGCAGCGGCAGGAAGCGCAGCCTTGTGTCGAAGCCGAATTCCAGATCCGCCACCACGCCGGCGCCGAAGCCGGCCGCCACCGCCTCGCGCACGCCCTCGCGGGTCGAGACCTCCAGGATCGGCCCGAGCGTAATGTCCTGAAGCGCGAGATTCTGCTCGAACACCTCGCGGGTGCGCGAGCCGCGCTCGCGCAGCACGAAGGGGCAGCCGCTGAGATCGGCGAGGCACAATTCGGTGCGCGCGGTCCAGGGGTGCCGCTCGGGCAGGAAGATGCCGATCTTCATCGAGGAGAGCGGGCGCACATGCAGCCGCGGGTCGGTGGGCAGCTGCGCGGTGATGCCGATATCGGCGCGATATTCCAGCAATTGCTCGATCACGCTGTCGGAGTTCTGCACGATCAGCGAGAACACCAGCCGCGGGCGCTGCTGCTTCAGCGCCCGCAGGATGGGCAGCGAATGCACCACGCCATCGGCGGCGATGCGCAGGCGCCCGCCCTCATTGGTGCGGCTCTTGAGCAGGGTGCGCGCCTCCGCCAGCGCTGCGAACAGGCGCGAGGTGACCTTATAGAGCGCCTCCCCGTCCGGGGTGAGGGTGACGCCGCGCGCCTTGCGCTCGAACAGCGCCATGCCGGACGCCGCCTCCAGCTGGCGGACCTGGCCGGACAGGGTTGACTGGCTGACCGCCATGCCGCGTGCGGCCTGGGAATAGCTGCCGGCTGCGGCGACGAAATGGAAAGCGCGAAGCTGGGTAACCGACATGTTTCTCAGCGGCCTTCTGCGGATGAGAACCTGCCCCGAGCGGCCGGCAGCTGCGGAGTCCTGAAGATCGGCGGACGGTTCTGCACGGGAGAATCGGGGGCGCGGGAACACATGATGAAGGACAGTTTAGCGCGGCAAGAGATTCCGAATTGTGACAGGTGCTGTGTTACCGACAGTCCGCGGCGTCCTAACCTTCGCGCAGGTGCCAGGGGAGGGGCGAGGCGCGTGTCGGTTATCTCCATACAGGGCATTGTTATTTGAGATGGATGGAGGCCGCCCGGCTTTAAGAACCTGTCATGTGCGCCGCTTACTGCTGCCGACCATCCGCTGAAGGTGCGGCTTTCGGCATGGGGTGCCGCGTTGCGACGCGGGCACCCGGCCTGAAGGCTAGCCGGCAAAACAGGAATGAAGGCTCATGGTCACGATCACCAATCCCATTCTCGACTTCATGACCAAGCGCGGCTCGGAAGACCGCGTGATTGATCTGAACGAGGTGTTTTCCGGCGAAGGCCTGACCTACACGATCGAGAGCAGCGATCCGTCGGTGGCGAATGTGACCATCGCCGATGGCAAGCTGACCATCGATTTCCTGGAGACGCTGAGCCACACCGACCTGAAGATTACCGCCACCGATGCCGGCGGTTCCAGCGTCACCGACAGTGTCCGGGTGCGCGTCACCGGCGAGAACGCCTACACGATCGCCGTGCTGCCGGACACGCAGGACTACACCAACGCGGCCGGCGTCGAGACCTTCAAGGGCATGACCCAGTGGCTGGTCGACAACAAGGACAGCCTCAACATTTCCTTCGTCACCCATGTCGGTGACATCACCACCGAGAACAGCCCGACCCATTGGGCCTATGCCAAGGAAGCGCTCAGCATCCTCAACGGCGAGATCCCCTATGGCCTGACGCTCGGCAACCATGACGGCGTTTCCGGCAGCTTCGAGGCGAGCCGGATCAACGACTATTTCTCGGTCGACGACCTGAAGAACGCCAATGGCGAGAATTTCGGCGGCACCTATGACCAGGAAGCCGCGCTGGCCAACAACACCTATTCCACCTTCACCGGCGCCGACGGCACCAAATGGCTGGTGCTGAACCTGGAATTCGGCGCGCGCGAGGACGTGCTGCGCTGGGCGGGCGAGGTGATCGAGGACAATCTCGACCACCGCGTGATTCTGACCACCCATTCCTACATGACCTGGGCCGGGCGCCACGACGCCACCGGCGCGCCGCTCTATGATGAGGGCACCGGCTATGATTACGGCCTGGGCAACTCGCCGGAGAGCGCCACCGACGGCGAGACCATGTACCGCGAGCTGGTGCAGAAATACCCCAACATCACCTTCACCTTCTCCGGCCACATCTTCGGCGATGCCGCCGAGACGCTGGTGAGCTACGACCAGTTCGGCAATCCCGTCTACCAGATGATGGTGAACTACCAGAACGGCGTGTCGGGCGAGATCACCAGCGATGCCGGGCAGGGTTCCGGCAGCGCCGGCGGCAATGGCGCGATCCGGCTTGTCACCATCGATCCCGACAATAACTCGGTCTACACCTCGACCTATTTCGCCGCGCTGGACGACTATATGGACAGCGTGCGCGGCGATGGCGAACTCGACCGCGACGGCCTGACCGGCCCCTATCGCGGCCATGAGGAGACCATCACCGGCGTCGAGCTCGGCACGCCCGACGTGCCCGCCATCGCCAAGGCCGGCAACGACCAGTTCGTCACCGCCGGCAATGGCCAGGACAAGGCGCAGGTCACGCTCGACGGCGACTGGACCCTCAACCCCAATAACGACCAGGGGCTGAGCTATGTCTGGACCGACCGCGACGGCAATGTCGTCGCCACCACCGCGACGCCGACGCTCGAACTCGGCGCCGGCCACCACGCGCTGACCCTGACCGTGACCGACAGCGCCGGCCATGTCTCGAAGGACGACGTGCTGATCGTCGTTTCCAACCCGAACACGCTGCTGGTCGACAATTTCAATGACGGCAATGCCGAGGGCTGGACCCGCCCCGGCACGCCCGAAGGCTTCTCCAACGGCACAACCGCCGAATTCGGCATCGCCGACCTGCCGGGCGCGGCCGTGGTCGCGGAGGATTTCGCCCATGTGCCCAAGGCCTCCTCGACCCAGGGCCTGAAGCTCACCGCCGATTTCGACACCGCCAGCGGCACGCTGATCGGCTCCTATTCGGTGGTGATGGACATCTATGTCCCGGCCGAAGGCGCGGGCACCTATACCGCGCTGCTGCAGATCGACGGTGGCGGCAGCAATGACGATGCCGAGCTGTTCCTGAAGAAGAGCGGCGACGCCGCCGGAATCGGCACTGGCGGCGACTACAAGGGCAGCTTCACCTATGACGCCTGGCACCGCGTGGCGGTGACCTACTCGCAGAATGAGGACGGCTCGCTCTCGCTGTCGAAATATATCGACGGCGTGCTGGCCGGCAGCCAGACGGTGAGCGGCGACCGCTACAAGCTCGACCCGGAAAAGGGCCTGGTGCTGTTCGCTGATGACGACGGCGAAACCAACCCGCTCTATGTCTCCAGCGTGCTCGTCACCGACAAGGTGTTCACCGCGGCGGAGATCGCCGAACTCGGCGGCACCAAGGCCGGCGGCATCGTCGCCACCGCGCCGAGCGCCAATTCGGTGCAGTTCGACTTCAATGCCGGCAGCGCCACCCCCAGCTTCGGCACCGGCACGCTGGCGCCGCAGGGCGATCTTGCCGTCAGCTATGACTCGGTCGAGGATTTCGACGTTCCGGCGGTGCCCGCCGCCGGCGGCAGCGCGCCTGACGTCACCTATATCCCCAAGCTCGCCAGCAGCCAGGGCCTGCTGCTGACCCCGACCTCGCCGGTTCCCGCCGGTACGCTCGTGTCGAGCTACACGCTGGTCTATGACGTGCTGATCCCCTCGGACGGCGCCAGCGGCTTCACCTCGTTCCTGCAGACCGACATCACCAACACCAATGACGGCGACCTGTTCGTGCGCAGCAGCGACGACGGCACCGGCGGCCTCGGCATTGGCGGCGTCTATACCGGCGCGTTCAAATATGACGAATGGCAGCGCGTGGTGTTCAAGATCGAGGACACGGGCGACGAGGTCACCATCTCCAAGTACATCGACGGCGTGAAGGTCGGCACCCAGTCGATGGATGACGACCGCTACACGATCGACCTGAGCAAGGGCGTGCTGCTGTTCACCGACGAGGACGGCGAGACCTCGAACCTCTACGTCTCGCACTTCCTGTTCACCGACAAGCTCTACACCGACGAGGAAATCGCCGCGCTCGGCGGCGTGAAGGCGGACGGCATCGTCAGCGAGGCGCCGACCGACTTCTCGGTGCAGATCGACTTCAGCACCCCGGCCATGACCGATGATTTCGGCAACGCCCAGGTGGCGGCCACCACCATCGGCGCCGGCGTCGGCGGCTTCATCGTCAAGGGCACGGTGAATTCGCGCGACACGGTTGCGGACGGGCAGGACGCGCTGGAAGGCCGCGTCTTCGAGCAGTCCGACACCGCCAACAATCTCCTCCTCTGGGGCGAGCCGGCCGCCAAGTCGTGGTCGAACTACGAATTCGAAGCGACCCTCAAGACCACGGACAATGACGGCATCGGCGTCGTGTTCTATTATCAGGACGAGCAGAACCACTATAAGGTCGTGCTCAACGCCGAGACCAACACCCGCTCGCTCGTCAAGGTTTCCGGCGGCACCGAGACGGTGCTCGCCACCGAGCATGCCGGCACGCCCTGGAGCCGCGACTTCCACCTGAAGGTGGCGGTGGTCGATGGCGAGATCAACGTCTTCCTCGACGGGCACAATGTGTTCGGCACCGTGGTGGACACTTCCCCGCTCGCCGGCGGTACGGTTGGCCTGTACTCGAACAACCAGCGCAGCTCGCAGTTCGACAATGTCGCCGTCAACAAGGTGGTGCTCGCCGCCCATGCCGGCGACGACATCCGCGTGCTCGATCTCGACGCCGACGGCCATGTGACGGTGGCGCTCGACGCGGAAGGCAGCTACGGCCTCGCCGATATCGTCAGCTATGTCTGGACCGACGCGCAGGGCAATGTCGTTGCCGAGGGCAAGTCGGCGCAGGCCACGCTCGGCACCGGCGAGCAGGCCCTCAAGCTGACCGTGACCGACTCCAGCGGCAAGACCGCCACCGACACGGTGCGGGTCGATGCGGTCGCCGCCGGCCGCGTGCTGCTGGCGGAAGACTTCGCCTCCAATGCCTCGCTCAGCAAATGGACCATCGTCGACGAGGGCGAATCCGGCGGGATCGGCCCGGATGGCACCGCCTCGCAGTGGGAACTGCAGGACGGCAAGTTCGTTCAGCTGACCGACCTCAAGAGCCGCCAGCTCACCTGGAACGGGGCGTCCAACTCCGATCCGTGGAAGACCGGCTGGAGCCCGCTCGGCGACGGCGTCAACGTGCTGCGCAAGGGCACCTATGCGCTCTACAACGACCCGGCGGCCAAGGAGTGGACCGACTATGCCGTCGAGGCCACCATCGAGACGCCGGATAATGGCGCGCTCGGCCTGCTGTTCTACTACGAAGACGAAAACAACTATTACAAGCTCGAACTCGACGCCAATGGCGACTATGACCGCAACCCGAGCAATGGCGCGGGCAGCCTGTTCCAGCTGATCCAGGTCAAGGACGGTGTCGAGAAGTATCTCAACCAGTTCCCGGCCAAGTACACGCCGGGCGAGGCCTTCGACCTGCGCGTCGAGGTGAAGGACGGGCAGATCCAGGCCACGGTCGACGGCCAGGCGCTGTTTGCCTACGCCATCGAGGACCATGCCCAGACCAAGGGCACGGTCGGCCTGTTCTCCTGGGACAGCGCCGGCGTCTCCTTCGACAATGTGACGGTGGTCTCGCTGGCGGAAGACGGGCCGGGCGAGCCGGGCGACAATACCGCCCCGGACGCGGTGGCCGACAGCGGCTTCACCGCCACCGGCGGCGAGGCGCTGATCCTGAGCGCGGCGCTGCTGCTGGCCAATGACACCGATGCCAATGGCGACACCCTCGCCATTCTCTCGGTCGGCAATGCGGTGGGCGGCACGGTGAAGCTCGACGACGCCGGCAATGTGCTGTTCGTGCCGACGGCAGGCTTCACGGGCGCCGCCTCCTTCACCTACACCATCTCCGACGGCAAGGGCGGCAGCGATACCGCGACGGTCGGCATCACGGTCGAGGGCGCGCCCAACCATCTTCCCTCGGCGGAGAATGACCGGCTCTACGCGTTGCAGGACAAGGCCGTGACCGCCTCGGTCGCCAGCCTGCTGGCCAATGACCGCGACATGGACAACGACACGCTGTCCATCGTCTCGGTGCAGGAGGCGACGCATGGCACGGTGGCGCTGGTCGACGGCAAGGTGGTGTTCACCCCCGCGAGCGGCTTCACCGGCGACGCTTCCTTCAGCTACACCGTCTCCGACGGCAAGGGCGGGCAGGACAAGGCGACGGTGACGGTCGCGGTGCGCGCCCAGCCCAACCGGGCGCCGGTCGCCGCCAATGACAGCGGCTTCTCCACCAAGGCGGGCATCGCCGCGACGCTGGCGGCGGCGCTGCTGCTCGCCAACGACACCGACGCCGATGCCGACACGCTCGCCATCCAGTCGGTGACCTCGGGCACCGGCGGCACGGTGGCGCTGGTCGACGGCAAGGTGGTGTTCACCCCGGCGCAGGGCTTCACCGGCGAGGCCTCCTTCAGCTATACCGTCACCGATGGCGAGGGCGGCACCTCCACCGCCACCGTGAAGGTGATGGTCGAGCCGGCCGGCGGGTCCTCCGACCCGCATGAAGGCTGGACGCTCGGCACCGCCGGGGACGACACGCTGCGCGGCAGCCAGCTGCAGGCCAACAAGATCTTCGGTGGCGCCGGCGACGACGTCATCCGGGGCGGCATGCGGGCCGACCAGCTCGACGGCGGCGAGGGCGACGACACGCTGCATGGCGGCTTCGGCAAGGACATCCTCAAGGGGGATGCCGGCGACGATACGCTCCATGGCGGCTTCGGCGACGACCAGCTGAACGGCGGTGAGGGCGACGACACGCTGCATGGCGGCTTCGGCAAGGACATCCTCAAGGGGGATGCCGGCGACGACACGCTGCATGGCGGCTTCGGCGACGACCAGCTGGACGGCGGCGAGGGCGACGACATGCTCTATGGCGGCAGCGGCAAGGATGTTCTCGACGGCGGTGCCGGCGATGACCATCTCGAAGGCGGGGCGGGCAATGACCGGCTCATCGGCGGCGCCGGTGACGACATGCTGCGCGGCGGCCTTGGCCGTGACACCTTCGTGTTCGCGGCGACGTCCGGAAACGACGTGATCGTCGATTTCCGGGCCGGGCAGGACACGATCGAGTTCACCGGCCTCGACTTCGAGACCTTCGACGACATTCTGGCGGCGATGCTCGACAGCGAGGACGGCGTGGTGATTCAGCTCGACGACAGCGGCGACCATACGGTGCTGCTGGAAGGCGTGACCAAGGCGCGTCTCGATGCGGATGATTTCTCGATCGTCTGATCGAACCGCTTCGGCTCCTGCCGCATGAAACAGCAAAGGCCGCCCGGAAGGGCGGCCTTTGTCGCGTTGTCCGCCCGCTTATCCGGCCGCGAGCGCGGCCAGCACACGTTGCCGGCTGAAGGGCAGGTCCGTCAGCCGCAACCCGATGGCATCGCGCACGGCATTGCCGATCGCGCCGGCGACAGGCCCCTGCGCCGCCTCGCCGGTGCCGAGGAACGGCTCGCCCGGCCGGTCGATGACATGGACCTCCACCGCCTCCGGCACGCTGGCAAAGCGCAGGATCGGATAGCTCGACCAGTCGACGCTGGTGATTTCACGACGATCGAAGGTGACCGCCTCATAGAGCGTCCAGCTCGCCGCCTGCAGGATGCCGCCCTCGGTCTGGTTGCGGATGCCGTTCGGGTTGACGGCCTGGCCGCTGTCGATCGCCGCGACCGCGCGCACCAGGCGGGTGCGGCCGGTCTCACGCTCGACCTCCACCTCGACCGCGACGGCGAGATAGGCGGCGAGGTTCTTGTAGCGGGCGAAGGCGAAGCCCTTGCCGCGGCCCGGCCCGCGCGTCGCCGTCTCCCAGCCGAAGCGCTCCGCCGCCATCTGCACGACCGCGCGGGCGCGCTCATCCTCCAGATGCGCGAGCCGGAACGCGACAGGATCGGCCTGCGCCAGCAGCGCGAGTTCGTCGATGGCGCTTTCCAAGGCGAACACATTGGCATAGGCGCCGAGCGCGCGCATCGCCGAGACCCGCAGCGGCATGTCCGGGATGAAGTGCCAGAGGATGCGCTTGTTGGGGATGGTGTAGAGCGGGTTGGCGTTGCGGTCGCCATTGCCGGACGGGCTGATCTGCATCCGGGGCACATTGGGCGTCGCCGGACCCGACTTCTGCCGTGCGGCGAGCAGCGCGCCCGCACCGCCGGGGCGCGTGGTGTGGATGTTGCTCCAGAGATCGAAGGCGAAATCGCTGATCCGCCCGTTCGTCACCGCGCCGCGCACCGTGATCGACATCGCCGGCCCGAACGGCTCCCACGCATTCTCCTGCTCGCGCATCCACTGCACCCGCACCGGCCGACCCGGCGGCAGGCGGAAGGCAATGAGGGCGGCGTCGGCGGCGGCATCGTCGGCGCCATTATGGCCGTAGCAGCCCGAGCCCTCGACATGGATGACGCGCACGCGGCCCGGCTCCATGTCGAGCATTTGAGCGATCGCGGCCCGGTCGGGGTAGACGCCCTGCGTGTGCGACCAGACGGTGAGCGTCCCGTCCGGTTCCACGCGGGCAATGCCGCAGGAGGGGCCGATCGAGCCGTGCATCTGGTAGGGGCGGGTGAAGCGCGCCTCGAACACCTTGTCGCCGGCGGGGTTCGCATCGCCCTCTTCGGCGACCGTGCCGACCTCGCTTTCGAGGCCCCGCAGCACGTTGTGAATCTCCGCCTGCTCCGGCAGCTCGGTGCCCGCGCTCCAGCGCGCGAGCCGCGCCAGCTGCCGCATCGCCATGACCGCCTGGAACTCGCGCTCGGCAATCACGGCGAGGAAATTGCCGTCGCGCACGACGCCAACCACGCCGGGCAGGGCCTCGACGGCGGAGGTGTCGAGCTGCGTGAGCGTCGCGCCATAGCCGGGCGGGCGCACCACGCGCGCATGCAGCATGCCGGGCAGCCGCATGTCCTGGATATAGGCGGGGGCGCCGGTGACCTTGCCGGGAATGTCGACCCGGGGGACGTCCCGACCGATCACCGTCAGCGTATCGGGCGCCTTGAGGGCGGGATCGCCGGCGAGGGGAACCTCAAGGTTCAGCGCCGCCGCCACCTCGCCATAGGAGAGGGCGCGGTCGCCGGAGCGGATCTGCTTGCCGTGCAGGGTGAGGCCATCAGGGGCCACCGCCAGCGTCTGCGCCGCCGCCTCGACCAGCAGGCGCCGCATCTGCGCCGCCGCCTTGCGGATCGAGGTGCCGCTATTGGGCATCGACATGCTGCCGGCGGTGAAACCCTCATTGGGCGTGCGGCCGGTGTCGGCCGTGATCAGCTCGATCTCGCCCGGCGCCACCTCCAGCTCCTCGGCCGCGACCTGGGTGAGGGCGGTGCGGATGCCCTGACCCAGCTCCGCCTTGCCGGTGAAAACGGTGATGTGGCTGTCGGCGTCGACGCGGATCCAGGAATCGAGCCGGTCATTGTCGATCGCAGTGGTCGTGGGCTGCGGCGCGCCGGTGCCGGCCTGAACCTCGCCCTCCTGCGCCTGCGCGCCCAGCGAGAAGGAGACGACGAGCGCGCCCGAACCGAAAAGGAAGGCGCGGCGGCTGGTGGCGATGGTCATCAGCCGGCCCTCCGGTTCGACGGCGCCTGGGCGCTCATCATCTCGCTCGCCCGCCGGATGGCGGCGAGGATTCTCATATGCGTGCCGCAGCGGCAGAGATTTGTGCGCAGCGCGTCGCGTATCTCCTGGTCGCTGGGAGAGGCGTTGCGCTGGAGCAGGGCCTGCGCGCTCATCATCATGCCGGGAATGCAGTAGCCGCACTGGGCCGCCTGCAGCTCGATGAAGGCGCTCTGGATCGGCGCGGGGTCCTCGACCGTGCCGAGCCCCTCCAGCGTGGTGATCTCCCGCTCTCCCAGCGCGAGGATCGGCACGACGCAGGACAGCGTCGCCTCGCCATCCACCAGCACCATGCAGGAACCACATTGGCCGAGGCCGCAGCCATATTTCGCCGCGTTGAGTTCCAGATCCTCGCGCAGCACATAGAGCAGCGGGGTGGCGGGATCGGCATCGACCTCATGCACGGCCCCGTTGACCTTCAGCTTCACCGTCATGGTCCGATCTCCACGCCGACATTAAGGGGGGCCCGCTCGATACCGTCCGAGGGGCGGACGACGACCTTGTGTTCGCCGCTGCGGGTGCGCCGCGTCATCTCCGCCACGGCCGGCCAGGGAGTGCCGGAGGAGAAGCGGGCGCGCATATAGGCCAGCACATCGGCGACCTGCTGGTCGCTCAGCGCTCCGGCGAAGCCCGGCATGACGGAACTGGCCTCGCCATCGGCCGGCGGCAGGCCGAACAGGGTGACGATGACGATGTTCTGCGGGCTATCGGCGTTGACCGCCGTACTCAGGCGAAAATCGAGCCCGCCATAGGGCAGCGGCCGTCCGCTCTCATGGCAGGTGGCACAGGCGGCGGCATAGAGGGCCGCGCCGGGCATTCCCGCGACATCGGGCGGCACAGCGAGGGTGTCGGCATCGCCGCCGGTGCGTTCCGGCCCGCCGACTTCTTGGCGTAGCCGCTCGGCATGCTGCCGGCGTTCAGCGGAAGGCTCACCCATCACATCGGCGACGTAGACCGCGATCGCGTCGATATCGGAATCCGGCAGGCCAGCGAGATTGCCCGTCACCTCGGCCATCGGGCCGCGGGAGACGCCGTGCACTTCGTGCCAGCCATGGCGGAGATAGAAGGCCAGTGACTCGCGGTCCCACGGGATCGGCGCCGGCGAGCTGGCGTTGATCGCATAGGCCTGCCAGCCTTCGGCCTCGCCGCCGGCAAAGTGCCGGTCGGGGTCCTGGGCGCCGAGGGCGTTGCGCGGGGTGTGGCAGCCGCCGCAATGGCCCAGACCTTCGGCCAGATAGGCGCCGCGATTCCACTCGTGGCTTTTCGAGGGATCGGGCGTGAAGCCGGGCGCCTCAAGGAAGAGCAGCTTCCAGCCGGCGATGAGCGGGCGGAACCCCAGCGGGAAGACGAGGTCGTTGGCAAGAGCGTCCTGGCGCACCGGCGCGCGCGTCATGAGATAGGCGTAGAGCGCCTCATTGTCCGCGTCGCTGACCAGGCGGTAATGATCATAGGGGAAGGCGGGATAGAGGTGGTTGCCCGCGCGATCCACCCCCTCGCGCATGGAGCGGGTAAACGCCGCGAGCGACCAGCCGCCGATGCCGGTCTCGCGGTCCGGGGTGATGTTGGTCGAGTGGATGGTGCCGAAGGGGGTGGGGATGGCCAGCCCGCCGGCAAAGGCCTCGCCACCCGGCACGGTATGGCAGGCGATGCAATTGCCTACGGCCGCCAGTTCGCGTCCCCTGGCGATGAGCGCCGGATCGAAGCTCTGCGCCTGCGCCTGTGCTGGAATCTCCGGCCGCCAGACGAGAAAGAAGGCGCCGGCCGCACCGGCCAGCGCGACGGCAATGATTATGAGCGACCTGATCCGCATGAGCCCCCTTCCGACGATGAAAGGGCAATGGCGAAGCGGACGGATCGGTTCCTTGGAACCGTTTCACGCTACGGTGTGCAGCGGGCACCGCCCGCCTGTGGCGCCGATCGGTGCCGGTTCTCCAGAGGAAGCCGGGGAAGGCTGCACTCATCTCAGCGCCCGGGACGCACGGGCCTGCTCGCGCCGGGCAGCCCCTCCGCCTGGGCCGCTTCGTGGGCCCCCGGCCTGGTTTCTCGGCAGCGAGCGCGCGCGCGATCAGCGCGTCGCTCACCGTGACGGCCCGGACATCGGCTCAACTCGATCGGCAACGCGGGTCGTTCACCGAGGGAGACGGCGGTTGAGCCTGTGGACCTCCCCGGCCTCAACGCGAAAAATCCAGGTGGCGCCCGTTACGGGCGCCACCTGGACGAGCCTTGGCGGTGCGCTCGGTCCGTCAGGCCGCGCGGCTGATCGCGAGGTTGATATCCCCGCGCACCTCGACCTCGATCTCGAGGATCGACATCGGCGTCCCGCGCTCCAGCCGAACCTTCACATTGTCCTGCTCGCAGGGGACGTGCTTGGCGACGACCGCCAGAATGTCCTCGCGCAGCCGCGAGAGCAGGTCATCGCCGCCGACCACCTGACGCTCATGCGACAGCAGGATCTGCAGCCGTTCCCGCGCCTGGGGGGCGCTGGCGGGTGAGAAGAGGCGTTTCCACAAGGTCATGCCGCCCTCCGCAGGAGCTTGCTGAACAGACCACGCTGCCGGGGCAGCTCCATGGCGATGTTCTCGCCCTTGAGGCGCAGCGCCGCGTCCTGATAGGCGCGGGCCGGCACGCTGTTGGGATCATGAATCGAGACCGGCACGCCCATATTGGACGCCTTGAGCACGTCATTGCTCTCCGGAATGATGCCGAGCAGCGGCAGCGACAGGATTTCAAGAACGTCCTCGGTCTTCAGCATATCGCCGCGCGCCGCGCGGACATGATCGTAGCGCGTCAGCAGCAGGCGCTTGTCCACCGTCTCGCCGCGCTCGGCCTTCAGCGTCTTGGCGTCGAGAATGCCGACGATGCGGTCGCTGTCGCGTACCGACGAGACTTCCGGGTTGGTGACGACGATGGCGATCTCGGCGTGGCGCATGGCCAGCGTCGCGCCGCGCTCAATGCCGGCCGGGCTGTCGCAGATGACCCAGTCGAAATGCTGCGAGAGCATGCCGATGACCCGGTCGACGCCCTCTTCGGTGAGTGCATCCTTGTCGCGCGTCTGCGAGGCCGGGAGCAGGAACAGCGAATCCAGCCGCTTGTCCTTGATCAGGGCCTGCGGCAGGCGGGCATCGCCCTGAATGACGTTGACGAAGTCATAGACGACCCGACGCTCCGCCCCCATGATCAGGTCGAGGTTGCGAAGTCCGACGTCGAAATCGACGACGACGACCTTATCGCCGGTACGGGCCAGGGCGGCGCCGATGGCGGCGGTCGTCGTCGTTTTGCCGACGCCACCCTTTCCCGACGTGACTGTGATGATCTTAGCCATGTCTTGCTTCGCTCCTAAAGCGCGGTAATTTGCAGGGTCTCGTCTTGGGTCGATACGCGGACCGCCTTGCCCCGAAAGGCATCGTCAATGTCCTCGGCGGTCCGATAGGTGCCGTCCACGGCAAGCAGCTCGGCTTCGAGCTTGGTGCAGAAGATCTGGGCCGAGGCGCCGAAGGTCGCGCCGGCGATCGCCCGGCCGGCGAGGGTGCCGTAAACATGGATCGATCCGCCGGCGATGATCTCGGCGCCCGCTCCGACGGAGCCGATGACCGTGACATCGCCTTCGAGGCAGACGATCGACTGGCCGGAGCGCACGCGCCGCTCGACGAGCAGGTTGGCAGGCTCAAGGGGCTTGGGCGGCGCCGGGGGCGGCGCGGCGACATCGGCGATGGTGAGGGTGGCGTTGCGTCCGCCGCGCAGGATCGGCGGCATGCCGGCATCCACCAGGCTCGGGCGCACGCCCTCAAGGCCGATCAGCCTCACCCCGCGCGTGGCAAGTTCAGCGATCCAGCGCTCGACCTCGGCCTTGCTCTGCGCCGTGTCGGCCATGTCGAGAACGACGGTGCGCCCGGTGAAGAAGCCGGGAGAGCGTTGCAGCCACACGTCGAAATCGGCCAGCCATGCCGCCAGTGGAACATCGGCGACGAGCGTCATCGCCATGAACGAGCGTCCACGGAAACGGATCGATGGCCCGGTTTGAGTGACAGCGTTCACGGATCGAATCTCCCATCTGATGGATAGATTCAGTTAATCTCGGTTAACGAGTGGTTAACCGGCCCGGCGATCTCCACTGCCGATGGGTGGCCGTGTCCGGGTCGCCACGCCGGGCCGCTCGTGATCGGGGCGCAGGCTTTCGCAGCGCCCTTCGGCGCTACGGTAGGCCGGTGCCGCGCCTATGACTTGGTCGAGAGAAAAGCCTTGTGGTCGCCATCGATGACCAGCGCGGTAAGGCGGCCGGTTCGATAGGCGCCGGTATCGATGCCGATGCGGTTGATCCGCTCCTCCGGCTTCGCGCTTATCGTGTGTCCGTGCACCACCACTTTTTCCAGCGGCATCAGGGAGTCCAGGAAGGGGGCGCGCATCCAGAGGAGGTCGTCGGGGTCCTGGCGGTCCAATGATGTTCCAGGGCGGACCCCGGCGTGGCAGAAGAAATAGTCCCCGAACGACACCGCGCGCTGCAGCCCTTGCAGAAGGTGCACATGCGAGGCGGGGACCGCTTCCACCAGCTTCCGATGCACCTGGGCGAGATCGGCCTCGGTTTTCAGCTTCGAGGGATTGAGCTTCACGCCATAGGAACGCGCCGTGGCGTTGCCGCCGCTATTGACGAAAACGCCATCGATGTCGGGTTGATCGAGAAAGGCGAGGAATTCCACGTCATGGTTCCCCGCCAGCATGATGTAGCGGGGATCGGCGGCCTGTAGTGCGAGCAGACGGTCGATGACGCCTTTGGCGTCCGGGCCGCGATTCACATAGTCGCCAAGAAAAATGATCCGCCAGTCGCCTGGCTTCGACCGAGCGATATCCTCCTCGATCTTCTGCAAGAGTTTATCGAGAAGCGACCGGCACCCGTGGATGTCGCCAATGGCGTAGACCCGGATTCCCTCGGGGCCGCGCGCCTCGGAAAGGGTGACGAGGGGTGTTTTCCAAAGTCCAAAAATTCTGTGGCGACTCCAAACCGGGACGTCAGAATGATCGAACGTATCGTGGAACACAATATCCCGGCAGTGGACCGAGGCGCGCTTCCCCCGGAGATCCGCGACCCGTGCGTGGCGTCCTCGCGAGACCCCGGATCCGCCAATGCTACTTTTATGTGACAGTGCGAGCCGCTATCGGTGGCTTTCCAAGCTGACGGGAGGTGGCCTCTTCGTGGCGGCAAACGGGCGCATGCCCGGACGAGCGGAGAGACGACATGTCGGAGCAGACTTCCGAGGTTCACCTCAACGGCGACATCGACGCGCCGGAGCCGGCGGCCGCCGGCCGCGAGGTCGAGCTCAAGCTGTTCACGGATCCCGACACCCTGCAGCGCCTCCTTGTCGCGGCTGTCATTACCCGAAACGCCACATCGAAGGGCGTCGTCCGGCGTCTGGAAGCGACCTATTACGATACGCCCGATGCGGTGATCGCCCGGCAGGGCGCCTCGCTGCGCGTCCGGCGCAGTGGCAAGCAGTTTGTCCAGACGCTGAAGCTGGCGTCCGAGGGGAGCCCGCTGCAGCGGCGCGAGATGGAAGCGCGGGTGCCCGATAGCGCCCTGCAGCTCGATGCGCTGCCCCTGGCCGAGCTGGGCGCGCCCTTCGCGACGCTGCCGGCCGCGGAACTCGTGCCGGTGTTCACCACCAAGATCCGCCGCCATGCCAAGGTCGTGGCGTTTGGCGGCGCTGTCATCGAGGTGGCGTTCGATGAGGGAACGCTGAGCGCCGGCGAGAAGGTGGAAGCCGTCTGCGAGATCGAACTGGAACTGAAAGCGGGCGGGGCGGGTACGCTCTATGAGCTGGCCCTGTCGCTGCTGGAGCAGGGGGCCGTTCGCATCGGGTTCCAAAGCAAGGCCGAGCGCGGCTATGCGCTCGCCTTCGGCACCCCGCCCAGCGCCGAAAAGGCGTTCGCGACAGGCATTGCCCCGGCCGATACCACGGACGATGTGATCGCCAAGGTTCTGAGCGCCTGCCAATGGCATGTGATGGCGAATCTGATGGCGGCCCATCATGGCCAGGACCCGGAGGGCGTTCATCAGCTGCGGGTCGCGCTGCGGCGCCTGCGCACCGCCATATCGCTGTTCAAGAAAGAAGTGCCGGCCTCGGCGCTCCAGGCCCTCGGCCTCGACGCCAAGCGGCTGGCGGGCGCCCTCGGGCCGGCCCGCAATTGGGACGTGTTCGCCACGTCGACCATCGCCGAGATCGAGCGCGCGAACCTGCCGGGCGTCGATTTCACCGCGCTCAGATCCGCCACCGCCGCGCCGCGGGCGCGCAGCTATCAGGCGGTGCGGGTCGATCTGATCGATCTCGAATGCACCCGCTTCCTGCTCTCGCTCGGCCGGGTCATCGAGCGCCGAAGCTGGCGCAACGATATCGGTGTCGAGGCTCTCGCCGTGCTGACCCAGCCGGCGCGCGACTTCGCCGGGCGCGGATTGACGCGCCTGCACCGCAAGGCGCTGAAGCAGGGCCACAATTTCCGCAAGCTGCGGCCGACGGCCCGGCATGAGCTGCGCCTGACGCTGAAGAAGCTGCGCTATGGGGCGGAGTTCCTGCTGCCGCTCTACGACCACGACGGCGCCGCCCGGAAATATCTGAAGCGGATGTCCCGGCTGCAGGACATTCTCGGCATCGACAACGATATCACCACGACCCAATCGCTGCTGCGCGAGGTGGAGGAGAGCACGTCGCTCCCGCAGGTCCACAAGGCCATCGGTGCCATCACCGGCTGGCAAGGGCGCGACCGCATCGAGACCGCCGAGGCGCTGCGGCGCAGCTGGCGGAAGTTCATCGACGCCGAGCCGTTCTGGCACGGCTAGGTGACCGACCTCTAACGTCGCAACCAGATGCCGATCGAGGCCAGCTGGACGGATGCGAGGACGTTGTCGTCGCGCTTGTCGTATCGGGTGGCGACGGTTCGGAAGTGTCTGCGTTTGTTGAAGAACCGTTCGGCGAGGCCTTCGGCATCGACAAATGCGTGAATCTGGGTGGTCAGGCCGCCGCGCGAGCGACCCATGCAACCGGATCGCCGTCTTTTCTTGACCGTTGGCGGCGCGCTGGTGAACCCGGATCGAGGACCAGGCGACCATCCGAACGTTGCCGTCGTAAGCGGATGATATCGCTTGCAGAAGGCGAGCCCAGTGACGAGCCCTGCGCCACCGGCGGAAGCGGTTGACGCAGGTCGTCATGCGCGGCAGCGAAGCGTTTACGCCTTCCAGAGCCAGGCAACATTCCCTGACTGCAGGCGAATCCCCTCCCTGCGGGTTTTCCAACGCCGGTTCGCGTTTGCGACTCCGCTGTCGTCATTGCGTACGCTGCAAATCGCGGCCGACCGCAGATCGGAGCGGGGCCCGTTGGGCCCCGCCGCGCTACAGGCCTCGTATCACGCGGGCAGGGGGCAGCGCTTTGCCATCGCCTCGCCATAGGTTTCGGCGCTGACCGTCTTCAGGAAGGCGCTGGTGGCCGCCCGGATCGGTTCGTTCTCGGGATTCTTGATGTTGAGGCCGTCAAGCTGGCCCGAGGCCGAGGCATAGATCTGCCGGGCATCGTCGGTCAGAAGATAGTCGGTGATGGTCGAGCCGGGATTGGCGGTGCGATAGGCCACCCAACCCTTCTCAAGCTCCTGCTTCTGCCCGAGCATGTTGACCGTCGACTGCTTGAACAGCCGGGGAAAATGGACGTGTTCCAGGCCGGCCAGAGCGTGCCCGAATTCCGGGTCGGCCTGCACGAAGACGGCGCGGTCGACCTTGGTCATCGCGATCATGCCGGTGCACATCGCGCAGGGTTCAAGCGTCGTGTAGATCGTATAGCCGGACATGTATTTGCCGATCCCCGGGCAGTTGAGGAAGGCCTGGATCAGGCGAACTTCCCCGTGCTGGGTCGCGTTCCCCGTGGCCGTCACCGAGTTGCGCGCCCAGAATACCGGCTTGTTGTCCTTGTCCACGAGAATGGACCCGATGTTGTGGCCACGGCCATCGGGGCTGGACTGCCAGTCGCGATAGACCATGTCGAGCACGGCAAGGCTGAATATGGTGTCGCGCTCGCTTGCCGCGCTCACCGGGCGGCTTTCCTGCGCCAGGGCGGCGGGGGTGAACACCAGCATTCCCATCAGGGCGCTGAAATCGCGGCGATTAATGCTGCTCACTTCTTTCTCCAACGGTAGGGCGGACCGGAAGCCGCCGGAAGATCGACGGGCAATGCCGCCCAAGGAAAGCCGCGAGGCCTGGCGAACGCGTTGCGCCTCGCACGACACCGGACCCGATGCAGGAGCCCGCGCGAATCCTGTGGGCTCATTCATGGGGTGAGAGACCGACCGGCCGGTCAGGGCGTTGCCAGCCCGATCGGCAAGGGCTTTAGAAAGAGACCGAGAGACGGCCCTGGAAAGCGTTGTTCTGGAGATCGGAAGCAAGCTGACCGGTATAGGAAACCCCGAGCCGCGCATTTTCCGTCAGCATCCAGTCGAGCCCGAGGCCAACCAGGGCGGTGTCGCGGGCGATCGGCGCACCGGTGACCGAGAAGGCCGAGCCGCCGCTGAACGCAAACCTCTCGGTGAGCGCGGGATCCACATCGCCAAAGGCGTGCTGCCAGGCCAGGCTGCCATGGGCCGCGAGCTTGGCGGTCCCGGCGGTGAAGTCGTAGCTCACCCGCGCCCCGAGCGTGCTCAGCACATTATCCTGGGTGGTGCCGCCAGAGGTCAGAGCCGCCGTGCCGCCGGTCTCGGTGAAGCCATCGAGATCGAGCCGCACATAGGCCAGGCCGATGAAGGGCTCCAGCAACACGCCGCCCGGTGCCGCGATCTGATAACCGAGTTCGCCGAAAACTTGCCCCGTGCTGCCATTCTGGTCGCCGGTGAGGCTTTCCAGCAGGTCAGGAAGCACGACGCTGCGCGAGGTGGAGATGTCGTGCCACGTGTAGCTGGCGGCATAGCGAAGCACGACGGCGCCGAACTGGTTGGAGCCGTAAAGGGCGATGTCGTAATTGTCGCTGTTGCCGGAGCCGGAGACATCATCGGTGGAATAGGAGGTCTGGCTGTAGCCGCCGGCGACGCCGAGACGCCAGTCGGATGTCACCTCGCCGTCAAACCCACCAAGGAAGCCGCCGACCGAGCTCGTCACCGACGAGACGTTGGCGTTGCCGTTCAGGTTTCCCCAGCCGCCATAGCCCTGCCCCCAGGCGGTGAAACCGCCCGTGGCGGGCATGGGCATCGCCGGTGCTTTCGCATAGCCGAGCGGGGCGAGGCTCGCTCCGCCGCCAAGCTCCAGCGCGCGCATGCGGTCGGTAAGGGTCTGCCGGAGATAGGCGGACTGCGCCATCAGCACCGAGCCGGTGGCGGCATGGATCTCGCCCGTGAGGCTCGACAGGCCCGCCTGGGCGGTCGCGCTGGTCAGCCCCGCCACGGCGCCGAGCACGGGGCTCGACTCCGGCATGGTGGCGACGGAGCGGGCGACGGCATTGGCGTTCGGCGTGAAGCCGGCGCGGGCGATGGCCGCACGGTTCGCGGTCACCAGCAGCTGCAACACATCGTCCGAGACGTCGGTGGCGACCGAGATGAACGGGCCGTTGGCCGTCACCTCGTCGAAGGAACCCTCGATCCCTCCTTCCGCCGTGATGATGTCATAGGTGCCGAGCTTCGCGACCCTGCCATTCTCGCCCGTCACGACCAGTTCGCCATCGAGGTACGCGGTGCCGCCGACCTCCACGCTGTCGCTCTGATTGGCCTCGGTGTTGGAGGTCTCGATCTCAAGGGCGCCGATCTCGTCGAGGATGAGGTCGCCCGTCACCGTCATCGTGCCGACCGAGAAGCCCGGCGCCAGAATGCCCGAATTGACGAGCCGGCCGTCGATCAGCCCGGTGCCGCCGATGAGGCCGAGATTGGTGACGTCGCCATAGACGCTGCCGGTGGATTGGAACGCCGCCTCGGTGAGAATGGTGAGTTCGCTCGTGATCGAGCCGGTCAAGGCCAGCGTTCCCTCCACCACGGTGGTGGCGCCGGCATAGGTGTTGTCGCCGGCGAGCAGCAGCGTCCCGGTGCCGAGCTTCGTAAGTCCGCCGCTACCGGAAATATCGTTGCTCCAGATATCAAAGGCGCTCAGCCCGCCCTCGGCGGCGTCCATGTCGACATAGACGGTGGAATCGAAGGCGCCGTAGCCGCCCACGGCGGCATAAGGGTTGATGCGCGCCCAGCCGCTGCCGTCGTCCAGCGGCACCCCGGAGGCCAGTTCGGTGCTGGCGATGACGGCGCGGATCTGCTCGTCGCTCAGATAGGGATAGCGGGCGCGGAACAGCAGCTCGGCATTCTCCGGCACCACGGCCGCGAGGGTGGTGTCCCCCATCGAGGGCAGGCCGTAGGTGAGGTAATAGGTCGAGAGGTCGCGCGCCGCCCGGTACTCGGCGGCCGTCGGCACCACGCCGCTCGACAGGCACGCGCTCAGGTTGGTGCTGCAGGCCTGATAGAGCGGCGACATCGCATCGGAACCCAGCGCCTCGGCCAGCGCCAGCCGGTCGGCCTCGACCGCCGCGCTGAAATCGTTGGAATAATTGGGGTCGTCGGACAACAGGTTGGTCAGGGTCTGCAGGGCAATGATGCGCCCGCCGATCACGTCCAGCGCATAGTGCATGCCGATGACGTTGCGGCTCAGCGCATATTGCTGGGCGGAGGCGAACACATCCTGGGAGTAGGTGGGCAGCATCAGGCCGTAATAGAGGCCGGTGATGAAGCCGCGCATGGAATGGCCGCTGGCGAAGGAGGATTCGGCGGTGTTCTCCGCCCATTCCTGCTGCTGTATCGCGATCGCCTCGGCCGAGGTGGTGGGCGAGGTCCAGGGATTGTCGCCGACGGCCGGCAGCGCCACGAAGGGGCGCGGATTGCCGACCACGGCCCACGTCGCGCCGTAGGCCTCCTTGTAGATCTCGAAGGTCTGATAATAATTCTTCGTGGAGCCGGAATGCAGCGTCTGGATCGACCCCTCAATGTCGTCCAGAACGTGGCCCGGCATAGTGTCGGTGCTGGCCCACTCCATCATCTGCGCGCTGATCGGCGAGTCCACCATGTTCCAGAGATGGACGGAGATCTCGCCCTTCTGCGGCACGCCCGGGATGCCGACGGCGTTGATGGCCGCCAGATCCCGCTGCTCCGGCGTGGACGTGGCGTAGATCTGCGTCGTCACCACCGCGTTCTGCTCAAGGACGGCGAGGCCCTCCTCGCTGTCCAGAAGCGTTCCGAAGACGGATACGGCGTCGATCTGGTTCTGCTTCTGAACGGCCTCGCACTCATCGGTCAGGCAGAAATTGGCCTGGGCCAAGGCGGGCGCCGCCAGGAAAAGAACCGACAGCGAAACACCGGCCGCCAGGAGGCGACCGATGGGGGCGCCACGCGAGGGCGTTGCCCGAAGAATGCAGTTGTTCATGTAGCCCCCGAGATTTCGACGAAACGCCCCGAACCGGGCGCCTTTCGACCGTCAGTTCGACGCCTGCAGCCGCCCCCGTTGCACCGGAGGGCGAGTGAACGGACAGCAGCTTATCGATACTCACATACCGTTACAGACATCTTTGGTTACAATGGTATTGTTCCAAATAAAAGACGGCGTGTGGGAAAACGCTCCCCCGCAGGTGGGTATTTTTACCTCTCCTGACCCGGAAGTTTCAGCCGGGCGTGGCGGACACGCCTAGGATGTTGGATTGCGCAGGGCGGGGACGGGTCGACAGGAGCGTCGAGAGCAAGCAGAGCCCTCTCAGGACGGATAGCGGCCTGCGGTCCAGCAGCCTCTCGCGCTCCTCGGCGATGCCGCATGGCGCGGCCACCGAGAAGCGCTGCAAGCTTCCACCGAAGTGAGGTTCCATCCGCGTGATCAGCGCAGGCGGCAGTCGGTCGGGCTGATGTAATTGAGCTCGGATCGCTCGAACCGTTCGGCGGACAGGATCCAGAGCCCCCTCCCGCCATCGATGAGCGCGGCCATCACGCCATAGAGCGGAAGATCGGCCGCGCCTCCAGGCAGCATGCTGCGGACGATGGCCGCGATGTCGATGCCGGCAAACGGATCGCGCCCCGCCGGGACCGCAATGAAGCGGACGTGAAAGTGAAAGCCGTTGATGCGGACGTTCGTGGCATCCTGCGCCAACCCCGCAAGCGCGGTGCGATAGGCGGGCTTCAACGTTCCGATGTGAATGTGGAACTGGTGCTGGCCGCGCGTCGTCGGGGGCTGGATGGCGAAGGCGAGATCGTCCTTGGCAAAGGGCGGCGCCACCATGGTTTGCGAGGCGACATAGGCGTCCTGCCAGTAATTGCGCTCGGCATAGCCGGGCACGTCCTCGATCCCGATCACCGGCGGGATCGCCCAAAGCACAAAACGGCAGTTCTCCCCGCGTGCGCGGGGATAATGAGCGGGGTCACGATAGCGGGTGTCGTACTGCAGGAAGAAGGTGCCGTGGCGTCTGAATTCCCCCTGCGCATCGGCGCAGTGGCCGCTCGCACAGGCCTCGGAGGTGAGAAGCCGGAAGACGGCGCAGGTGCCGGCCGATGCGTTGGCCGGGTCGGTGCAGGGAGCGCACGGGGCCGGCGCCTTGTCGTCCTTGTTGGCCTCGGGCGGCGAGGCCCAATGAAGCACCGGACCCGACGGTGGCGAGGGCGGGTTGAGGGGGCAGGCCTGCACGCGCGGCTCCGCCGCCTCGCCCGCCCCCGATGCCAGAGCGAGAACAAGGGTGAACACAAGGCCGGCCAGAGGCCGGAACGCCCGCGCGCGGGACGGTCTTGCATGGCGTATGCCGGTCATGCCCGAACCTCCTCAATCCTCGCTCAGCGAATAGACCAGCGCGGGGGACCGGCGAAGGAAACCCTTGAAGCGGTAGGGAGCATCTTCCGCATGGTTGGCGGCCGGCATGTCCGGGCTCACGAGGTGCAACTGGTCGCCAAACACGCCGCAAATGTCGACATGGCAGTGCCGGGCGATCTCCACATAGCTCGGGCCGTCATCGACCTCGAAATCGAAGATGTCGCGGTCGGGGACGTCCGTCGTCGACACGTCGACCACCAGGCTGCGCGCCACTTCGAGCTTGCTGCTGCTGAGATTGATGCCATCCTCGGCAGGCGCCACGATATGAAGGCGCTGCAGTCTGATCTGCGAATTGGTGAGATCAAGCCCGTCATCGCCGGAGTGAAAGCTGCGTACCTCGGCCACCCGCCATTCCTGCGGCCCCACGCCCATGAGGGAGAACCCGTCCCGGTCGTCCAGCATCGGATCGTTGCTCGGCGCCGCCGGGTCGCGGTGGCCGAGATGGTAGACCGCGATCAGGGCGGCGTTGAAGGAGGACGCCGCGCGCGGCTGTGCGGCCGTGACGTCTAGCCCGTCCTTTTCCGCGCTGCGGTAGCCGCCGAAAAACCAAACCCCGCCATTGTCTGCCTTCCTTACCGGGCGGAAGCGGTGGTCGCAGGCCCTGATGTAGAGGCGCGCCGCGTCGAGAGAGGAGCCCGGCTCGAAGATGAGCGCCGCATGGCCGATCGGGCTTGCCGCCACGAGGCCGTTGAGGATGAGGACATCGACCCTGTCCTCGACGACGAGTCGCGCTCCCTTGCAAACGCGAACGTCCGTGGTCACGACATAGGTGACGCCCGCCTTCAGGCGCAGCGTGCCGGTGACGGGGCCCTGAAGGAATTCCAGCGTCTTGCCCGTCATGGTCACGATTTCTCCGGACGGAGAATCGGATTCTGCAGCTCCAGGCCGTGATAGACATCCTGCAAGCCCTCGGCCGACGTCGCCGTATCGCCGAGATAGGGAAGGTCGATGATCGCGATGGCGCCCAGCATCAGCGTCAGCATGATCAGCTGGACGACCAGCGTTACGGCTCGCAGCGGCGTCGCCTCGATCAGCCTTAGGCCGCAGATGATGATCACGCCGAAAATGCTCAGCAGGCTCACCGTATAGAAGATGTCGGGCAGGGCGCTGGTGGCGCTCAAAATGCGGTCGTTGCGCATCTGCGCCATGCGGTCCGCGGCGTCCAGTATCTTGGAGAATATGGCGACGCTCTTTGCAGACGGGGGCTCGATGCCGTCGATCTGCCGGAACACATCGGACAGCGCCTTTGAGGTGAGGTCGCTGCCACGCCCCTGCTGCAGCACCGGCCATTCGTCCGTGATGATGGATTTTGTGTAGGCGAGCAGCGCCTCGCGCGCTTTCAGCGCCGGCGCGCTGCCATCGAGAATCAGCAGCCCGTTCAGGCTTTTGATGGACTGCGCCTCCTGCGAAATCTTGTCATCGAGGTCCGATGCCGTGGTCATGACCAGCGCGAGAACAAAGCCGAGCACCACATAGGCCCCCGACATGGTGTTCTGGGTCGCCGTGTCCACGATGTCGCTGTCATAGTCGAGCCAGCCCCGCTTGGCGTTGATGAACCGCACGCCGACTGCCGCCAGCAGCAGGGCGAGGCAGGCAAAGGCCGGCATCAGCAGCAGGAGCTGAACGTCCGACAGATATTGCAGGAAGGAAAGATACATCGCTTGGCGCCCCTCAATGCCCGTCATTCTGTTCAGGATTTCTGCAACAGGGCGATCTTCTTCTGAGCGTCCTGGATCGTGCCATTGATGCTGCGCCTGAGATTGAAATAGTGGCGCATCTGATCGTCCTGCACCCAGGTTTCGGCTGTTTTCTTATCCAAGAGGGTGAGGCCTTCGATCACCGACGCCATGTCCTCGGCGGTACGGGCCGCCACCAGTTCATCCTCGAGATAGCGAAGCTCCCAGAAATGAAGCCAGAGCAGTTTCTGCGAGGCGAAGCCGCGAAAGCCGATGATCTTGTTGAAGGCGGGCAGGCCGAGCAGAAGCAGGGCGAGCAGGACGACCCAGACGTTCTCCAGCAGGGCGGCCAGCCAGAGCGGCAAATAGCTGAAAATGGCCGGGACGCCGCTTGTATAGAAGCGGGTCGCGATCGGGCTCAGCGGAAAGCCCCGGTCCCTGTATTGCGGGAAAGTGTCGGCCGCAGGGAAGAAGTTATCGGACTTCAGGCTGATCTCGCGCGCCGCAAGCAGAAAGCTCCACTGCACCACGGGATGCAGGTCCTTCTCCACGAGGAGATTGACCGACGACGCGAGCAAGGCGATGTCGCTCGCGGGCCTGATCTCGGCGATGTCGATGGCCCCGCGCGGCACCGTCACTTTCCGCAGGAAAGGCAGGCGGCGGACATAGGCGTCGACAAGGGGGAAGTTCATCAGCTTGAGGTTCGGATCGCTCAGCATCTGCTGAATGACCGGCGAACTGAAGCCATCGACGATAAAGACGGCGTCGATGCTGCCGGCGCGAAGCTGTTCCACCGCCTCCACATGCGGGAGCTTGAGGTAATTCGGCTGGTCCCCCGTGCCCGGATTGTTCAGGTCCATGAGGGTGGAGAACAGCCGCGCGCTGACCGTGCCCGGCGCGCCGACGGCGATCTGCTTGTCGCGGTAATATTGAAAGGGATCGTCGACCTGCACCGTGTCGCCCCGGTAGAACAGCCAGGCGGGTGCAATCGCGACATTGCCGAGGGAGACGAGGCCGGGATAGTCCGCCGGCGACCCCGCCCCCGACACGACGAAGCTGGCATTGATCTCCGATCCCGGATCGCCAATGTCCTTTGCCACCGCATCAAGGCCGGACCGGCTACGGATCTCGAGCGGCAGGCCCTGGCGCTCGAAATAGGACTGGAAGGCGTCTCCGAGCGGGTTGCTCAGCGTGCCGCGCTGGCCGATGGCAAGAACCGTGGGCTGCCGTGGAAAGGGCTCGATATACACCAGGATAGCAATAAAAAGGGCGGCAACGACCATTGCGATCGGCAGATAGAACTTCGCAATCTTCCACCAGGCGATAATCTCCCGCTGAAGATCATACTTCAGGTATTGCCTGACGAACGTAACAAAATCTCTGGAATATCTGCCCATTGCCCCTACCGGCCCCGGATACGTAATAAAGACGTGCTGACATGTGCTGCGGCCGAACAACCGACCGCTTTCGGATCGGCCCAGATTGCCACGTCCCACGCTGTGCAGAAGAGGCGGCCCGCCCCACGCCGATGACGCTTGAACGAGGGCGGCTCGCCGGTTCCGCGGACTTTCCCTTCGCCATCATCCGATGGCCGCTCGACCTCAGGTATCGGAAGGTGCGGAGAGGGCGGCCATGGCACCCTCAAGGGCGAGGGGCCGAGAAAACGCATCGCGTCTCAGCTCCAGCCTCGATCTGAACGGACATCGATCCCCTTCGTTGGGTCCCGGCCATGGCCCCATCCGGCAGATGGCCAGTGGGTGGCTGAACCGCCGGCTGTCGCGTGGCGATGATGTCGCGCATCAAGCGGCGTCCCATGTTTCCACCCGTCTCAGTCACATCTGGACACCGCGCATTGTTGGTACGGTAACACCCGCCCCGGATGTCGACAAGCGATGCGCGTTCCAGGATAGACGGCTCAACGGCTCAGCTGCCGCACCCGCCGAAATGGTCACCTGCGAACTGCACGCTGCAGGTGCCACGGGCACCGACCGCGCGATCACTGCGCCGCGTGAGCCGTGAGCACCTCCGCGAGCTGACCTCCGGGATTCTTGTTGGCACTTTTCAACGGGCAACACGCAGGTCATCCCGGCTTCATGGGTCAGGAAGCCGACCACGACCTATTCCTCGGCGAAGCGAATTCGGCAGGGTTATCGCTATATGTGGTGGACTCTTCCCGAGGACATTTGGGGAAGAACGCCTTCTACGCGTCCGGCTATCTACGCGTTCGGCTATGGCGGACAGATCATAGCCGTTGTCCCGACAAAACGGCTCGTCGTCGTGCAGACCGTTGATCTGAGCCAGAATCCGAAGGGCATCCGCTCGAGCGCCTTCCTCGACCTTCTGAAGGCGATCGCCTCCGCTTCGCGGTAAGCGGTCGGGCCGCCGCGCACGACCGGGCGCCCGTAGGGCCGCAAGAGCGCCGCCCCAGCGAGAGGGCGCTTAATGGTCGATCTGGGGGTGCAGCAATTCAAAAATGTGGGGTGAAATGAGGGTGACTGAGCTAATTCAGTCGAAAAACACTTTATAAATCAATGCTTTAAGCTAAAAAACTGGCGGAGGGAGCGGGATTCGAACCCGCGATACGGTTTCCCGTATACACACTTTCCAGGCGTGCGCCTTCAACCACTCGGCCACCCCTCCGTCACCGGCCTCGGGCCGGGTGCCTTCGATCGCGGCGGGGCCAGCCCGCGAACCATCGAAGAGGCGCGGAATATAGCGAAGCGCGCCACTCTGGCAAGCGCCGCGCACGCGGACGCGCCGGCAATCGCGTCGGGCTGTTGAAAAGCGCCGTCTCGGGCGCTCCGGCGGCCCGTTTTGCCGGCATCCTGCGCGCGTCCGGCGGGCCGGCCCGGGCGCCACGGGCCGGCTGCGCGCCGGGCGGTGCCGGCGCGCCCGAGTCAGTTCAGCGGCGGGCCGATGGCGGTAATGGCGCAGTTGGCGGCGTCGGCCTTCGGGCCCATCAGGTTCACCCGGTCCTGGCCGGTCGCGCCGGCGACGATATTGTAAATGGTGGTGCCCGCCGAACCCGCCGGCTTGCCCTTGGCGGTGAAGCTGCACTCGACCGTGACCGAGCCGACCGTGGCGGCGGTGTTGTTGGCCACCGTCACCCCCATCACCGTGCCCACATCATTGGTGAACAGGTCGCCATGGGTGAGCGACAGGCCGGCGAAGCGGGCATCGCCCGCCTGCGCGAGGGCGACCGGCGCGGCCCCGGGCAGGATGAGCGCCGCAACCGGCAGAGCCGCCAGCGACAGGGCGGCGAGAAGGGCGCGGCGGCGAAAATGCGTGTGCGACATGAAGGGCCTCGCGGTCCGGCGCGGCGTCCGGACCGGAACTCGGGCTGCAAGCTCGCCGCGCCGGTGCAGCCTAGTCGATGCGCGGTAAAAGTCGAGCCGTCCGGGCGCCTCGAACGCAGGCGGCCGGCCCCCGTCGCGGCAGCCGAACCGGCAGAGGGGGCCGCGGCGCAAGATTTCAGGGGCGGCTCGCGGCCGGCAGCCTCAATCGCGGCCAAATGGTGCCCAAATGCCGCGTGCAATCCGAGTGAGGTGAACTATAGCGACCGTTTCCGGCGGAGAAAGAACCGGCCGAAGTGGGATTCGGCGCGCCCGGGCGCGGCCGAATGTGCAAGATCACGTCTGTACATTTCTCTATTTTCTATTTCTGGAATGTTTCTTTTTATTGAATACGCGAAAGTAGGCGCAACTAGACAAGGGGGCGGTCGGCGGTATAGTCCGGTGGCGGAAATGGCGCCACGGGAGAGTGGAATGGGTCCGAGCGTGAGTAAGGCCGGTTGGCGGCGTGCGGGAGCCGGTTTGCTCGGCGTCGGGATGGTGTCCGTGCTGCTGGCGGCGTGCTCGGAAGAGAACAAATACGTCCCGCCCCCGCCGCCGCAGGTGACGGTGGCCACGCCCGTGCAGCAGGCGGTGACGCAGTATCTGGAATTCACCGGCAACACCGCTTCCATCAACACGGTCGATCTGGTCGCCCGTGTCGAAGGCTTCCTGATGTCGATCGACTACAAGGACGGCGCGGTGATGAAGAAGGGCGACCGCCTCTTCCTCATCCAGCAGAACACCTATCAGGCCGATCTCGACCAGGCGAAGGCCCAGCTTGCCTCGGCCGAGGCCCAGCTCACCAATAATCAGGCCGAATATCAGCGGCAGGCGACGCTCGGCCAGCAGGACTTCTCCTCGCAGGCGACCGTCGACAAGGCGCGCGCGGCGCGGGACGAGGCCGCCGCTTCGGTGGACGCCGCCAAGGCCAATATCGAGATCGCCACCATTAATCTCGGCTACACCACGGTGCTGGCGCCGTTCGACGGCATCGTCACCCGCCACCTCGCCGATGTCGGCCAGCTGGTTGGTCACACCGAGCCGACCAAGCTCGCCACCATCGTGCAGATGAACCCGATCTACGCCTATTTCAACATAGGCGAGAACCAGGTCCTGCGGATCAAGCAGGCGCTGGCGGCACAGGGCCGGACGATCGAGGATGTGAAAGAGATCGAGATCGATCTCGGCCTGCAGGACGAGGGCGACGAGTACCCGCACAAGGGCCGGCTCGACTATGTGTCGCCGGAAGTCGACCCCGCCACCGGCACGCTGCTGGTGCGCGGCGTGTTCGACAACCCGACGCTGCAACTGCTGCCCGGCTTTTTCGTGCGCGTGCGTATTCCCGCCAAGCAGATTCCCAATGCCTTCCTCGTCGCCGATACCGCGATCGGCACCGCGCAGCAGGGCAAATATCTGCTGGTGGTGAACAAGGACGACGTGGTCGAGCAGAAGATCGTCACCGTCGGCCAGCAGATCGGCGAGTACCGGGTGATCGAATCCGGCCTTGCGGCCGGCGATCGCGTGGTGGTGGGCGGCATCCAGCGGGCGACGCCGGGCTCGAAGGTCGCGCCGGTGGAGGGCAAGGCGGATGCCAGCGCGGCGGCGACGCCCGACGCGGCCCCTACCGACGCTACCAAGACCGACGCTGCCAAGACCGACGCTGCCAAGACCGACGCTACCAAGACCGAGGCCGCGGCCCCGGCCAAGCCGGCGAACTGACCGGCGCCTGATGGCCGGCGGCATGGCCGCCGCCGACCCTGCGAACGCCTGCCACTACCCGCGACCCGATACTCCGCGACTTTCGCTCCGGCCCGCATGAACCGAAGGCCCGTCACATGATCTCCCGCTTCTTTATCGAACGGCCGGTCCTCGCCAACGTTCTCGCGCTGGTCTTCGTGCTGATCGGCGCCGTCGCGCTCTACTCGCTGCCCGTGGCGCAATATCCCAACGTCGTGCCGCCGACCATCCAGGTGACGACGCTCTATCCCGGCGCCAGCGCCCGCACGCTGGTCGACACCGTCGCGCTGCCGATCGAGCAGCAGGTGAACGGCGTCGAGGACATGCTGTACATGCAGTCCACCAGCGCCAGCGACGGCACCTATACGCTGACCGTGACCTTCGCCATCGGCACCGACCCGAACATGGCGCAGGTGCTGGTGCAGAACCGCGTCGCCATCGCGCTCGCCTCGCTGCCGCAGGCGGTGCAGGTGCAGGGTGTGACCACGCAGATCAAGTCGACCGCGATCCTGCAATTCGTCACGCTCTATTCGCCTGATGGAACCTATGACAGCCTGTTCCTGGCCAATTACGGCGTCATCAACCTGGAGAACGAGATCGCCCGCCTCGACGGCGTCGGCAATGTCGCGGTGTTCGGCGCTGGCCAGTACGCAATGCGCGTCTGGCTCAATCCCGACGAATTGCAGGCCCGACAGCTGACCCCGCAGGACGTGATCAACGCCATCCAGCAGCAGAGCCAGGAAGTGGCGTCCGGCGTGGTCGGCATGCCGCCCGTGCCGAAGGGCCAGAATTTCCAGTTCACCCTGTCGATGGACGGCCGGCTCAACAACGTCGCCGACTATGAGAATATCATCGTCAAGGTGTCGAACGCCGATGGCGGGCGCATCACACGGCTGCGCGACGTGGCGCGGGTCGAGATCGGCGCCCAGACCTACAGCCAGATCTTCACCTTCAACGACAAGCCGGCGGCGGCGCTCGGCATCTATCAGCTGCCGGAGGCGAATTCGCTGCAGGTGGCTACCGAGGTGAAGGCCAAGATGGAGACGCTCGCCAAGAGCTTCCCGCCGGGTCTCGCCTATGCCGTGCCGTTCGACACCACCGTGTTCGTCAACGCCTCGATCAGCGAGGTCTACAAAACCTTGTTCGAGGCCGGCCTGCTGGTGCTGATCGTCATCCTGGTCTTCCTGCAGGACTGGCGGGCGATGCTGGTGCCGGCGACCACCGTGCCGGTGACGATCATTGGCACCTTCGCCGCCATGGCGGCGATGGGCTTCACGGTCAACCTGTCCACCCTGTTCGCCATCGTGCTGGCCATCGGCATTGTGGTCGACGACGCCATCGTCATCGTCGAAGGCGTGGCGCGCCATATCGAGAAGGGCCTGCCGGGCCGCCAGGCCGCCGAAAAGGCGATGGACGAACTGCTCGGGCCGATCATCGGCATCACCCTGGTGCTGATGGCGGTGTTCCTGCCGGCGGCATTCATGCCCGGCCTCACCGGCCAGATGTACAAGCAGTTCGCTCTCGTCATCGCCGCCACCGCCTTCATCTCGGCGATCAACGCGCTAACGCTGAAGCCGACCCAGTGCGCGCTGTGGCTGCGCAAGCCGGTGCCGGAAGACCAGCGCAATTTCTTCTACCGGGGCTTCAACGCGGTCTATTACAAGGCCGAGCACTGGTATGCCGGCCTGATCCACCACATGGTCAAGGCGAGCGGGGTCGTGGTCACGGTCGGCCTGGTGCTGATCGGCCTTGCCATCTGGGGCCTTACACGGGTGCCGACCGGCTTCCTGCCTACCGAGGACCAGGGCTATGTGCTGATCGGTGCCCAGCTGCCCGACGCGGCCTCGCTGCAGCGCACCACGGAGGTGATGGACCAGATCTCCACCATCGCCGGCAAGACGCCCGGCGTGCGGGACGTCATCGCCATTTCCGGCGTCTCGGTGCTCGACAACAACGCCACCCTGCCCAATGGCGGCGTCGCCTATGTCATGCTCGATCCCTGGGACGAGCGCGACAAGGCCGGGCACGGGCTGCTCTACATCTACGAGACGCTGAACAAGGAACTGCAGCAGGTCGACGAGGCCTTCACCTTTGTGCTGGTGCCCCCGCCGATCCAGGGCGTCGGCAACGCCTCCGGCTTCACCATGATGCTGCAGCAGAAGGATGGCAGCTTCGACTTCCCCGAGTTGCAGGCGGTGACGCAGCAGATCCTGGCCAATGCCTCGACCCAGTCGGCACTGCAGCGCCTGTCCACCTCGTTCCGCGCCAACGTTCCGCAGCTGCTGCTCAAGATCAACCGCATCAAGGCCGAGACGCTGGGCGTGACGGTGGGCCAGGTGTTCTCGACCGTGCAGGGCTATGTCGGATCGAGCTACGTCACCCAGTTCAACGAGTTCGGCCAGACCTTCCAGGCCTATATCCAGTCCGAGCCCGATTTCCGCCGCACGCCGGAGGAAATCCTCAACCTGAAGATCCGCACGCCGGAAGGCGTCATGGTGCCGCTCGGCACGCTGGCGCAGGTGGAGCCTGCCTTCGGCCCGCCGCTGATCACGCTGTACAACCTCTATCCTGCCACCACCATCCAGGGTGCGCCGGCGACCGGCTTCTCTTCCGGCCAGGCGCTCGACATCATGGACCAGGTCGCCGACCGGACGATGCCGGCCGGCATGGGCTTCGACTGGACCGCCATGTCCTATCAGGAGGTGGTGGTCGGCAACGAGGTGTACTTCGTCTTCGGCCTCGCCATCCTGCTGGTCTATTTCGTCCTGGCTGGACAGTATGAAAGCTGGGTGCTGCCGTTCTCGGTGCTGCTCGCCGTGCCGCTGGCGCTGCTCGGCACCGTGGCGGCGCTGACCGGGCTGGGGGTGTCGAACAATCTGTACACCCAGATCGGATTGATCCTGCTGATCGCGCTCTCGGCCAAGAACGCCATTCTGATCGTGGAGTTCGCGCGCGAGAAACGGGCCGAGGGGATGGAGATCGTGGAGGCGGCGACCGAGGCCGCGCGGCTGCGATTCCGGCCAATTCTGATGACCTCCTTCGCCTTCATCCTCGGCGTGCTGCCGCTGGTGCTGGCCACCGGCGCGGGCGCCGCCTCGCGCAAGTCGATCGGCATCGCGGTGTTCTCCGGCATGCTCGCCTCCACCTGCCTCGCCGTGCTGTTCGTGCCGTCCTTCTACACGGTGCTGCAGCGCTTCGAGGAATGGCGTGTGCGCGGCAAGGCGCCGGCCGGCACCGTACCGCCCGCCTCGGGCGAGGGAACCGCGCATTCGGCGTGAGCCGGCACCGAAGCGGCAGGCAGGCCTGTGCGGGTGCGCGGCGCCGGCGCGGGCCTTCGTCCCCACGCCGTGCGTCGGCGGCCCGGCTTTGCGTCCCTTTTTGCGTCCCTTTTCGAATCCCTTGCGCCTCAATTCGCGCCACTGCCCTGGCGCCGGGCTAGGCGGCGATGGGGCAGTCGCTGGCGGCGGCCCTGGGCGGTCGCCCCATTGCCCTGCGGCACGATTCCTGCGTTCATCACAGGGTTCCGCCCCGCTGGCCGCTTCCGGGCGCGTGCGGCGTCGTCTTCGTCTGTCGGTTGGTGCCTATGACAATCTTCGCGAGCCTGCATCACGTCACGGCCTACACCTATGACCGCCCGGTCCTTCTCGGGCCCCAGATCATCCGGCTGCGCCCGGCGCCCCATTGCCGAACCCCGGTGCAGAGCTATTCGCTCAAGGTCACGCCTTCCAACCATTTCGTGAACTGGCAGCAGGACCCGTTCGGCAACTGGATGGCCCGCTTCGTCTTCCCGGAGAAGGCGACCGAGTTCCGGGTCGAGGTCGACCTCATCGCCGACATGACGGTCTACAACCCGTTCGACTTCTTCATCGAGGAATATGCCGAGCGGCTGCCCTTCGCCTATCCGCCCGACCTCGCCAAGGAGCTGATCCCCTATTTGGAGCGCGAGGAGGGCGGGCCGCTTCTCGACGCCTTCGTCGACAGCATCCAGCCCCCCGCCGGCGCCATGACGGTGGATTATCTGGTCGAGCTGAACCAGAAGGTGCAGCAGCATGTCGGCTATCTCATCCGGCTGGAGCCGGGCGTGCAGACGCCGGAAGAGACGCTGTCGCGGGCGTCCGGTTCCTGCCGCGATTCCGGCTGGCTGCTGGTGCAGGTGCTGCGCCGGCTCGGCCTCGCCGCCCGCTTCGTCTCCGGCTATCTCATCCAGCTCAAGCCCGACGTGAAGGCGCTGGAAGGCCCGACCGGCACCGAGGTCGATTTCACCGATCTTCATGCCTGGTGCGAGGTCTATCTGCCCGGCGCCGGCTGGATCGGCCTCGACCCCACCTCCGGCCTCCTGTGCGGCGAGAGCCATCTGCCGCTCTGCGCCACGCCGAACCCGTCCTCGGCGGCGCCGATCACCGGCGGCTTCACCGCGGAGGAGGGGACGAAGACCGAGTTCGAGTTCAACATGCGGGTGACGCGCGTGGCGGAAAAGCCGCGCGTCACGCTGCCTTTTTCCGACGAGGCCTGGGAGGCGCTCGACGCGCTCGGCGACAGGGTGGATGCCGATCTGGCGGCGCAGGATGTGCGCCTCACCATGGGTGGCGAGCCGACCTTCATTTCCATTGACGACTATCAGGGCGCCGAGTGGAACACCTCGGCGGTGGGCCCGACCAAGCGGGCGCGGGCGGACGAGCTGATCCGCCGGCTGCGCACGCGCTTCGCCCCCGGCGGCATGCTGCATTACGGCCAGGGCAAGTGGTATCCCGGCGAAAGCCTGCCGCGCTGGACCTTCTCGCTCTACTGGCGCAAGGACGGCAAGCCGATCTGGCGCGATCCGACGCTGGTCGCTGCCGAGACGCAGGCGGGCGCCACGATTGCCGAGGCGCAGAACTTCATCGAGACGCTCGCCGACAGCCTTGGCGTCGGCGCCGGCTATGCCGAGCCGGCCTATGAGGACCCCGCGCACTGGATTCTCAAGGAAGGCGACCTGCCGGACAATGTCGATCCGTTCGACACCAAGCTGGAAGATGCCGAGACGCGGGCGCGCTTTGCCCGCGTCTTCGCGCGCGGGCTGGGCACGCCGAGCGGCTATGTGCTGCCGATCCAGCGCTGGCAGGCCCGCGCCTCGCGCGGCTGGATCAGCGAGAAGTGGCGCTTCCGGCGCGGGCGCATGTTCCTGGTTCCGGGCGATTCGCCGGCCGGCTTCCGCCTGCCGCTGGCGAGCCTGCCCTGGGTGCCGCCCGCCGCCTACCCCTATGTGAACCCCGCCGACCCAATGGCGATATCGGGCGAATTGCCGGATGCCGAGGTGCTGCATCAGCGCTACCGACGCTCGGCGAGCGAGGAACCCTCGCAGGAGCAGGTCGACCAGGTGCTCACCGGCACCGGCTCGGTCCGCACCGCCCTCACCGTCGAGCCGCGTGACGGGCGCCTCTGCGTGTTCATGCCGCCGACCGAGCGGCTGGAGGATTATCTGGAGCTGCTCGCCGCCATCGAGGTGACGGCGGCCGAGCTGAAGCTGCCGGTGCATATCGAGGGCTACACCCCGCCGGTCGATCCGCGCCTCAATGTCATCCGCGTGGCGCCTGATCCGGGCGTCATCGAGGTCAATGTCCATCCCGCGGCCAATTGGAAGACCTGCGTCGAGATCACCCGCGACCTGTATGAGGAAGCCCGGCTGTCGCGCCTCGGCACCGAGAAGTTCATGGTCGACGGCCGCCACACCGGCACGGGTGGCGGCAACCATGTGGTGGTGGGTGGCGCCATGCCGGCGGACAGCCCGTTCCTGCGCCGGCCGGACCTGTTGAAGAGCCTCATCACCTATTGGCAGCGCCACCCGGCGCTATCCTACCTGTTCTCCGGCCTGTTCATCGGCCCGACCAGCCAGGCGCCGCGCGTCGACGAGGCGCGCCATGACGCCCTGTACGAGCTGGAAATCGCCATGGCGAACGTGCCGACGCCCGGCAAGGGGATGGCGCCGCCGCCCTGGCTGGTCGACCGGCTGTTCCGCAACCTGCTCACCGACGTCACCGGCAACACCCATCGTTCCGAGATCTGCATCGACAAGCTGTTCTCGCCGGACGGGCCGACCGGCCGCCTCGGCCTGGTCGAGTTCCGCTCCTTCGAGATGCCGCCGGACTGGCGCATGTCGCTCGCCCAGCAATTGCTGCTGCGCGCGCTCATCGCCTGGTTCTGGCGCGAGCCTCAGGAAGGCAAGCTTGCCCGCTGGGGCACGGCGCTGGCCGACCGCTTCATGCTGCCGCATTTCGTCTGGGCCGACTTCATGGATGTGCTGCACGACCTGGGCCGCGCCGGCTACCGGGTCGACCCGATGTGGTTCGAGGCGCAGCGCGAGTTCCGCTTTCCCTATTTCGGCCAGGTCGAGCGCGGCGGGGTGACGCTGGAACTGCGCCAGGCGCTGGAGCCGTGGAACGTGCTGGGCGAAGAGGGGGCGGCCGGCGGCACGGTGCGCTTCGTCGATTCCTCGGTGGAGCGGCTTCAGGTGCGGGTGGAGAGCCTGAACCCGATCCGCCACGTCGTCGCCTGCAATGGCCGCCGCCTGCCGCTGATGCCGACCGGGCGCTTCGGCGAATATGTCGCCGGCGTGCGCTTCAAGGCGTGGCAGCCGGCCTCCGGCCTGCACCCGACCATCCCGGTTCAGGCGCCGCTGACCTTCGACATCGTCGACCTTTGGTCGAACCGCTCGCTGGGGGGCTGCGTCTACCATGTCGCCCATCCCGGCGGGCGCAACTACGAGACCTTCCCGGTGAATTCCTATGAGGCGCAGGCAAGGCGGCTGGCGCGCTTCCAGGACCACGGCCATACGCCGGGCTATCTGTTCATCCCGCCCGAGGAGCCTTCCACCGAATTCCCCGCGACGCTGGACCTGCGCCGCCCGGCCCGGAATTGACGCGCCTTGCTGGTTCATTAACGCCACAGGTCCGACCTTTGGCGCGCAGGGGGCGTGCGGTGGGGGCATGGGGATGGTATGCCCATCCTTTGCGGCGCTGAGAGGGAGCCATGCCCGTTCGCACCGAACCGCAGGCGCGCACGCGCCGCTTCGAAGAAGCGGCCGTCGAGGCGCTGCTGGCGCAGTACAAGCCGCTTCCCGGCGTTCACGATGAACTCGTGGACGGCGACGGGCGTCCGCGCGCGCATTGGACCTCGCTGCTGGCGGCGCTGGCCGAGATGGGCGTGGAGGAGGTCAACCGGCGATTCCGCGCCGCCGACCGCCATCTCTACCGTTCGGGCGTGTTCTACCGTGTCTACGACGACCCCAATGGCGGCGAGCGGCCCTGGCCGATCTCGCATCTGCCGCTCGTCATCGACGCCACCGAATGGCGGGCGCTGGAGCGCGGGCTGATCCAGCGCGCGCAGATGATGGAAGGGCTGCTCTCCGACCTTTATGGCGAGGGCAAGCTGGTCCGCTCGGGCGCGCTGCCGGCGGCGGTGGTGGCGGGAAACCCGGATTTCCTGCGTCCCATGGTCGGCGTCGACCCGCATGGTGGCAGCTTCCTCAAGATCTATGCCGCCGATATCGGGCGCGGGCCGGATGGCAATTGGTGGGTGCTCTCCGACCGCACCCAGTCGCCCTCGGGCGCCGGCTACGCGCTGGAAAACCGCATCGCCATCGCACGGGCGCTGCCGGACCTTGCCCGCTCGCTCAACGTCATGCGCCTTGCCGGCTATTTCCAGGGGCTGCGGGCGGGGCTGACCCGGCTCGACCGTTCCGGCGAGGGGCGGGTGGGGCTGCTCACCCCCGGCCCGCTGAACGAGACCTATTTCGAGCACGCCTATCTCGCCCGCTATCTCGGCTTCGTGCTGCTGGAGGGCGACGACCTCACGGTGCGCGACAACATCGTCTATGTCCGCACCGTCGCCGGGCTGAAGCGGGTCGACGTGCTGCTGCGCCGCCTCGATGCCGATTATGCCGACCCGCTGGAGCTCAACCCCTCCTCGCGGCTCGGCGTGCCCGGGCTGATGCAGGCGATCCGCGCTGGCGGGGTGGCGGTGGTGAACGCGCTCGGTGCCGGCGTGGTGGAAGCCCCCGCCATGATGGGCTTCCTGCCGCGTCTTGGGCGGCAGGTGCTGGGCGAGGCGCCGATCCTGCCCAATGTCGCCACCTGGTGGTGCGGCCAGAAGGCCGAGCGCGAGCGCGTGCTCGACAATCTCGACGACCTCGTGCTCTCACCCGCTTTCCGCCGGGCGGTGCCGGGGGCGCTGGAGGACGGGCCGGTGATCGGTGCCGATCTCGATCCCGTTCGCCGCGCGGCGGTGCAGCACGCCATCCGCACCCGCGGCGTCGACATTGTCGGCCAGGAGGCGGTGCGCCTGTCCACCATGCCGGTGTGGAGCAATGGGCGGCTGGAGCCGCGCCCCTTCATCCTGCGCATCTTCGTCGCCGCCACCGAATCGGGCTGGACCGTCATGCCCGGCGGCTTCTGCCGCGTCTCCGACAGTCTCGACGCCCGCGCCGTGTCGATGCAGGGCGGCGGCCGCTCGGCCGATGTGTGGGTGCTGGACGCCGCGCCGGTGGAGCAGACCACGCTGCTGCCGGCCCCCGATGCGGTGGAGGTGAAGCGCCAGACCGGCCCGCTGCCCAGCCGCGCGGCGGATAATTTCTTCTGGCTCGGGCGCTATGTCGAGCGGGCGGAATGCACGCTGCGCCTGCTGCGCACGCTGGCCGGCCGGCTCTCTTCCACCGCCGATGGCGGCGGCGGCTCGGTGCCGGCGCTGCTCGACCTGCTGCAGTCCTGGGGCGCGGTGCCCGACGAACTGACCCGCGCCCGCCCGATCCGCCATGTGCTGGCGGCGCTGACCCGGCGCGACCGGCCCGGCGCCATCCCCAACCTCATCGACAATGCCCGCCACACCGCCTCGGTCATCCGTGACCGGCTCTCACCGGATGCCTGGCGCACGCTGGCCGATCTCGGCCTGATGATGGCGGAGCCCGCCCCGGCGGGCAGCGCCGAGCCGGACGCCTATGAGCGCGCCGACAGGGCGCTGCGGGCGCTGGCCGCCTTTTCCGGCCTCGCCTCGGAAAACATGAACCGGCTGGCCGGCTGGCGCTTCCTCGATCTCGGCCGCCGCATCGAGCGCGCCATCGCGGTGTGCCGCTTCGCCCGCGCGCTGGTGGGCGAGACGCCGAGCGCCAGCACGCTCGATGTGCTGCTGGAACTGTGCGACAGCCAGATCACCTATCGCTCGCGCTATGTGATGGTGGAGAGCCGGGCGCCGGTGCTCGATCTGGTGCTGCTCGACCCGGTCAATCCGCGCTCGCTCGCCTTCCAGATCGCCGCCATCAGCGACCATCTCGACGTGCTGCCCGGCCATGCCGGCGACGCGCTGCCGCCCCCCGAGGAGCGCCTCGTCGCCCGGCTTTCGGCGACGATGAAGGCGTTCGACGCGGTGGAGTTCGACGATGCCCGCCTCAGCCAGATCGAGGTCCGGCTGATGGAGCTCTCCAACGAGGTGGCGGAGCGCTATTTCATCCACCGCCAGCCGGTGGAGACGCCGTGGGACCTGCTGGCATGAAATACGACATTCACCAGAGCACGGCCTATTCCTACGCCTCGGCGGTGCCGGTGGCGCGCCATGTGGTGCGGATGGTCCCGGTGGAGCGGCCGAACCAGCGCGTGGTCGCCAGCCATTTCGCGGTCGAGCCCGAGCCGGTGGAATGGACCGAGACCCGCGATTTCTTCGGCAACAAGGTGGTGCATATCCGCATCGAGACCCCGCACCGCAGCTTCACGGTGAAGACGCGGGCGCGGGTGGAGGTGGAGGCGCCGCCGGTGATCGCGCCCGACTCCGGTCCCTCCTGGGAGGAGACGCGGGAAGCGGCCAATGGCAGCGACGACCTTTCCGGCCTCTCGCCGGCGCATTTCCTGTTTCCCAGCCCCGCCGTGGCGCTGAGCGCGCCGATCACCGCCTGGGCGGCGGAGAGTTTCCCTCCCGGCCGGCCTATGCTGGCCGGGGCGGTGGACCTGATGAACCGGCTCTATACCGACTTCACCTATGATCCCCGCGCCACCGACGTCTCGACCCCGGCGCTAGCGGCATTCGAACTGCGGGCCGGGGTGTGCCAGGATTTCGCCCATATCATGATCGCCGGCCTGCGCGGGCTCGGCCTGCCGGCGGCCTATGTCTCCGGCTTCCTGCGCACCGAGCCGCCGCCGGGCAAGGAGCGGCTGCAGGGCGCCGACGCCACCCATGCCTGGGTTTCGGTGTGGTGCGGGGCGGAGATCGGCTGGCAGGGGCTCGACCCGACCAATGCCCTTATCGTCGCCACCGATCATGTCGTGCTGGCGGTGGGCCGCGACTACACCGATGTCGCCCCGATCGGCGGCGTGATCTTCGGTTCCGGCAAGCAGAAGCTGAAGGTCGAGGTCGACGTCATTCCGATGCTGGACGATACGGCCGCCGCGCCGAAAGGGTAGGGTGGGCCTCCGGCGCCCCGCCAACTCTCTCTTCCAGGCCCGCGCCGGGATGGCAGCCTGTACCAAACGATCCCGAACATCTGGGTGGCCGGGTGCACGCCGAGCGATGAGGGAGGTCGGGGCGGCCATGAGCCCCTCATCCGTCGCCGCAGATGCGGCGGCGCGGTGTTGCCGATTCAATCGCGGGCCAAAGCGCTTTAGAGATAGGCGGGACGCCCCCGAATCGCGCGCCGACACGCGCCGCCGCCGAGCACGCCGCCATGACCGACACCGCACGCCCCGCCCCGTCCGCCCGCGACGAGGACGGCTTTCTCGCCAGCCTCGCCGTCTATCTGCGCCGGCGCGTGCTCATCGTCGTGCTGCTGGGCTTTTCCTCCGGCCTGCCGCTGGCGCTGTCGGGCGCCACGCTGACCATCTGGATGGCCGAGGCGCAGGTGAACCTCACCACGATCGGCCTCTTCGCCCTGGTCGGCGTGCCGTATAATTTCAAGTTCATCTGGGCGCCGCTGGTGGATGCGCTCGACGTGCCGCTGCTGGGGCGCTGGCTCGGGCGGCGACGCGGCTGGCTGGTGCTGACCCAGCTCCTGCTGGTGCTCGCTGTCGCCTGGCTCGGCTTTCAGGACCCGGTGCTCTCGCCGTGGCATGTCGCCTTCGGCGCCCTGCTCGTGGCTACGGCTTCCGCGACGCAGGACATCGTGGTCGACGCCTTCCGCGTGGAGAGCCTGGAGGTGCGCGAGCAGGCCGCCGGCATGGCCGGCTATGTCGCCGCCTACCGGGTCGGCATGCTGGCCTCCGGCGCCGGCGTGGTGCTGCTGGTGGCGTGGTTCGAGGTTCTGGGCGTGCCGCGCGCCGAGGTGTGGGCGTGGGGCTATCTCGCCGCCGCCGCCATGGTCGGCGTCGGGCTGTTCGCGGCGCTGATGGCCAAAGAGCCGCCGGTCCCGGCCGACGCGCCGCCGCGCGAGGCCAAGGTGGCCAAGCGGGTGATGCAGACCGCGGTGGGCGCCTTTTCCGAGTTCCTCACCCGCAACAGCGCCGTCGCCATCCTGCTCTTCGTGGTGCTGTTCAAGTTCTGCGATGCCTTTGCCGGCACGTTGACCGGCGCCTTCGTCATCGGCATCGGCTTCGACAAGGCGACCTATGCCGGCGTGGTCAAGGGGGTGGGCTTCGCGGCGGCGCTGCTTGGCGGCTTCGCCGGCGGGGTGATCGCCCGCGCGCTGCCGCTTTCCACCGCGCTCTGGGTGGGGGGAATCCTGCAGATGCTCTCCAACCTGGCCTTTTCCTGGCAGGCCTGGATGGGCGTGAACGTGCCGGCGCTGATGACGACCATCGTGGTCGAGAACTTCGCCGGCGCGATCGGCACGGTGATCTTCGTCGCCTATATCTCGGCGCTGTGCGGCAACCGGGCCCACACCGCCACCCAATACGCGCTGCTGACCGCGCTGGCGGCGGTGGGGCGGACCTTCCTCGCCTCCTCCGCCGGCTTCGTTGCGGTGGAGACGGGGTGGATCGTGTTCTTCGCCATCACCTCCGTCGCCGCCCTGCCGGGGCTGGCGCTGCTGGCCTATCTGCAGGCGCGCGGCCATTTCCGTGAGCTGGACGCCAGCGGAAGGTGACGCGGCAGCGCTGCCGCCTCGGTTCTGCAGCCGGCACGGGTCGCTGCCGGCTCAGAAACTGGAACGGGCGCGGATGGCGGCGGAGAGCGTGCCCTCGTCGAGATAGTCCAACTCGCCGCCCACCGGCACGCCATGGGCGAGGCGCGTGACCTTGACGTTCGCCTCGCGCAGAAGCTCGGTGATGTAATGGGCCGTGGTCTGCCCGTCGACCGTCGCGCCAAGTGCCAGAAGGACTTCCGTCACCGTGCCGCCCTGCACCCGCTGGACCAGCGAGGGCAGGTTGAGCTCGTCCGGGCCGATGCCGTCGAGCGGCGAGAGCGTGCCGCCGAGCACGTGGTAGCGGGCATTCAGCGCGCCGGCCCGCTCCAGCGCCCAGAGGTCGGCCACATCGGCGACGACGATCAGCAGGGAAGGGTCGCGTGTGTCGTCGCAGCAGATCGAGCAGGGATCGCGCACATCGACATTGCCGCAGACCCGGCAGGTGCAGATCTTGCCCAGCACGTCCTCGAAGGCGCTGGCGAGCGGGCTCATCAGCTGCTCGCGCTTCTTGATCAGGTGCAGCGTCGCCCGGCGGGCCGAGCGAGGCCCGAGGCCGGGAACCCGGGCGAGCAGCTGGATCAGGCGTTCGATCTCGGGGCCGGCGACAGCGCGGGGCATGGCATCTCTCAAGGCCGGCATCGGTGCGGCCGGTCGCTGTCTCGTCTAGCGCAGCCGGAGGCGAGCCGCAAAGGGCGCCGGCCGCGCCGGTCCGGCAGGGTACTCTCTTGCCCGCGACGCTGTGGTTTTGCTCGACACCCCGATGGTGGGTTGCTAACCGGATTCATGCGCGGGGAGCGCCGATCCGGGGAAGACTGATGACGACCACGAAAGCCGCCGCGCGTGCTGTCCTGTGCCTTGTTGTGCCTCGCTTTTCACTCCCGCTGCTGTCTTTCCGCAGCCTCGCCCTTGTCGCCGCGCTGCTGGCCGGGGCGACCCTGCCGGCCCATGCTGCCGAGGGCATGGGCATAGACGGGGCGCACCTGCCGCTTCTCTGGGGCCTGCCCTTTGTCGGCATGCTGCTGTCGATCGCCATCATCCCGCTGCTGGCCGGGCATTTCTGGCACCACCATTACGGCAAGGTGGCGCTGTTCTGGGCGCTGGCGTTCCTCGTGCCGTTCGTCGCGACCTATGGCGCCGGGCTCGCCACCTATGAGGTGGCCCATGCGGCGCTGCTGGAATACATCCCCTTCATCATCCTGCTGTTCGCGCTGTTCACCATTTCGGGGGGCATCCTGCTCACCGGCAATCTGCATGGCAGCCCGGGGGTGAACACGGCGCTGCTCGCCATCGGCACGGTGCTGGCGAGCCTGATCGGCACCACCGGCGCCTCCATGGTGCTGATCCGCCCGCTGCTGCGCGCCAATGACGAACGCCGCTTCAACGTCCACACCGTGGTGTTCTTCATCTTTCTGGTGTCGAACATTGGCGGCTCGCTCACCCCGCTCGGCGATCCGCCGCTGTTCCTTGGCTTCCTCAAGGGCGTGGACTTCTTCTGGACCACGCAGCACCTGTTCCACGACACGGCGGTGGTGGCGGTGCTGCTGCTCGGGGCCTTCTACCTGCTCGACCGCCATTTCTATGCGCGGGAGGAGAAGCTGCCGCCAAAGCCGGACCCGACTCCCGACACGGAGCGTCTTGGCCTGCGTGGCCTGTGCAATCTTCCGCTGCTGGGCGGCGTCATCGCTGCCATCCTGATGAGCGCGCTGTGGAAGCCGGGCATCGAGTTCAACATTCTCGGCACCCATGTGCCGCTGCCCTCGATCGCCCGCGATCTCAGCCTGCTGGCGCTGGCCGGTATTTCGATCTGGATCACCCCGGCGTTCATCCGCGAGCGCAACGGCTTCGACTGGGAGCCGATCCGCGAAGTGGCCAAGCTGTTCGCGGCGATCTTCCTCACCATCATCCCTGTCATCGCCATCCTGCGGGCGGGCGCCGATGGAGCGCTCTCCCCGCTGGTGGCGCTGGTGACGGACGAGGCGGGCGGGCCGGTGAATGCCGGCTATTTCTGGATGACCGGCCTGCTCTCGGGATTTCTGGACAATGCGCCGACCTATCTCGTCTTCTTCAATCTCGCCGGCGGCGACGCGCAGGAACTGATGACCCGCCATGCGGTGACGCTGGAGGCGATCTCGGCCGGCGCCGTGTTCATGGGGGCGCTGACCTATATCGGCAACGCGCCCAATTTTATGGTGCTGGCCATCGCCAGGAGCCGCGGCGTCGCCATGCCGAGCTTCTTTGGCTACATGGCGTGGTCGGGCCTGTTCCTGCTGCCCTGCTTCGCGCTGCTGACCTGGCTGTATTTCCTGTAGGCGGCACGCGAGGGCGGCGGCGCTATTCCGCCGCCAGAACCATCCCCGCATGCGCATCGTGCGCCTCCTGGCTCAATGCCGCTTCGATGCGGGCGAGGCGGCCGGCGAACTGACCCGCCAGCCGGCGCGCGGCTACCGTGTGGTCGACGCGGTTCGCCCATGCCTTGGCCGGATCGAGCAGGCGGGGGTCGACGCCCTCCAGCGCCGCCGGCACGTCGAAACCGAAATGCGGATCGGTGCGCCATTCGCCGGAGGCCAGTTCGCCCGCCTGCGCCGCATCGACGAGGCGCCTGCTGGCCTCCAGCGGCACCCGCTGCCCCACGCCGGCGGCTCCGCCGATCCAGCCGGTATTGACCAGCCAGCACTGGGGCGCGTGCTGCGTGAGGAGATGGTGCAGCCGTGCCGCGTGACGCTCGGCCAGCACCGGGACGGTGTCCATGCCGGCGAGGCAACAACCGAGCGCCTGTGCCGGGGTCAGCCGGGCGATGGCGGGAAGCGTGCCGTTTGCGTCCTGCACCAGCACGAACAGGTGCGCCGGCGGGGCGAAGATGGCCTCCTGGGCGCTTTTGATGGAGGGCTGGGCGAGAATGACCCGGGACACGTCCGTGTTTGCCGCCTCGGCGAGGTCGGGCGTGCGGCTGGCGGGATCGAGGGCGATATTCTCCAGCACGGTGCCAAAGCCCGGTGCCGCGTGCGCCGCTTGCGCCGGTTGGGCGAGATCGGCGGGCCGGGCATAGGCGGCGTTCTCCAGCGCGATCAGCCCGTCCTCACCCCAGCCGAGCGCGCCATCGGCAAGACGTGCAGGGGCGTCACCCCCGGTCTGCCCCTTCGCCAACGGGGCCGCCAAGGCGCTTTTGCCGGCGCCGGCGGCGCCGAGGAACAGGACGACATTGCCGGTCGGCGCGGTGGCGGCGGCACCTTCCAGCCGCAGCACGCCTGCGTCCGTGAGCGGGCCTTCGAGCAACTGCGCCAGCGCCGCGCGGATCGCCTCGCTGCGCGCCGTGCCGGCGATCAGCGCCAGCCCATTGGCGAGGTCCAGCGCGAGGGTGCCCTCCGCCGCCACGCCATGCGTCTCGGGCGAGGGGCGGAAGCCCGGTGCACACAGCACGGTGAACCTCGGCGCGGTCTCGCCGCCTTCCGCCGCCGCGCAGGGGCGCAGGAGGTGGCGGATGAAGAGCGCGTGCCAGGCCTGATCGGACAGAATGCGCAGCGAGAGGCGTCGGCCCGCCCCGGCCTCCACGCACAGATCCTGCCCGAACAGGGTGCGGCGGCCGACATAGGCGAGCAGGTCGGCCTTCAGCGCCTCGAAGTGCGGGCGCGTGAGAGCGCCGACGCGGTTTGGCGCGGCGGCGTCCGGGCTGGCTTGCGCTGAGGCTTCACCGCTTTCGCCCACTTCGTCGTCGACGAGGGCGAGGCGGACCTCTTGGCCGCTCTGGGCGGTGGTCACGACCAGCGCGCCGCTGTCGGAAAGCCGCGCCTCGCCGCGCGCCACGGCGCGCTCGCACAGGGCCGCCGTGCCAAGATTCCAGAACACGCGGCCGGTGCCGGCGGGATCGAGGCCCTCAAGGCGGGAATGGTCGCTCTGCGTGCCGGTTTGCTTCACGGTCGGCTCCTCCTACGCATGACAGGAGGCGGGACGATGGGAGTCCAAAGGGGCGTTTTGCGCGAGTTTCCGAGACGATTATGTGGCCAAAGAGGGGATTGTCGTGTCTGGGTTAACGCTCAGACCGCCGCCGCGCGGGCGGTGTTGGCGCGCTCGACCAACGCTGCACGCATCTCCTGCGCGTTGGTGACGCGGTGGCCGAAATCGAGCCGGCGCACCTGCGTCCCGTCCATCAGGTCGCAGCCCTCGGGGTCGAGGCCGACCAGCTTCCAGTGGCCGGGGCCGGTGCCGATGAGGTGGAGCGCATAAAGCTGGATGGCGTCGGCATGGTCGGCATTCATGTGCGCCACGGCGCCTTCCTCGGCGGCCAGCACCCCGTCGGCGTCGTCGATGCGGGTGGCCAGCGCCGCGCCCTCCACATCCTTGATCCGCCCGAATCCGGCGACCAGATGGGCACTCTCCACGTCCACCCGGTAGAAGGCGAAATCGCTGAAGCCGGCGAAACCCGCCGCATCCGGGTGCCGCGCCAGGAAGCGGCGGCGCGCCGTGGCCAGCAGGTCGGGAGCGCGGATCGGCTCGATGCGGCCCTTCAGCCCGGCGCGGGCGCCCTGCAATTCGTCGCCCAGCCGGTGCTCGTCGACCAGCAGCGAGACGCGGGCGTCGCGCTGGAGGTTGGCGGTATGGCGGGCGAGCTGCGAGAGCAGCAGCAGCGGCGCGCCATCGGGCAGGGTGGCGAGCTGCACCAGCGAGGCATAGGGGCCGCCATCGGCATCGAGGGTCGCGAGCGCGGCGGTCTGGCTTTCGCGGATAAGGCGCTTGACCGCCCGCGCCGGGTCGAACGTGTCGGATGTAGATGAGGTCTCTGACATGTGGAACGGCTCCGCCCTATATGCCCAAGAGGTGTGCGTCGCGGCGCCCGACGTCAAGCGCTTCGCCACAATTGGCGGGCGGGCACGAAACGCGCTAATTTCCGTTGAATCAGTTTGCGTGTCACATTGTGGCCACGCCGGCGGGGTTCACCCCTTCGTGTACCGCCGCCGAACAGGAAAGTGCGCAGATGCCGACCATCGCTCTCGTCGACGACGATCGCAACATTCTCACCTCCGTTTCCATTGCCCTGGAGTCGGAGGGCTATCGCATCCAGACGTACACCGACGGCGCCACCGCCCTGGACGGCTTCAAGACCAACCCGCCCGACCTCGCCATCTTCGACATCAAGATGCCGCGCATGGACGGCATGGAACTGCTGCGCCGGCTGCGCCAGAAGAGCGACATGCCGGTCATCTTCCTCACCTCCAAGGATGACGAGATCGACGAATTGTTCGGCCTCAAGATGGGCGCCGACGATTTCATCAAGAAGCCGTTCTCCCAGCGCCTGCTGGTGGAGCGGGTGAAGGCGGTGCTGCGCCGCTTCGCCCCCAAGGATGGCAGCCTGCCGCGCGAGACCGACAGCGCCAAGGTGCTGGAGCGCGGCCTGCTGCGCATGGACCCCGAGCGCCATACCTGCACCTGGAAGGGCGAGAACGTCACTCTCACCGTCACCGAGTTCCTCATTCTGCAGGCGCTGGCCACCCGCCCGGGCGTGGTGAAGAGCCGCAACGCGCTGATGGATGCCGCCTATGACGATCAGGTCTATGTCGACGACCGCACCATCGACAGCCACATCAAGCGGCTGCGCAAGAAGTTCAAGGTGACGGACGACAATTTCGAGATGATCGAGACGCTGTACGGCGTCGGCTATCGCTTCAAGGAGTAGCGGATCCTTGCTCGATCCGGAACTGACCCGTAACGGCGCCGGCCAGGCGGTCGCCGATGACGGGGACCCGACGGACAGGTCGTCCCGCTCGCCCGAGCGGGCGGGGCTTCTCGGCGCCTTGCGCCGGGCGCGCAACTTTGTCGCCTTCAAGAGCTTCTCCAGCCTCACCCGCCGGATCGTGCTGCTCAACCTTGCCGGCATGTGCGTGCTGGTGTCGGGGATTCTCTACCTCTCCGAATTCCGTGCCGGGCTGATCGATGCGCGGGTGCAGAGCCTGATCGTGCAGGGCGAGATCATCGCCGGCGCCATCGCCGCCTCGGCGCAGGTCGAGACCAACGCCATCACCATCGATCCCGACCGGCTGCTGGAGCTGAGGGCGGGCGAGAGCTACGGCCCCGGCGAGGACGGCTTCGCCCCGCTCGAATTCCCGATTAATCCCGAGCGCGTCGCCCCGGTGCTCAAGCGCCTGGTCGAGCCCACCGGCACCCGCGCCCGCATCTATGACCGCGATGGTGCGCTGCTGCTCGATTCGCGCTCGCTCTATGCGCGCGGCGAAATCCTGCGCTTCGACATGGCCGCGCCGACCACGCCCAAGCCGAACTGGATGGAGCGCGGCTGGAACAGCATGAAGTTCTGGTTCGAGCGCGGGGACCTGCCGCTTTACAAGGAACTCGGCCCCAACAATGGCAAGGGCTACCCGGCGGTGATGGAGGCGCTGCAGGGGCAGAAGGCCAGCGCCGTGCAGGTCAATGAGCGCGGGCAGGTCATCGTCTCGGTCGCCGTGCCGGTGCAGCGATTCCGCGCCATTCTCGGCGCGCTGCTGCTCTCCACCCAGGGCGGCGAGATCGACGAGGCGGTGGCGGCCGAGCGGCTGGTCATCGTGCGGGTGTTCCTTGTGGCCATGGCCGTCATGGTGGTTCTGTCGCTACTGCTCGCCAGCACCATTGCCGGCCCGGTGCGCAAGCTGGCGGATGCCGCCGAGCGGGTGCGCCGGCGGACCCGCTCGCGGGTCGAAATCCCCGATTTCACCAGCCGCTCCGACGAGATCGGCCATCTCTCGGGCGCGCTGCGTGACATGACCGACGCGCTCTATTCGCGCATCGAGGCGATCGAGAGCTTTGCCGCCGACGTCTCGCACGAATTGAAGAACCCGCTCACCTCGCTGCGCTCCGCCGTGGAGACGCTGCCGCTGGCGAAGTCCGACGTCTCGCGCGGCCGTCTGCTGGAGGTGATCCAGCACGATGTGAAGCGGCTTGATCGTCTGATTACCGATATTTCCGACGCCTCGCGGCTCGATGCCGAGCTGCAGCGCCAGGAATCCGAGCCGGTGGATCTGGTCCGCCTGCTCAATACCGTCACCGGCGTGCATAATGACGTGCTGCGCGGCGATGGGGTGCGGGTGAGCCTCTCCTTCGAGCCGGCCCCGGGACCGGGGACGGGCGCCACCTATGTCATCCCCGGCCATGATTCGCGGCTCGGCCAGGTGATCAACAACCTCATCGACAATGCCCGCTCCTTCTCGGCCAAGGGCGGCGAGGTGCGCGTCATCTGCCGGCGCCACCGCGACACGGTGGAGATCATCGTCGACGATGACGGGCCGGGCATTCCGCCGCACGCGGTGAGCCGCATCTTCGAGCGCTTCTACACCGACCGACCCGAGGAGCAGGGCTTCGGCCAGAATTCCGGGCTTGGGCTGTCGATTTCGCGTCAGATCGTCGAGGCTCACGGTGGGCGCATCTGGGCCGAGAACCGCCCGGCCGAGGCCCGCCCGCCGGAAACCCAACCGGCGACGCCGGCGGCGAAAAAGCCAAGGGCTTCGCGCGCCAAGGCCAAGAGCGCCGCCGCTGTCGCGTCTGCTGACGAGATGGCGGCCGCTGCCGTGACGGCCGCCGCCGTGGCGAGCCTGGACAGCGAGCCGTCACTCCCGGTGGCGAAGCCCGGCGGCGCCCGCTTCATCGTCCGCCTGCCGGCGAGCTGAGGCGCGCGGAACCATGGCGCAGGCGAAGGACAGCGCGGCCCCCCTTTCCCCCTCGGTGCATGCCTCCTGCGTCCTGATCGGCGACCGGGGGGTGCTGATCCGGGGCGCCTCGGGGGCGGGCAAGTCGCATCTGGCCTTCGCGCTCATCCTGGCCGGGCGCGGCGGGCTGGCGCCGCCGGTCGAACTGGTGGCCGATGACCGGGTGCTTCTGTCGCGGCGCGGCGCCCGGCTGTTCGCTGCCGCGCCGCACAATCTCGCCGGGCTGATCGAGGTGCGCGGTGTCGGGTTGCGCCGCCTGCCCTTCGTGGCCGAGGCCGCGATCGATCTCGTGGTCGATCTCGGCGCCACTGATGCCGCCCGCCTGCCGGAGCCATCGGCGCGCCGAACGGTGATCGAGGGGTTGGAAATCGAGCGCCTGCCTGTGTTTGCCGGCGGCGATGGGGTGCAGCAGGTGCTGGCTCTGCTGCTCACACTGCCGGAGCCCGACTAGGGCCGGACGGCCTTGCAGGGAGCTGTGCGCGACCTCGCGCGGATTTTCCCCAGCGGTACTTGCCATTCATGTGCAGCGCAACGATGATGTGCGCCCCGCAAAGGGGGCGGCGGGCGATCCCTGGTCAATGCCTCCGGCAGTAGCATTGCAGTCGCGCCGGACCGGCGTGCGGCGGAGCAAGATGATAGGTCTCGTACTCGTAACGCACGGACGCCTTGCCAGCGAATTCCGCGCCGCGCTCGAACATGTCATGGGACCGCAATCCCACATCGAGACGATCACCATTGGCCCGGACGACGACATCGAACGGCGCCGGCAGGACATTGTCGATGCGGTCGCGGCGGTGAACAGCGGCGGCGGCGTGGTGATCCTCACCGACATGTTCGGCGGCACCCCCTCCAATCTCGCCATTTCGGTGATGACCTCGCCCGATATCGAGGTGGTCGCGGGCATCAACCTGCCGATGCTGGTCAAGCTCGCCACCGTGCGTGGCGAGGTGCCGATGGGCGAGGCGGTGGCCCAGGCCCAGGAGGCCGGGCGCAAATACATCAACATCGCCAGCCGGGTTCTGGCCGGAAAATGAGCGCCACCACGGACGCCCTCCGGCGGGAGCTGGCCATCGTCAACAAGCGCGGCCTGCATGCCCGGGCTTCGGCCAAATTCGTGCAGACGGTGGAGCGCTTCGACGCCGATGTGCGCGTCACCCGCGCCGGCGAGACGGTCGGCGGCAGCTCGATCATGGGTCTGATGATGCTGGCGGCGGCGCCCGGGACCACGATTCTGGTTGAGGCCAGCGGTGCTGAGGCGCAGGCTGCGATCGACGCGCTGGAGGCGCTGGTGTCGGACCGCTTCGGCGAGGGCGAGTGAGCCCGCCGCGCGAGTTCGGTAATTCCCCCGCACGTGCAAGCTGATCGTCGGGCTCGCTTGGAGGCGCGCCGATAACGCCGTCGCTGAACGTGCCGGTGGCGGCGACGCCGCGCGTGGTTCAGGCAGGCTCGCGAAAGGCTCCGGGGGTATCGTTCGGGGCCTCCTGCGCCCCACACACGCAAGCCGGCCGCCGCGCTGAAGGCGACGCTTCGGACCGTCACATAAAGATATCTTTATATCGTTATTGTATTTTCAGGCCGGGGCTGCTATCACCCGGCCAAACGATCAGCACAGGAACACCCTCATGGCCGCCGCAACCGACTACATCGTCAAGGACATCAATCTCGCCCCGTTCGGCCGCAAGGAGCTCTCGATCGCCGAGACCGAAATGCCGGGCCTGATGGCCACCCGCGAGGAATACGGCCCGTCGCAGCCGCTCAAGGGCGCCCGCATCGCCGGCTCGCTGCACATGACCATCCAGACCGGCGTGCTGATCGAGACGCTGGTGGCGCTCGGCGCCGATGTGCGCTGGGTGTCGTGCAACATCTACTCGACGCAGGACCACGCCGCCGCCGCCATCGCTGCCGCCGGCGTGCCGGTGTTCGCCATCAAGGGCGAGACGCTGACCGAATATTGGGACTACACCGCCAAGCTGTTCGACTGGCATGGCGGCGGTTATCCCAACATGATCCTCGATGATGGCGGCGACGCCACCATGTATGTCCATCTCGGCCTGCGCGCCGAGAATGGCGACACCGCCTTCCTCGACGCTCCCGGTTCGGAAGAAGAGGAAGTTTTCTTCGCCCTGCTGAAGAAGCAGCTCAAGGAGAAGCCCAAGGGCTACTTCAAGGCGATCGCCGACAGCATCAAGGGCGTCTCGGAAGAGACCACCACGGGCGTGCATCGCCTGTACGACATGCAGAAGGCCGGCACGCTGCTGTGGCCCGCCATCAACGTCAACGACAGTGTCACCAAGTCGAAGTTCGACAATCTCTATGGCTGCCGTGAATCGCTGGTCGACGGCATCCGCCGCGGCACTGACGTCATGATGTCCGGCAAGGTCGCCATGGTCGCCGGCTTCGGCGATGTCGGCAAGGGCTCGGCGGCCTCGCTGCGCCAGGCCGGCTGCCGCGTGATGGTTTCCGAAGTCGACCCGATCTGCGCGCTGCAGGCGGCGATGGAAGGCTACCAGGTCGTGACCATGGAAGAGGCGGCGCCGATTGCCGACATCTTCGTCACCGCCACCGGCAACAAGGACATCATCACCATCGAGCACATGCGCGCGATGAAGGACCGGGCGATCGTCTGCAACATCGGCCACTTCGACAACGAGATCCAGATCGCGTCGCTGAAGAACCTGAAGTGGGACAACATCAAGCCGCAGGTCGACGAGATCACCTTCCCCGATGGCAAGCGGATGATCCTGCTGTCGGAAGGCCGTCTGGTGAACCTTGGCAACGCCATGGGCCACCCGTCCTTCGTGATGTCGGCCTCGTTCACCAATCAGACGCTGGCGCAGATCGAGCTTTACGCCAACAACAAGGATGGCAAGTACAAGAAGGAAGTGTACGTGCTGCCGAAGTCGCTGGACGAGAAGGTCGCCATGCTGCACCTCGCCAAGATCGGCGTGAAGCTGACCAAGCTGCGCCCCGAACAGGCCGACTATATCGGCGTGACGGTGGAAGGCCCCTTCAAGTCCGACCAATACCGCTACTGAGCGGCAACCCTGGTGGGTTCCGTGGTACCGGCGCCGACTCCGGCGCCGGTACCGGCCCTGGTGGTGTCAGGGCCGGGCAGGGGCGACAGGCGGCGATAGGGCGCGCCCAGCTTTGCCGCCACCAGCTCCCAGATCTGCCGCAGCCGATGGACGTGCAGATCATCCAGCATCGTCTCGAACAGATGGCGGCGGTCCTCGTCCCCGAGGGCAACCGGTGGCTTGGCCGCAGGGGGCGGCTCGGGCGCGTCGCTCGCCGTTCTCGGTACGGGTTTTTTCGCCGCCGTCGCTATGACCTCTTCGCGGGCGCTTTGCTCGAGGATATCGGCGATCATTGCCCGCAGATTGGCAGTCGCCCCCTCGCGCACCGTCGCGCGCTCCAGGTCGAAGATGGTGCGGATATTGTGTCGGCGCAGCGCCAGGAAGGCGGTGGGACCGACAATGGTGCACAGTTGCGCCTGAGCGATCCAGTCGATGCATTCATAGAGGCCGAAGGGCGTCTCGACATAGAGCATGATCGGATTGGCGGTGGCCAGATTCTGCACGTCTATGATCATCATCTCGTCGAGCCGGAACCGTGTCCAGGCATCGATGCCATCGATTACTTCCAGCGGCGTGCCGCGCGCGCGATCGAGCAGCTCGGTGCGCTCACCCTTGAGCGGTAGCCAGGTCGCGCGGCTGATCGCGTAGCGCAGGCCGAGATCGGGAAAGAAGCCGAACAGGAAGGCGGCGAGGAACCACAGCGTGCCGGAGGGAATCCAGTCCGGCCCTGCCGGCGTCGCCCGCCACAGCACGACGACGGTGACGGCCGCCATCAGCATATGGGTGGTCGCCCGCAGGAAGCTCAGCGGCCCAAGCTCGAAATTCGTCACTGCGCGCATGAGGTAGCCGAGTGAAAACAAGATGCCGCCGGCGAAGACGAAGCCGAGCAGCGCCGTAACCTCCCCCACCTTGCCGCCATTGGTGCCGAGCAGCGCGCTGGCCGCGATCCAGTTACCCAAGCTCGACCCATCCTTGCCGGCCAAAGCGAAGATGATCTCCAGTCCGAGCATCGCCACCAGGCAGAAGGGAATGGAACTCACGAACAGGCGCGGCCAGGCGCGGTCCTTGGGGTCTGGGGCGTATTTCGCCTCGACGAATTCGAAGGACGGGGTGGCGTCGTCGTTGAAGCCGAAGCCCTTCTTGATCTCGTCAGCGATGCCGGCCCGCTTCTGCCGCACGCTGCTGCGTATGAAGATCAGGATGGCAGGAATGCCGAAGGCGATGACCAGCGGCAGCAGTGAAGCATAACCCCAACCCATGGCGTGACCTTTCCCCGGAACGGTTGCAGGACACCACACAATTAAGAGTTGTGCAATTGTAAACTACAACTCTTTCTGTACGAGCACCAGGTCGAGGCGGCGGCCGAATTTGGTGCCGATCCCGGGCATGCGGCCGGTCTCCCGGAATCCGAGGCGGGCGTGCAGGGCGAGCGACGCCTCGTTGCCGCCGGTGATGCCGCCGATCATGACCTGCTTGCCGAGCGCGCGCGCCGGGGCGAACAGCGCTTCTACCAGTGCCCGCCCCAGTCCCCGTCCGCGTGCGCCCTCTGACACATAGACCGAATGCTCGACGCTGATGCGGAAGCCCTCGAAGGGGCGGAAATCGCCGAAGCTGGCATATCCCAGAACCTCGCCCTGTGCGGCGGCGACGATGACCGGGTAGCCGCGCCCCTGCCGGTCGCGCAACCAGGCGAGGCGGTTGGCGAGATCGGCCGGGGTGTCGTTCCAGATTGCGGTTGAGTTCAGCACGGCATGGTTGTAGATGGCGAGAATGCTGGAAATATCGTCTTCCACCGCGTCGCGCAGCATCAGGATCTCCCGTTCCGGCTGAACCCGCCCAAGCCCCTCCGACGGGAAGGCTCCGGGCGCCGTGTCATTGAAATTGCACGCGAGACGCTGGAATGCTGCGTGCCGCCTCCCCATATCGCATTTTCGCGGGACGACCGCGTCAGGAGGAAAGACCTAAGGAATGAGCTCGACCGACCCGTTCGATCGCATGCGTTTCACCGTCCGGAAAGTGAGTTGGTGGCAGGTGGCGCTCGTCGTCGCCGTCGCGCTGGCGCTCGGCACCGCGCTGGCACTGGTGGCGGCCAGCGTGTTCCTTGTGGTCTTCCCCATCATCGTGATTGCCGGACTGGCCTACCGCCTGTTCGGCGGGCGCCGGCGTGCCGGCCGCAGCGGCGGCCCCGAGATTATCGAGGCCGAATACCGCGTCCTGTCGCCGGAAGAGGCGGCGCGGGCCGACCGGGACCGCTGGGATTCCGACCGGCGGGTGCGGTGAGAACCGCGACCGCCCCGAGGCGGTCGCGCGGCCTCACTTCTCGACAAACGCCTTTTCGATCACGAAGTCGCCCGGCTCCGTGGTCGAGCCTTCCTCGAAGCCCTTCTCCTTGAGAATGACGCGCATGTCGTCGAGCAGCTGCGGGCTGCCGCACAGCATGACGCGGTCATCCTCCTTGTCGAGCGGAGGCAGGCCGAGATCGGTGAACAGCTTGCCCGAGGTGATGAGGTCGGTGATGCGGCCCTGGTTGCGATAGGGTTCGCGCGTCACCGTGGGGTAATAGACCAGCTTCTCGCGCACCAGCTCGCCGAAGAACTCATTGTCCGGCAGCTCGTTCTCGATGAAGTCCTGATAGGCGAGCTCGCCCACCGTCCGCACGCCATGGACGAGGATGACCTTCTCGTACGCCTCGTAGGTCTCCGGATCCTTGATCAGGCTCATGAAGGGCGCCAGCCCCGTGCCGGTCGACAGCAGATAGAGCCGGCGGCCGGGAACGAGATAATCCACCAGCAGCGTGCCGGTGGGCTTGCGCCCAACAATCACCTCGTCGCCGACCTTGAGATGCTGGAGGCGCGAGGTCAGCGGGCCGTTCGCCACCTTGATCGAGAAGAACTCCAGCGTCTCCTCGTAATTGGCGCTGGCGATGGAATAGGCGCGCAGCAGCGGCTTGCCGTCCACCTGAAGGCCGATCATCACGAACTGGCCGTTCTTGAACCGCAGCGCCGGGTCGCGCGTGGTGGTGAAGGTGAACAGGTTGTCGGTCCAGTGATGCACCGACAGGACACGCTCGGTGTGGAGATTGCTCATTTACAATCCATACAAGTGAAAACTTCCAAACAAACCGGAAGCGGATGTAGTTCTCGGCGCCCCGTTTACTGCGCATTCGGGCCGGTGTCGACCCTCTGTCGTGCCTTTGCCGACCAATCTCGCCCGGCTTGCGCGTTGCCCCGAAGCCGGGGAAACATGCGCCGCCGGCACGGCCCGGCCATGAGCAGGATCAAGGAGGCCCCCATGTTCAGCCACATCATCCTCGGCGCTCGCGATCTCGACCGGCTGACCGCCTTCTACGACGCGGTGCTGGCGCCGCTCGGGCTGGAGCGGGTCGATGAGCCTTCCGATGGCGGGCCGCCCGGCTCGATGTGGCTGATGCCGGGGCGGCGCTGGCCGCAATTCTTCGTGCAGCTGCCGTTCAACGGCCTGCCGGCCAGCTGGGGCAATGGCACGCAGGTGAGCTTCGCCGCGCCCTCGCCGGCGGCGGTGGACGCAGCCTGGCGGGCGCTGGTCGAGAATGGCGGCTTTGACGAAGGCGCGCCGGGCCTGCGGCCGGACTATGCCCCCGATTATTACGGCGCCTATGGCCGCGACCCCGAGGGCAACAAGCTATGCTTCGTGCATCTGGCCGAGCTGGAAGACCTGACCGTGCGGGGTGGCGCCTGACAGGCGCATGCCGGCGATCGGGCGCCAGGGTCAAAGGCCGGGGTCGGACGGGCGCCGGTCCTCGGCCATTCCCGCCTCGGCCCGGCGGACCACCGTTTCCAGCCGCTCGCCCGGCGTGCTGGTGGCGAGGCCGAGCGACAGGCTGAGCGTGCTGGCCGAATAGAACTGGTTGTTAAGCACCGCCAGCTCGCGGATGTTCTCCATCACCGCATGCCCCGCTTCCGCATCGATCCCCGGCAGCAGCACGGCGAATTCGTTGCCGGCGATGCGGGCGGCGCAGTGCTGCGGGTCCACCGCCTTGGCGATGATCTCGCCGGCCCGACGCAGCAGCATGTCGCCGGCAGCCTGGCCGAGATGGTCGTTCACCTTCTTCAGGTCGTTGAGGTGGATCATGATCACCGTGACCGGGAACGGCCCGCGCCGCTCCAGCCGGTTCAGTTCGTCGACATAGAAGGTGCGGTTGCACAGCTTGGTCAGCACATCGTGCTTGCCGAGATATTCGAGATAGGCTTCGGCCTTCTTGCGGGCGGTGATGTCGGTGAGCGCCACCTGCACCAGCGACCAGTCGTCCTCATGGCCGGGCAGGACCGAGAACTGCAGATGGACATGCAGCAGCTCGCCACCCAGCGTGTAGTTGACGACCTCGCGGGTATGAAAGAGCCGGCCGTTCCACAGCTCGATGAGTTGCTCGCGGAAATGGCGGTGCATGTCGTCGCGAAAAATCTCGGCCATATTGTCGGTGAGTTCGGCGGTGCTGCCGGCGCCGAACATCTCCAGCGTGTGCTGGTTGACCTCGATGACCCGGATCTCGCTGACGCAGCGCTGCACGAATTCCGGGTGCACATCGGTGAAGACGCGGAAATCATCGATGCCGCGAAAGCGCAGATCATCCATCAGCTGCTTGATGGTGGAGAAGTCTTCCACCCAGAGAGACACTGGCGAGTGCTGGAACAGACCTCGGGCGTAGCGCTCCGCATGGGCCGCCTGGCGGCGGGCGGTCTCGCGGGCGGTGACGTCCTCGGCGGAGAGCAGGACGCGGCCGAGGCTCTCCTCATAGCCGGGCAGGACGATGCCCTTGAGCTGGATGTCGAGGCGCTCGCCGCTCAACGTGTAGTTGACGGCCTGGCTGGCAAAGCTCGTATGCCCGTCCCAGAGCTGCGACAATTCCTCGATATGGGTGACGAGCATATCGTCGCGAAAGACCTTGTCGAGATTGGCGACGAGGTGGGACAGGCTGCTCGCCTCGAACAGGGTGAGCGTGCGCTGGTTGACCTGCAGCACCTTGATGCGCGCCGAGCACTCGGCCACACGGTCGGGATGGCCGCGCAGATGGTCGCGCAGCGAGGTGACGCCCTCGGCGCGCCAGCGATCGAAGAGCTCGCGCACCGCGCTGAAATCCTCCAGCCACAGCGAGATCGGCGCGAGGTCGAACATATCCTCATGTTCGTCCCGCGCCGTGCGGGCGATCATTCGCGGCCCCAGCGGCGACACGCTCGACTTGTTCGGCTTCATCGCGGCATACCGACCATGGTCAGGAGGGGGATCGGAGGGTGGGGCACCGGGATCGTGACGCATCTCGGGGACAGGTCGGGGGTATAATAAGACCGCTTGGTCCGAATCTGGGCGAATTAAGCGACGTCTGATCGTTCATCGCCCTCAAGATTACCAAATCTGGTTGAATCCCGAAGGCTGTACGACGTGACGGTATCTTATATCTTCCTCCCCTTCGGAACGCCATCTGCGTGACTGGCCTGGGTGCAACATGAGCGACATTGTGTGTATTTCGCCGATCGACGGGTCGGAGCTGGCCCGCCGTCCGGCCGCCACCGAGGCGGCAATTGCGCGGGCGGTGGCGAGCGCCCGTGCGGCGCAGCGCGACTGGCGGCGGGTGCCGATCGCCGAGCGAACCGCTCATGTGCTGCGCTTTCTCGACGCCATGCTGGCGATGAACCAGGAGATCGTGCCGGAACTCGCCCAGCAGATGGGGCGCCCGGTGCGTTATGGCGGCGAATTCGGCGGCTTCGAGGAGCGGGTACGCTACGTCGCGGAGATGGCGGAGGAAGCGCTGGCCCCGGTCATCCCGCACGACGCCCGCCCCGGCTTCACCCGCTACATCAAGCGCGACCCGCTCGGTTTGGTGCTGGTGGTAGCGCCGTGGAACTACCCCTATCTCACGGCGGTGAACACCATCGCCCCGGCGCTGATCGCCGGCAATGCCGTGCTGCTCAAGCATGCCGCGCAGACCATCCTCGTCGGCGAGCGGTTCCAGATGGCGATGGACCGCGCCGGGCTGCCGCCGGGGCTGTTCGCCAATCTCGTCCTTACGCATGAGCAGACCTCGCGGCTGATCGGCTCGGGCGCGGTGGACTTCGTCAACTTCACCGGCTCGGTGGAAGGCGGGCGCGCCATTGAGCGGGCGGCGGCGGGAACCTTCACCCCGCTGGGGCTGGAACTCGGCGGCAAGGACCCGGCCTATGTGCGCGCCGATGCCGATCTCGATTTCGCCGTCGCCAATCTGGTGGATGGCGCCTTCTACAATTCCGGCCAGTGCTGCTGCGGCATCGAGCGCATCTATGTGCATGAGAGCCTCTATGACCGCTTCGTCGCCGGTTTCGTCGACTTGACGGCTCAATATGTGCTCGGGAATCCGCTGGACGAGGCGACGACGCTCGGGCCGATGGCACAGAAGCGCTTCGCCGATCTCATCCGCGGCCAGATCCGCGAGGCGGTCGGCCGGGGCGCGACGGCCCATATCGACCCCGCCGCCTTCCCGGCCAATCGCGAGGGCACGCCCTATCTCGCCCCGCAGGTGCTGACCAGCGTCGATCACACCATGTCGGTGATGCGCGAGGAGAGTTTCGGCCCGGTGGTCGGCATCATGAAGGTGAAGGGCGACGGGGAAGCGCTGGCGCTGATGAATGACAGCGTCTACGGCCTCACCGCCTCGGTCTGGACCACCGACCTTGAGGCCGCCGAGCGGCTCGGCGGGGAGATCGAGACCGGGACGGTGTTCATGAACCGCTGCGACTATCTCGACCCGGGTCTGGCCTGGACCGGGGTGAAGGAGACCGGGCGCGGCGCTTCGCTCTCACGCATCGGCTTCGAGATGCTCACGCGGCCGAAATCCTTCCATCTGCGCCACGGCTGAGATCGCCAGCGTCGCGGCTGCCATAGCGGCGGGCGGCCTCGATGGCGAGGCCGGTGCCGACCGAGCCGAAGGTGTCGCCGTCGACGGCCCGCGCCTGCGGCACGGTGGCGCGGATGGCCGCACGCACATGGGCGAGCCGTGTCGAGCCGCCGGTGAGGAACAGTGCGTCGATGTCGCCCGCCGTCAGCCCGGCCTGATCGAGGCAGAGGCTGACCCGCCGGGCGATGCGCTCGGCCAGTCCTTGCGTGTGAGCGACGAGTTCTGCCGGCGTCAGGCCGACAGAGAGGCCCGCCTCCAGCCAGCCGAGGTCGACGCGCGCCTCCTCCGCTTCGGCGAGGGCGATTTTGGCCGCTTCGGCCTCCATCGCCAGCGTGTGGCCGCGCTGCTCTTCGATCACACGGATCAGTCGCTCGACCCGGTGCGGCTCGGCCGCCTCGCGGCGAACCTCGTTGAGCTCGCGCACGGTCTTGGGCGTGTAGAGCCGGTTGATGCTCGACCAGGTCGCGAGTTCGTGGAAATAGCCGCTCGGCACGTCGCGGCCGGGGCGCTTCATCGGGCTGCGATAGCCGAGCAGCGGCATGAGCGCGCCAAGGCTCAGCGTGCGGTCGAAATCGGTGCCGCCGATGCGCACGCCGTCATTGGCGAGGATGTCGCTGGCGCGGTCCTCGCGCGCCCGGCGCAGCGCGCCGAGGCGGACGATGGAAAAATCGGAGGTGCCGCCGCCGATGTCGGCGATCAGCGCGATTTCCTCGCCCGCCACCTGCTGCTCATAGTCGAGCGCGGCGGCGATGGGCTCGAACTGGGTGGAAACCTCGTGAAAGCCGATATCGGTGGCAATGGCGCGCAGCGTCTCCTCGGCCTTGCGATTGGCGGGCGCGTCGTCATCGACGAAGAACACCGGCCGTCCGAGAACGACGCTGGTCAAGCCCGTGCCGGCATCCGCCTCCGCCCGCGCCTTCACCGCGCGGAGATAATCGGCGATCACTTCGCGGAAGCCGATGGCACGGCGGCCGATCTGGGTCTTTTCCTCGATCAGCGCGCTGCCCAGCACCGCCTTGAGCGAGCGCATGAGCCGCCCGTCCTCGCCCTCGACATAGCGCGCCATGGCCGCCCGGCCGATGCTGAGGTGGCCCTGCCGGTCGTAGAACACGGCGCTCGGCACCGTGTCCCTGCCGTCTTCCAGCGCGGCCAGCACCGGGCCGCCGCTGCGCCAGAAGGCCAGCGTGGTGTTGGACGTGCCGAAGTCGAGGCCGCAAAATGTCATCGGAAGGCTCCCGCCGGAAGGGGCGCCTTCCTAGAGGCTTCGCCCGGCATCTTCAACTGACATGATGTTGACGTTGCCCGCCGGAGGCGCCACAGCTGGATGACATTCATGAGGGACGACGCCGTGACGCTGCACAATTGGACGATGAAGCACTCGATCGCCGTGGTGGTCATCACGCTTGTGGCCGTCGGCGCCTTCCTGTTCAGCTGGACCTGAGCGGGGCCGATCCGGGGGCGGCTTCGGGGTCGCCGCGTCTGGTCATTGTCATCTTCCGTCCCTATGTGAAGACAAGGTCCCGTATGGGGCTGATCTGGGTGCGTCCGTCGCTTTTCCCGTCCTGCGGCGGGCAGGGCGCGCTTCCGGTCCCCAAGTTCCCCGGGAGGAGTGTCGCCCGCCGTGCTTTCCCCACCGCCGACCGACGACTGTGCCGAGGCCCGGCAGACCGATGGGTCAGATGAGACCCTGCGCCTGTCCGAGGTGCTGAGCGCCATTGCGGCGGATGAAACGCGCGAGCGCATCGCGGTGGGCGATTTGCTGAAGGTGATGCAGGAGCGCGCCTTCGGGCCGCTGATGCTGATCTTCGCGCTGCCCAACGTGCTTCCCACCCCGCCGGGCACCTCCTCCGTGCTCGGCGCGCCGCTGGTGTTTCTTACCGCCCAGCTCGCGCTTGGCTGGTCGCCCTGGCTGCCGCCGATCATCGCCCGACGCTCTATTGCCCGCAAGGATTTCGCCGCCTTCGTCGCCAAGGCGGCACCCTGGCTGGCGCGGGCGGAAAAACTGCTGCGCCCCCGCCTGGGGGTGCTGGCGCATCCGCCAGCGGAGAACATCGTCGGGGTGATGTGCTGCGTGCTGGCGCTGATTCTGGTGCTGCCGATCCCGCTCGGCAACATGCTGCCGGCGCTGGCCATCTGCATCCTCGCGCTCGGCATCCTGGAGCGCGACGGGGTGTGGATCCTCGCGGGCATGGCCGTGGCCATCGCCTCGATAGGCGTCGTCTCGGGCGTTATCTGGGCCTTCATCAAGGCCGGGCTGTTCCTGCTGCACCAGTTGATCGGCTGAGCGACCAGGCCGCCCCCGCTTGGGACGGCTCAGCCCTGGGCGCGGGCGTTTTCCAGCGCGCGGGTCAGCATGTCGAGGCATTCATGCGCCTGTTCCTGCCCGCTCGCATCGCCCCGCAGCCGGAAAGCGATGTCGCGCAGGTCGCGTATGGCGACATCGACGGCGGTGAGGAGGTCGATGTCGAACTCGCCCTCATTCTCGGGAGCGGGGACGCGGACGGGGAACGGAACAACGTTACTCATGCGACTTCAGGACTCATGTTCGGCGAATCGCCGTGGCGTTTATCCCCGGAAACATGCCCGCAATTGGTTAATGACCCGCTCCTATTACCGGTTCCAGCGCTGCCCCTCTCTGCGGGCCGATTGGTGAATGCAGTCAATATACATACAATATTGGATTGTATTGACATTGAATGCTGACTGACTATTTTTTGACTGCAACGTCGCGCGCAGTCGGTGTGCGGGCGTGCAGGAGTGCCGCCATGTCCGTCCGTTCCTCGACCGTGCCGCTTCCGTCCGTCCGTCTGCCCTCCGTGCCGGTGGCGGACCGCCATTATCCCAGGCTGTCGCCCTTTGAGTGCGGGATGCGGGCCTGCTGCCCCCGCTGCGGCGAGGGCAAGCTGTTCGACGGGTTCCTGAAGCTGGCGCCGCGCTGCGAGGTCTGCGGCCTCGATTATTCCTTTGCCGATCCTGCGGACGGGCCGGCCTTCTTCGTCATCTGCTTCGTCTGCGTGCCGGCGGTGATCTTCGGCCTGTGGCTGGAGGTGGCGTTCCAGGCGCCCTATTGGGTTCACCTCGTCACCACCCTGCCGGTGCTGCTGCTGACCTGCATCCCGCCGTTGCGCCCGCTCAAGGGCTGGATGGTGGCCAGCCAGTTCTACTACAAGGCCGAGGAAGGTCGCCTCGTCATGGCCGACGAGACCCCGCCTGCCGCCTCAGTCGCCCGCGAGTGATCCCGGCCTCGGCCCGGTCTCGCGGAAGCGGGCGGGCCGGACGCCGGCACGTTCAAGGTCGTCCCCGCATTCGCCCGAGCTGAGATAGGCGTATTCCCTTGTGCGCGGCTCCAGCAGCGGATCGAGCCGGCGCAGTTCCGCGTCGACATGGCCGGGATGGCAGTGCACCAGCACCCGCTGCCCCAGCCCTTCGAGGCTCGCCTGAAAAACCTCGCGATAGGGCGGGTCATCGGTGAAGCCGTAGAGGCCGCGAAAACTGTCATTGCTGGCGATGCCGGCCCGCGCCGCCCGCCCTGCGCTGCCGGCGGCGAGGGTGCCGACGACAAGTGCCTTGCGCAGGCCGAGCCGGCGCTGGCGGGCCCATGAGGCGGGCTCGGTGCAGTTGCGCAGCCAGGGCAGGCGCCCGCGATAGCGGGCCGCCATCTCGGCGATGACGATCTCGCGGATGCCTGGCAGCGCATGGGCGTGCTGGTGGCCGTCGACGAAATCGGGCGGCGCTCCCCATTCATCCTCGAAGGCGTCGAGCTGGGCGCGCAACTCTTCCGCCAGCGCCGCGCGCGGCAGTGCCCCGGCAAGCGCGCGCAGGACCAGCGGCCCGATCTCCGGCAGTCGCCCGTCCCGCGCCAGTCCGCGCGCGCGGGTGAGGGGCCGCTGGCCGGTGAGGGTGAGATGCAGGCCGATATCGGCGGGATGCTCGGCCACAACCGCCTTGAGCCCGGCGGCCCTCCGCTTCCAGCCCGGCAATCCGGTCATAGCGCCGGTGGCCGAGAGCCGGCCGCACGCGATCAGTTCTTCGATGGCGGCGCTGACGCCGTCGCTCAAGCCGTAGTCGTCGGCGCAGATGACAATGGGTTTCAGAGTGTTTCCCTCTGTGCGTGCCTGACAAACAAAGAGCACAATCGGCTCCTACGTCCATGCAAGCTTCGCGAAAGTTGGCCGTGTGTTTACTATAGGGAATAGCGTCTTACCTCACGTAAACATCGCTGCCGGTGCGGCTTTTATCAAGTAAAATCAGCTTGAAATCATGACGACAGCTTCTCCAAAGTGGCCGGGCCTGATCTCGATCGTGGTGCCCGTGTACAATGAGGCGCGATGCCTCGCGGCGCTGCACGCGCGCCTGTGCGCCGCGCTTGATGCCTATCCCGGCCTGCGACGGGAGTTTGTCTTTGTCGATGATGGCAGCCGCGATGGCAGTTTCGAGCTGCTGGCGGCGCTCGGCGCGCAGGATCCTGCGATCAAGGCTGTGCGCTTCGCCCGCAATTTCGGCAAGGAATCGGCGATGGCGGCCGGGTTGCGCGCGGCGGTGGGTGATATCGTCGTGCTGATGGATGCCGATCTGCAGCACCCGCCGGAGATCATCCCCGAGATGATCGAGCGCTGGCAGGGTGGCGCGCAGATGGTGACGGCGGTGCGCCGGTCGCGCCGCACCGATCCGCTGGCGCGGCGGCTGTTCTCGCGTGGTTTCTACCATTTCTTCCACGCGCTGTGCGACGTCGACATTCCCGAAGGGGCGGGCGATTTCCGCCTGTTCGACCGCCGCGTGGTCGACGCCATCAATGCCCTGCCCGAGCGCAACCGCTTCATGAAGGGCATCACCAGCTGGGTCGGCTTCCGCCAGGAAGAGGTCGCCTTCGAGGTCGCCGCGCGCGCCGGCGGCGAGAGCTCGTTCAACACGCTGCGCCTGCTGCGCTACGCCATTGACGGGCTCTCCTCCTTCTCCATGGTGCCGCTGCGCGTGTGGTCGCTGGCCGGCGTCCTGCTGGCCGGGCTGTCGGGCCTTTATGGCCTGTATCTGCTGGGCGAGGCGATGGTGTTCGGCGTGCAGACGCCCGGCTTCCCCACCATCATGGTCAGCATGCTGTTCGTTTCCGGCGTGCAGCTCATCAGCCTCGGCGTCATCGGTGAATATGTCGGGCGCATCTTCACCGAGGTGAAGCGCCGGCCGCTCTACCTCATTGCCGACGAGATCGGCTTCGCCCCGCCCGCCGCCCTGCCGACGGCGACGCTGCAGGCCGAGATGCGGCAGGCGCCGGCGCTGGTGCCCGAGGGTTTCGCCCCGTGAGCCTTGTCTCGTTCGATCTTGGCGCCGCCCCGTCCTCACGGCTGGGCAGGCGCTCCCTGCCTCTGGCGCGCCTCGCCAGCCTCGCCGTGTTCGCGGCGGTGGCGGCTTTCATTCTGCTCACCTTCCGCGACTACGGCATCAGCAATGACGAGCCGGTGCAGCACACCTATGGCCAATTGCTGCTGGCCTGGTATGCGAGCGGCTTCACCGACGACCGGGCCTTTCACTACATCAACCTATATCTCTATGGCGGCCTGTTCGACCTGATCGCGGCCGGCTTCGCGCCCTATGTCCCGCTGCCGCTCTATGAATGGCGCCATCTGCTCTCCGCCGGCTTCGGCTTTGTCGGCCTTATCGGCACCTGGCGGCTGGCGACGCGCCTTGGCGGGGAGGGCGCGGGTCTTGTCGCCGTCCTGCTACTGGCCTTCACCGGCATGTATGGCGGGGCGATGTTCACCCATACCAAGGACGTGCCCTTTGCCGCCGCCATGGTGTGGAGCCTGTATTTTATCACCGTCTTGGCCGGCGAACTGCCGGCCCTGCCGCGCGGGCGCATCGTGCTCGGGCTCGGCGTGGCGGTGGGCTGTGCGCTCGGGCTGCGGGTCGGCGGGGTGTTCACGGTCCTGTACCTCGCCCTGACGATCGGGGCGGCGACGGTGCTGCTGCGGGATGTGCGCCTTGCGTTGCGTCTGCTGCCGCGCCTCTGCGTCGCCGGTCTGGTCGCGCTCGCGATCATGGCGGCGACCTGGCCGTGGTCGGTGCTGCCGCCGACCAACCTGTTCAAGGCGATGGGCGCCTTCAGCCATTTCAGCTTCGATCTCAAGACGCTGTTCAATGGCCAGCTGCTGCCGATCGACCAGCTGCCGCCGACCTACATGCCGGAATATCTGCTCATCAAGCTGCCGGAGGTGACGCTGCTTGGCCTACTGGCCGGGCTGGCGGTTGCTGTTCTGGCGCTGGTGACGCACCTGCGCGCGCCGGGCGCGAAGGCTAGCCCTTTCTCGCGCGGGCGGCTTGCCGCGCCGATGCTCACCTATCTGCCGCTGGGGCTGGCGATCCTGGTGCCGATCAGCGTCGCTGTGCTGACCGATCCCCCGCTTTACAACGGCATCCGGCATTTCCTGTTCGTGCTGCCGCCGGTGACGGTGCTGGCGGCGCTCGGGCTGGTGGGCGCCTGGCGGGCGCTGCACCGGCGCGCGCGCCTTGCGGGGGCGAGCTTCGCGCTGGCGGCGCTGGGGCTGTTCCTGTTCAACGCCTCGGTGCTGTGGCGTCTGCACCCTTACGAATATGTCGCCTACAACCAGCTCGTCGGTGGCACGGCGGGCGCGTGGGGACGCTTCGAGGGCGATTACTGGTCGGCCAGCCTGCGCGAGGCGGCGCTGGCGCTGCGCCACGGGGTGGAGCGCGAGACGCCGCCGGCTCATCCCTACAAGGTCTCGGTCTGTGCCGAGGACGTGCAGGCGCTGGCCTATCTCGGCCCTAATTTCGAGGCGGTGGAGGAATGGGAGGATGCCGATTTCATCCTCTCCGCCCGTGATGTCGGCTGCGACGGGGCGCCGGGCCTGCCTTATGCGACGGTGAGCCGTATGGGCCTCGCCTTCGCCTCGGTGCGTGACCAGCGCCTGCGGCACATGCCGGTGGCCGTGCCGGAACGCGACGATGACGGACCGGACCTCGATGCTCCCGACCTCGACGCGCCCGTCGTGTCGCAGAATGGCGGCCCGCAGGGCGCGGGGCCGCAGGTCGCCAAGGCCAGGCCGTGAGGATCCCTTCATGAGGCAATCGCGCCACACGGAGCCGCGCATGAACGAGCCGGCCATGACGCGGGCGGCGGCGCTTGCCGCGCGGCTGCGTCACATCCTGCTCTTTGCCGCCCTCGGCGGCGTCGGCACGCTGGCGCAATACGCCGTACTCATCTCCCTCGTGCAGGGCGGCCTCGCCAGGCCGGTTGCGGGATCCTGCGCCGGCTTCGCGGTCGGCGGGCTGGTGAACTACCAGCTGGGCCGGCGGCTGGTCTTCCGCTCGGCCAAGCCGCACCGCGAGGCGTTGGCGAAATTCTTCACCATCGCCGGCATCGGGCTGGGGCTGAACGCGGCTCTCATGACGCTGCTCACCGGGCCGCTTGCCGCGTCCTATCTGCCGGCGCAGATCCTCGTCACCGGGCTGCTGGTGCTCTGGCACTATGCCGGCAACGCGCTGTGGACGTTTCGCGCGGCGCAGCCCCCCAAGCAGGGGTGAGCCGTTTCAAGACGGCTTGACTCTCGGTGCGGATGGAGTCGTTTTAGAAGGAACAAATCATGAACACATAGAGCGCTCCCCATGGACCCGATCCGCGATGTGGCGGCGCTGAGGCAAATGCTCGCCGGGCTGGAGGCGGAGCGTCTGCCCGGCGTCGAACAGTTTTTTTCTCTCGGTGCCGACGGGCCGGAGGAAGGCGGCGTGCGCCTCGCCCGTGGCGCCCTGCATGAGGTGCAGGCGGTGGCAAGTGCCGACATGCCGGCCGCCACCGGCTTCGCGCTGGCACTGGCACTGCGGGCCATGCGCCGCGCCGTGGCGGAAGACGGGCGGCCATTGCTGTGGGTGCGCCAGGATATGGCGGAGGCCGAGTTCGGCCGGCTCGACGCGCCGGGCCTTTCCGCCCTCGGTCTCGACCCGGCGCGCCTCATCCTGGTGCGGGCGCGCGACGGGGCGGAGGTTCTGCGCGCGGCCGGTGACGCGGTGCGCTGTGCCGGCCTTGGCGCGCTGCTCATCGAGATCTGGGGCACGCCGAAGGTGCTCGACCTCACCGCCACCCGCCGCCTCGCCCTGCGCGCCGCCTCTTCCGGGGTGACGAGCTTCCTGCTGCATGGCGCCCCGCAGCCGGCCGCCACGGCGGTGGCGACGCGCTGGCGGGTGATGCCGGCGGCGTCCGCCCCGCTGGAGGGTGATGCGCCGGGCGGGCCGGCCTTCCGCGCCACTTTGCTGCGCCATCGCGGCGGCGAGGATGGGGCTCGGCCGGTGGAGGGCGGCGACTGGACATTGGAGTGGGACCATGAGGCCTTTACCTTTCGCGACCTCGACCCGCTATCTCGCGCTGTGGTTCCCGTTCCTGCCGGCCGACCGGATCGAGCGGCTGCGCCGGAAGCGCGGCGGGGCGAGAACCTCGCGCTGCGCCGCGTCGGCTGAGGGCGTGCGGGGAGGCGAGGGGAGCGGGCCGCAGACCGACGACCCCTTTGCCCCGGCGCCGCTGGTCTTTGTCGAGAAGGTGCAGAACGCGCTGCGCCTTGCCGCGCTGGACCGTGCCGCGCGCCGGGCCGGCCTTGTCCCCGGCCTGACGCTGGCGGATGCGCGCGCCCGCGTGCCCGGCCTCGCCGTGCTCGACCACGACCCCGCCGCCGACGCCGCCTTTCTGGAGGCGGTGGCGGATGATTGCGACCGCTGGACGCCGCTGGTGGCGCTCGACATGCCGGAGGGTGTACCGGACGGGCTGGTCCTCGACATCACTGGCTGCGCGCATCTGTTCGGCGGCGAGGCGGCGCTGCGCGCGCGCCTTCTCGCCCATCTCCAGCGTCATGGCCTCGGGGCGCTCGCGGTGATTGCCGGCACGCCGGACGCCGCGCGGGCGCTCGCCCGTTCAGGCAAGGGCGGCGTGGTGCCGCCGGGCGGCGAGGCGCAGGCGGTTGCCGGCCTGCCCGTCGCCCGGCTGGGCGTGAGCGCGGAGATCGTCACCGGGCTCTCCCGGGCCGGGCTCAAGACGATTGGCGATCTTGCCGCCCGCCCCGGCACGCCGTTCGTCGCCCGCTTCGGCCGGGAGCTTCTGACCCGGCTGGCGCGCACGCTGGGGCGCGAGGATGTGCGCCTGGTGCCCCGCCGGCCGCTGCCGGAATGCATCGCCGAGCGGCGCTTCGCCGAGCCCATCGCCCGCACCTCCGACATCGAGGCGACGCTGGCCCTTCTGGTCGACGACCTCGCTTTGATGCTGGAGGCGCGCGGCGAGGGTGGGCGGGCCTTCGAGGCCTGCTTCTTCCGTACCGATGGGGCGGTGCGGCGGCTGAAGATCGAGACCGCGCGGCCGCTGCGCGACGGGGTGGCGCTGGCCCGGCTCTGGCGCGAGCGGATCGAGGCGCTGGCCGATCCGCTTGATCCCGGCTTCGGCTTCGATCTCGTGCGGCTCGGCGTGATGCGGGCCGAGAAGCTCACCCCGGCACAGGTGAGCCTCGATGGCCGCGCGGTGGAGGAAGAGGAGGTCGCCGCGCTGATCGACCGGCTCGCCGTGCGGCTGGGACGCGAGCGGGTGCTGCGCTTCCTCCAGCGCGACACTCACGACCCCGACCGCGCCAGCGCGCTGGTGCCAGCGGGCGGCGTGTCCACGCTATCGCCAGCGCTGACCCCGCCCGAGGTACCGGCGCGCCCGCTGACCTTGTTCGATCCGCCCCAGCCGGTGGAGGCGTTGGCCGAAGTGCCGGACGGCCCGCCCTTGCGTTTCCGCTGGCGGCGGGTGGTGCATGAGGTCGCCCGCGCCGAGGGGCCCGAGCGTCTCGCCCCGGAATGGTGGCGGCAGCCCGAAGTGGCGCCGACGCGCGACTATTATCGGGTGGAGAATCGCGAGGGCCGGCGCTTCTGGCTGTTCCGTGCCGGCCTGTACGAGCGCGAGGCGCAAGGCGAGGCCGGCCCGCCGCGCTGGTTCCTGCACGGCCTGTTCCCGTGAGGCGGTGATGCACACAGATGCGAACGCGCCCGTCTATGCGGAACTCGTCGCCGCCTCGAACTTCTCCTTCCTGCGCGGCGCCTCCGCGGCCGGCGATCTGGTGGCGCAGGCGCTGCTCCTTGGCCATGCCGGGCTCGGCATCGCCGATCGGAACACCGTGGCCGGCGTGGTGCGCGTCCATGCGGCGGTTAAGGAGGCTGCGGCGCGCTACAAGGGGTTCTGGGAGGCGCGGAAACAGGCGATGGCCTTCCAGGAAGACGAGGCACCTTTGCCCACTCTGCCGCAAGGCCTGTCCCGGGGTGGGCCCGCCTCCCCTCCCGGCGGGACGACGCAGAAGGAGGGGGATGACGAGGACATACTCGCCCGTCTCCTGCGCCACCTGGCGGAGGTGGCGGCCGATGCCGGGCAGGGGGCGGAGCTTCCCTTCACCCTCGCCGTGGGGGCGCGCCTGGCCTTTGCCGACGGTACGCCCGACATCGTCGTCCATGCGCAGTCGCGCGCCGGCTGGGCAAGGCTGTGCCGGTTGCTCACGCAAGGCAATCTTCGGGTGGGCAAGGGCGAATGCCGCCTTCTGCTCGACGACCTGCTGGCCGATGCCGGCGGGCTCTCGCTCATCCTGATGCCGCCCGATGAGAGGCCGGTCAGGACCTTGCCTGCCCTTGCTCCCCTTCTGGCGCAGCTGAACGAGGCGGCGCCCGGCGCGCTCTGGCTCGGCTCCACCATGCGCCGGCGCGGCGACGACCGGCGCCGGCTGGCGGGGCTGACAGCGCTGGCGGCAAAAGCAAGGGTACCGCTTCTCGCCACCAATGACGTGCTCTACCACCACCCCGCCGAGCGTGACCTGCAGGATGTGCTGACCTGCATCCGCGAGGGCGTCACCCTCGAGAGCGCGGGGCGGCTGCTGGAGGCCAATGCCGAGCGCCATCTGAAAAGCCCGGCGGAGATGGCGCGGCTGTTCCGCGCGGCGCCGCACGCGGTGGAGGAAATCGCCGCCTATCTCGCCCGCCTCGACTTCTCGCTCGCCGAGCTGACCTATGAATACCCGCAGGAGCCGGTGCCGCCCGGCTACACCCCACAACAGCGGCTGGAGGAGCTGACCTTCCAGCGCGCCGCCATCCGCTATCCCGAGGGCATGCCGGACAAGGTCGAGCGTCAGCTCAAGGTGGAGCTGGGGCTGATCGGCGAGCTCGGCTACGCTCCCTATTTCCTCACCATCCGCGACATTGTCGACTTCGCCGAGAGGCGGGGCATTCTGTGCCAGGGGCGCGGCTCGGCGGCGAATTCCGCCGTCTGCTATGTGCTCGGCATCACCGCCGTCGATCCAGCGACCAGCAACCTGCTGTTCTCCCGCTTCATCGCCCGCGAGCGCAACGAGCCGCCGGATATCGATGTCGATTTCGAGCATGAACGGCGCGAGGAGGTGATCCAGTACATTTATGAGCGCTATGGCCGCGAGCGGGCGGGCATTGTCGCCACGGTCATCTCCTATCGCCCGAAGAGCGCCATCCGCGATGTCGGCAAGGCGCTCGGCCTTACCGAGGAAATCACCGCCCGCCTTGCCGGCACGGTGTGGGGCAGCTGGGGCAAGGAAATCGAGGAAGGCCGGGCGCGCGAGGCCGGGCTCGACCCGTCAAACCCGCAGGTGGCGCGGGCGATCGGCCTGGCCACGCGCCTGCTCGGCTTTCCCCGCCACCTCTCCCAGCATGTCGGCGGCTTTGTGCTGACCCAGCACCGGCTCGACGAAACGGTGCCGATCGGCAACGCCGCGATGAAGGACCGCACCTTCATTGAATGGGACAAGGACGATATCGACACGCTCGGCCTGCTCAAGGTCGACGTGCTGGCGCTTGGAATGCTCACCTGCATCCGCAAGTCGCTCGATCTCCTGCGCGCGCATGAGGAAGTCGACTGGGGCCTAGCCGAGGTGCCGCGCGAGCAGGCCGATGTCTACGACATGCTGTGCACGGGCGATTCCATCGGCGTGTTCCAGGTGGAAAGCCGGGCGCAGATCAACATGCTGCCGCGCCTGAAGCCGCGGCGGCTCTACGATCTCGTCATCCAGGTCGCCATCGTTCGTCCCGGCCCGATCCAGGGCGACATGGTGCACCCCTATCTGCGCCGGCGGGACGGGCTGGAGAAGGTGGACTATCCCTCGCCGACCCCGCCGCACCCGCTAAACGAACTGCGCGAGGTGCTCTCGCGCACGCTCGGCGTGCCGCTGTTCCAGGAGCAGGCGATGCAGCTTGCCATGGTGGCGGCGGAATTCACCGATGTGGAGGCGAACCATCTGCGCCGCGCCATGGCGACCTTCCGCCACCACGGCACGATCGGCACCTTCCAGAAGCTGCTGGTCGAGCGCATGAGCGCGCGCGGCTATGACCCCGCCTTCGCCGCCCGCTGTTTCGAGCAGATCAAGGGCTTCGGCGAATATGGCTTTCCGGAAAGCCACGCCGCCTCCTTTGCCAAGCTGGTCTACATCTCCGCCTTCCTCAAATGCCGCTACCCCGCGATCTTCGCGGCGGCGCTGCTCAACTCCCAGCCCATGGGCTTTTACGCCCCGGCGCAGATCGTGCGCGATGCGCGCGAGCACGGGGTCGAGATTCGTGGCCCGGACGTGAATTACAGCTTCCACGACAACACGCTGGAACGCGACGCGCCAGGCGTGCCACTGGCCCTGCGGCTGGGTCTGCGCCAGCTCGACGGATTCAAGCAGGAGTGGAGCCGGCAGCTGGTCGACGCGCGGGAGCGGGGCTTCCTGCACGACATCGAAACGTTGGCCCACCGCTCCCGCCTGCCGACGGCGGCGCTGTCCAAGCTGGCGGATGCCGATGCCTGCCGTTCCATGGGGCTCGACCGGCGCGAGGCCGCCTGGGCCATGCGCCGGCTGCCGGATGACGCGCCGCTGCCGCTGTTCGTCGCAGCTGAGGCGCGCGAGCTCGGCAGCGACGCTGACGTGCATCTGCCCCTCATGCCGCTGCCCGAGCAGATCGCCGTCGATTACCAGACCACCCGGCTGTCGCTGAAGGGCCATCCGATGGGCATGCTGCGTGCGGTGTTCGCGGGCGAAGGCGTGGCCTCCAGCGTCGAGGTCGCGGCGGCGCGGGACGGGGCAAGGGTGCGCGCGGCCGGCATCGTGCTGGTGCGCCAGCGGCCGGGCAAGGGAAACGCCATCTTCATGACGCTGGAGGACGAGGCCGGCATCGTCAATGTGCTGCTGTGGACCCGCCAGTTCGAGCGCTACCGGGCGGAAGTGATGGGCGCGCGGCTCGTCGTGGTCGAGGGGCGGGTGCAGAAGAGCAAGGAGGGCGTGGTGCATGTGATGGGCGAGCGGGTGTTCGACCGCACGGCCGAGCTCGCCCGCCTGTTCGAGGATGTGCGCGCGATGCCCTCGCCGCAGGCTGACCCCGGCCAGGACGAGCGGGTGCGGGGCGGACCGCGTCCCGCCGCGGAGCATCTGCTCGCCGGCCGCCCGTCCGGCCATGGCCATCCCCGGCAGGTGCGGGTATTGCCGAAGTCGCGCGACTTCCATTGAGGCGGCGGCATCGAGGCTCACGGCCTGTCGCGCCGGGGGCGATCAATGCTAGACGGGGGCGACACGTACGAAGGAGACACCCATGGCGCAGCGCTTCGACGATTGGGAGAAGGACGACAAGGGGCATCTGAAGGTGTGGCCGATGCTGGCCTTCACCACCGCCCTCTTCGGTAGCGACAAGGTGGGCCTGCGTCTGGAGATCGGCTCCCAGCAGCCCAAGCCCGGGGAGCCGGTGCCGGCGCTGCAGCTGGTTCTCGATCCCGCCCAGGTGCGCCAGCTCGCCGAGGCGCTGGCCGAGGCCGAGGCACGCCTGCTCGACGCCCGCTTCACCAGCCTTGCCAACTCCCCTCCCGGCAGCGCGTGAACGGCATCCTTCGAGGCGCGCGGCTCAGGAAGGCGGCGTTGACGAAGATCGTCAGGCCGAGCCAAGGCCCGTCATGCCGGAGGTGCCGACCGCTGGCCGGCCTATCGCACCCAGCGGCCTGGCCATCCTTTTCCCGCCTCTCAAGAGACCGCTCCCGGCTCGGCGCTGCGGACCGTCCGGGATGACATGCGCTCTCGCGAAACGTCCCGCTACGCCGCCAGGAACTGCGCGTCGGCCTGGTCGAGGCGGCGGCGGATCTGGGTGACGATGAGCTGCTCGTCCGGCATGCAATTGTCGTAGGTGAGCCGCTCACCGGCCTTCACCGGCTTCAGCACACGGGCGCGCTCGGCAAGACCAAGCGGCAAAGCGAAACTGTCGCGGGCATCGCGCCAGCTCATCGTGTAGCCGCGATAATCATATTCGCCGATCCGACCGAGCAGCGCGCCGGGCTGAAGGTCGCGCTTGGCCACCGCCGTGCACTCGGCGACGGGATGGTCCAGCACCTCCATGTCGCGCGTGCCGTGCATCACCGCCCGCACGGCCGAGAGCGGCACTTCGAGGCTGGTGAGGTGGAAAGGGCGGATCAGCGCGAAGCAGGGGCCGGGGCCCACCTTGAGGTCGGCCATGCGCTCGATCACCCGGTCATGGCGCGGCTTGACGATGCAGAACACGCCGGGTGCCACGCCCTTGCCGAGGGTGAAGTCCACCACGCCGGAGCGCGAGAGGATGCCGCCATCCTCCTTGGTGCACAGCACCTGCGCCAGCACGTCGCGGTCGGCATGCGGCCCGTGCATGCCCGGCACGTCGGGCACCAGGCCGGTGGCGTTGGCAAGCGCCGTCATCTCCACCATGGTCTTCGAGCCGTCGACGAACTCGACCAGCATGCGCGGATTCATGTTGCGCGCCTTCGCCTCCGCCTCGAACTCGTCGGGGATGGCGTCGGGCTTGAAGGCGTTGTTCTTGGCCTTGCCGGCGCAGACGATCTCGAAGCCGAGCGCCTGGGCGAAGCCGATCAGCTCGATGGTCGCCGCCGGTTCGTCCCCCGCCGCCCCGGTGAGCACGACGCCCGCCGCCCGGGCCTCCTGCTTGAGATAGCGGCCGATGGTGATATCGGCCTCCACGCTCAGCAGCACAACATGCTTGCCGTTGCGGATCGCCTCCAGCGACACCAGCGTGCCGATATTGGGGCTGCCGGTGGCGTCGATCACCACGTCGATATGGCCGGAGGCGCACATGGCGCGGTAATCGTCGGTGATGGCGAAATGCCCGGCCTCGATGGCGCGGTCGATGGCGGACGGTGACGAGGCGCTGACGATGTCCTCGCGCCGGTGGCCGGCCATCAGCGCAGCGTCGATGGCGACCTGGGCGTTCAACTCCGTCACCGCGCCGATACGGACGCCCGGCATGAGGGCGGCCTGCACAATGAGGTCGGTGCCCATCTGGCCGGCGCCGGCAAGACCGATTGTCACCGGCCCGTGCTTGGCGGTCCACTGTTCCAGTTCGGCGGCAATCCCCGTCCGCACGATCCCGCTTGCACCGAGCCTAGTTGCACCGAGCATACGCCCAACCCTTCCCTGAGGCACGCCTACACCTTTCGGCGCATGCGTCATTGTTCTTCGGTACTCGACATTTGTTCCGAGGCAAAGAGCGCGCGCGCTCGCATCCCGCGCTTCCGCGTTCAGTAAGTCGCGCCGGCCTCTTCCAGTACCGCAGCGGCGGTGATCTCGTCGGTGATGAAGACGGTGGGACGCAGCATGCGCAGCGCCGCGAGCGCCGCCTTCGCCTTGCCCGGCCCGCCGGAAGTGAGGATGCGCTCGGGGGTGGCCTGCAGCGTCTCGATCGGGATCGACATGACGCGGGTATTGATCGGGTGGTCGACCGGGCGGCCTTCGATGTCGATGAAGTTGTAGACGACGTCGCCCACCGCGCCGGCGGCGATCAGCGAGGCCCAGTCGGCATCGGAGAAGAAGCCGAAGCGCAGCGAGGTGCTCTCCGATTCCATCTCGCCGACGCTCAGCACCACCGCGTCCATCTCGCGGGCGAGGGCGTAGACCGTGCCGAGGCCGCAACGCTCGATCAGTGCCTGCTTGGTCTCGATGCTGTCGACAATGGCCGGGGCGGCGATCAGATGGCAATCGGCCTGGAACAGCCGGGAGAGCTGCCAGGCGAATTCTGACGGGTTGTACTGCTTGGCCTTGGTGATGCCACCCAGCAGCGAGATGACGGAGAGGTTCGTCACCGTCTTCTCGTCGATGAAGCCGAGCGCCCGCATCAGCGTGCGGCCCCAGCCGAAGCCGATCTTCATGTCGGAGCGGATGAGGTCGGAGATGAACAGCCCCGTGGCCGCGCCGATGGCGCTGGTGGCGTCGGCGAACGGGCCGGAGACGGGAGCGACCACCGCCTCGCGCAGACCGAACGCTTTCTGCAGGCCCATTTCCAGCCGCGGCAGCTCGGCGATCTCGCGCGAGAGCGAGATCTTCACCTCGTTGAGCTGGCGGGCATCGGCGAGCAGGCGGACGACGGTGACCCGGCCGATGTCCAGCGCCTCGGCGATGGCGCTCTGCGTCATGCCCTCGACATAGTACATCCAGGCCGCGCGCAGCCGCAGCCGCGCCGAGCGCCGGCCGGTCGGGCTCAGATCGGCGAGCGAGGGCGCCTCGCTCAGGCCGCCCGGCCTGGTCGTCGCAGCTCCACCCGACATAAGCACCTCATCGCCCGCATGACGTCTGCGCCTGCTATAGAGGACCCCGGCGCCATCTTCAAACCGGCTGGCCCGGCCAGCCCGGGAAACGGGCCGGCGTTACGCAGAAACCCGCTTGTCGGCGGCGCCGGCCGGGCGCACGGTGCCGGCTAAAGGCACGCATGGTTCCGACATGTCCAGCACTGACGACACGCTCAAGCTCAAGAACTTTCTCTGCTTCGCGGTCTATTCGGCTAATCACGCCTTCAATCGCGTCTACAAGCCGATGCTGGACCGGCTGGGCCTGACCTATCCGCAATACATCGCCATGGTCACGCTGTGGTCCGAGGAAGGGTTGACCGTCGGCCAGATCGGCGACCGGGTGCTGCTGGAAACCAACACGCTGACTCCGCTGCTCAAGCGGTTGGAGAGCGCAGGGCTGGTGCGCCGGGTGCGCGACGCGGCCGATGAGCGGCAGGTGCGGGTGTTTCTCACCGACAAGGGCCGGGCGCTGCGCCATGAGGCCGAACAGGTCCCCGCCGAGATGGGCGTATGCCTCGATCATGATTCGCAGGAATTGCGCGAGCTGACCGACGATCTCAGCCGGCTGCGCGACCGGCTGCTGGCCCGCCTCAAGCCGTAGCTTCGGGGCTGGTGGCAAGCGGTTCCGGCTCCGCCCTTTCCGCCAGCCCCTTGTCCGATCCGTTTTCATCGGGGAGTTCGATCTGACCCTCTATGAAGCGCCTATGACGGGCGATCTCGCCGGCGAGGAAGTCGAGGAAGGCGCGCACGCGCGGCGAATGGCGCAGGTCCGGATGGGTCAGCAGCCACAAATCGGCGGCGTAATCATTGTTCGGCGGTCCGAGCCGCACCAGCGAGGGCCGGGCATCGCCGATCAGGCAGGGTATGTGGCCGATACCGATGCCCGCCTCCACCGCCTCGGCAATGCCGAGAACGCTGTTGATCTTGTAGGCGACCCGGTCCGGCGGCACGTTCTCCTGCACGAACTTCACCGTCTTCAGCGCCCCGAGGCTGTCGCCGAGCGACACCCAGTTGCAAGCGTCGAGCTGCTCCTGCGTGAGGGCGCGCGGCTCGGGGAAATCCACGGCGCGCCCATAAAGCGCCCAGGCGATGCGGGCGACACGCCGCCCGACCAGGTTCTCCGGGGGATTGTCGGTGGCGCGGATGGCGACGTCGGCGTCGCGCTTCGACAAGTTTAGCGGCTGGTTGCTGAGCACGATGTCGAGCCGCACTTCCGGGTAGCGCGCGCGGAAGGTGGCGAGCATCGGCATGAGCAGATGGATGAGCAGCGAATCCGGCGTCGTCACCCGCAATTCGCCCGAGGGCGCCGGCTCGCGACCGGCCAGCTTGCGGCCGACGGCGGTGATCTCCTCGTCAAGCCGGTTTGCCAGCGCGACCATTTCCTCGCCGGCGGGGGTGAGCGCGTAGCCGGTGCGGTGGCGCTCGAACAGCAGCGTGCCGAGTTGGTCCTCAATCTGCTTGAGCCGGCGGAACACCGTGGAATGGTTGACGTTCATCGCCATGGCCGCCGCTGGCAGGCCACGGGCATCGGCCACCGCCTTGATCAGCCGGAAATCGTCCCAGCTCAGGTTCTTGAACGGCTCGGCCATGCGGGTCCCCGATGCTTGCGAAAGCTCAAATCGCTGCGCTGGCAGAGGATTTTCTCCCATGCCCGTCAGCCTGCCGGCGAAGCTGACGATAGCAGCACAGATGAGATTGCGTCAACGCAATTGATAGGCCATGGCATTGCGTCGTTGCCGGGTTATCTCTTGTCGCAAGGAGAGCGCGGGTCGCGCTCGCGAGAGGGCAAGATCATGAACCGCAATGGCATCCATCATGTGACGGCGATCGCCGGCAATGCGCGCCGCAATGTCGAATTCTACACTCGGACGCTCGGTCTCCGGCTGGTGAAGAAGACCGTCAATTTCGACGATCCCGGCACCTATCACTTCTATTATGGCGACGAGGTGGGTTCGCCCGGCACCATCCTCACCTTCTTCCCCTGGGACCACGTCGCTCCCGGCCGGCTCGGAATTGGCGAGACGCAGGAGACCGCGTTCCGCGTGCCGGCGGGCGCGATCGGCTACTGGACGCAGCGTTTCGTCGAGAAGGGCGTGGCGCACAGCGCGCCGGTGAAGCGCTTCGGCGAGAGTGTGCTGGCCTTCAAGGACCCGCACGGCATGCGCCTCGCGCTGGTCGGCGTGGTCGGCGCCGAGAACGAGCCGGCCTGGCTCGGCACCGACGTGCCCGCCGAGAACGCCATTCGCGGTTTTCACAGCGTGAACCTGCTGCTGGCTGAGGCGGCGCCCACCGGCGCCATCCTGAACGACGTGTTCGGCTTCACGGAGATCGGCCGCGAGGGTTCGCTGGTGCGCTTCAAGGCCGAGGGGACGGAGATCGGCGGGATCGTCGACATCCATGAGGCCGGCGGTTTCCTGCCGGCGCGCATGGGCGGCGGCTCGGTGCATCACATCGCCTTCCGCGCGGCGGACGACGCGGCCGAGTTCGCTATGGTGAAGAAGCTGAATGAGAACCACGGCATCGCCACCACTGAGCAGAAGGACCGCAACTACTTCCGGTCCATCTATTTCCGCGAGCCCGGCCATGTGCTGTTCGAGATCGCCACGGATATCCCCGGCTTCGCCGCCGACGAACCGGCGGCGAGCCTTGGCGAGGCGCTGAAGCTGCCCGACTTTCTGGAGGGCCGCCGCAGCCAGATCGAGGCTGTGCTGCCCGAGATAGCCTGACCCTAAGGCGCCGCCCGTGACAGGGCGGCGCCACCCGTGCCTATCGCTCTCCCTCATGGCTGGGCTTGACCCGGGCACCCAGGGGCGCGCCTCGCACCAATGGGACGTTGGATCCCCGGGTCAGGCCCGGGGATGAGGGAAATAGGGCCCAAACTCTCAGGAGGCCGTCATGACCGACGCCGCGCTTTCCTTCGTGCATCGCTTCGAGCCCGCCACAAAAGCGGGCGCTCCCCCGCTGCTGCTGCTGCATGGCACCGGCGGCGACGAGAACGACCTGATTCCGCTCGGCGGCATGATCGCGCCGGGTGCGGCCCTGCTGTCGCCGCGGGGCAAGGTTCTTGAGGGAGGGATGCCGCGCTTCTTCCGCCGTCTGCGCGAAGGCGTGTTTGACGAGGACGATGTGCGCGCCCGCGCCGCCGAACTCGCCGCGTTCATCGGCGAGGCCCGCACAGTCTATGGCCTTGCCGCGCCCGTCGCGGTTGGCTTCTCCAACGGCGCCAACATCGCTGCCGCTCTGCTGCTGACTCAGCCGGATGTGCTGGCCGGCGCGGTGCTGCTGCGGGCCATGGTGCCGCTGGTCGTCCCTCCCGCCGCCGATCTCGCCGGGCGCCGCGTCCTGCTGCTCTCCGGTGCGATGGACCCTTTTGTGCCGGAAGACAACGCTGCCCGCCTCGCCGGGCAACTGCGCGCGGCGGGGGCGGCGCTCGACCACCGCACCCTTCCGGTCGGGCACGGCCTTTCGCAGGCCGACCTGACGCTCGCCCGCCAGTGGGTCGAGGGCCCGGCGCACGCTGTGGCGTAGGCGCGGCGGAACCGGATGCCTCCCGGCGCATTGCTGCCACGGCAAGGGTGTTTCACACTCGCGCCGTGGCAGCAGGCGGTCGGCGGAGGTTGGGATGCGTTGGGAAGATTTCCGCCGGAGCGGCAATGTCGAGGATCGGCGTGGCCAGGGAGGCGGTCGGCTCGGGGGTGGGATGGGACGCGGCGGGCTTGGCATTGGCGGGCTCATCATTGTCGGCCTCATCGCCTGGGCTACCGGTATCAACCCGGCGGTGCTGATCGGCGGCGCCGAAATCCTGCTCGGCGATGGCAGCAGCACCAGCCAGCAGACATCACCGCAGCGGCAGAACGCACCGGCGCGCACCCTCAGCGCCGAGGATCAGAAGCTCGGCGATTTCGCCGCCGTGGTGCTGGCACAGACCGAGGATGTGTGGACGCCGCTGTTCAAGGGCGAGGGATCGGCCTACCGCCAGCCGGGCCTTGTGCTGTTTTCCGGCGGCACCCGCTCGGCCTGCGGCTCGGCCGATTCCGCGACCGGCCCGTTCTATTGCCCCCGAGACCAGAAAATCTATCTCGACACGGCCTTCTTCACCGAGCTGAACAAGCGCTTCAAAGCGCCGGGCGATTTTGCCGCCGCCTATGTCATCGCCCATGAGGTCGGCCACCATGTGGAGAACCAGATCGGCCTGCTGGAACAGGTGCAGGCGCGCCAGCGCCAGGCCTCACGCACCGAGGCCAACGCCCTCTCGGTGCGTGTCGAGCTGATGGCCGATTGCCTCGCCGGCGTGTGGGCGCACCATGCCGATGCGCAGTGGCGCATTCTCGAAGACGGCGATATCGAGGAGGCGATGAATGCGGCCGCCGCCATCGGCGACGACCGTCTGCAGAAGCGGCAGCAGGGTTACGTGGTGCCCGATAGTTTCACCCACGGCACCTCTGCCCAGCGGGCGAGGTGGTTTAAGCAGGGGCTCGACAAAGGCTCGCTGGCGCAGTGCAACACCTTCAAGGGGGCCATCTGAGGGCCGCCCACCAAGAGGCCGACATGAGTTCCGGTATTGCCTTCGTGCCGCTTTCCATCGCGGTGCTGACCATTTCCGACACCCGCACGCTCGAGGATGACCGGTCGGGAAACACGTTGGTCGAGCGCATCGCGCAGGCCGGCCATCACCTCGCCGCCCGTGCCATCGTGCCTGATGAAGTCGAGGCGATCCGGGCGCATGTGTCGGGCTGGGTTGCCGATGTGAACGTGGATGTCGTCATCACCACTGGCGGCACCGGCTTCACCGGCCGCGACGTGACCCCGGAGGCGGTGGAACCGCTGTTCGAGAAGCGCATGGAGGGTTTCTCCACCGTGTTCCACATGGTGTCCTTCGGCAAGATCGGCACCTCCACCCTGCAGAGCCGCGCCACTGCCGGCGTCGCCAATTCAACCTATATCTTCTGCCTCCCTGGCTCCCCCGGCGCCTGCCGCGACGGCTGGGACGAGATTCTCGTCCACCAGCTCGACATCCGCCACAAGCCCTGCAATTTCGTCGAAATTCTTCCCCGGCTCGATGAGCACCTCAAGCGCGGCAAGCTGCGCGCGCCTAGCTGAGCCCGGCGCCGGCGGAGCGGCTGACCTTCACCCTTCCTCCGGCAGCAGGATCTGCGAGCGCAGCAGGATAAGCCGCTTGCGCCCGACCCGCGCCAGCAGGCGCCGATTGGCGTTGGGTCCGGGGGTGTGGCCGCCGAGCGCCTCATAAAGCCGGCGGTGCAGCAGTAACCCCTGTTCGGGGCGCGGACGGCCGGTAATGGCATGGCGCATCATCGCCGCCGCCTCCCTTACCCGCGGCGAAACGCCGAAGCCATCCAGAGCCAGCCGGAAGGTGGCGGCCCGCCGCTCACTGGTTCCGGTCCGTTCGACCTGATCGGTGAAGTTGCGCACCTCGCGTGCCCAGCCTTCCTGCAAGAGGCCCGTCGGCTCCAAAAACAGCAACCAGGAGGCCCGCGCCGCTGCCGCGCCCTGGCGCAGCCTTGCACCATGATCGGCCGGGCCAGCCAGATACTCGCATCCCGCGGCGTCGGCGATCTCGGCGACGTCGCCGGAAGGGGCCGAATCGACGAGCAGAACTTCCCGTACCAGCCCTGCGGCGGCGCCCGGCACGAGCGAGGCGAGAGTGGGAATCAGCCGCTTGGCGCCCGAACCTGTAGGAATGACGACCGAGATCACGCCGTGGACACCCTTGATGATCTGGGTCTGGAGAAGGTCGGGGAGGTGCCCCGAGCCTGATGGAGAGAGCTTTTCCTGCCTATCGCACCGTCTTGCGCCCGTACAGCCCGGCTGTCGCAATTCGGTCAATGTTCTTGATATGTTCTCAAGGCTGCGCTAGAGATTCCATTATGCAACGCCCCGCTCCCGATCGGCCCTCCGGCCCCCCCCCCCCCCCTTCTGCCCCCCGGCATCTGGGACGGCTGGCGCAGCAGCGCCGCGACGCCCGCGCGCTGGAGCGTGCGGAGGCCGCCCGCGACCTTACCGGCCTATCGGACATGGACGCGGTGGCGCCCGCGCCCATGCCTGACTGGATGGTGGAGGCCGAGCGGCGGCGCGGGCGCGGCGCTCTTTCCAATCCGGCGGGGCGCTTCGAGCCGCACAGCCGTGAGCGCTTCGACGATGGCTGGCAGGGGCTGGACGATCTGCCCCCGTTCCGCACCAGTGTGACGGTGGAGAAGCCGCGTACCATCATCAACCGCAATGAATCACCCGATGTCGGCTTCGACCGCTCGATCAATCCGTATCGCGGTTGCGAGCATGGCTGCGTCTACTGCTTTGCCCGGCCGACCCACGCCTATCAGGGCCTTTCCGCCGGGCTGGATTTCGAGACCAAGCTGTTCGCCAAGCCGGACGCGCCGGAGCTTCTGGCCAAGGAACTCGCCAAGCCCGGCTATGAGCCGCGCACCATCGCGCTCGGCATTAATACCGACGGCTACCAGCCGATCGAGCGCGAGTGGCGGCTGACCCGGCGCATCCTGGAAGTGCTGCGCGATTTCGGCCATCCGGTCGGCATCGTCACCAAGTCGGCGCTGGTGGTGCGCGATCTCGATATTCTCGGTCCCATGGCGGAGAAGGGCCTGGTGAAGGTGGCACTGTCCATCACCACGCTCGACGCCAAGCTGGCGCGGATCATGGAGCCGCGCGCGGCGACACCGTCGCGGCGGCTGGACACGCTGCGCCGGCTGTCCGAGGCCGGCGTGCCGACCGCCGTTCTCGTCGCGCCGGTCATTCCTGCCGTCACCGATGCGGAATTGGAGCGCATCCTAGATGCGGCGGTGGCGGCCGGCGCGTCGGAAGCCGGCTATGTCATGCTGCGGGTGCCGCTGGAAATCCGCGACCTTTTTCGTGAATGGCTGCTTACTCATTTCCCCGACCGCTACCGCCATGTGCTCTCGCTGCTGAAGGAACTGCATGGCGGGCGCGAATATGATTCCACCTTCGGCCAGCGCATGACCGGCACCGGCCCCTATGCCTGGACTCTGGCGCGGCGCTTCGAGATCGCGGCGGAGCGGCTCGGGCTCAATCGCCGCCACACCCGCCTGACCACCCGCCATTTCACCCGCCCGCCGCAGAAGGGCGAGCAATTGTCATTGTTCGGAGAAGGCACATGAGCGGGCAGGACGGTATGGAACGGGGCGAGACGGAAGCCTGCGCGGCGGCATATGTTCCAGGGTCCGAGCCGAAGGCGGCGGCGCGCACACTGCCACCGCTGCGCCTCTCGCTGGTGACGCTCGGCGTTGCCGACCTGAAGCGGGCTGTGGCGTTCTATGAGGCGCTGGGGCTGGAGCGGCGGGTGAAGGACGCCACGGGTGCTGCCTTCTTCGATGCCGGAGGCGTGGTTCTCTCGCTCTATCCGCGTACCGAACTTGCCGCCGATGCCGGCGTACTGGCGGGTCGCCCGGGGGCGTTCGGCGGCATCGCGCTGGCCTGCAACCGGGCAAGCCGGTCGGAGGTGGACACCACGCTGATCCGCGCCGTGGCGGCGGGAGGGCGGGCGCTGCGCCCGGCGCAGCCGACCTTCTGGGGCGGCTATTCCGGCTATGTCGCCGATCCCGACGGCTACCCCTGGGAGATCGCCCACAATCCCGGCTTTCCCTTCGACGCCGCCGGCCGCATCGTGCTGCCGGAGTGACGGTGAGGCCTCACCGGCAGGGCGTGCGCGTCGGGCGCGCGATCTACTGGAGCGGTTCGCTGCGGGGGGAGGCGGAAGAGCGTCGGCTGTGCGACAGCCGGCGTGGCTCGGGGCAGGAGGCGTCCAGCACGACTGCGTGCCGCCGGCGCGGCGGCGCCTTCCGGCCGCTTGGCCTGTGGGATCATACGCGAGAACCCCGGCGCGCCTCACGCGCCGGGGCCCGGGCAGCCATGCCGGGGCGTCAGTTGGCGCCGAGCAGCGGCGCCAGTTCCTTGTCGAGCTGCTCGGGGCTCAGCGCGCCGGACACCTTCTTGCCATTGATGAAGAAAGTGGGGGTGGAATCGATACCGAGTTCGGCGCCGCGCTTGGCGACCTCGTCGATCTGGCCGGCCAGCTTTGTGTCGTTGAGGCAGGCGTTGAACTGTTCCTCGGTCATGCCGCTCTGCTTGGCGATCGCGAGCAGCGCCTGTGCCGGGTTGTTCGAGAACGCCCAGTTCTTCTGGGTCTCGAACAGCGTGTCGGTCATCGGGTAATACTTGCCCTCGCCGCCGCAGCGCGCCAGCATGAAGGCTGCCTTGGCGACGATGTCGAGCGGGAACTCGCGCAGGATGAAGCGGACCTTGCCGGTGTCGATGTATTTTTCCTTGAGCACCGGATAGGTGGTCTCATGGAAATGCGCGCAGTGGCCGCAGGTCAGCGAGGCATATTCGATGATCGTTACGGGCGCGTCCGCCTTGCCAAGCACCTGGTCGGGCAGCGCGCCCGGCGCCATCAGCTTCTCGGTATCAACCGACTGCGCCTCGGCGCGGCCGATCAGGCTGCCGCCCAGCGTCTTGAAGGCGGCAAGGGTGAGGGCGAGGGCGCCTACACCTTCGAGGAAGCGACGGCGGTCGATCATGTCGGTCTCCAGAAGCAGCCTGGCGTTCCCGCCGGCCTTGAGTGCCTGTGTCTTGGTTCCGTATCTTGCGTTTGTCTCTAGCGCCTACAGCCCACGCGGCGTCCTGGCAACGGGGCGCTGCCGCCCTGTGCCTCACCGCTGCGTGAAACCGGGTCGATTGCCACGGCTGCACTCGCCACTATTGCCACCGCCCTTGCTGCGCGTCTCGCGTGCCACTAGCGCGCCGAGCCGCGCCAGGGCGGTGGCCAGCGCCTCATCCTCGAACGCGCCGGCGACGGCAGCGATTCGCTGCTGGGCGGCACCGCACTCCGTCGCATCGGGCTCCTGAAAGCGGAAGCGCGGGCGCGGCCGCGGCACCGGCCCCTGCTTGAGCGCCAGTCGGCCGATACAGCGCCAGCCAAAATAGCGGTTCACTCGGTCGATCACGATCGGCGCGTCGTGCTGCAGTTCGATTGCAAAGCCGCCTTCGACCCGCACATGCAGCACGCCCGGCTCTCCGCTGTCCGGTCGCGAGGGCCAGGCGAGCTTGATCGGCATAGCGCGCGCCCCCAGCGCCTCGCCGACAATGTCGGCCCAGCGGGTGACGATCTCCACCGAGGCGAGGCCGCGCTTGCGGCAGCTCTCGGCGATGGTCGCGTCGATCAGGTCGGCGAGCGGGCGGGGGCGGGAGCGGGGAGCCATTATAATCTCGTCTTGCCCGGCGCCGCCGATACGGCCACGGTGCGGACATTGTGCCTGAGGATCGCATGCCTACCGCCGCCAATCCAGCCACCGCCGACGCGCTTTCGCCGCCCGATGCTACCGCGCTGCTCGCCTGGTATGATCGCCATCAGCGCCGCCTGCCCTGGCGGGCCCCGCCCGGCGAACGACAGAACCCCTACCGGGTGTTCCTGTCGGAAATCATGCTGCAGCAGACCACGGTGGTGACGGTGGCGCCCTATTACGCCGCCTTCCTGCGCCGCTGGCCGGATGTGCATGCGCTGGCTGGCGCGCCGCTGGAAGAGGTGCTCTCAGCTTGGGCGGGCCTTGGCTACTACGCCCGCGCGCGCAATCTCCATGCCTGTGCCACGGCGGTGGTTGAGCGCCACGGCGGGCAGTTTCCGGCCGATGAGGCGGCGCTGCTCTCGCTGCCGGGCATCGGCCCCTATACGGCCGCTGCCATCGCCGCCATTGCCTTCGAGCGCCGCGCCGCGCCGGTCGACGGCAATTGGGAGCGGGTGGTGGCACGGCTGTTCGCGGTGGCTGATCCGCTCCCTAAAGCGCGGCGCAAGCTTCGGGCGCTGGCGCTAACCTTGCTGCCGCAGGCGCGTCATGGCGATTTCGCCCAGGCGATGATGGACCTTGGCGCCACCATCTGCACGCCACGCGAGCCCGCCTGCGCCCTGTGCCCGTGGCAGAGCCCCTGTGTCGCCCGTGCCGAGGGCGCGCCCGAGCGCTACCCGGTCAAGGCAGCGAAGGCGGCGCGACCGACCCGCCAGGGCGTCGCCTTTCTCGCGGTGCGGGCGGATGGCGCCGTGCTGGTGCGCTCGCGTTCGCCCAAGGGGCTGCTCGGGGGCATGAGCGAGGTGCCCTCCACCCCGTGGGAGACCGACGGCAGCGCGCTCCCCTCCGCTCACGCCCCCTTCAAGGCGTCGTGGACGGCGCTCAACGTTACCGTCACTCATGTGTTCAGCCATTTCGCGCTGGAGCTGCAGCTGTGGCGGGCTGAGGTGCCGGCCGACGCCCCCGCCCCGGCCGGACATCGCTGGGTGCTACCGAGCGGCTTCGACGCCGAGGCCTTTCCGAGCGTGATGCGCAAGGTGCTGGCCCACGCCTAGCGGTTCTGGCGGACTTCAGAATGAACCTTCAGGCGCCTTCCTCGTTATTCCTGCAAGCCGCGACCGAGCGGATCAAACAGGAGATGACGACCATGGGTAGCACGATGGACAAGGCCAAGGGCATGGGCAACGAGGCCATGGGCAATGTGAAGCAGGGTGTCGGCAAGATGACCGATTCCGAGCGTCTTCAGGCCGAAGGCAAGGTGCAGGAGCTCAAGGGCGAGGCCCAGCAGGCCAAGGGCGAAGTCAAGGAGCAGGTCAAGAAGGCCGGCAACCTCTGACCACCCGCAATTACTGATGACAAGGCCGCCCTTCCGGGCGGCCTTTTTCATACTCGGGCACCTCGGCGAAGCGTGAGGCTCACTCCGCCGCCACCGCCATTTCGGAACGCACGACGGCACGCAGCGTGTCGATCGGCTTCAGCCCGTCGCGGGTGACAATGTGCCAGTAGGTCCACCCATTGCAGGCCTCCAGGCCTTGGGCGAGGGCGCCGGCGCGGTGGATGGAGCCGATCTGGCCGAGGCCCGGGGCGGTCTCCAGCGACAGCGTGCCGTCCGCCCGCACCATAGCTCGCACCTTCGCCTTGGCATCGGTGAGCTGGGTGCCGGGTGTCAGCAGGCCGCGCTCGACCAGCGAATTGAAGGCGATGCGCGGTGCCTCACGCGCCGTGGGCGCGGGGATGAGGGCAAGATCGGGCAGCGGCTCGACCGCATCAATGCGGGCCTGGGCCGCATCGGCATAAGTGGCGTCGCGCTCGATGCCGATGAAATGCCGGCCGAGGCGCTTGGCCACCGCCGCCGTCGTGCCCGAGCCGAGGAAGGGGTCGAGCACCACGTCGCCGGGCTTTGAGGCGGAAAGGATGACGCGGGCCAGCAGCGCTTCCGGCTTCTGTGTCGGGTGCACCTTGTGGCCGTCCTCGTCCTTCAGCCGCTCATGGCCCGAGCAGATGGGGAACAGCCAGTCGGAGCGCATCTGCACGTCCTCATTGGCTGCCTTCAGCGCCTCATAATTGAAGGTGTAGCCCTTCGCCTCCGGCTCGCGCGCCGCCCAGATCAGCGTTTCATGGGCATTGGTGAAGCGTCGGCCGCGGAAATTCGGCATCGGGTTGGTCTTGCGCCAGACGATGTCGTTGAGGATCCAGAAATCGAGGTCCTGCAGCAGCGCGCCGACGCGGAAGATGTTGTGATAGGAACCGATCACCCACAGCGTGCCGGTGGGCTTGAGCACCCGCCGCACCGCCAGCAACCAGGCGCGGGTGAAGGCGTCATAAGCCTCAAAACTGTCGAACTTGTCCCAAGCGTCGTCCACCGCGTCGACCCGGCTGTCGTCGGGGCGCTTCAATTCGCCCTGAAGCTGGAGATTATAGGGCGGGTCGGCGAAGACGAGGTCGACCGAGGCGGCCGGAAGCCGCGACAGGGCGGCGATGCAGTCGCCGCGCACAATGCTATCAAGGGGGAGGTTGGAGTGCAGGCCAGCGGAACGGGCAATGCCGGATCGGGGAGCCCTCTGGGCCTCCCCGTTGCGAACGACCTTCATGAACGCTCTACCCTACTCGTAACGGACGCAACGGAACTCGTGTATCCACAATCTCCGCCGGACAGGGTAAAGACCGGGTAAAGCGATGCCGCCAAAACTGCATTCATCGACATCGTCGGCAAACTCGCCCGTCAGCCCGTCGCAGCCGGGCTCGTCCCGCCCGATGGGCGAGGGCCTGCCGCGCTGGCATGGAGACGGGCTGCTCGGCCGCTCACTGCGCTTCACCGCAACAGTGATGGCGCCGATGGCGGCGGGGCTGGCGCTGCACCAGAATTACTGGGTCGGCTATGCGCTGCTTACCTGCATCCTCGGATTCACACTCGACACCGGCGGTACCGCGCGGCAACGCGCGGCACTGTTTGCGACGGCCGGCCTTGTGGTCCTGGCCGGCGCGATGCTTGGTGCTCTCGTGGCCGGCCATCTGTGGCTGACAGCGATCGCGTTGGTGGCTACCGCCGCGCTCTATGCGCTGGTGGAGGCGGTGCATCCAAGCGCCGCCTTTGCAGCGCGCTTCTTCTGCCTTGCCACCGCCATCGCCGCGCTCGACGTGCCCTTCCTGCCCGGCGATGTCGGTGTGATGGCCCTCTTCGCCGCCTATGCTTGGCTGGTGTCGGTGGGGTGGGACGTGATGACCGGCCTGCGGCGGGCGTCTACCGCGCCGACGCTCTCCGCCATAGCCGTGCATCTGCGCGCGACAAGGGGGGAGCGGCTGCTCTTCGCCGGCATTGTGGCGGTGGCGGTCGCGGCGTCGTTTCTGGTGGGCCGCCTGCTCGGCCTGCCACACCCGCACTGGGCGGTGTTCGCGGTGGTGATCGTGCTGCGCGACGACACCCATTTCAGCCGCCGGATGATGGTCGATCTGGTGCTCGGCACGGTGCTCGGGGCGGGCGCGGCCTTTATCTACGGCGCGCTGGTCACCTCGCCGGCCGGGCTGATGACCGGCCTGACCCTTGCGGCACTGGTGCGCTGGCCGGGGCAGCGCGTGCACGGCGCGCTGGGCATGGCTGCAATGGCGGCGTTTATCATCCTGCTGCTGCAGCTCGTCGGCACGCTGATGACCGTACCCATCTATGCCGCCGCCGACCGGGTGGCGGATGTCACGCTGGGCTGCGCTTTCGCGCTGGCGGCGCTGATGGTCAATGCGCGCCTGCGCCGGTGGCTGGGCTGGCAGCCGGTCTGACCGGCACGCGGGGAAGCGCGCAAATGAGGCTGCGAACCGCAACATGTCGTGGATCGAGCCGCTCACGCCACTTGAACTTGTGGCTGGCGGGCGGCACCCTAGGCTCATGAAATTCACCCGCCTGCGCCTTACCGGCTTCAAGACCTTTGTCGAGCCGACGGAAATGCTGATCGAGCCCGGCCTCACCGGCATTGTGGGCCCGAATGGCTGCGGCAAGTCCAACCTTGTCGAGGCGATGCGCTGGGTAATGGGCGAGAGTTCCTACAAGGCGATGCGCGCCGAGGGCATGGACGACGTCATCTTCGGCGGCTCGACCACACGGCCCGCCCGCAATACCGCCGAGGTAGTGCTGGTGGTCGACAACGCCGACCGCTCGGCCCCGGCCGTGTTCAACGATGCCGACCTGTTGGAGATCTCTCGCCGCATCGAGCGTGAGGCGGGGTCCTCCTACCGCATCAACGGGCGCGAGGCGCGGGCGCGCGACGTGCAGATTCTGTTCGCTGACGCTTCCTCCGGCTCACGCTCGCCCTCCATGGTGCGGCAGGGGCAGATCGGCGAGATCGTCGGCGCCAAGCCTACCGCCCGGCGCCGCCTGCTGGAGGAGGCCGCCGGCGTCGCCGGCCTGCACGCCCGCCGGCACGAAGCCGAGATGCGGCTGCGTGCCGCCGAAACCAACCTGACCCGCCTCGAAGACGTCATCGGCCAGATCACCGGCCAGCTCGACGCGCTGCGCCGCCAGTCGCGGCAGGCGTCGCGCTACCGGGTGCTCTCCGCCGATATCCGCAAGGCCGAGGCGGCGCTGCTCTGGCTGCGCTGGCTGGAGGCGGAGGGTGGGCTCAGCGAGGCCAGCCGGGCGCTCGATCTCGCCGTGCGCGAAGTGGCTGCCCGGACGTTGCAGCAGGGCGAGGCAGCACGCGCTGCAGCCATCGCGGCCCACGGAATCCCCTCCTTGCGCGAGGCCGATGCCGTCGCCGCCGCAACGCTGCAGCGCCTGACATTGGCCCGCGGCGAACTCGACCGCGAGGAAGCCCGCGCCGGCGCCCGCCGTGAAGAGCTCGACCGTCGCCTCGCTCAGCTGGGCGGCGACATGGAGCGCGAGCGGGCGCTGGAGAAAGACGCCGGCGAGATGCTCGAGCGCCTTGCCCAGGAAGCCGAGGAACTGGCTTTCGCGCAGGAACAGGCGGCCCAACTTGAGGACGAGGCGCTGGCGCTTAATGGCGAAGCCGTTGGCCGGCTTGCCGAATCCGAGCGCGCCTTTGCTGAGGCGACAGCCGCCAATGCCGAAGCTGCCGCCCGGCGCGGGGCGCTGGAGCGCGCCCTGCGCGAGGCAGGCGAGCGCCTGTCGCGCCTCGACCGCGACGTGGAGCAGCTCTCCGGCCAGAAGCGCCAGCTGGAAGACAATGTCGACGCCGCACGGCTCGACGAGCGGCGCGAGAGGGCCGAGCTGGCACAAGAGGCTTTCGTCACCGCGGAGGCGGCAGCGCAAGAGGCCGAGAACGCCCATGTGGGTGCCCGCGCCGCGCTCGACCAGGCCCGCCGCCCGCTGGCCGAGGCCGAGCGGGCCGCCCAGCGGCTGGACACCGAAGCACGCACGCTGGCCAAGCTGCTCGATGTCGGCACGCCCCGTCGCTGGTCGCCGGTGCTCGACTTCATCGAGGTGGAGCGCGGCTTCGAGGCCGCGCTGGGCGCGGCGCTCGGCGACGATCTCGACGCGCCGTCGGACAGCGCTGCGCCGGTCCACTGGACGCTGGCCGCCCCACTTGGCGACGCGCCGCTGCCCGACGGTGCCGAGCCGCTCGCCTCGCATGTCGGCGCGCCCAAGGTGCTGGCCCGCCGCCTCAACCAGATCGGCGTGGTGGCTCGCGCAGACGGGCCGCGCCTCGCCGCGCAGCTGAGGAGCGGCCAGCGTCTGGTCTCCCGCGAGGGCGATCTGTGGCGCTGGGACGGCCTTGTCGCCGCTGCGGACGCCCCTACCGCCGCTGCCCGCCGGCTGGCCGAGCGCAACCGTCTGGCGGATATCGAGGCGCAGCTTGAAGGTGCCCGCGCCGAGGTAGCCCGCCATCGCCGCGATCTTGAGGCCTCTGAGACCGCCCTGCGCGCCGCTGGCGCCCGCGAGAACGCTGCCCGCGAGGCCCGCCGCGCCAGCCTGCGCGCTATGGAGACCGCGCGCGACGAACTTGCCCGCGCCGAACGCGCCGCCGCCGAGCAGAGCGCCCGCCTCGCCGCCCTCGGTGCCAATCTGGTGCGCCTTCAGGAAGATCGCGAGATCGCTGCGATCACGCTGGAAGAGGCCCGGGCCGACGTCGCCGACCAACCCCCGCCCGCCGCGGGCGAGGCGCAGCTGGCGGAGATCCGCGCCCGTGTTGCCATGGACCGCGCCGTGCTGGCGGAAACGCGGGTAAAGGCCGATGCGCTGGTGCGCGAGCGCGAGCAGCGCGTGCGGCGCCTCTCCACCATCGCCGCCGAGCGCGCCTCCTGGGAAGCGCGGGCCGGCGGAACGGGCGAGCGGGTGGCCGCGCTGCAGGCGCGCCTTTCTGAAGCCGCCAGCGAGCGCGACGATCTCGATGACGCGCCTGTGCGCTTCGCTGCCCGGCGGCGGACGTTGCTCGACGAGGTTGCCCGTGCCGAGGCCGCGCGCCGCGAGGCGGCCGACCGGCTGGCGAGCGCCGAATCGCTGCAGGTGGAGGGCGACAAGCTCGCCCGCGCCACGCTCGACGCACTTGCCGCCGCCCGCGAAGAAAGCGCTCGCGCCGAGGCACGGGTGGAGGCTGCCCGCCAGCGCCGCGAAGACCTGGCGCGCGAAATCGGCGACGTCCTCGACGGACCGCCCGAGAGCGCGCGCGAGATCGCTGGATTCACCCCCGAGGCGGAGCTCCCGGTTCTGGCTGAGCTCGACCTCCAACTCGGTCGGCTCAAGGCTGACCGGGAGCGACTGGGCGCTGTCAATCTGCGCGCCGAAGACGAGTTGATCGAGATCGAGACCCAACAGAAGGGCCTCACCGGCGAGCGCGACGACCTGACCGAGGCGATCAAGCGCCTGCGCCACGGCATTTACGGTCTCAACCGGGAGGCGCGCGAGCGGCTTCAGGCGAGCTTCAATGTCGTCGACGGGCATTTCCGCCAGCTGTTCACCACGCTGTTCGGCGGCGGCGAGGCGCAGCTGGTGTTGACTGATTCGGACGACCCGCTGGAGGCCGGCCTCGACATCATTGCCAAGCCACCCGGCAAAAAGCCTCAATCGCTCTCCTTGCTCTCCGGCGGCGAGCAGGCGCTGACCGCTATGGCACTGATCTTCGCCGTCTTCCTCACTAATCCGGCGCCGATCTGCGTGCTGGACGAGGTGGATGCGCCGCTCGATGATTCCAATGTCGAACGCTTCTGCAACCTGCTCGACGAGATGCGCCGCCTTACCGAGACCCGCTTCGTCACCATCACCCACAACCCGATTACCATGAGCCGGATGAACCGCCTGTTCGGCGTCACCATGGCCGAGCGCGGCGTGTCGAAGCTGGTCTCGGTCGATCTGGCCACCGCCGAACGCTTCCTGGAGGCGAGCTGACGGGTCAGCGCGTCGTTTCGGGCGCGATGCTGGCATGCCAAAAACATCGCCGATCCCTTCCCTTGGTGCAGGATGCGATCGAAACGCCTGCGACAGAGCGTCCTGACTTTCTTTTTATCTATATATTTCAGTTACTTAAAAGATGTGTTCACATCCTTGACACCCCTAGGAGCGAACACTATGGTGCGCCCGTCTTTGGGGTCGGGAAATCCTTCTCCGGTCAGGCTTGAGTGCGGATGATGGGCGACCGAAAAGACACGGACGACCATGGCGGCTCGGCGCAGCCGGACGCGTCCGAGGCTGAGCTCTCGGGCCGACTTCGCGGTCTTGGCAGTGCGCTGGACAAGGTGCAGGCCGAGCGGCAAGCAGAGCAAAAGGCGTCCGCCTCTCGGGATCGGACGTCATCTTCAGCCGGCATGACGCTGGCGTTTCGGCTGGGTGCCGAATTCGTCGCGGGCGTGCTGGTTGGTGCCGGCCTCGGCTGGGCCATCGATCGTTTTCTCGGCATTGCGCCGTGGGGAATGATCGTCTTTATGCTGCTGGGCTTTGGCGCGGGCATCGTGAACATGATGCGCGCGGCGGGGGAAACCGGCCGCAAGAGCCCGCCCAAGGGTGGTGCATAGGGAATTTCGGTGCCGGCCCTGTGGCGGGTGCCAGATAAAAGGACGGTGCCGCTCCGGCGGTGCTTGAGATGGGGGCGAGCGCCAGCGGCGCCGCGTGTTGAGGGCAGCGACCGGCGATGGCCAGCGGCAGTGTGATCGATCCGATCCATCAGTTCCAGATCATTAAGATCGTGGAATTGGGGCAGCCTGGCGGCGTCGAGCTCGCCTTCACCAATTCTGCCGCGTTCATGTTCGGCATTGTGGCGCTGGTGTTTTTCTTCCTCACCTTCGCCACCCGTGGCCGCACCCTCGTTCCCGGGCGTCTGCAGTCGCTGGCTGAGCTCTCCTACGAATTCGTCGCCTCCACCGTGCGCGGCTCGGCGGGCAATGAGGGAATGAAGTTTTTCCCCCTCGTGTTCTCCCTCTTCATCTTCGTGCTGACCGCCAACATGGTCGGCATGATCCCCTACGCCTTCACTGTTACCAGCCATCTGATTGTCACCGCGGCGCTGGCGCTGCTCGTCATACTGACGGTCATCATCTATGGCTTCGTGCGCCACGGTACCCATTTCCTTCACCTGTTCGTGCCGTCGGGCGTGCCGGCCTTCCTGCTGCCCTTCATGGTCGTGATCGAGGTCATCTCGTTCCTCTCGCGCCCCATCAGCCTCTCGCTGCGTCTCTTCGCCAACATGCTGGCCGGCCATATCGCCATGAAGGTGTTCGCCGGCTTCATCGTGATGATGACGGCCTCGGGCGTCGTCGGGTGGTTCGGTGCCGTCCTGCCGCTGTTCATGGTGGTGGCGCTGACGGCCCTCGAATTCCTGGTCGCCGCCCTGCAGGCCTATGTGTTTGCGGTGCTGACCTGCATCTATCTCAACGACGCGCTCCACCCCGGTCACTGACCTGCGCGTCGCGGGAAGCTCATCCAGCCATCCAACCAATCTGACTATTCCAACAGGAGAAGATCATGGAAGCGGAAGCCGCCAAGTTCCTCGGCGCCGGTCTCGCCACGCTCGGCATGGGCCTCGCCGCCATCGGCGTCGGTACCATCTTCGGCAACTTCCTCGCGGGCGCCCTGCGCAACCCGTCGGCGGCCGATGGCCAGTTCGCCCGTGCCTTCATCGGCGCGGCGCTCGCCGAAGGTCTGGGCATCTTCTCGCTCGTCGTCGCCCTCGTCCTCCTCTTCGTGGTCTGATGCCTCACCCGGCCGCGCAGTCCCCAGGCGGGTCTGTGCGGCCGGGATGAGCGGCCATCAGCAGTGATCGAGGAAGTCTGAACCCATGTCCGAGCCCCACGGTCCGGCCGGTATCATTGTCGCACAGGCGGCGCCGGGCACTCTGCCGGCCGCAAGCGGTGTGGAGATTGCCGTGCCCGCAGCAGAAGCACACGGTAGCAACTTCCCTCCCTTCGATGTTCATACCTTTCCCTCGCAGCTCCTCTGGCTGGTGATCGCGTTCGCCGCGCTCTACCTGCTGATGAGCCGCGTGGCCCTGCCGCGCATCGCCACCATCCTCGAAGAACGGCATGACCGCATTGCCGACGACATCGAGGAAGCCGGCAAGCTGAAGGCGGAAAGCGAAGCGGCGGCCGAAGCTTATGAGAAGGCCCTCGCCAGCGCCCGCACCAAGGCCCATGGCATCGCCACCGAGACGCGCGACACGCTGGCGGCGGAAGCCGAGACGCGCCGCAAGTCGCTGGAAGCCGACCTGAACGTCAAGCTGGCGGCGGCCGAAGTGCAGATCGCCGCCACCAAGACGGCGGCCATGGCCAATGTCCGCGGCATTGCCGTCGAGGCGGCTGGCACCATCGTCAACACGCTGATCGGCACCACGCCCACGTCGGGCGCGGTCGAAGAGGCGGTCGACACCGCCATCAAGGGCTGAGGAGCGCACCATGGGTAGTGATACTTTCTGGGTCGCCGTCGCCTTCGTGATCTTCTTTCTCCTGCTCGCCCGGGCGGGAGCCTTCTCAGGGATCGTCTCCAAGCTCGACGCGCGCGGTGACCGCATCCGACACGAGCTGGAAGAGGCTCGCCGGCTTAAGGAAGAGGCGCAGAAGCTCGTCGCCGAATACAAGCGCCGCCAGCGCGAAGCCGAGGAAGAGGCCGAGGCGATTATCACGACCGCCAAGGCCGAGGCCGAGCGCTTGGCTGCCGAGACCAAGCAGAAGCTTGAGGACCTCATCGTCCGCCGCACCAAGATGGCCGAGCAGAAGATCGCCCAGGCCGAGGCGCAGGCGCTCGCCGAAGTGAAGGCCGCTGCCGCCGATGCGGCGGTGAAGGCTTCGGAGCTTCTCCTGACCACTCAGCTTGTCGGAAGCGCCGCCGACCGGGTGCTCGACGCGGCCGTCGCTGAGGTGACTTCGAAGCTCAACTGAGCGTTCGATTGCTGAACAACAAAGAGCCCGGTTCGCGCCGGGCTTTTTATTTACTGCATGAAACCGCTTGGCTGTAGGCCGGGGGGCATTGCATGGGCGAGTTCTGGGTGTTCGAAAACTGGACCCACAACTATATCCGGGTCCATCGGCGCAACTGCTGCATGTGCAATAATGGGCGCGGCGTTCACGCTGGCGCCTCCGAGCGCAATGGCCGCTGGCATCCGGCGGAGACGCGCGAGCAGGCGCTGCTTCTGGCCCAGCGGCTTGGCCAGCCGATCATCGCCGAGTGCGCCACCTGCGGCGGCTGAGAGGCATATCGGGATCGATGCTCGAGGCCGGGCGACCTAGCTGGTCCAGCGGCGTGGGCGGTAGAAGGTGTGCTCGCCGATACGGTCGAGCTTGCGCATTTCGCGGATCCAGTTCGGGCGTACCGAACGCGCATGGTAGTGGGTCGCCCGGCCGACCTTTTCGTCCCAGACGCGCCCTTCCAGCATGTCGCTGGCAATCTCCTTCGCCTGCTTCCAGAGCTCCGGCTCGGTTACCACGTCGCGGACATTGTCGCAGGCGAAGGTGAACTGGCAGGCGAGCCGGCGATGGGCATTCTGGTACACAGCGCGGCAGATGTCGGAGGGGTAATAGCCGGAGAAGACCCGGTTCATCACCACCTGCGCCACAGCGACCTGCCCGCGCCGGGGCTCGCCCCGGCTCTCGAAATAGACCGCTTCGGCGAGGCACTTTTCCGCCCGTTCGCGCCGCTTGCCGGCGAGGCCCAGCCGCTCGGCCGGCGAGGGCCCGTCCGTGACGCGCCGGGTGTCGGCCTCGGCCTTCTGCGCTTCGGTGGTGCCGCTGTCGCCGCCCGGCAAGGCGCTCATGTGCAGAAATGGCTGCGGCGGCAGGGCGATCTCGTCCAGCCCGAAGATGAAGGCGCTCTGACGATAAAGCGGAAGGGAGGGGTCTGCGTGAGGTGATGGCGCAGGCCCTGCCTCAGCACCGTCCAGTGCCGCTGCCAGCGCGCCGTCGCTCGGAACGCGGATCTCGGCGTTGAGGCCGGGGCCATCCTCCTCAAGCTGGGCGGGGTCGCCGGTCGGGTCGCCGGCCGCAACGGCGTAAAGGCCGTCTGCTGGCGCTGCACTGAGTTCGGCGTTGTCGTCGTCTTCCAGCGGATCGGTGCCGCGGCCGGTGAAGCCAGCCGGCCCCGTGCTGCTGCCGGTTCCCGTGGCGGCGAATTGGTCGGCGCGAACCATCGTACCGGCACCGGCGCCAGCGAGGCTGGGCGGCGTGGCGACACCAGAGACGGCGAGCGGGTCGGCATCGAGCGGCGTCACCGGTGTAAGCGCCAGTCGGTCCGCCTTGGCAACGCGGTTGATGTCGATCGCCAGGGCGGCCAGCGGCGGAGCGGTGATTTCGGACGGAGCCAGCAGCGCCGAATGGGAGGGCCAGGCGAAGGTGGAGGCCTTCAGCAGGTGTACCGGCTCGCCGAGGATGGAGATGCGGGCGCGTTCGGCGACGCCAGGCTGGCCTGTCAGGCGGCTCCGTACGTCCTGCAAGCCGACAGTCGAGGAGCCGACGAGAAAGACCGCCAGCGTTGCGGCGCCGGTCTTGCCCATTCTCCGAACGCGCGTTGAGATTCGCATGTTCACCCGACGCCCACGTATCATCACGCAACTGAACCCGCCGTGCGTGCCTGCTGTGCCACAGGCAAGGGCAGGCGCGTCCGGCCATCCAGTTGTCGCGCATTAACCTTGCCCGAGCGTTAATGCCGCTGCGGCAAGGGTGGAACGGCCTTCTTGCGCTCAGTCCGGGCGAGGGGCGGCGGCCCGACGCAGGCGGTCGGCTATCGCCTCCCCGAGGCCGTGGCGCGGCAGCGGCACTACGGCGATGCCCTGGGCACCGGCCGCATCCAGTTCCCGCAGCAGCGCAAACAGGCGGGACGCGGCCTCGACCAGGTCGCCGGACGGGCTGAGGTCGCGCACCAGCGCCGCCGTCTCGCTACCGGGCGGGCGGGCACCGGCGAAGCTCAACAGTGCCTCGCCGGGGCGAATCTCGTGAACGCCGAGCCGCACCGGCACGGAGGGCGCATAGTGGGACGCGAGCATTCCGGGGGCGAGCGGGCCGGTCTTTGAACCGGATGTCTCGGGCGACGGCGCGGCTGTCGCCAGCGGTATACCAAGCGCAGCCTCGATCGCCTCGCGCGCCAGCCCGCCGGGGCGCAGAAGGACAGGCGTGCCGCCGGTGCAGTCCAGAATCGTCGATTCCACACCGACAGCGCAGGGGCCGGCATCGAGGATCAGGTCGATACGCCCGTCGAGATCGGCGAGGACATGTGCGGCCGTGGTGGGCGAGACATGGCCGGAGCGGTTGGCGCTGGGGGCCGCGATGGGCCGCCCGGCGGCCGCCAGCACCGCCTGCGCTACCGGATGGGCGGGCACGCGGATGGCAACGCTAGCGAGGCCGGCACGGGTGAGTTCGCAGGTGGCACCCTCAAGCGCGGACACCACCAGCGTCAGCGGCCCCGGCCAGAAGCGGCTGGCGAGCCTCTCGGCGGCTTGGGTGAAGAGGCCGACACGGCGGGCAGCCGCAAGGTCCGGTACATGGGCGATCAGCGGGTTGAAGCTCGGACGGCCCTTGGCGGCATAGAGGCTGGCGACGGCGAGGGGATCGGTTGCGTCGCAGCCGAGGCCGTAGACCGTCTCTGTCGGAAGAGCCACCAGCCCGCCGGTACGCAGCAGGCGCGCGGCGTCGGCGATGCCAGCGGCGTCCGACGGCAGCACCCGGGTCGTCCGCCGGGGCGGGCGCGTCATCGACACCGGCCGCCCGCTCGTGCTTGTCGCCACGCTTGCATCTCCCGCTTAGGCGCGCTCGGATAGGCTCTCCCGCCCGTCGGGTCAACGGCACGCCCCGGGCTGGCCGGAGCAGGAGGCGGAAAAAACGCCCCGCACATGGCTGGCCCCCCCCGGCGGCGTGGCCTATCGTCCTCCGCTTGCCGGGCCAAGAGAGCCAACGACTGGGACGACCAAGGATCTGCCAAAGGAACGCCATGACCACATTGCTGATCGCGCATGACGCTTGCCTCGAACACCTCACGCCCTCCGGTCATCCCGAGCGTCCCGACCGGGTGCGGGTGCTGAACCGGGTGTTCGAGGGCGAGCAGTTCGCCACGCTGGCGCGCGAACAGGCGCCGGTGGCCGCGCGCGAGGATATCGTTCGCGTGCACCCGGAGGATTATGTCGCCGCCCTGGAGGAGGCCAGTCCGACTGAGGGCATGGTGCGTATCGACGGCGACACGGTGATGTCGCCCGGCACCGGCGAGGCGATCTGGCGCGGCGTCGGCGGCGCGGTGCTGGGCGTCGACGAGGTGCTGTCCGGCAAGGTGGACAACGCCTTCGTCTCCATGCGCCCGCCTGGCCACCACGCCGAGACCCGCACCCCGATGGGCTTCTGCCTATTCAACAATGTGGCCATCGCCGCCCGCCACGCCCAGAAGGTGCATGGCATTGGCCGCGTCGCCATCGTCGATTTCGACGTGCATCATGGCAATGGCACGCAGGAAATCTTCTTTTCCGACCCGAGCGTGATGTATGCCTCCACCCACCAGATGCCGCTGTTCCCCGGCACCGGCGCCGTGGGCGAGCGCGGCACCACCGACAACATCGTCAACGCTCCGCTGCGCTCAGGCGATGATGGCGAGCATTTCCGCCAGGCGTTCGAGACCCGCATCTTGCCGCGTCTGCAGGCCTTCGGGCCGGAACTCCTGATCATTTCCGCTGGTTTCGATGCCCATACGCGCGACCCGCTCGGCAATATCAACCTGCTGGAAGACGATTATACCTGGGTGACGAAGAAGCTGATGGACATTGCCGACACGCATTGCGGCGGCAGGATCGTCTCGGTGCTGGAGGGCGGCTACGACCTCGAAGGTCTGGCTCGCTCGGCGTCCGCCCATGTCATGGCGCTGATGCGCGGCTGAGCGCGAGGGGGTGAGAATAGCGCCCCCCGCCTGTATAAGGGGCGCGACTCGACGGATGGAGGAGAATCGGATGGTCGATGCGGCGGACGTGAACGCGCTGAGCTTCGAGAAGGCGCTCGCCGAGTTGGAGACCATCGTCGCCAAGCTCGAAGGCGGCAATGTCCCGCTGGAGGAGTCCATTGCGCTCTATGCCCGCGGCGAGGCACTCAAGGCGCGCTGCGACGCGCTGCTAAAGGACGCCGAGGCGCGGGTCGAGAAGATAACGCTGAGCGCCGACGGTCGTCCCGTCGGTACCCAGCCGCTGGATGGGGAATAGCGGGCCTAACGCAGATCGTCGATGACCATCCGGCTGCGTGCCCACCACCTGCTCTGCCTGCTGACATTTGTCGGCCGGGGCTACACGCCCGCCTTCACCGCCCACTACCGACGCATTGTCGCCCGGCTGAATGAGGGCGAGGCGGTGGAACTGGTGGAGGGGCCGGACGATATCTGCACCCCCATGCTGGACGAACCCGGGCACCATTGCCGCAATGCCAGTGTCGCCCTGCGCGACACGCAGGCGCGGGTGGCGATTGCGGGACTGCTGGGTCGCCCGCTGGAGCCCGGATGGGCGATCACCCTGACGACGGAGCGGATTGAGCGGATGCGGCGGGCTTTTGCCGAGGGCGCCATCCGGGCCGGCTGCGCGGGGTGCCAATGGTCGGATTTCTGTACGAAGATCGCCGCGCAGGGTTTTGCGGGAACGCGGCTCGCCGGCGCAGGCCTCAGCCCGTCCGAAGGCTGCGGCATTCCGGATTGAACACCCGCACCTTTGAGGCCGGGCGGCGGGCCAGCGCCGCCTCGGGCCGCACCGGGCGGCGCACCAGCTCGCCCGTGCAATTGGGGCAGATGCCGCCCAGCACGGTGCCGGCGCAATCGGCGCAGAAGGTGCACTCAAACGTGCAGATCAGCGCCTCGCGCGAGCCCGGTGGCAGGTCACGGTCGCAGCATTCACAACTCGGACGAATCTCCAGCATGCCGCGCTCCCTTCTCTTTCAGTAGACGCCCGGAATCAGCCGCGCCGTGCGGGCGCTGTAGGCGCGGTATTCGTCTCCGAACGTGTCGAGCATCATCTTCTCCTCGCGGCCGATGCGGAAGGCATAGAGGATGCCGAAGCCGATGAGGCCGGCCGGGCCGGCGATCCAGTTCGGGATCAGAATGAGCTGCGCCAGCGCCCACAGGAAGAAGGCCGAGTACATTGGGTGGCGCACATGCCGGTACACGCCGCCCGTGATGAGCTTGTGCGCGTCCTTGATCTCCAGCGTCACCGACCAGTTCTTGCCGAGGTCGCGATGGGTGCGGCGGAACAGCCAGAGCGAGAAGAGGAAGGTGAGGGTGCCGAGCGCGAACTGCACTGGAGAATAGGGATAGTTGGCGTCGTCGAACACCGGAGAGGTCGCCCACAGCAGCGGGATGATGCCGAGCCCCATGGTCGAGCAGGAGAGCAGCACGAGCTCGCGCAGCCGGTCACGGGCGTCGATGACGCGCTCGCGCTTCACCTTGCGCTCGAAGGGCAGGCGGATGACGTACCAGCCGATGCAGCCGGCGGCCCACACGATCTTGGCGGCGACGAGAAGGGTCATGAAGCGTCCGTTGGTTCAGGCGATCAGGGAGCCATCCGCCGCGAAGCGACCCACCGGCCCCTCCGCACGCGCGGACAGGTCGGGGAAGGGAAGCGGGCCGAGGGCGAACATGAAATAGTCGTAGGGCGCCTTCTGCTCATTCGCCAGCAGGAACTGGTAGTGCAGCCGCATAGCGTGCCAGCGCAGCCGCTTCAGCTTGGCGTGGGTGAGCATTTCCTTGATGTTGGCGTTGCGCAGCAGGGGCGGGCTGGGCTCGGCGTGGTCAAAGCCGGCGCGGCGCAGCGTGACCGGGTGGAACTTGTAGAAATTGATGGCGTCGTGCCGCGCCTGGTACTCAACCCAGGTGAGGCCGGGCGTCTGCGCGATCCGGGCAGCCTGCCGGCGCACCTTGCCGCCCTTGGCGTGCAGCGCGAGCTTGGGGATGGTGGCGCCGCAGGTGAGCAGGTTGACCCGTGTCGGGCCCTCCGCCAGGCCGGGATCGCGATCGAGCGCGCGGTCGATCACGCCGAGCATCAGCGTCGCCCCCAGGCTGTGGCCGACGAGGATGATCTCGTCATGATCGCCGGTGCGGACCACCTCCCGCAGCACCTCGGCGAAGCGATCGAGCCGGGCGTCGAGGGCGGGTGTGCGGTCGTGCAGATAGTCACGCGCCAGGTCCCAGTCGTCGAGCGCCTGGTGCAGCCGCCAGTCGCGTCCCGGCCGGTGGAACAGGGCGAAGAAGGTGGCGGTGCCGGCGGCGAATGCGAGAATCCAGGTCAGCGGGGCCGGCAGGAACGGCGAGGCGGCCCAGTGGGCGAGACTCCCGACAAGCGCGCCACCGGCCAGAAACAACGCGCAGATCAGATAGGGGAAAAAGAAGAAAGCGCCGTAGCGCGGGCTGGCGCGGAAATAGCCCCGCGCCGCGCCGCCGCGCAGAAAATCCCACAGCCCCCCGAAGCCGCGCCACAGCCGCACCGGGTCCTGCCGCGCGTCCAGCGCCCCGATGATGTCCTCCCAGCGCAGGATGCGGTATTGGGTGTGCGTCGACCAGTTCGGCCCGCGCGCGGCGACATCCCAGCGGGCATAGGGCTGCGCCCCGTCGTCGAGCCGGGGCGTTACGTCAACCTCGACCGACCAGAGCTTGCCGAACCGTTCCGCCTGGTTGGCGAAGCGGCCATGGTGATAGTCCATATCGGTCGGGTCGTGGCCGGGGAAGAACAGCACCAGCCGCCGGAGGATCCGGCTGGTCGGCGTGTCGGTGCGGGGCGCGTCGACGAGAGGGCCATCGATGGCGACACCCGCGTCAGCGGGCCCCCGCGTTCTGTCGTCTCTGTGCGTCGACGTCGCGACTCGTGCTTCCATGCGGCGTTTTTAAAGGAAGCCGGGCCGCGTGGCCAACGTCGCGTCGGCCTGTCCGCGCGGTCTCCACATGCGGTTGCGCCCGGAGGCACTTCAGGGTCGCGCGAGCGTGCGTTGCGCGCCCCGCCGTCCTTGTGTATTCCGTTGAACTTCGCCCGGCGGCGGGTGCCCTGTGTAGGCGCCACCAGCGAATGTGTTTTCGGAGCCGTTCTTGACCCGTCCCTCGACGCCGCTACTCGACACGATCCGCGAGCCGGCCGATCTGCGCCGCTTGCCGGAGGAGCAGTTGCCGCAGATCGCGGCGGAACTGCGCGAGGAGATGATCGACGCGGTTTCCGTCACCGGCGGTCACCTTGGCGCCGGTCTCGGCGTGGTCGAGCTGACGGTGGCGCTGCATCATGTGTTCGACACGCCCAATGACCGGCTGATCTGGGATGTCGGGCACCAGTGCTACCCGCACAAGATCCTCACCGGACGGCGCGAGCGCATGCGGACGCTGCGCCAGGGCGGCGGGCTCTCCGGCTTCACCAATCGGGCCGAGAGCGAATACGACCCCTTCGGCGCCGGTCATTCCTCGACATCCATCTCGGCCGGCCTTGGCATGGCCGTGGCGCGCGACCTCGGCGGCGGTCAGCGCAATGTGGTGTGCGTGATCGGCGACGGTGCCATGTCCGCCGGCATGGCCTATGAGGCGATGAACAATGCCGGGGCGATGGATTCGCGCCTGATCGTCATCCTCAACGACAATGACATGTCGATCGCCCCGCCCGTGGGGGCTATGTCGGCCTATCTGGCGCGGCTGCTGTCCGGGCGCACCTATCGCTCGCTGCGGGAGACAGCCAAGCAACTCGCCGGCAATCTGCCGAAGTTCTTCGGCCGGCAGGCGGCGCGGGCGGAGGAGTTCGCGCGCGGCTTCTGGACCGGCGGCACGCTGTTCGAGGAACTCGGCTTCTACTATGTCGGGCCGATCGACGGCCATAATCTCAGCCATCTGCTCCCCATTCTGCGCAATGTGCGCGACGCCGAGACGGGCCCGGTGCTGGTCCATGTCGTGACCCAGAAGGGCAAGGGCTATCCGCCGGCGGAAGCTTCCGCCGACAAGTATCACGGCGTACAGCGCTTCGATGTCGCCACCGGGACGCAGAAGAAGGCGGCCTCCAACGCGCCGAGCTTCACGCGGGTTTTCGCCGAGAGCCTGATCGAGGAAGCCCGCCACGACGACAAGATCGTCGCCATCAATGCCGCCATGCCGGCCGGTACCGGGCTCGACCTGTTCGGCGCGGCCTTTCCCGAGCGCTGCTTTGATGTCGGCATTGCCGAGCAGCATGCCGTGACCTTCGCCGCGGGGCTGGCGACCGAGGGCTACAAGCCGTTCTGCGCCATCTACTCGACCTTCCTGCAGCGGGCCTATGACCAGATCGTCCATGACGTGGCGATCCAGCGCCTGCCGGTGCGCTTTGCCATCGATCGCGCCGGTTTGGTGGGGGCGGACGGCGCCACCCATGTCGGCGCCTTCGACGTGCCCATGCTCGCCACCCTGCCGGGCATGGTGGTGATGGCGGCGGCGGATGAGGCGGAACTGATGCATATGGTCGCCACGGCTGCGGCTTACGATGAAGGGCCGATCGCCTTCCGCTACCCGCGCGGCGAGGGCGTGGGCGTGGAGCGCCCTGTGCGCGGCACGCCGCTGGAGATCGGGCGCGGGCGTGTGGTGCGCGAGGGCTCGAAGATCGCCCTGCTCTCGCTCGGTACCCGGCTCGCCGCCTGCCTTTCCGCCGCCGAGCAGCTTGCCGGCTTCGGCCTGTCGACCACGGTGGCTGATGCGCGCTTCGCCAAGCCGATCGACCGTGATCTGGTGCTGCGGCTCGCCCGCGAGCACGAGGTGCTTGTCGTCGTGGAAGAAGGCGCCGTGGGCGGCTTCGGCAGCCATGTGCTGACCCTGCTGGCTGAGGCAGGCGCCCTCGATCGCGGCCTCAAGATCCGCACGCTTGCCTTGCCTGATCGCTTCATCGAGCAGGATTCCCCGTCCAGCCAGATGCACGAGGCCGGCCTCGACGCGGAAGGCATCGTGCGCGGGGTCTTCACTGCGCTCGGCCGCGAGGAAGAAGCCGCGCTCCCGCTGCTGCGCGGCTGAGCCGCCCCGGATTCGTCATGAGTTCAGACTCGTCCAAGCCCGTCGGTCGTGACCGCGCCGACCGGGTGCTGGTGGGACGCGGCATCTTCGACAGCCGCGCCCGTGCCCAGGCGGCGATCGAGGCTGGCCTCGTCACGGCCGATGGCAAGCGGGTGGCCAAACCCTCCGAGACGATTTCCGCTACCGCCACCATCGAGGCGCGCGAGGCCTATGAATGGGTGTCGCGGGCCGGGCTGAAGCTGGAAGCGGCGCTCGACGCCGCCAAGCTTGGTGTCGAAGGGCTGGAGGCGCTGGATGTCGGTGCCTCCACCGGCGGCTTTTCCGAGGTGCTGCTGGCGCGCGGCGCCTTGCGGGTGCACGCCGTCGATGTTGGGCGCGGGCAACTCCATGAGCGGCTGCGGGGCGATCCGCGCATCGTCTCGCTTGAGGAGACCGACATAAGGAGCCTGGCGCCCGGCGCGGTGCCGGCGGCCGGCATCCTGACGGTGGATGTGTCGTTCATCTCGCTGCACCAGGTGCTGCCGGCACTTCTCCCTCATGCGGCGACACATGCGCATCTGGTGGCGCTGGTGAAGCCGCAGTTCGAGGTCGGTCGCGACAGGCTGTCGAAGGGCGGCATCGTGAAAGACGTCGAGGCTCGTGCCGAGGCGGCGGCGCGCATCGTGGCCCTGCTGGAGGAACTCGGCTGGAAGGTCACGCATCGGCTCGTCTCGCCCGTGCTGGGCGGCGACGGCAATGAGGAAAGTCTTCTCGTGGCGGCGCGGGCGGAGTGATGCCGCCCGCGCCTTTACCCCAGGAGCGGCGCCGATCAGGCGCGGCGCGTCTGGCCGCCGCTGGCGACCAGCATCCCCGCGACCTTCTCCGAGACATAGCCCAGCGCGGCGCCGACGATCATCGACAGCACGATCGTGACCAGCGGGTTGGCGAGGTTGGCCGCCGTCAGGTTGGCGAGGCCGTCGGTGGCAAGCAGCGAATAGCCCGCCATAGCGGCGAAGCCATAGACCATTGCCGGAATGGCGGCAAAGGCTGGCAGATGGCCGAGCAGGATCATCACCAGCACGCCGACGCCGACGCAGATGCCGGCCCAAACGGGCAGGCCGAGCATCTCGCCGAACCCGCCGCGGCTGACCGCCAGCAGGGTGAGCCACGCCATGACGGCGCCGGCGATGTTGGCGAGGACCGTGGCCTTGAGCCCGGCTTCCTTGCCACCGCAGTGGAAGAAGCAGGCCCAGGCAATGAAGGCGGCCCAGATTTGCAGGCCACCGGCGAGAGGCCCGAGAAACAGCCAAGTCGCGACGCCCCCAAGGACGCCAACGCTGATGGCAAGTGCGGAAACAAGCGGCATTCTTTCCCCCTTTATATGTTGAGATACTTATTATTATATGCGTGTGCTAAGTAAATGAGGCTGTCCATTTGTAGAAGTGGAATCAGCCGCGCGTATATTAGCGTGGATTATTGTTTTGAGAATGAGGGTTTAAGTTTCTGGCCGCGCTGCAGCTGAAATTTTCTCGCAAATACATTATAACTTATGGATCATGGTAGAGGTGAAGCC
>JAESFV010000104.1_pt1 | contig 152126 bp, 147 predicted proteins | sample 9269471 | NCBI WGS metagenome assembly JAESFV01 (sample SAMN14502647, study PRJNA617108) | algae metagenome | isolation source: Symplocastrum torsivum CPER-KK1 and co-occurring heterotrophs from... | place: USA: Central Plains Experimental Range, Colorado | collected 2001-01-01
CAAGCACTTGAAAGAATTGAGCATCTCTCATCTCTAGACGGTTTCACTCCATTGAACTTGCCTGTGCTAGCCTTCGGTTCCACTAAATCATCCGCTTGTGACACTCAAAGGGCGGAATGTGGGTTGAAAGGCTGATGTAGTAAGCTAAAGCTTACTTCGGCTTTGAGCCGGAAATTTATTTCCAGGCTCTTAAGTCAGTGCCATTCACCTTAAGTAACCGTACTATGAAGCAGTGGTAACTTGTGATTACTCGGTAGCTAAGCTCTCGACAAAGGCAGCGTGTACGTCCGATTGTACTCCCTCTTGTAAAACTGCCAGTACCTGCTGCATATTCCCATTTAGTAACTCTGTAACCGCCAAGCACAACCCCGGAAAAACTCTACTCCGCAAAATCCCGTCGGAATCAGCAGGTAAATCAAGATATTCACCTTCTTCTAGATAGAACCAGCTAAGTTTCTGATCGAGGACTTGCCAGACAATGTATTCTTTCACCCCATTCCGGCGATAGGCTTGTTTTTTGGCGTGAAGGTCGATGGCAGTACTGCTAGCAGCTATTTCAACAATCAGTTCTGGAGCACCTTCAATATAGTCATCGTCACTCAGTCGCGCTTGCCCACCTGCTTCTGGAGTGATCAGGAGTACAGCATCAGGTTGGGGTTCATTGTCAAGGTCTAGGCGCACAGTCGGATTATCTCCCACAGCAACCCCTGGAGTCATGGCTTCATAAATTCCCAACCATGACATGATTCGACCATGAGGTTGACCGTGGCTCTTGAAGCGCAACGCAGCAGGCATATAGACAATTCCTTCAATCAATTCGGCTTTTTTTAGGTTGGGCATGGCGTTATAGCGGCGCTCAAACTCGTAACGATTTAAGCGATCGCCATTTTCCAAAGGAGGAATTGTCAAATGCTGGTTGGGTGTTTTAACCATAGCTGCTGCTAAGAGTAAACCTATGCCTATCCTACCGAAATCAGCGAAGGTGAGCGAAAGCGCTGGAGGCAGAAGCGATCGCTGCCTAATAGTCATTTTCAGGACTACTCTTGTAGACAAACCGCTAGCCGCATTAACTTATAGCAGAAGTGGAAGTGGCAATAGGTAGCAGCACTTTAAAATTGGAGCCTTCCCCCAACCGACTAGTCACCGAAATCGAACCGCCACAGCGTAATAGTAATTGCTGCACAATTGTCAACCCTAAACCAGCACCCGTGTTGTCGCTAATGGTAGAACGTCCCCGATAAAAACTATCAAAAATTCTAGGGATTTCATTGGGTGCAATACCAATGCCTGTGTCGCTAAATCCAAGCTGAAGGTATTCATCTTGAAGTGTGGCTCGTACCTGAACTTGACCACCTGTAGGAGTAAATTTTAGGCTGTTGTGCAGCAGATTGATGACAATTTGCCGTAGCCAAGTTTCTAAGCAGAAGACACAGGGAAGATCACGAGGAACCGTGTAGCCAAGTTGGATGCCTTTCTCTTGAGCAAGTGGCTGATAGGTGCTGACGACACCAGGGACAATTGCGGCAAGCTGCACCAGAGGCAAGGTTGTTGGTTCGGGTTCACTCTCTAGCTGTACTATCTCTTGTAATCCAGCCATCAATGAGATTTGGCGATCGCATTCTGTATTGAGTAGTTGCGTGTAGCGTTGACGCTGTGCTGGCTTGAGTTGTGGAGAATCCAACAGCTTCAACGCTGTTTTCATATTCGTCAACGGTGTCCGTAACTCCTGCACGACTCGCTTGAGCAACTCATCTTTGTTACGGAGGTCATCATGAGGAGAGGGTGGGATAGCGGTTGTTGTCTGACTGAAGAACTCAGGCTCACTTGTGGTCAACGAGTGCAGCTTATCCTCAGTCCGTTGTATTTGCTTCACCAATAACTGGGTAAGTAACGCCTTCTCATCAGAAGTAGACAGTAAGGAAAACTGTGTTTCCAAACGACCTAGTAATTCCTCAGGCATAGGACTTGCGATCGCAACTACCCCTTTCATTCCCGCCACAACTCGCTGAATAACGCGCCGCTCAAAGGTACAAATCGCGTCTAAAGGCTGGCTTTGACTTCGATCTAAAATCGTTGATTCAGGCTGGCAAGCCACAATCAGACCACTCAACTGGTCAGACACAACAATAAGAAAACATTCCCCCTGAAGCTGACTTCTAGCAGACAATTGCACGGGGACAACTTGAGAATTAGCGCTGATAGCAACTGGATTCCCAACATCTGTAACTGCCAACTCATTTTCAACGCCACTACACAGATAAATTGTTTGTGGAATACCACTGTGTTGATAGCGTTGTAGTTCGTTCTGCCAGTTATTTTCCGAGGGTTGATTGACCCAGATTGTTGCTGGAACGTTTTCCTCAATCAGAACATCAATCAGTACTCCTACCAACGATTGGAGTGTAGCCGAACTGACTTGAAGAGACTGAGAAGGCGAAAGCGTGTTCAGAGTCAACTGGTAGACCGATAAATCTTTAGTCATTAGTCATTCGCTCTTAGTCTTAGTGTGCAAGCCAATCTAGACTGAAGCCTTATTTCTTTTGGTCTATGAGTTGGGAACGTGGTGGCTTAGGTACCTGAGATTATCTTGCATCGTACATAAGCCCCACGACTAACAACTAACAACTGACTAACCAGCAATTCGCTCTAAAAGAGCATCTCGCGCTTGCTCTCGGTCATCGAAGTGAATTTTTTCGGTTCCGAGAATTTGATAGTCTTCATGACCTTTACCCGCAATCAAAACGCCATCTCCCGGTTGTGCTTGCATAATAGCCGTGCGAATTGCCGTAGCGCGATCGCAAATTACAATCGGTTCAACTGATGAGGGGATGCCCTCCAAAACGTCTTGCAGGATGCGTTCTGGGTCTTCCGTGCGGGGATTATCTGAGGTGACAACGGCAACATCCGCAAGTTCGGCGGCAATTTTACCCATTTTTGGACGCTTCGTGCGATCGCGATCGCCTCCACAACCAAACACACAAATCATCTTGCCCTGAATAAATGGTCGTGCCGCTTTGAGCAAGTTCTCCAAACTATCCGGCGTGTGAGCATAATCAACAATTACACTCACCTCCTGGGTTGGCTGCACTTGCACCCGTTCCATCCGTCCAGGAACACCGGGGAACAGTGGTAAGGCTTCCACAACTGACTCTAATTTCAAACCTAGATGTAAAACAGTTCCAACAGCCGCCAATAAGTTGGACAAATTGTATTGACCTACCAGCGGTGAACGGAAGGGAACCTCACCTGCGGGTGTATGCAAGATGCCACTCACGCCAGTTGGCTCATAATTCAGGTCACTTGTCCACAAGTCAGCCGAAGTCTTTTCGACACTGTAACTCCAAACCTGATCGGGATGAAGCTGTCCAATTAACTGCCGTCCGTAAGGGTCATCGGCATTAATCACCGCCCGACCTTTGAGATAATCCGAGTTAAACAACAGTGCTTTTGCCGCGAAATAATCATCCATATCGCGGTGGTAGTCCAAGTGGTCTTGAGTGAGATTCGTAAACACGGCAACCTCAAACGGACAGCCGAGTACCCGACCTTGTGCCAGCGCGTGAGAACTGACTTCCATCACACCAAACTGGCATCCAGCAGAGACTGCTAATTTCAGTTGTTGTTGCAGTTCCACCGCGAAGGGTGTGGTGTGTGCTGCTATTTTCTCAAACCCTGGCCAACGCGCATACAGTGTACCAAAAAGCGCCGTCGGTAACTGGGCATGAGCGAGTAGGAATTCAATGAGATGAGTGGTTGTCGTTTTCCCATTGGTACCAGTGATCCCAACTAGCTTCAGTTGCTGTGCTGGATAACCGTAGAAGCCAGTAGCGGCTTCAGCACAGGCGGTTGTCATGTCCTCTGCTGTGATGACATAAGCGCTATCTCCAGCTTCACTCTTGGCAAGGGCAGACTGTTTTGCCGCTGCTTGGGGAGAGATTAGGGCAGCGACAGCACCCGATGCGATCGCACTTTCCCAAAATTCCCCACCATCTACCCGTGTTCCCGGCATCCCAATAAATAAATCTCCCGGTTTACAGGCATGGGAATTCGTACAAATCCCCTTTACCTCAGCATCAAGCGCTGGATGATCAGATATTTCCCCAATGCTGGGAATCGTTGCTAATAACTCACGTAGTTTCATCTCAATTCTTGCTCCTCACTAAGAAAGGGACTGGGGGCTAGGGACAAGGGATTGGAGATTTCTGATTAGACATTTGTAAAGATAGTCGGTAGCCTATCGGACTCTACTGCCGGAATCTTGCCCCATCCCTAGTCCCCACTTCTGCGCCTATTTTGGCTTATCTTCTGGTAAATATTTCTGTAACATTTGCGCCAACTGCTGTACTGTCGCACGGGGAGAAGGGCGAGGTAGCGGTTCTTCTCTATCGGCACTAACTCGACATAGTACTGGCACCTCATATTGATAAGCTTGGAACCAATCCTCGCGTGTTGTAATATCTCGCACCTCTAATTCATGGTTCAAGCCTTGAATCTGTTCTAGCTTTTCTTGCAATCCCTCGCAGAGATGGCAACCTGACTTACTGTAGAGAATTAATTGCATTCGTTTTTTGCTGCATAATAACTGACTTCAGGCTAGATACCCATACGCTTCAATCCCATTACGAAACCGAGAAATTTTCTCTTCTCCTACTCCCCATTCCTTAATTTGCCGTAAAGGTACTTTTCCTTGAGCGAAGAATGTCCGGTTCTCCAGTCGGTTTGTGTAGTTTTGCAAGGTAAAATTAACAGTGTTAAACATTTTCACTAACACCAGACGCAAAAAACATTATGACCCAATTAACCCAGGCTCCGGTTCAACTTCCCAGCTTTGACCTGGATGAACTGAATCAACGATTTGACACTGCCCATCCCAGAGAGATTCTGGCATGGTGTGTTGAGAATATTCCAACTGGTCTGGTGCAGACTAGTGCTTTCAACGTTGATGACATAGTCATTACAGATATTCTCTACCGCGACCTCAAACCAGCAACGCCCGTTCCGGTAATATTTCTCGATACGCTGTACCATTTCCCTCAGACCCTGGAACTAGTTGCCAAAGCTACAACGATCTACAACCTAGATCTAAAAACCTATAAAATTCCAGATATTAATTCCCGTGAAGCTTTTGCCACAAAATATGGGGATGCCCTTTGGGATAAGGATATTCAACAATTCCATCACCTAACAAAGATTGAACCGCTGCAACGAGGTCTAGCAGAATTAAACACAGTTGCCTGGATTACTGGTCGCCGTCGTGACCAAGCTGTGACTCGTGCAAATATGCCAGTGTTTGAAATTGATGGCGAAGGACGCTTGAAGCTTAACCCCATCGCTAGTTGGACACGTAAAGAAAGCTGGGCATACGTGAATGAACATGGTGTCATTTACAATCCTCTACATGACCAAGGTTATCCCAGCATTGGTGATGAACCCATCACAACCCCAGTAGCAGAAGGCGAAGATGAACGTGCTGGTCGTTGGCGGGGTACTGGCAAAACCGAGTGCGGAATCCACATTTAGAAACGCGATGAACTAACGCTCATCACCCTTGGAGTGTGGTTCTTTCTTAATCATCGAAAAAATCGCTAAGGCAGTAGGGAGAGTGAGAAGTAATACATTCTCCCTATCCTTACTATCTGTCCATCTTGAGTAGCTCTAGACCTTCAGTCGGCGGCTGATCAGGTGCAAGCTTGGAGTTGAACAAAATACTTTTGAAGGAATAGCGCCCTCGGTAGGATTCGAACCTACGACCAAGGGATTAGAAATCCCTTGCTCTATCCCCTGAGCTACGAGAGCATAAATTTATCCTACAAAACATAGAATACCCGATAATCTCTCTAAGTGGCAGACTTACACCTTCTTGGATTCAGGAAGGATATCCTGTTGAACAGTGTTGCTCAAGTTCAATGCTTTCTTAAAAAATGAGCAATCTAGGAAGTAGGTTGGTATAACTAATCGTAGATTAAGCGTGTCAAGGGTTAGTTGCAGCGGATAATCCCTAACGGACGATTGACAGCCCATATCAGTTACGTGTATTTGTATCTACTCACCTATCAATCATTGTATGAACCAAACGCTATCTCCAGGCAAGCCATGATTTTAGACCCTCTAGAGGGCACAGAAACTCAATCCGCTTGACGCTCAAGGTACACTTAAACCAAAGTCATCAGGTGCTTGTATCGGTAGTGGTACGACTTAAGGCAATAAGCCTCAAAGCAGGCAAATAGCGGCTTAGCGCCGTTTAGTCGAGACCCTGGCACAAGGACTCTGGATAGATAAATGGTTACTTGGGTTATGACAGCGCTTTCCCGCAGCACCTTATTCGACCCCTAAGTACTCAGCCTGCCAGTGTCATGTTTATTCTCAAAAGAAAGGATGTTGAAATCTCTAGCATTCAGCACCCAAAGCGAGAACAGCAAATCCCGATTCTCACCTATCAGGCGCAAACCTTTCGCTTGATCAGTGTGTATGGTGCCAAGCAAGGCGAAGAAGCCAAAGCCTTCTGGCGGGATCTTACCGATCATCGCGGTAAAGTCTGTGTATTGCTCGAAGAACCTGATCGTTACAGCGTTTGGGGAAAAGTTCGCTTAGAGCAACTTGGTACAGAGGCTGGGCTGGATACGAGAGTTATACCGTACACTCAAGCCTGTCTCTTACTTTTACAAACGGTTTACATTGATGTTGAAGACCTTCTGGGAGGTCGGCAAGCCGGATTGTTCCAAAAAGAAATCGCTGGTATTTTCAAGCAGTGGCACTTTCCCCAGGCTGAAACACCGGAAGCCGTGAAGCAGTTGCTAACGGTAGATCCCCTCACAAGCCTACAAGTTCCTCCTTGGGAAGAACACCATCTCATTACTTTGTTGCAGGAACTCTACCGCTTAGGTAAAGAATATTTTGGAAATGCCAATTTTGCGGAAGGGGTAAGAGATATATTGCAAGATATGCCAGCTGCCGAACAAACTCAGTTTATGGAGTGGCTGAATCAATCTCCTCTTGGTAAACTATGGCGATAAGCTAGAGATAGGATTAAACAAATATGCCGTGGCTAGCTATCAAAAAACTTATACGGGTCTGCCAAACCGAACTCTCTATAACAACATCGGCTTTTTGTGATTTCCTTTATTAGTAATCTCTGGAAAGTCTTATGAGTAGCTCTGTAGACAAGGCATCTAGTCCTCAATCCCCTCTATCTGGTCAGAATGTTGTCTATGTGGGGGTTGCTTGGTCAGTACTATCGTTATTATTTTTCCTGCTGTTTAGTATTACTGCTCCAGGGCAGGAAAGCCCATTTTGGTACTTGATTGGTACCTACGTTTTGGAGATTTTACCTTTTCTGGCAGCAACTTTGCTCTGCTATAGAAATTGGCGTAGCCCCAACATCGCCAGTGGACGTAATGTCTGGCTCGGAATTGGATTAGGAATGCTCTGCTACTTGATCGCTGGCTTACTATTTGGCTGGTGGGAGGTAGTTTTGGGTCTTGACCCCGACGTGTCACCTGCTGACTTATTTTACTTAGCGAGCTATGTGTTCCTGGGTTGGGGCATGGTTCTAGCCGTTCTTCCTAGGCGCTTAAATTTAGAAATGTGGCAATGGGCAACTGTAGCGGCGATCGCAGCAGCCGGAATTGCTTTTGCCGTCTGGATTTTACTAGCAACACCGACGACGACAGACAACGCTAATGCTAATATTCCACCTGGCGCTACACAGCAGACATTAACGGGTACGACTTTACCTCAAGCCTCTACTCCAACGGCATCAGAGGAAGCCAGCCCAGCTATAGCTGAGGAAAGTGAAGAAAGTCAAGCACCGAGTTGGGCGATCGCAGTTGAAGATACGCTTAGCCCACTCTCTAGACCTGTTAACTTCTTCTATATTGTTGCTGATGTCTTTCTCTTGATTATTGCTTCAACTCTCTTATTGGCATTTTGGGGGGGACGCTTTGCCCAGTCCTGGCGAATGATTGCGGCAGCAACATTTGCTCTCTACATCGCGGATATGGGATTTAAGTATGTTGAGGCTCGCGCTGTAGAATACGAAAGCGGAGGTCTACTGGATGTCTTTTATGTTTTCAGTGGTGTACTGGTTGCGATCGGCGCTGCCTTGGAATATGACGTGTCAAGCCGTTCCCGCCGTGGTGGGCGTAAACGGACTTAAGGTAAGCCATGAGTCCTAGAAAACTAACACAGACTGACAAAAGCGATATCTTGAACTTATATCGGCGACCAGAGGAGACAACGTCAACTCTGGCAGTTCGTTATGGTGTCAGTAACTCAACAATTAGCCGCATTCTCAAAAGCACCTTGGTGGAGTCCGAATATGAGGTGCTGATTCAGCAAAAGCGCTCAAACCGCACTCCGGGTGGTGCTTCCTCTTCTCTTGTTCAATCCACTGAGTTGCCCCAAGAGTCTGAGGCTGAGTTACCGCTCGATTTTCAAGAACCTGAGCCAACTCTAGAACCTGAAACAGATCCTGAACCATCTGATCAAACGTCTAGTGATCAACGTCGGCGGCGAAAACGCTCTTCAGTTGCTCTCCCACCAGTTCCTCAGGAACAGGCGGTACAAACTCAGTTACCCCTAGAGGTACCTGCCTCAGTAGAGGAAAGCGGTGTTGAGGAACTTGATGAGCCACTTGGTGAACTTGATCGAGCCGAAACCAGCCACTTAGAAGAGTTGCTGGATGAAGACTTGATGGATTTGGCTGACGATGACGATGATGACGACGATGACAACGATGATTTAGAGGATGATTTAGAGGATGGTTTAGAGGATGACTGGGAAGACGAGGGAATTGAGGCGGAGAGTCAGAAGCCAATTACTCTCAGGAATAGGGGTATTAATGTTCAAGTTTTACCTCTTTCTGAAGCCTCTTTGCCAAGAACCTGTTACTTAGTTGTAGATCGAGCAGCAGAGTTAATAGCTCGACCTCTTAAGGAATTTAGTGACTTAGGACAAATTCCTATTGAGGAAGTTCATGAGAAAACTCTGCCAGTATTTGACAACCACAGAGTAGCGAGGCGTTTTTCTAATCGTTCTCAACGAGTGATTAAAGTCCCTGATGGTCGAATGCTTCAGAAGACTTGTTCACACCTGCAAGCTAAAGGAATTACTCGACTGTTAATTGATGGTCAGGTGTATTCCCTATTACCCGCTCAGCCATAAAGTCAATTAAACTCAATTAATTATTTAGTGGCTAGTAGCTCTCGCTTGTAGCTAGCTGCCACTTTGAGGTAGCTGTCTTTGGTGAGTCGCCTCAGGTTTGGCAAACAAAGGCAGAGGGAATGGCAACGAAACCTCTGCTCACGACGGGTCATACCAATTGGGTATAAGAATGACACAATTGCTTTAGGCGGCTTCTGGTGAAGACTTATTTCATTTGTGCCAAAGCCAAACCCAATTGGTATCAATCGTCAAGGGTATCAAGTCTCCTCCCAATTTTGAGGGGGCTTGATACCCTTCCAATTAGTTACACATAGCTGCTGCCATAAAGGTCAGAACAGATTTAACGACCCAAACGACCACGTATAGCAAAAAATATTTACTGAATTTTTATGATGAAATCGAGCTAGCTTGATATAAGTGAAAGTTTGTCACAGTAAAATTCTTAAGTAGTTAGTAAAAGTAAAAGCAAATCTTTTACAAAATAAACTTTACTTATAAAAAGTTTGTAATTACTAAATATCCATGAATCAATTAAACTCATTAAGTTAAAGCCCTTGAAATAGTTCAGCAAACAACTAGTCATTGGAGCGCTTACGCGATGGAAGTAAGACATCTTCTCAGGCTTTATGAACAAGGAAATCGAGATTTTACTGGTGTTGACCTAAACGGGGCAGATTTGAGTGGGATTACCCTGATCGGGGTTAATCTTACAGGTGCTAACTTGAGGGGGGCTAATCTCAGCCGAGCGTTTCTGATTAAGTCAGACTTTAGTGGCGCTCAAATGAACTGGGCAAATCTGAGCTTTGTCAAAATGAGTGATGCCAAACTGGTAGAAGCTGAGTTGACGAAAGCGAATTTCAGTGGCGCTTTTTTGGTGAAGTCAAAACTACCAGGAGCAAAGCTCAGCGGCGCAAATCTTAATGGGACTAACCTTAGACGTGCTAATCTGTGGGGAGCAAACCTCTGCGGAGCGCAGCTACAACGAAGCAATTTGCGAGAAGCAAACCTGAGTGGCGTTAACTTCAACTGGGCTAACTTATCTGAGGCAAGACTAATTGGCGCAAAGTTGTATGGCGCTTCTTTAAGCGGTGTTAACTTAAGCCGCGCTTTTTTGAAGGGATTAGATTTAGGCGGCGTTGATTTAGAGGGAGTTGCCCTTAAGGAAGCAAAACTAAGCGGCGCTAACTTAGAAGGGGCTAATTTGGCAGCGGCGGATTTAAGCCAAGCACAGCTACAGCGAGTCAATTTGAAAGGAGCGGATTTAACAGCAGCGAACTTGACAAATGCATCTCTAGAGCAAGCCAATCTAACCTGGACTATTTTGAGAAGGGCAAATTTGAGTGGTGCGGATTTGACTGAGGCGAAGTTGAATGGAGTCGATCTTGAGGAAATTCAGCAAAGTGGCGCAATTTTGCCGGAACAGACGGCTCATTTTATGTATTCCAGGGCGATGTAAATAGTAGGGAAAACAACTCGTAGAGAGTTATGGTAACTCTTAAGCGAGGCTAGGACTTCTGGCAATTAGGCGATCGCTTTTTCAACGAGATAGCTGAACGCAAAGACTTTATGGATAAAGATTCTGCTACAACTGGCTATGGCGTGGTATTGGTAACTGCCTCCTCACAAGAAGAAGGAAAAGCGATCGCGCAAGCCTTAGTTGAAGCTCACTTGGCTGCTTGTGTCAGCCTTATGCCAGTACATTCTATCTACACCTGGCAAAACAAGATTCACTCAGAGCAAGAGTGGCAACTGGTAATCAAAACTGACTTAGCCCGGTTTTCCGAGTTAGAAAAGAAGATTCGCTCTCTACACTCTTACGAAGTACCAGAAATCATTGCCTTACCAATCTTGGCAGGTTCCGAGCCTTATTTACATTGGATTTCAGACAATGTTAAAAGCTCTCAGTAACGAACCCTGTCAAGCTGGCAGGTTGTAGGTGTTTGGTGCTAGGGTGAGCGGCGAGTTTTGGAGAAGAAAAAGGGTAAGGTGAAGGACAAAAAATAGTGCCTTTCCCAGTCTCCTTTTACCAACAAAATGTTTTTGTCACTGGAAGCAGTTAGAAATGATATTTTGACAACAACAAACCTTGAGTTCCCAGCGACTTAAACAATGCCTGCTGACTCCCCAACCATTCTTGCGCTTGATTTTGATGGTGTTGTCTGTGATGGACTACTAGAGTATTTTCAGACTTCCTGGCGCACCTACTGTCAAATCTGGACACCTGAGAGCGAGACACCACCGGATGACTTAGCTTCTACTTTCTACCGCTTAAGACCTGTGGTAGAAATAGGCTGGGAAATGCCGCTACTGCTTCGCGCAATTGTTCTGGGAATTCCCGAAGAAAAGATAGTACAGGATTGGTCAACAGTTGCAAAGGAACTCATTGAATCCGAAAACTTAGATGCAGCCGATACAGGCAAAAAATTAGACGCTGTTCGGGATGACTGGATTACAACTGATTTAAACAGTTGGTTAGCACTGCACCAATTCTATCCGGGTGTGATAGATAGACTGCATAGGATGCTGCCTCCTGCACCAACATCAGGCTTAGAGGCTGCAACCCAACTATTTATAGTTACAACGAAAGAAGGACGCTTTGTTAAACAGCTATTGCAGCAACAAGGCATTCAACTGTCACAGGAGCAGATTATAGGCAAAGAGTTCAAGCGTCCGAAACACCAAACGCTGCGGCAACTACTAAAGGCATCTACAGGAGAAGCAGCGACACTCTGGTTTGTCGAAGACCGCCTGAAAACCTTACAATCAGTGCAACAACAGCCTGATCTCAACGCAATAAAACTATACTTAGCAGATTGGGGCTACAACACCGCAGAGCATCGAGACTCTGTACGTGATGACAATAGAATTCAACTGTTATCACTTTCACAGTTTGCTCAAGATTTTTCGGCTTGGTCTTAAGAGAATTGATAGTCAGTAGTCATTCGTTTGAAAGCGGACAACTGACAAGGAACTAATTAAATGCTGGATTTAACAAAACTTGCAAGTCAAATTCCGGGTATCAGTCAGCACCTGAGAGTAGAAGCGGCTGCCTCGCGTCAACGGTTGGAACTAGGGCAGCAATTGCTGTTACAAACTCTTGCCCGACAGGAGGAATTGGTGCAGCGTCAACAGAAATGGCGCGATCGCATGACGTTTACTGCGGCAATACCTGTTGAACCTCTGGATACTCGCGTTGACCTCGACTCACCTCCAGAAAGCCAGACTGTCTTTGCTACAGATGGTTCTCAGATTGCGCCGTCTCACCACGAAATCGCCTACTGCTATCTCATCAATGTCGGTCGAGTGATGTTGCACTATGGGCAGAGTTTGTACCCATTGTTGGATAGTTTACCTGAAGTATTTTACCGACCAGAAGACTTGTATGTCTCTCGGCAGTGGGGCATTCGCACCGAGGAATGGATGGGACATCGACGCACGGTTTCCGAGGTAACGATGCTGGCAGAAATGGCTTGCCGTTGGGTGAAACCACCGGGGCCTCACTTTGATATACCCAATCTAGCGATGGTGGATGGTTCGCTAATCTACTGGTTTCTAGAGGGACTGCCAGGAGAGGCACGCGATCGCATTTTGCCACCGATTCTGGAAGCCTGGGAACAACTCCGCTCTGTGAACGTTCCCCTACTCGGCTACATAAGTGCAGCGCGTAGTGCTGAAGCCCTAAACTTCCTGCGGCTACAAGCTTGCCCGCACGAAACCCCAGATTGCATGACCCATTGCGCCAATTTCATCGACAAGTTACCCTGCCAAGTCATTGACCCCTTACGAGATGCCGCACTTTGGGGAAGTTTATTAGAACCCGGACAACGAAGCCCTCTGTATCGCAGTTCTGCACGGATTCTGGACTTGTACGAAGGACACCGTATCTACTTCTGCTATGTCAATGTTGGGACAGAAATTGCGCGGATAGAAATACCGGAATGGGTGGCACAGAACTCATCCTTACTCGCTCAAGCCCTCAGCTTAACCTTGGCGCAGGTTCACAAAGGTTATGGCTATCCGGTTGCCCTTGCCGAAGCTCATAATCAGGCTGTTGTCCGAGGAGGCGATCGCGTTCGCTTTTTCGCCCTCTTAGAACAACAGATGATTCGGGCTGGTTTAAGAAATGTTGGAACATCCTATAAAGAAGCCCGTAAACGTGGCAGTGTTGGCTGAATCAAGGCTAAATTGGTGAGATTCATCTAGTTTTCAGGGAAAGCTCAACGATGGTCTTAGTTCGCGCCTTCTTCAAAAAAGACACCATTATCAAGCAAAAACTGGCTCAATCCTCAGACTTACCTGCCTCTCAGATTCAAAAGATTCCAAGAGGCTCTCTACTCGTTCTTCAGTCCTTTGCATCTCCTAGCAGTAATCACGTCAAAATTAGTTTTACAACCCTTGACTTCCAGAACTTTACTGGTAGTTGGTTTGCCTTTACCGGGTCTGTGCTACAAACAACTCCTGATGGTCAAATATTTACGCAAGATGTCGATATTATTAAGCAGCCCCTGGTCGCCGTAAAGACTATTGACCAACGCCTCTCAACACAATCACCAAAAAACGTTGTAAATATATCTGCCAATCAGCAAGCCATTGGTAATCAGCAGGGGTTCTTAAAAATTGTCTTTAATACAGATACATTCATCAAGCGCCAACCAGTTCCAGCCGAGACTCTCCAGTCAAATTTAGTTCAAGCCGTCCCAGCAGGCACTGAACTTATTCTTTCAACCAACTTGCCAAGTACAAGTAACGTTGTTAGTTTTCCTATTAATAATAGTCATGTACAGTTCAGCCTCAAAGACATTGCCTTAAATGGCTTCGGTCAAAACTGGTTCGCCTATACAAAGCATGTTGGGATTGAACTCGCTAGTTGAAATAATTTCTTCCATCATATGCAATTGATGGGTCTTTAATATAGAAGCACAAGGGCTTAGAAGTCAGCGTCTTCTGCCAGTGTTTCAATCAACAAATCCATTTGCTGCTGTCGCTCTTGCAGAAATGTTTCGCATTGGCGTAGGTACTTCACAGCAGCAGCAAATTGCTCAAAAACTTCAGCAAGTTCTAGTTTACCAGCTTCTATCTGCTCAATGATAGTTTCAACTTGAGCAACTGTCGCTTCATAATTCCAGGCTTCTGGTAGAGGAAGATCAGTTTTATTTGAGCTAAAGGCACCGATAGGGTCAGTCATAAAAACTTGTGGTTGAAACGGTAATTCCTGCAATTTCCTATGCAGGGGATTTCAACTTTCACTTTGACAAACAAATCAATTTTAGTGCAAGGGGTATCTTACATCGCTCTTGATCCCCATCTTGATAAAGGGAACTAGAAACCCGCCTAAAACAGCTTACCGCTCGTGCCCCTGACACTACAAATGATATTTTGCTTGCGTTGAAATGCTTCCGCTCCAAAATCACGTGACAAACGTATAGCACTCACTAGGGCGATTAGGACTCTCGCCAAATCCTGAAACCTTGAATAGTCAATTTTTTCCCTTCTGCCCTCTGCCTTTTGCTATATCACTCTCTATCTCTATCAAACCTGAATCCCTCTCTGATCTCAGCAGGGTCATCAAGAGTGACTGTTTCAGGGGCCAGTGCTGGGTTACTGCCAATTTCTGTTGGATCTAGGCTGGAGCGACCTTTCATGACTAAATCGTCTACATCAACCATGTTCTTGAGAGGAGACTCGCGATCGCTCTGCTCTTTATCGTCTTCTGGATTAACAGAGGAGTTTTGTGTCTTAGAACTCATAAGTACTGCCTACATACATTGAACTAACAGGTTCCAGCTTAGATGTGCATTAGTGAGGTACACACTATCGAAGGACAGAGTTCAGAGTTTCACGTAGTAGAGATTGAGTTGAGCTATTCAACCTTTTAAGGAATTGCGATTAAAATGCTGCAAGCTAAACAAGTCTTACAAGAGCGTTATTATCTCCAACAAAGCTTAGGACAAAATGCGGGTTGTCAAATTTGGCTTGCACAAGAGTGATCGCTTACTCTAAAAGTCATCCTAAGTAATAAAAGGGAAGAAGCGATCGCAACTGAGAACATGAACCAAGCCATGCGCGATCGCTTTCTATCACTATGAGCCTTCCTCAGGCTGTGGCGGTTTTGGCTCTTTTGGCTTCCGCTCAAATACCTGAATATTTGGCTGATCAAGGACAAACCCTCCGTCTGTAGGTTCGCCCATCTTGCCAGCAATTGCAGCGACCCACATGGGATAGTTCGCCTGTGCCTCTTCGAGTTTCTTGAAGACTTTCGGCTTCACCTTAACACTGACCTGTTGACCGTCACAATCTAGCTCAAACTGTTTCCAACCATTTTCTACTGTTGCCACATCTGCGGGAAACTCGTTAATTTTTATGGTTAGCTCCATCTTTCCTGGTATTGGCATGGGCTATGGTACCTCCTGCTCTTGAATTTAATAAAAGTGCGATCGCTTAAATAATTTCTAGGAATTAAACCTGGTAGTCTTCCCAGGGAATAGTAGCACTATGCGATCGCTTTTAGTTTTAGGTTATCGGTAAATACTTAACAAAGGCTCTAGAACACGGCTACACGACCGTCATCCCTAAGATAAATTGAGCGATCACCCGGAGGACGACCACCAGGACGCACTTCTATGCGTAGAGTTCTCGCTTGTGGTTTCAGGAGTTCGACTTTTATCGGCAATCCGATCGCATCCCAAAGCACTACTGAAAAATTAGGGTCTGTACGACCGCCTCGCACGAAAGAATAGACTTGTCCTGGACTAATCGGTAGTGGATCAGTGCTAGATACCTGTTGTAGCTGCACAACACTCTCCGTTAAGTTCGCAACCTCAACCGTAATACGTTGCCCTGGTATAAACTGTATCGGCTGTTGTCCACAACTGGTAGCCGCGACACAGGTGCCTGCTGTTGCTGGATAGTCATGTTCTGTAATGCTGAGGAGGAGAGCCGTTGCTACCAAGACGGCTGGCAGAAGTTTGGACATGGAAGAGATTCTAGAGACTTGTTATAGGCGACTTCTCAACTTTTGCATAAATACACCAAAGTCTAGCTAATTAAGTTTTAGGAAGGGGTTAGAACAAACAATAACTTCAAGTCTATTTCCCTTAACCCCCAACATGAATGGCAGGACGGCGTTCGGGGTTCCTCTCTGCCTTACGGAGTACTTCGCGGGTAACCACAGCAATATCGCCCTCACCAAACAAGATAAAGCGCAGCAAGTATTGGATTGGGTTTCCCTCTGCCCAGCCAAAATAAGCGTGTGGTATCTTACCCGTTTGGTCTCGAAGATGGAGAAGTATGGCAGCGATCGCGTTAGGGACTGCTGCACTCTCGGCACGTAGGATGCGGTAGCCATCGACCTCCTCCCCTTTTACTCGGATGATACCCTCAAATTCCGAAGCATCGGATACTCGAATCTCTAAAAAGAGAATTGAATCGGTGGGCGGCAGATAATGATCCTCACGCACCTCTTTTTCCTTTAAAAAATACTCTCGCGCACTGCCTGTATTCCTTCGATGAGCGATCAGTCGTATGTTACCTTGGCTCTCTTGAGTAATGAAGTCACTAGCAGCCTCGTCAATTTCGATCCGCTCTACTCGCAGTTCAGTAGATCGCCATACCCGTGAAACTAGCGAGGTGAGGATGATGGCAGCGATGAAGAACCCAGCGATTCTAATCCCTTCAGGTCTCTCGATAATATTGACAATAGTGGTGTATATAAACAACAGCGTAATGATTGCAAAGGCGATCGTTCCTCCCTTCGATCTCTGGCGATGCGCTGCTAGCGTCACAGCAAATGCTGCTGAGGTAATCAGCACCAGCACACCTGTAGCGTAAGCTCCACCTTGAGCTTCCACATTCGCCTTGAAGATAATTGTGACACCCAAGGCAATAGCTGTATAAACTAACACCAGAGGTCGCGTTGCCCGTGCCCAATTCGGTGCCATACCATAGCGAGGTAGGTAGCGGGGGACGATATTGAGGAGTCCTGCCATGGCAGATGCACCAGCAAACCAGAGAATGCTGATGGTACTCAGATCGTAAATTGTGCCAAAGCCCTTCCCTAGATACTGATGTGCTAGATAGGCGAGGGCACGTCCACTTGCTTTACCCCCACTTTGAAATTCTGCGGCTGGAATCAGTAGAATAGTCACTAAGCTGCTAGTAATCAAATAGAAGCTCATAATCAAAGCAGCCGTGGTAAGCAGCTTATGCGTATTATGAATGCGCCCCTCAGGCTGTTCCTGGGTATCGCTGCTGCTACCCCGCACGAGAGGCATAACTGCCACGCCAGTTTCAAAACCTGACAATCCCAAGGCAAGTTTTGGGAATAGCAGGGCGGCTACGCCGAGCATCAGCAAGGGGTTCTGGTGTTGTGCGAAAAGTGTAGTCTGCCAGTCAGTGATCAGAGATGGCTGATTAAAGATTTGATACAAACCAACGATAATAACAACAAGGTTTAACAGTAGATAGACTCCAACCAAAAAGACAGCAATCCCGATCGCTTCTCGGAAACCTCTCAAGAAAACTGTGCCTAATAAGGCAATCAGCACTAGAGTAATTGCGATCACCTGATGGTGAAGGAAACTTGGGACGAGCGGATTTTCGATGATATGGGCGGTAGCATCAGCAGCCGAGAGAGTAATGGTGATGATGAAGTCGGTTGCCACAAAACCGAGTAAGCACAATACGAATAGCTTGCCTTGCCACCAAGGAAGTAAATGTTCGAGCATTGCGATTGAGCCTTCACCCTGAGGACTTTGAGCTGCAACCTGTCGGTAGATCGGCAATGCCCCAAACAGCGTTAGTAGAACGAGAATGAGAGTGGCAACAGGAGAAAGTGCGCCTGCTGCCAATGCTGCTATACCTGGTTGATAGCCAAGTGTAGAGAAATAATCGACACCCGTGAGGCACATGACTTGCCACCAGGAATGCTGGCGGTGTTGTCCTTCGCTCTCGTGTCGCTCTTCTTTAAGTAACCAGAGGATGAACTTTCTGTTGAGCCGTTTTCTTGGAACAAATAGTTTAGCCATCAAACTTACTCCTTCTGTATAGCTATATATATGTCATTTGGCGTTGCCATATATCTCTCAGCAGCTCTTTTTAAGTACTAGTCAAGTACTAGACTCGTTTAGTAGAGATAACACACCAGCTTTAAGAAGGATTTTGGCAAGTGTTTCCACTTCATTACTAGCAATCAGTTCTACAAAGATACCTACTAAAAAATCCTGACAGAGACTACTTGTATCGGTAAGTAATAACGTCTTTCTACACAAGTGTGATGTACTGGATTAATATTGCTGTTCCTAGAGGTGCATCGCTTAGCATGCAGCTAATGATGTAACTCTAGCCACCTAAAACCCAGGTAATTCCACTAGGACATTACTACATCTCACTTTCGTGGTAGAAAAAACCTGAAAAAGTCCTTCCCTAGGGGGGTGACCAAAAGTACACATTCCCTAAGAGGATAGGCAAAGTTGAAACTAAAATTAATGTGAGGGTTTTTACAGTGAAACTAAAAGTCGTTGTTCTACTTCTAGTGGGCTTAATGACAGGTCTAGCCGCTTGCCAGGGAGGTCAGGAAACGCCCACAGATACGACCACTACACCTGATACTACGACCACGACACCTGATACTACTACTTCTCCGTCTCCTGAGGAGTCTCCTGAGGAGTCTCCGTCTCCTGAGGAGTCTCCTGAGGAGTCTCCGTCTCCTGAGGAGTCTCCTTCGTAGTGTCGTAATCTCTACAACAGACTTGCTTTCGTAGAGACCCTTTGCCAAAAAAACTAAAGTAGCCGCAGCTGGGCTTGTGCTTGTGTATTATTCTCTAGCTGCTGGCTAGCTTGAGTCGCACCTACCTGGACAGCCTCTTGGGTATCCGCTACGTCTAAGTGGCGATCGCTCTCTCTTGCAAGGAGACGCTGTGCGGCTTCCATCATCTCTGCGGTGATGTCTTTGAGGTCTTCCCGATTGTCCAGGTAGGTTTTTAGTGCCTCCATTGGCTCGATACTGCTACCAACACCGAGTTCTGGTAAGCGAGGACGAGCTAACTGACTGACTAATTCAGGGCGAATGGTATAGCTGTGGGCATCATTTAATGCTTGATGGACAGCGCCGTTGTCGATTAAATCGAGTTGCTCAGAACGCAGCTTGTAAATTAGCCGCACTACAGCATCCTTAATCTCTTTTTTCCCAATCGCTTTGAGTAGAGCCTCTTGTGGTTCAGCGGCATTAGAGATATCCACTTCTATTGTGCGGAAGACTCGGACAGGTAAGGGGCAAAATTCCCACTGAGCGCGATCGCATTCTAGTTCAAGGAGAACATAGCCTTTGTCTTCTTTTTCCTCACTGAAATCTACTCGCTCAATGCTGCCAGGGTAGATCACGGGTGGGTTATTCGACTTGTTGAGATTCTGATGTCGGTGAACATGACCCAGCGCCACATAATCAAAGCAGGAGCGTGTCAGCATTGACAGAGGAATTGTGAATCCCTTACCCACAGCCAAGAAGCGTTCGGCTCCTAAGTTAGCGTGATCTGCCATCAAGTGTGCTAAGAGGACTGTAGGAACCTCTGGGTCAAGACGGCGGATTTCTGCTTCTAATACTGGGTCAAGTCTTGAGGTGAGTAATTCATTAACTTCAGCAAGCGCAAGACCTTCTGTTTCTGGGCGAGTCAGCAGGGTTGAGCGAGTCAGCCAAGGAAGGGTAATCACCTGCACGGCACCGTTGCGAGTTTCGATGCGGTGAGTGTTGATCGAGTCGCCGACGATAAAACCAGGTACTCCCAAGGTACGGTAAATGCATAGGCTTGCCCCTCCCTGTCCTTGTGAGTGTTGGTCGTGGTTTCCTACAAGTAAGACAGTGGGGATTTCAGCATCAACTAGGCGACGAAACTGCCCAGCAAAGGCTTCTTGAACGTAGGGTGGTGGTGTGGCATCGGGAAAGGCATCACCCCCAAATAAGACGAGATCGACAGGTTCTGAAATTGCTTTATCAATGCATATTGATAAGGTATTGACAAAATCTTCTAATCGTGTATTTAAACCTGTGACTGGGTTAATCCGTCCGTGGGAAAAGCCACTTCCCATATGGATATCCGACAGGTGAAGAATTTTAATCATGTGGCGTAGTCATTGGTGAAGGGGATGTTGCTTCAGGAATCACTTGAGCGATCACCTGAGAGATAACCTGTCGTTGCTCGGTATCGTAGTTCCAGCGTTGGAGAAATGTTTTGTAGCTGCCTTCTCCGGTGATGGCACTTTCCCGTAAGGCTTGTGCTAGTTCACGGACTTGGGGTAGTTTGAGTTGTTGGATGAGATGAGTGGTACGCGATCGCACTCGGTCTGACCCTTGTGCCATTTCTTCGTTACCCTTACGACGATGACTAATTGCCATCGCGGCTGACATGGCTAGGTTTTTTACTAACAGTTCGGCAACGATAGTGGGGGAGGACTGGAGGGCTTGGACAACTTCGGGTGATGGGTTGTCGGCTAAGGTGTTGTCTGACGTTAGGTAGGTGACAAAGAAGCCTCTTGCCCCTTTTTCGGTTTTTACAAGTTGGGTGATTGTTTCAGCGATTGCTTGCTGGGATTTATCGGTTGCTGTTTGGTTCAGCAAGGATTGGGTAAAGGCGATCGCTTCTTCAAATGTTACTGATTCTGGAATGCTCACGCGAGTTCTTTTTGGGGTTCGTGCTGTTTAATCTCTGATACTGTGATGATACTCAATTGCTATCCAGGTTTTCTTGACGCTAATTTAGCTAATTCGCCACCTGCGATCGCGTTTTCACACTCAACGATAAGTTCATCATCAGGAAATAGGTACTATATTTGTCTTGATGTTTTTAGGAGTAGCCTGAGGAGAGTTTGTTCTTGTCTTTTCGTGGCTCAAACTCTCCCAGTTTTCCACAGTTGGTTTGTATAACCACTGCTTCAGCTTAGCTTCATCGACATATTCTCGGAGTTCAGGATCGGGCCAAATGTGAAGCCGATCAATACATCCTATCTCTGCGGCAGCTAATTCAATTTCGTCCCACTGTCTCTTAAAGCATTCTCCCCATGAGCTTTTACTCATAATTGAGTGAGCAAACTCCAATCCTGCTGCTAGCATCCTTTTCCCATTAGTGCCACGAGCATTGATTGGTTCCCAAAAGATGACCTCTGGCTTAATCATCATTAACTGCTCTAGATGCCTTTTAAAGTCATCAAGTTTCATGCTAGGAGGAGTAGGAGCTGCTGCAACGTATAATCGACACTCTGTCTTATATCCTTTTAAGAGAGCTTTATAGCGTTCAGAAGGGGGAGGTGCTTGAGGTTCAATTTTACGGCTAAGATCATCATCCAGGAATGGTAGGCTCATGCCTACTGTTACATTCGGGTGCCGTAGGACATCAAGATCATTTACCCATAGTAAGCCGCGAGTCAAGATTCTAACCCGTTTTTTGTGTTTCAATAGAACTTGAACAGTTCTACGAGTCAATGCCGCAGTTTCCTTGTTCTGGTAAGGATCAGTTCCAGAACATAGAAGAACAACACCTTTACCTGCTGGTGTCTCATGCCAAGTCCTTTTACGGCTTAGTATTTGATCGAGTTTTTCAGGAATCCCCTCCCGAACGAATAAATACTTTCCCCAATCCATTTGGGGATTGCTTACCCCTTGGTCTTGTAGGTGTGCTTGTCGGGTTCTGATTGCTGGCGTGGAGGGTACATAGCAAAAAGTACATCCATGTAAACAACCTGATGCTACGTTAATCACATAATCACAGAGTCCCTTTTTATTCAGTGCGCTTTCTTGGAGGGGATTAACAATCTGCTCAGTTCCTTTAGTAATAGTCATATCACACCTGCCGTTTAGTCAAATGATATGTAGTATGTATAGCAAAATACTTATAAAACATTGAAAGAAACAATAATTAGAAGGTTAATAGATAGCTATAGTTTTTCAAGCTTATAGTATAAATCATAATGGATATAAAAATAGTAATTTAATTTAAGAATTAACATTAATCATTAGAGAAAAATTCTAATTGTTTTAGGTACAATCAACCTGTGAAATATCAACCTTATGGATAATAAAAAATTTTCCTGGAGTCCTGACGGAAGTGAGTTACCAGAAATTGAACCTCACACTAAAGCAAAGCACAGAATCTTGGAAGAGTATCTTGAAAGATATCTTGTTACGCTTTGCGGAAATAATAGGGGGAAAAGAAAAACTATAACTATCATCGATGGCTTTTGTGGTGGCGGGATGTACCTCGATCCAGATGACAATAATGCTTTATGGGCTGGATCGCCTATCAGAATCATCAAAACAGTTGATAAAGCATTAGATATTGTGAGGCGTGAGAAAGCAAAACCAGATTATCAGCTCGATACAAAATTTATTTTTATTGATAACAATAAAAGACATATCAATTGTCTAAAAAGTCAGCTAGAGCAATCTGGGTTAGGACATTATTTAAAAGATTCAGAAAAATGTAAAATCATATTTGGTGAATTTGAAGATTATGTTGACGAGTGTATTAATGAAGTAAGGCAGCGCAAAGGGTCTTCATTCTTCTTCTTAGATCCGAAGGGATGGTCAGATGTCTCGATGGATTCCATAAGAAGAATAATATCCCTTCAAAAATCCGAAATAGTTTACACCTATATGGTTGAAAAAGTTATAAGATTTTTGAATAAAAAAGATGAGGTTAAAGCATACAAAAATGTTCTTGAAGTAGAGGGATATTATGCTCTATTAAATTTCTATTTATCAGGAAGTCCGGCTAAACACAGATATATTAAAGATGAAACTCTTAGACTGTTTAGAGAAAGAGGCAAAGCTCCATTTGTATATAGTTTCGCACTCTTTGCAAACAAAACTCAACCTAAATATTATCTAATTCATTTAGCAAGTAATCCACCAGCTCAAAGGGAGATAAAATATGCTCTTTGGGAACACAACACTATAGATTTAGTGTATCAGTTTGAGTATGGTATTTACGGACTAGGCTTCAGAACTCCTGATTATTATGAGCAAAATCCGAGCGTAATCAATATTACAAAAGAGAATGAAGCTAAATGCATAAATAACTTGAATGATGATTTAATGCCTATTATTTATAATCATCCAGATGGCATATCTCTAGATGAAATTCATACTTCAACTATGCAAAAAAATCCGGCTACATTAGACCATTACATTCAATGTATAAATGAGCAAGTTGACGAACAAGAATTAGAAGTTTTTAGAGATGGAAAAATAACAACAGCTAAAAAGTTAAAGCCAGGAGATTTTATTATTAGGAAAAAATATAAGCAATTACATTTTATGAATAAAACTTTCAGAAATATGTAATTTTTTATATCTGGGAAAATCCAGAATTATAATGAGCGATCGCCTCATTCATCCCCCTTGCCCTTCTTTGTAGGTGAGAGGTTGTCCTTTTCCAGCCATTGCTCTAACGCTTTCTCCAAAGCTTCACTTTGACTGATTTCCTCAGAACTACAGGCAATCCTGAAACGACGCGCCAAGTCCTTCGGCACATAGCCACTTACTTGAGAGTAATTCGGGTCGTCGCGCTTAGTTACCACTGATACTTTTGTCATCTTCGAGCCTATTGTCGCATATGTAATCATTACTGCTTTATTTCATGAATTCAGGATTTCATGAATTCATGTAATTATGGTACGCTATATTTCATCACAAGTTTAGGGTGGCTATCACAGCTCAACCCTCTCCAACACAGACAACTTGATTAATTCACAACTTTCAAGTTAGAAGCCAGCGACCAAGTTACCACGCTTCCCACTGGCTTCTGGCTCCCTAATACAAGGAGACTCTATCAATGGTAAAACAACTACTCAGTAATCCCAGCATTAAGCGAGGCTATCCTCAAGAAAATCGCCCTTGGGCAATAATTCGTCTATTGCCAAACGCGCAAACCATCATCGTTGCCCGTTTCCGTAACCGCCAAGACGCCGACGACCACAAACGACTTTTGCATCGGTTCATCCCAAACGCTGAGTTTGAGATTATCTTTGACCTTCCCAATGAGAAACAAGAGGAGAACCAAACCCAAGCGCTGATTTAATTCTGGCAAATTAGCTCAGTTAGCTACAGGAAAAACTCTACATAGTCCCCCAACACCAGGGGCAGAAAAATATCCTACTCCCTCTGGTGTTGCTCACAAAGGCTGAGGAGGGGGTTTCCTTTCCTAAAACTCATGCAACCGCTACGTCATCGCATTAACCCCAAAACTTTCGTGATCACTCTCAGGCAAATCGCCAAACACCTGAAAATCAAGCAAGAGCATATCTTGAACTGGGAAAAATGGCATAACGTCCTCTGGGTGCATATTCAGGGACTCGGTGGTTACTTCATCAGTTACCGTAAACTCGAACAGTGGATTGCTGCTTGTAGTACCTTGATACGCTTCTGCCCAAATCTGCAAGCTCTTAATGCCCTTTGGGAAAGGATTATTCAGGAAGCCCAGCGATATACAGAAGAAGCGTTTTCCCGCCTTGATAGCATCTTCCAGCAAAGATTGTCAGTTTTAACTTCTTCAAAACACAGCCAGCAGTAGCATCAACTGGACGACATTAATCTGCGAACGTACAAAATAATTAGTCACTGTACAGTACAAATGGGCAATACTGGATTCGAACCAGTAACATCCTGCTTGTAAGGCAGGCGCTCTACCGTTGAGCTAATCGCCCGGTATCATATTTAGATTAGCACGAGAAGACAAAGAAATGCCCTCTGGTCAAACACATGATCGCATAACCCTGTGGAGTTTGCCAATAGTTACGGGTTTGGCTGTTGCGCTGACACGGAGTAGCAACCTGACATTAATGATTTCTGGGGGGTTTCTCTTTAGTGGGCTGATGTTGAGTCCTGACCTAGATTTAAAGTCGCGACCGTTTAAGCGCTGGGGCTGGCTGCGATGGATTTGGATTCCTTACCAAAAGATGTTGCGTCATCGCTCTGTTTTCTCTCATGGGTTGGTGATTGGGACAACTCTGCGGGTGCTGTACCTCGTCAGTTGGATAGTTGTGCTTGGGGTACTCAGCTTAGCCGTTATCCAGTTTTTCCGGGATGAGCCGAGTCGTTGGCAGGAGTTGGCTAAATCGATTGGGCGATCGCTTATTGATTATCGAGCCGAGTCGATTGCTTTATTAGTTGGCTTAGAACTAGGGGCGATGAGTCATGTTGTCAGTGATTGGGTGGGTTCTACCTACAAACGCTCCAAGAAGAAGCCAAAGCCTAAGTTCAGCCGTCGTAAACCCCCTGCTTCCAAACGCAACAAGTAAACAATATTGTTGAACCGATGTAGCATCGAGGCACGGTTAAATCCTTTAAAGGGATTTAAATTAAGGATAGTTAAGTGGTTTTTGAGTTTTCCTTTATGTCTACTTCCCAGGAGCAAACGCCGCTGAGGCTGGAATCTTCTATCTTAGAAGCACTGCAACAGTTGATTGATGTGGTTGCCCAGTTGCGATCGCCTAATGGTGGCTGTCCTTGGGATTTAGCGCAAACCCCTCAGACGCTGATTCCTTATGTGATTGAAGAAGCGTATGAAGTTGTGGATGCGATTCAGAGTGGTGATAAAGATGCGATCGCAGAAGAACTGGGAGATTTACTCTTGCAGGTGGTACTCCAAGCTCAGATTGCGACGGAAGCCGGGGATTTTACTCTAAAAGAAGTCGCTCAAGGAATTACCCAAAAGCTGATTCGGCGTCATCCTCATGTGTTTGGAGATGTAGAAGTCGATGGTGTTGAGGATGTTCGTCAAAATTGGGAGCAAATCAAAGCAGCGGAAAAAGGAGAAACAGCTGCACAGAAACAGCTACTGAGTCGTAAACTTGACCGCTATGCCCAGACATTGCCACCTTTAACCGCCGGGATGAAGATTTCTCAAAAAGCGGCAGCGGCTGGCTTTGAGTGGGAGAATATTGAGGGCGTTTGGGCGAAGTTTCACGAAGAATTGGCTGAATTCCAACAAGCACTTGAGCAGGAAGACAAAGCACATCAGCAGGCAGAACTGGGAGATTTACTGTTTACTCTGATTAACTTAGCGCGTTGGTATGAGCTTGACCCAACAGAGGCATTACAGGGAACGAATCGCCGCTTTATTCAACGTTTAGCGAAAATGGAGGCGATCGCATCTCGCCCCCTGTCAGAGTATAGTATTGAAGAATTAGACCAATTTTGGCAGCAAGCTAAAGCTCAACTCGCAAAAGAGCTTTAGCGACAACTTCCGTTTAGTGAGGGACTTTGCTCAGAGCGTGCCAAGTGCGATCGCTAACAATCCCATCAAAAACAAGACCGACACGCTTTTGGAACGCTTGTACAGCCGCTTTGGTGCGTGAACCGAAGTCACCATCAACTGTACTGCCGTAGTCGCCAGTAAGCTTTAGGACATTCTGAAGGGTAACTACGGCACTGCCCTTGCTACCTTGCTTGAGGGTTGGCATGTTCACGGGCGCACCTTTATACAGTGCTTGCCAAGTCAGATTTCCAACAATGCCATCTTCTACTAAAAACATTTGATGCTGATAGGCAATGACAGCAGTTCTCACATCTGCGTCGAATATGCCATCAATTACACCTGAATAATCTGTGTAATTCGCCCAGGTGGTTAAGAGTCTTTGTAGTTCATTGACTTCCTGTCCTTTGGAACCTAGCTGTAGTACAGGCTTGTTGAGTTGAGCTGTGGCGGCTGGGTTAAGTTGACCGTTGGCAGGAGCTTGAATATCAGCAGTTGGGTTGAGTTGTTCGTTAGCAGTAGGTTGAGTCTCGGAAGCTTGCATTGTCATTGCCTCATGAATCGTGTTCGACACTTCCTAATGTACGGTTTATGACTTCTATGTGCCCTCGCCTGAGTGACTGAACCAATCGGGTGAGCTTAAACCCACCCTCTCGGTCTATCTAAGAGTAGGGATACAGGTGTTCCTCTAGAGAATAAGTATGAAAACAAAGCCAAGCCAATTTAGAGTAGTAGATCTTTTCTCAGGATGTGGTGGATTATCGCTAGGACTGCAAAATGTTGGCTTTGAGGTAATTGCTGGTTTTGATAACTGGGAATTGGCTATTGATGTTTATCGACGTAATTTTGCTCATCAAGCTTTTGTTGTTGACCTTAGTAGTCTTAAGGAGAATTTTGAGCTTTTTAAGGAATTTAAGCCAGACATTATAGCCGGGGGGCCGCCTTGCCAAGATTTCTCTAGTGCTGGAAAAAGAGATGAAAGTTTGGGTAGGGGAGATTTAACAATCTCTTTTGCTGAGATTGTAACGGCTATTAAACCTCAGTTCTTCATCATGGAAAATGTTGATAGATTTGTGAAAAGCCCAAAGTATCAGCAAGCTAAGGCAATTTTCAAAGAGGCAAATTATGGTCTTAGTGAGAAAATCCTTAATGCTAGCTTTTGCGGTGTTCCACAAAGCAGAAAAAGGTTCTTCTGGGTGGGAGAACTCAATGGTGAAGATAACAAACTAGATGCTTATTTAGACGCTGATTTATCTACCCAATCGATGACTATTCGACAATATTTTAGAGAGATAGGCGTATATTTAGATATTGAGCATTATTATAGACATCCAAGAAGCTATAAGAGACGTGGAGTATTTAGCATTGATGAACCTAGCCCAACAATTAGAGGCGTTAATCGACCTATCCCTAAAACATATAAACCTCACCCTGGTGATTCAGCCCCAATATCATCAGCTATACGTCCTTTAACAACTCTTGAGAGAAGTTATTTACAGACTTTCCCAAAAAACTTTATTTTTTCAGGTTCTAAAACTGATATTGAACAAATGATTGGGAATGCTGTACCTGTTAAGTTAACTGAATACGTTGCTCGGTGTCTTGCTCAGTATATTGCAGACCGTAACAAGAGTTTTGAACACTTAAATGCTCAAGCTGTTCAAGTGAGTCAATCATTCGTGCAACTCTCTTTATTCTGAAGATTGAGAACTTATAGAGCTGTGGTTTTGAGGAGTATTTATGGTGTTTAATACTGTACTGATCTGCTGGTTTAAATAGCAAGGGCGCACAGCCGTCATTGGTGTCAACTTAACGTCAGCTTGGCGGTTGAAACCGCAGCTACACAGACACGGATCCGCCTGCGCGGGTTATAAGAATCTTAATTTTCCGTTAGTCCGCATTCGCGTTAGCGTTCCCGAAGGGTAGGCGGACTTTGTTTTTATAGACGCGATTTCCAATCGCTCTCGTCTTAAGTTGACACTAATGACAGGTGTGCGCCCCTACAAACGTATATTCGGGAATTGGGAAGTGCGATGTTTTTGAAATTCTTGCTTGATGAGCAACTCGGAAATTTTGCACTTATCAAAATTGCTTGAGGTTGACGACTAAGCTAGTTCCTCTCGTTTAGATTTAACTCGTGCTTTCGCTTGAGATGCACTCTTTTTCAGCGCGGTGAGTCGTGCTTCGTATTTGCGGCGTTGACGACGGCTGGGGGTTAATTCAATCATAGTTTTTAAGGCACTACCAAGACTCTTGTAGGCGTTGGGTAGGCTATAACCAAAGCGTGTAGCAAGAGCGATCGCTTTTTCGTCAGCTTCCGTGGCTTCCTTAAAGGTTTTCTCTCCATTGTTCTTTTGATACATCCGCCAACCTGAGACACCACACAGTCCCAACGCTAGCAGCAGCAGCAAGCCATCTTGAACCCACAGTTCGCCAACAGCACCCCCCAAACCAATTGCTAAGGCTGCCATTTCCCAGCCCTCTTTCGGGATGGTGTCATTCTGAATCCGGGCGACTTCGTGCCAAAACAGCAAGTTACGCTGATCAAGGGCAAGTTGCTCCCATTTCACCAGATCAATCTGAATCTCTACCTCATCTCTACCAATTTCTTCAGAGCGAAGCAAGGGGGGATTGACTTCAGTGGTTCCTTCTACCATGACCCAGCTTTGCAATTCTGGCGGTAATAAGGTTTTTAAACGCCGGAGTTCACTCATTTCAGCTCTGGCAGAAGCGGTTGCATACGATGTCATATATCTGACCCTATGAAACTAAAACAATAATAAAGGTATCAATTGGAAGTATAGCGACATTATCCCCTGGCTTTTTAAGTGGGGAAAACCGCCCTATATCTCTAGATTAGAGCATTGTGCCCTTACCTCTGTTGCACTCGCTACTCCCTATTTTCAGGCTAACGCTCTCTCAAGAAACTGTGTGGCGATCAGTATGTTAATTGATACACTTCAACAACAGCCTAATCCTATCAGGGACTTTTCCCCTCCATGACTTAAGCCGTTGCAGGACGACCTTGATATAAGTCAAGTCCAACTTGGGCAGCACAAATGATCGCAACGATCGCAGTTACAGTAATAGGCAATAAATTAGTACCAGCGATTGCCACTACCAATAGCGCTGCCATTGCGCCTAATCGGTGCCTAGTTCTCGCTTTGCAATGAAATATCACTCCTGTGCGGTGCAAAATTGCTAAAGCAAGATAACACAGGGCGACAGAACCACAAAGCAACCAGCGATCAGGATTGGATAACGCCAGATTTGATTCAGTTGCGATCGCATGTTCTACACCCACTCCTGCCGCCGCCAGTCCAATTACTAGCGGTAAATGCCCGTAAAGCCAAACTTGATAAATCTGGAATTTCCTCAATGCACCCGCTGTCCGCAATGCTGAACCGCTAACATTCTCGAAGTACACCCACCACAAGCTAAAGGCAGTAGCGAAGCCGAAAATAGCGGCAAGTTCACTTATTCCATCCCATTCGACTTCAGCAACACCATTGACAACAGCGATTATCGCCTCACCCAGGACAATGATCGTAAACAGCCCAAAACGCTCTGGTAGGTGTTCCAAGTGAAGGGGTAGCTGGAGTTGAAACCGTTGTGCTGTCAGTGGTGTGGCAAAGTCTACGGCTAGCCCAATTCCCCAAAGGATGAATCGGAATGGAATTGGGACAAAGGCTGAGATGAGCCAGAGAGTTGCTGCGATCGCAAACCCCCCTGCATAATAATTTGTTAGCTTACGCGCTGTGGGGATGTACCATCCTGCCCATAAGTACTCTATTACCAGTACTCCTCTAGCTGCGGCGTAGGAAAGGGCGAAGCCTACAGAACTAGAATCCAATCCATGATGCACATTGATTGCTAGTGCTGCAACAGCAAGCATCTGTATACCCATTAGCAGCCGACGACCAATGGTATCACTATCAAAACGGTTGGCGTAGAACGTGCTGCCAATCCATACCCACCAAACGGGTACGAATAGCATCACAAAGCCCAAAAATCCTGTTATGGAGACATCTTTACTCAGATTATGGGCAAGTTGAGAAACGGCTACCACAAACACCAAATCGTAAAACAGTTCTAGCCATGTCGCATGACGGGGTTCTGCCTCGTTTTCTTCACCAATGCGTAGACGGGGAGGTTGCAACCAGCTTTTCACGTTTTAAGCCTCCGACTCTTCGGGTTATTGTATGTTTAGTCTAGTTTCAACGCATTGGCTGGCACGTCGTCCCAGGAATCAACTGTTCTCATCCTTGCAACCCAACCTGCTGATTTTTGTTCCTCCGTCAAATTTTGCTCGAAAGACTCGTGGCAGTCTTTTGCCTGATCTTCATTGCAACAGGCAATACAAGAATAGAGAAGTCCAGACGGATCGATCTGTTCATTTACCCAAATAACCATGACCCCTTTCCTCTCAACTTGAAACGTCTTGCTTGAAATCTTGAGTAGTTATGCTTATTTTCTCAGCGTAGAGACAACTTACGGTAAGAAAAAATACACTTGTTGACAATTTACAGTATCTGCAACATCATCAGTAACCCTAGCTGATGTTTGCTGTTGAAGCTTTTATAGCTAGCTGAGTCAAAGCATCACCCGTTATCCGGCAAACGCGCCAATCTGGCAAGATTGAAGCCCCAAAACTTTGATAAAAAGAAATTGTGGGTTCATTCCACTCAACCAACCACTCAACACGTCCACAACTACGAGAAACAGCTAACTGTGCAAGATAGATCAGAATGGCTTTACTAATATCTTGAGGCTGGTAGTTGGGCAAAACAAACAACTTATCTAGATAAAGCCCTGGTTTGGTGAGAAATGTGGAGTAATTATGGAAAAATGTGGCAAATCCTACGACTTGCCCCTCAGATTCAGCCAGAACTGCTTCGATATACGTTTGTTCACCAAATAGATGCTCCTGCAAAGCATTAGTACGTTCAGCTAATGTCTTGTCATCAGCTTGCTGTTGAAGCAAGCGAACTAGTATCGGTACATCTTCTGGGACAGCTAAACGCACCCTCAACGATAAGTCTTGAGTGGCTAGTTGGGTAAGGGAGTCCCCGGTGATGCGGCAAATGCGTCCATCCTCTTGAATTGAAGCACCCATCCGACGATAAAATGCGATCGCAGGTTCATTCCAATCCAACACACTCCACTCCAGACTCGCACACTCACGAGACACTACTAACTGGGCGAGATACGAGAAGATAGCCTTACCAATACCAAGGCGTCGAAACTCAGGGAGTACAAACAAGTCTTCTAGGTAAATTCCTGGCTTTGTTAGAACCGTTGAATAACTTTGGAGAAACAGCGCAAACCCGACAGCTTTCTCTCCATACTCTGCCAGAACCACCTCAACATAAGGCTTGGAACCAAACAAGTGTTCACAAAGAGCATCAACACTACCAACAACAGCACTAGATAGATGTTCATACTCTGCCAGCGCTGCAACTAAATCAAAGATAGTTTGTACATCACCCGGTTCAGCAGGACGCAAAATTAACTCAGAAGACATAGTGAAACCAGAAACAGTGGACAATGCCAACCTAAGTCGGTCAAGGTTAAGGCGTGTAGGTGGTAGATTTTAGGCGAAAATCTAGCTCAAGACTTGGAAAGAATACGACATCCGGGAAATTCTAACTTCAAGATTTGCCTTTCACCCTACCACCTAACACCTAAAACCTACCATCTTGTTAGCTAACCCTACTCTCCAGGGCAAACTGTCACTGTCTCAAAGTCTCCAGTCGTTGGTGTAAGATTAACCACTCCTGTATTATTTACCTCCACATTATCCCGATCAACAACTTGGAACGTTCCCGCATTTCGCTGTAGCTGGAAATTCGTGTTGGTATTGTTTCCATCCAGTTGTAAACAGAAATTTTGATTACTGTTCATGATTGCAGCGAAACCAGAAGCATTATTGCTGTTATTTAAGCTGTTGAACTGGACACGAGCATCAATCCGCGCTGTGTCATTCCCCTGAGCTAAAATCCCCTCAAATGCAGTTCCCGAAATGGTGTTACGTCTCAGACGAAATGCTTGTTGTGAGTTTTCAGATGCTTGAATCAAAACACCTTGACCCGTACTGACATTAATCGTTGTGTCATCAATGCTGAATTTTTGTTGAGTAGTGCCATTCGCCTGAACTAAAATACCCTGGTCTTTGCTGTTGCTAATTGTTGTGTTTTCAACATTGAACTCTTGTTGAGTAGTGCCATTAGCTTGGACAACAATACCTTGACTGGCACTATTACTAACCTCAGTATTGGTGACACTAAAATTCTGTTTCTGGACATCATTTGCTTGAACGAAAATGCCTTGACTTGCGTTATTGCTAACTGCGTTGTTGTTGATGGCAAATTCTTGCTGAACACCTTCGTTTGCTTGAATAAAAACGCCTTGTCCGCCACCGCCATCACTACCTAGTTTTGTGCCATCAATTGTGCTGTTGTTGAGGGCGAATTCTTGTTGAGTTGTATCAGAAGCTTGGATAAGTACACCTGTGCCTGTGTTATTACTAATCTGACTACTATTGAGAGTAAAGTTCTGTGTTGCATCATTCCCTTGAATAGAAATGCCTTGTCCTGAATTATCACTTACTGTACTACCATTAATACTGAAATTCTGAGTTGACTCATTCCCTTGAATGAAAATCCCTTGACCAGCACTACCATCATTACTAACCTGCGTGCGTTCAATTGTGCTGCCTTCAATAGTAAATTCCTGTTCAGTAGTACCATTTGCCTGAACAGAAATTCCCTGTCCTACGTTGTCGCTTACTGTACTATTACTGACAATGAAGTTCTGGTTTTGAGCATCATTTGCTTGAACAAAAATCCCTTGACCATCACTAGTATTAACTGTCGTGTTTGTTACAGTAAATTGCTGTTGGACTCCTTCATTTGCCTGAACAAAAACACCTTGACCACCACTGCCATCGCTATCAACAGTTGTGTTGTTAATTGTGCTGTTTTCGAGGGTAAATTCCTGCTGAGTCGTACCAGAGGCCTGAACTAATAAACCTGAGCCAGTGCTGTTGTTAACAGTGCTGCTGTTGAGGGTGAAGTTCTGTGTAGCACTTTCAGAAGACTGAACAAATAAACCTGAATTAGCGCTGTTGTTAATCTGGCTATTAGTGATACTGAATGTTTGTTGAGCTTCCCCAGAAACCTGAGCCAAAATACCTTGCCCCCCACTGCCATCACTACCAATAGCTGTGTTGTTAATTGTGCTGTTGTTGAGGGTAAATTCTTGCTGAGTCGTACCAGATGCCTGCACTAGTAAACCTGAGCCAGTGCTGTTGCTAACGGTGCTGCTGTTGAGGGTGAAGTTCTGTGTAGCACTTTCAGAAGACTGAACAAATAAACCTGAATTGGCGCTGTCGTTAATCTGGCTATTAGTGATACTGAATGTTTGTTGAGCTTCCGCAGAAGCCTGAGCCAAAATACCTTGTCCCCCAGTGCCATCGCTGCTGAGTACCGTGCTGTTAATTGTACTATTGTCGATCGCTAAATTCTGTTGGGTATTCCCAGATGCTTCGATGAAAATTCCCTGTCCAATGCTGTTACTCACAGTGTTATTGCTGAGAATAGCTTGCTGTTGAGCCTCTTCAGTGACTTGGAGGAAAATACCCTGGCTACCACTGCCACTAATTGTGTTGTTATTGAGGGTTAACTCCTGTTGAGTCGTACCAGAACCGCGAACGAAAATACCTGCTAGTCCACTGTTGGTAATGCTGTTACTCGCAATTACACTCGTTCCTGTCACATTATTCAGGATAATTCCCTGCTCTGTTGGATTAGTGATGCGGTTGTCGAGAATTGTCACATTCTGAAGATTCGTCGCCTCGATCGCATTCCCAGTAACATTAGCGATCGCAAATCCCGATAGAGTTGTATCATTCCCCAAGGTAACGGTACCCGTAACTTCAGGAAACTGCCCACTACCCGATAATGCTAGTTGTACAGTGCCAAATTCTACTGTGTCGATAATGTGCGGTAGGGCAGTGGAGAGTACAGCCACGCTATCAGGAATCGTAAAGGCAGGAATTCCAGGATTGGTTCCAGACTGCACATAGACAATGTTGTCAGCTTGCGCGACAGTCAAGGCATTTTGTACTGTGCCAAAAGGATTCTCAAATGTGCCATTTCCATCCATTAAACCCAGGTTGACGTGTTGAAAAACATAGGGTTCATTGGTGTTTGGGTTAGTCGCTTTGAGGGTAACTTGCTCAGTGAATGACTCAGATTCAAATTGCTCATCAACAACAATATTCACTTGACGAGAAACTGATTCCCCTAAACGTGCAGCAACCTGTTGTGATGTACCACGTTCCTTCGCCCCCCTAGGACGAGTGCCTGGAAAATTTGCCCCGATGCTGAACACAACATTCGTGCCAAAAGTTGCATCATCTTGAACCGATAAACCGAGGCGCAAATTATCGTTGGGGTGGGCTTCCAAACGGGCACGCCAGCCTAACGTATCGTCACTTTCAGGTGCATCGTAATAGTACAATCCAGCATACCCTCGAAGGTCACCCGTTGCCCCCAAGCGAGCAATTCTGACACCCGCTTCAACATCTAATCCCCCCATTGCCGCTTCAAAGCGCCGACTCTCAAAACGTTGTTGTGTACCTGTTGCAACCAAAAAGTTGTCTTGGAAAAAAGGTTCTGTCAACGCGCTGAAATTTTGAACACTACTTTCTTCGGCAAGTTGACGAGTATCCCCAATTGGTAGATAGAAATTGCTACGAAAGTCCCAAATTTCTCCTAAGCTTTCAAAGCCAGCACCGAGTTGGTTGAAGCTACTACTCCCTGTATCCCGATGATCATAGGAGATGTAGCCACCAAGAATGCGATCGCTCTTTGGATTATAAACCCGGTGTCCTAACAACAGATTGCCACCAAAGTCTGCCTCATTGTCGATGAGGAGTCTGCCTTCGAGGAAGGTGAGAGTACTGCCAGGACTTTGTAATAACGGGACAAAGCCTTCAATATTAGTAAAAGCATCATAACCAGCGCCAGAAGTGCTGTAGCCTACTCCAAAGCGGGGAGTAATTTTTAAGTCAGCAGCACTAGTGGATGAAGAGAGTGAAGCATCGGGGTTGGTATCTGTTGTTTGAGCAACTCCAGGAGCGGTTAATGTTCCAAAAACGAATAACCCGATGCAGAGCGTTTGCGCTGATTTGTTCATGAAGATAGGGTGACAATAACTCTGACACCCTATTACAGCTAATGCTACTAGGAATCAGGCTAAGCAGCAATGAAGAATCGATGAAAAGATAGTGAAGTCTTGCCGTTTGTTGTTAGTTTTTGATTGTTAATGGTTTATTTTTTCTTAGATTTAATTAAGTGGAACTTGAGAATATTTGATTACGAGCATTAACAGCAGTATCGGGGAAATCACTAAATACACCATCAATGCCTAACTTAAAAAACTGCTCGTATTCAGCTTGAGAACTGCCGTTGTAGTCAGGTGCAAGGTATTGGTTTTCGTTGCGAAATGTCCAGGTATGTACCTTTAAACCAGCCGTATGAGCATCGTTAATCAGGGCAGTGGGAGCTTTGAGGCGTTTGTCTTCACCAACGGGTACAATCAGCCGCTTGTAGGGACCTAAGCCATCTGCATATTCAGCAATTTTGGCTAATTCGGTGGGAGTCGTTAAATCAGCATAGGTGCGAGAGTCGCCTTTGACAACAAAATCATAAGGCTGCATATCTGCCGCATCCAACAACTGCACCAACGGAACATCAATCATCTGGTTCAGTTGTTTGAGATTCTCAACTTCAAAGGATTGGATAAAGACAGAGGAGGATGAGCTAGTGTAGCCATTTTTCTTGAAGATGGCAACTAATGGTTCTGAGAGTGAAAGATTAATCGAATCAAAATAAGTAGGATGCTTGGTTTCCGGATAAATCCCAATTGTGCGTCCTGTTTGAGCCGTTTTTTGCTTCGCTAAATCAATGACTTCTTGCAGAGTGGGAATCTCAAATTGACCATTGTAAGCACTACTACGAAATGGTAAGCGTTCTTTAGCTCGAAGAGTCTTAATCTCGGCAAGAGTGAAATCTTCGGTAAACCAACTAGTGACTTCTTTACCGTCAATCATTTTAGTGGTTTTGCGATCGCTAAACTCTGGATGTTCGCTTACATCAGTTGTCTCAGCAATATCATTTTCATGACGCGCAATCAACTCCCCATCCTTGGTCGAAACAATATCAGGTTCAATGTAATCCACTCCCATCTGAATCGCTAATTCATAGGCAGCAAGCGTATGTTCTGGACGGTAGCCACTTGCTCCTCGATGTCCAATGACAAGCGGGGGTTGGTCAGTCATAATCGGCGTTGTCACTCCACGGTGGGGCTGAAGCAGCAAAATCACAATAAACGCGATCGCTGCTAGCATGACAGATTTGGGAACACGAAACATATTCACTCGCCTATTTTTGGAAGTAGGGATAAGTCTTGCGGCTCAAGAGCAACACAAATCAATCTCGCAAGTGAATATACGGGGCTGAGATAAAGGTCTTATTAATGATTCGTTAACTATAAATCACAATATTTTCACAAATTGTCAGTACGTTGGTCTTTATAGCTAGAAGAATTTACTTATGCAGGGATTAAGCAATGAATTCAAAACGATTGCAACGGTTGATTTGTTTTTTACAGGATGACTTGGCAATTCCATCCACTTCAATTGACTTGGCTGTACGCCATCAACCCGATGCTCTAAATCTCTTGCCGATGGTTCTTTGGCAGTACGGATTGGTTACACTGCAGCAGTTAGAGCAGATTTTCGATTGGTTGGAAACGGCTTAAGACCGTTAAATTATTGTCTCTATAACTTACAAGTGGTGCTGATGAAATGCAGCGATCGCCTGCTGAACACCATTCTCAGCTCGAATCTGGTTGCCGATCGCTCTTACCCGTTGCTGCATTGTCTCATCACTCACCGCAATCGCGATCGCCTCTGCTAACTTATCCACTGTCAAAGAGGACTTGGGAATCGGAGCCGGACTAACTCCTAATTGCAGGAGCCGATGTGCCCAAAACGGCTGATCTCCAAAGAAAGGAACGACAACAGATGGCACGCCAGCTCTCAGTGCCGCCGCACTCGTCCCAGCTCCACCATGATGCACAATTGCTGCCATCCGAGGAAACAGCCAGTCGTGCGGTGCAGACTCTAGCTTAAAGACAGTCTCCGGTAAGTCAGCCGCACAGATGCCACCCCAACCTGTAAGCAAAATGCCTCGCTGTCCTGTTTTTGCCAACGCTGCCAGAGCAATCTGGGTCATGCGCTCCGGCTCTCGTCCCGTCATGCTTCCATAGCCGATGTAGACTGGCGGCGAGCCTGCTCTCAGAAACGCCAGCAAATCTTGAGGTGGTGTCCAGTTTTGGGGGTGTTGCAAAAACCAATAACCTGTGACGTGCAACCGCTCCGCCCAGTTGGTAGGCTTGGGTATGACTGTTGGGCTGAAGCCGTAGAGGTAGGGAACACCTGCTTTGTCGAGTCGCCCATACAACCCTGTCCATCTTGGTAAGGGTGGCAGTTGTAATGTGGTTTGACGAAACTGATTGATGGACTTGCGGAACATCAGTCCAAAGCCTTCCAGCAGTACCGGATAGGTGAGTGAGTTTAGGAACCCTCCCAACGGTAGCGTTTGCGGCAGTGACGGAAAGGGAAAGTCCGGATTGGCACTCTGCGGCATTAAGGCGGCAAAATAGAAGGGAATGCCCAACTTCTGAGCGATGTCGTATCCCCAACTCGTGAAGGCAGTTCCGATGATGGCCTCGCTACTGTGACACGCTTTCCAGGAGTCTGCCATTGCTTGTGTCAGTAACGGTTCCACCATCTGGACATATCGCTGAATTAGCTGGAGGGGATTGCCTGCGTCTAACATCTGCTGCCCAGCTTCCCCCGCCATGAGCGCCTGCACATCCCCTTCAATGGGTGCAAATTCCAACCCATAGCTGTGAACCATTGCTTGAAAGGGCGGATGGGTTGCTAACTGAACCGTATGTCCTGCCTGCTGCAACCCTAATCCTAGGGCGATAAACGGCTGTACATCTCCGCGAGAACCAACGGTCAAAAGGGTGATTCGCATAACTTTTTCCTCTTTGCGTAGCAAAAAGAAGTTCTATTTTTTAGAAAAATCAGGACTTACAGATAGCTCACAACGCTCGCGTTCCTCAACGGCTCTCTTGAGATTCTCAAGACAAATTCTTTGAGCTGTTTGAAACGGACGCTTCACAACTGCGAGAAAGAAAAGATAGGCAAGCAGGTGTTGTATCTTAAATTCAAACGTCCAGGTGATGTGTGTACCTGAATGGGTATCATTGTACAACCACTTGCTAGAAGCAGAATGCACTAGCCATGCAAAGGGAGGCTTGAATCCTCGAATCAATTTGTAGGCTTGAACAGTGGGGCGTTGTAGTGTGGTGATGATTTCTGCGATCGCAGAACCATCGCTATTGTTCACAATCCTCATACTGCCCTCTTGAAGCGGTAAACCATCGGTTGTGCTTGCACTCAAAATGGCAGGAATTGATTGGTAGCCTGTGAACAACATTGGCAAGTTTTGACAATCAATTGAATAGTCAAACACTTGCTCAACATCTGCATTAATTATGATTTGTACACTGGTTTGGATGTTCATCTGGTTACTGGTAAGTGTGAATGCTATCTGCGGGCATCCGCCATCCCTAACTGACTCTTCAATTCTTTCAACTGCTGTGGACTGAAGACATTGAGATACTTTGGCGCGATGGCGGGAGTCAGCAGTTCCAGCATCAAGCGGTTCTCGATGCAGAAAATGTGATGAAGCATGGAAATCTCCTTGTATTTGAGAAGAGTAGTCATGCGCCTCACTTTGAAGAGCCAGAGCTATTCGATAAAGAGCTGCTTGAGTGGCTTTTCAATAGACTTATCCACAAATTAGCAGACGATACTATACATAGAGTCTTATCGCCTCAATTAGCCAATCAACCTCCTACATATAGGTGTGCTAAATATTTTCCGGATAGGTCTAATAACTAATGCTTCTTCACGATTACCTGCAACACTGCCCAAAGGCGATCGCTCCTTTGAGACAATTGATCACAAGCTCAGATTTTGACGACGCAATGACCCTTACAATCACTCTTAATACTGACTGCATCAACAACTTGGATGTATCAGCAGCTCAATCGGTAATTGAAAAGTTGCTTCAAGAGCAAGCCATAACCTCCCATGAACAGCAACTGCGCTTTGAGTTTGACTATCCTCGCGAAGCCGATGACCCACGGGAACTCTCAGAAATCCCAGAAGTGCGACTCTGGTTTATTCGGCTAGATGCCCAATATCCCTGGTTACCCTTTTTGCTCGACTGGAAATCTGGTGAACTCTCCCGCTACACCGCCATGCTGGTACCGCACCAATTTAATCGCACAGAAGGCATTCAGTACAATCCTGAAGCATTAGAAATCTTCGTGATGCACAAAATTTTTATTCTGACTAACTGGATGCAGCAGCAGGGAATTAGTAGCCAATCACGGCTGAAGTCGATGGCACAACTATTTGGCTACGAACTGGATGAAGCTTTTTTTGACTTAATCCAGTAGACTTTTTCTCCCAATCCCCATTCCCCACTTTCTTTTGCAGGTCGAATGGAGAATTCAAGAGACCACGTTAGTTTGCCTACAGGGGAATTTCAATCCAAAACCCTGTTCCTCTTCCAGGTTCAGAGAAGCAATTGAGTCTCCCGCCGTGCTTCTCAACCACAATTGCATAGCTAATCGACAGCCCTAAGCCTGTTCCCTTACCAACAGGCTTTGTTGTAAAAAATGGATCGAAGATTCGTCCAACAATTGCTTTTGGAATACCTAAGCCATTGTCAGAAATACGAATTAAAATTGAGCCTTTCTTACTTTTTGCTGGCTGTTGTAACTCTGTCCGGATGGTAATGGTATTACAATGCTGTTCAAGTTTTGAAGAAGAGCGCATCTTAGTCGCTTGTTCTAGAGCATCAACTGCATTACTCAAAATATTCATGAAAACCTGGTTGAGCGATCCGGCGTAGCACTCAACAATCGGTAAGTTGCCGTACTCTTTTACGACTCTGATACCTGGCTGCTCGGCTCTTGCTTGCAGTCGGTGTTCCAAGATTAATAAAGTATCGTCGATCGCTTTGTGGATGTCAGCAGGTTCCTTTTTCCCTTGATCTTTCCGAGAAAAATTCTGTAGCGATCGCACTAGTTGATGGATACGTGTTGTGCCAACCTCTACAGAAGAGAAAACTTTAGGTAAGTCTTTAATGAGAAAGTTGAGGTCGATCTCTTCAGCTTTCTGTTGGATTTTTGGATGAGGTTTGGGATGGTGCTGTTGATAGAGTGACAGCAGTTCCAACAAGTCTTGGATGTAGCTTTGAATGTGGGGGATATTACCGTGAATGAAGGTGATGGGATTATTAATTTGATGAGCTATACCAGCAATCAATTGACCCAAACCAGACATTTTCTCAGTCTGAATCAGTTGGGATTGGGTATGCTTCAACTCACATAACGTTTGACTAAGATGCTGATTACTGCGATGTAGGGCTTTTGCGACACCTTTAAGCTGAATAGTTGTTCGCTTGACGCGAGTAAGGTTAATCCGTAGCTCTAGTTGTGAGATGACTTGACGGCTTAGAGCTTGTAGGGATTGTCTCTGTTCTAGACTGAGATAGCGAGGAACCCGATCAATGACGCACAGTGTACCCAGGGGAAAGCCATCAGGTGTAACAAGAACAGCCCCAGCATAAAACCGAATGTGGGGTTCAGAGGTTACCAGGGGATTGCTGGCAAACCGTTCATCCTCTAGTGCATTAGGTACAACGAGCAAAGTGTCAGGTTGCTGAATCGCGTGGGCGCAGAACGCTATTTCCCTCGGTGTCTCTGTTGCCGTTAAACCAACTTTTGATTTGAACCACTGCCGATGTGTATCGACTAGGCTCACTAGGGCGATTGGAGTGTTGCAAAAGGAGGCTGCCAGAGCTGTTAAATCATCAAACGCTATTTCAGGAGGAGTATCGAGAATTTTGTAGCGCTGAAGCGCTTCCACCCTAGCAAACTCACCATTTGGTAAGGAAGGGGAGTTCAAATCCAGCTCTACCATGCTGTAGATCACAAATCAATAGACTAACAATCTATCGCAACCTTTCTAGATGTGCCATCCGCCTTAAGGCAGTGCAGAATTATTAAATAATTTTTCTGGGATTGGGAGTTGTAGGTTAAAAGCTGAGTTCTGCTTGGTTTAGAGGATATTCTAATCCATCATCTACATAGCTTTTTGGAAATGCGATTGCAAACTTTCTTGTTTTTATCAATACAAACAATTATTTTATTTCCCTAAATAATTTTCTATCATCAAGTTAAGTAAACAAGCGTTTCAACAATTATATTTCTCTTTACATAAAAACCAGTAATTTTGAGCTATCAAAAATTTTAAAATTACAAAGATTTGAGTATGGTTTACTCAACTTAACGTTACTTTAATTACTTATCTGCTGCTCCATGCTCTAGTGAAATGTGGGAGGATGATCACGATAAACAGAGTCCGTGAATACAGATCTAGAGCAAAATTTTGTAGAATAGTCGATTATTGTGTGCTTTCCCTGAGAACAGAGCATCTACACAGGAAAAAGCCAAGGAGTCTTACAGACTATTCCGGCAAAAGTCTGCTTCTACTGGAAGCACAGCTCGTAAAGTACTTGATTGAGCCTAGGACAACAGGAGGGGCATAACTTTCTTGAGAAGGAAGAAGGAGTCAAACGTTGGCTTTTCGCCCCGCTTCCAAAAAGAAGTGAGGATACAAAAGTGAGTAATACAGAGAATATCTCTTGCCCTTTACCTTCTGATATTGCATCAGTAACTTTCCTAAACAGGGAGGATGTGGTTGATTGCCTGAAGGTTGAACAACCTCTGCGTCGGCAAACTCAGGCATTGGTAACACTAGCAAGAAGCAAAACAATTGACCAAGGTGATTTGAATGCCGCCTTGAGGGAAATTACCGAAGTTGTCTCTGATGTCCTTGAAGTCGAGCGAGTCAGCATTTGGCTGTACCCCAACAATTCTTTTTCCCAAACAATACCGTTTTGGTTGTCTTTAGACGTTAGCAATGCCCAAGAGGTAACTAACACCGCAGATAATACAGTAATACAGTTAAGTTTAGCTCATTCAAGCATGAAATGCTTGGATTTGTACGAGCAAAGCCGAGGGTGTCATACGTCCGGAATGGAACTGGTGGCAACTGACTATCCGAATTATTTTCGTGCGCTAGCAGTTGAATGTACTATTGCAGCACATGATGCCTATACTGACCCTAGAACGCAAGAATTTGCCCAGCCTTATCTGATCCCAAACGGTATCACATCAATGTTGGATGCACCAATTTGGCTGAATGGTCAGATGGTGGGTATAGTCTGTCATGAACACACAGATTTACCACGCCAGTGGACTTCTATCGAAGTGAATTTTGTCGCTGCGATCGCAACTTTGGTTGCCCACACCATTGAAGCGTGCCATCGTGTGATCGCTCAAAAACAGTTGAGACAGCACCACCAATACTTATTAAGTGAATATCATGACGAGCTTGAGCGTTTGGTGGAAGAACGCACAGCAGAATTGACTAAAGCCAATGAACAACTGCAACAGGAAATTAACGGGCGTTCCTCCGTAGAAGCTCAATTAATTAAGTACCAGCACCACCTTGAAGAATTAGTAGAAGAGCGTACTAGAGAAATCATTAGCACAAACGAACAGCTACAACAAGAGATTACCAATCATAAGCTTGCTCAAAAGGCACTACGGGAAAGTGAGGAGCAATTTCGCTGTCTAGCGGAAGCAACATTCGAGGCAATCTCAATTAATGAGCAAGGGAAAGTACGTCAGATAAACCGTAATTTTGCTCGGTTGTTTGGTTACAAACCAGCAGAAGTGGTTGGGATGAGTTTTCTAGAATTTGTTGCTCCAGAATCTCGCTCTTATGTCCGGCAAATGATTGAGTTGGGTAGCGAACTGATGTACGAAAGTATCTGTCTGAAAAACGACGGGACAACTTTCCCTGCTGAAGTTCGTAGCAAAGCTATTCCTTACCAAGGACGCTTACTTAGAGTGACAGCCATCCGAGACATCACTAAACGAAGTCAAGCTCAAGAGGAACTTAAGACCTCTGTCTCGTTGTTGGAGGCAACACTCAATTCCACTACTGACGGCATTGTTGCCGTTAATACAGTCGGAGTCGTTGTCACCTTTAACCAAAAATTCCTTGAAATGTGGGGTATTCCTGAGGAAATTCTCAGGTCAGCTAATTTCGAGCAGCGACACAAATATTTCCAGGCACAGTTGAAAGAACCAGACGTTTTTTTGGCAAGAGTTAAGCAACTGTATGCTCAACTTGATGCTGAGGGATATGACCGGATGGAATTACAAGATGGTCGAATCTTTGAGCGCTTTACTTATCCTCAACGCAGTGGTGAACAAATTATTGGTCGTGTGTGGAGCTTTCGTGACATTACTGAAAGAGCGCGAGCGGAAGAGGCATTGCGCCAACACCTCCGGCAAGAACAACTCGTTGCGGTGATGTGCGATCGCATCCGTCAGTCACTCAACCTTGAGGATATCCTCAACACAACAGCAGAGGAGGTACGGCAGTTTCTCCAGACTGACCGAGTTCTGATTTACCGTTTTGAGCCAAATTGGAGGGGTACTGTTGTCGTCGAATCTGTAGCTTCTGAGTATATGAAAACCTTAGGCATGGTGAGGCATGACCCTTGTTTTGGTGAAGGCTATGTCCAGCCCTACCAGGGGGGACGCATCCAAGCTGTAAGGGATATTTATACAGCAGGATTAACACCTTGCCATATTGAGTTTTTGGCTCAGTTACAAGTTAGAGCGAATTTAGTTGTACCAATTTTGCAAGGAGTGAGCCGTCAGGAAAGAGTAAGCAGTTGGGAGGTAAGGGAAGTAGAGGAGGCAGGGGGAGTAGAGGGAGGTGTTTTGTCTACTTACCCAGTTCCCAGTGCTATTTCAACTAATTTGCTACAACGGAATGCTACTCTGCATCAATCCCACTCTCACTCAACTGCCCCCTCGCCTGCTTTGTGGGGATTGTTGATTGCTCATCACTGTAGTGAACCGCGACAATGGCAACCTTTGGAAATCGCTTTGCTTAAATCACTAGCGACTCAGGTAGCGATCGCAATTCAGCAATCAACGTTGTTTGAACAGCTAGAAGAGGCAAATCATGAATTACAGCGCCTTGCTTCTGTTGATGGCTTAACCCAAGTCGCAAATAGACGACGGTTTGATGAGTATCTAAAGGCAGAGTGGCATGAGAAAGCACAACTGCAAAAACCACTATCGCTGATTTTGTGTGACCTTGATTATTTCAAGGTTTACAACGATACCTATGGTCATCTTGCTGGTGACTTTTGCTTGCAACAGGTTGCACGTACTCTCCGTCAGGCGTTGAAGCGTCCTGCTGATTTGGTGGCTCGTTATGGGGGAGAGGAATTTACGGTGATTCTACCCAATATGGATACGAAGGACGCACTTCTGGTTGCTGAAGCGATTCGAGCGAACGTCCGACGGTTAGCAATTAGTCATGCGAAATCACCTGTCAGTCAGTACGTTACGCTGAGCTTAGGAGTTGCGAGTATTGTGCCAAGTTTAGAGGAAACACCTGCTCAGTTGATTGTGGCGGCAGACAAAGCCTTGTATCAGGCAAAAGCTGAGGGACGCGATTGTGCGATCGCTCATACAGCTTAATCCTTAATTCAAGAAAACTTCACCTGTTTCTTGAATTGTCATTGCACTTTTATCTACATCTAAATCAGTAGTTTCTGTTAGAGTGACTTCTAAACTTCCTGCTTCTGAAGCCTGTGGACTCACCAACAGCAAACCGCGATCTGGGCGTTGGAACGTAAGAGTTACTGGCGCTCTCAGAGTCCTTAGCGTGACATCATCACGTCCTGAAAGTGGCCGGGGTTCGGTGTCACCAACGACTTGATAAGTGATGTCTGTATACGTTTGGTTTACCAACGTAACATTAACTGTACCGTTTACAAGTACAACTGTTGCGCTAGGAGGCTGTAACTCCTCTGGTAGTGGTGGTGCCGCCTGTGCAACCACTGTACAGTTTTCTCTAGCTATATTAGCCCTGCCTTGATTAGCTAGAGCTTCAGGGGAGAGACTAAGACAAGCATTCACATTCGGAACGGGTATTGCTTGGCTACTGAGGGGAATTGCCGATATACCAACCAGTAAACTTCCAAAGATTACTCCGAACGGTCCGAAGTTCTTCGTAATCGATTCAGCCTTATTCATAGACATTTGGTAAAACAAATGGTTTATTTACTAACTGATTTAGAGGAAGGAAGCGGTTAAAGATAAAGGAAAAGGTCAAAGGAAAAGCTTTTCTCCTTGACCTTTTACAAATAAGCTATGGCGTAAATTCAATACGCGCTCGCTTACTTAGCTTGTTGCCACAATTCTAGAATTTTGTCGGGTAAGAATCCAGCAATTTCCTGAATCCGTTCCTCCGACAGTTCATCTTTCGTTGCTGCAAAAACAGCTTTAATAACCGTTTCGGGTTCTACGTCTTTTGGTAAACCCGACTCCTGACGAATCCGGAATAGGAAGGTGTCTGATTTGATGATTAGAGGTGGTCGTACTCGGCTCAAGAAACTAACAATTGGATTTGTATCTGTCCAAAGGTCTGAAATTTCGTTTTGTAGGGCTTTATCTTCCGTAGGTTCGGCTTCTGTGTGCAGTTCATCTGCAACTCGGTCAGACGCTTCGTTCGTCATCATGTCGCGCATGGTACGGAAAACAACCTCTGCAATGTCTCTGGCATCAAAGATATCTTCTAAATCTCCCTTCAACATCACTTTCTCTAGGAAAGGCATGTCTTTCGTCGCAATTGGAACAACTGGCCCTTCCTCAAGCGCTTTGGGAGGATTTGCCTCCATCTTTTCCAGCATTTTGAGACCTTTTTCAGTTAGCTGGGCGCGTTTGAAGGTAATTAAGTGGGGCAGAGGCCCATCTGGTGCACCAAAGCTATTGGCAATGCGAAAGTCTACCTCGTCTGAGTCAACGACGCTAGGAACATCTTCCTGGTTAGCATAGGCATTACCAGTGAACTCCGCATCGATAAACTGCTTTTGAGCTAAATAATCAAGGTGTCCCAAGATGTCAGATATTGAAAGGTCACGACCCGCAAAGTCTGTTTCTGTAAAACCAACTGGATGCTTCCCTTGTCCGTCACCTTCATGAATTTTTTTTAACATTATGTAAGCGACATCTTCTCTTAGACCAATCGGCATAATCTTCTCCTAAACAGGTTCAATTTCGCGATACAGTAATTACGGCTGGAGCAGTGGTGACTACGGTTATCTCGCAATTGACCCGCGTAGGCTACGGCTGCATCAGTGACCAACTTTCACTTCAGCTTGTAGCTGGATGTCGCTCTCTTGTTCCAGCCTCTTACTAGTACCTTAAGTACAATCGCCTACCTCTACATCTGTCACAGGAGGCAGATCAAAGGTATAGTTGGCGACACTTTTTGATGTATTTTGCCGTTCGTTAGTCGTAATGGCTAAGTAAGAATTTCGGGTTTAGAGGCAGGTAAGGTGACAGTAAAGGTTGTACCTTGATTGAGAACGCTTTCGACCTGGATGTGACCGTGGTGATTTTCGACAATTGCTTGTGCGATCGCTAAACCTAATCCTGAACCTGCGGCGGCTTCATGGGTTCTAGCAGGGTCTACTCGATAGAAGCGGTCAAAAATATGAGGTAAAGCTGATTCTGAGATGCCAGTGCCAGTATCACGCACTTGTACCCTTAGGAGAGATTGTGTATTTCGCGCTCCGACATTGTTAGGACGTTCTATCTGTTGTAATTCCACTTGTACAGATGCCTCACTCGGCATCTCGGTAGAAGCAGAGGTGTATTGTAAGGCGTTACTCACCAAATTTGTAAATAAACGGGCAAGTTGATCCCAGTCCCCCTGAACTGTAAAAGCATCCTCTGTCGGAAACTCAGACGAATTTTCTTCTGTGATGGCAACAGAGGGTGTTTCAACAAAATGTAGTGATAGGCAAACACCCTTTTCAGCCGCGATTATCTGCTGTTCTTCGATAACCTCCATGAGCAAAGCATCAAGGGGGACGGGTTGCCATTGGGGTTGTAGCATTCCACTATCCGCACGAGCTAAAAACAGCAAGTCATTGACTAAACGTCCTAATCGCTGAGTCAAGCGTTCTATTACCATCAACTGCTGGCGTTGTAGCTGAGGTTCCCAATCTGGATCGGCAAGGGCAACCTGCACATTGGTTTGAATCATCGCGATCGGGTTTCTCAGTTCGTGGGAGGCATCCGCCGTAAACTGTTTGAGGCGTTGGTAGGAGTCCCGCACTGGCTTGATGGCGATGCCAGAAAGTAACCAACCGATCGCCGCCGTAGACATGATCATTACAGCGGTGCCTAGAGTGAGATCGAAAATCAACTGGCGAATCGGCTTAGTCACCTCAAACCAGGGATGACTCACGCGCAGATAGCCAAGGACATGACGCCCGATTTGCACTCGTTTTGTTACCTGCCGCAGCAGGTGATCTGTGTCTACTAAATAAACCGTTTCACCAGTGTAGCTAGGGTGTACGGGAATATCGAGTGGCTCCCATAACGTTGACCACAATAGCTCCCCGGTAGGGCTAAACCACTCTAAGTCAATGTGGTCATCTTCTACAGCCTCAGCATTGTCTCGGAAACTCGCTTCAACGTTAATGCGGTAGGGAATGTCAGAGGCTTGTACGGATTCAATAACAAGCGATCGCTCTACTACTTCTACAACGTGTTTGAGAGTGTCATCAACGCGCTCAATCAACGTGCTGCGGACATAGAGGTAGACACCTGTCGCAAACAGCAATAGTAGCACTGCTGTTACTGTTGTGTACCAAAGAGCAAGGCGTCGGCGAGTAGCTTGGAACATTCTAGGGCTGGTTTTGTATCTAAAACAACAAATTGGCTTAATATACAACCCTTCCTTCAGTGCAGGTAAGACACCTCCAAGGATGAAGCGCTAATTTTTTGGTTGCGCTTGAATATAAGAGAAGTGTTAAATGCCTGCTGGTCGGGGAGTTCACCGATAGAGAACTGTCTCATTCGCTAGGCACAGCAATAGTTAGTCAGGTAAATAACAAAACCCTAGCTTAGTCGAGCAAGACTTTCCCTAAGTAGTGCTGATTTGAGCTAGTGAGCGCTTGGGCTTAAATACGCTACGACAGCAATTGGTGTAACTGATTGACTATCGCCGTTTCACTTCCAGTATCTACAAAATCTCACAATTATTTAGAAGGAACCATAGATGACAGTAGCCATAATTGTTCACGGTGGAGCCAAAACCATCTCAAACGACAAGGCTAAAGCCAATATTGATGGCTGCACAGCAGCATTAGAAGCGGGTTGGGCGATACTCCAGCGTGGCGGCAGCGCCAAAGATGCAGTTGAGGCAGCTATCCGCGTTCTTGAAGATGACCCAACCTTTAACGCCAGCATGGGCGCGACTCTCGACACCGACGGCGAGGTGTACCTTGACGCGGCGATGATGGATGGCTCTAACTTAGGCTGGGGGGGAGTCGTAGCAGTTCAAGGCGTGTCTCATCCCATCTCTGTGGCGCGAAAGATTATGGATGACAAACCCAGACTGCTAGCCTCGGAGGGCGCAGAACGCTACGCCCGTGAGCATGGCTTCGAGATGTGTAAACCTAGCAACCTGATCACTTTGGAGCAACGGCAGCACTGGGAGAAGGAAGAGGCAGTTTTGGATCGCCCTGCCACAGTTGGCTGTGTCGCCCTGGATGATAGTGGCACCCTGGTTGCTGGAACCTCGACGGGAGGCGTTGCCAATCAGCCACCTGGTCGCGTCGGTGACTCAGCGATAGTCGGTTGTGGCTTGTACGCTGACGGTAAAGTGGGCGCTTGCTCAACGACGGGTGATGGTGAGTCGATTATCCCAGTCGTCCTTGCTAAGACGGCTGTCGATTTGCTGGCTCAAGACAGACATCCAGACGAGGCAGCACAAATGGCGATCGAGACTCTCAAGCAGAAAGTTACCGGAGAGGCGGGGTGCATCCTCATAGACCCTCAGGGACGAGTTGGATGGGCACATAACTCGCAGGGTATGGCAGTCGCCTATATGACTACAGAAATGGACAAGCCAGAGGTGTTTACTCGGAAAGAATCAAAACCTTATTCACAAAAGGACTAGTTAGGACTTACGCATCATTCATTATTTTGCCGCCAACCTCTAATTCAGGGAAAGCTGGAGCTTATTCCCCCAAATCGAGGAGTGTTAGGGGGCTGATGCCTAAATCCTGAAGTCTATTATTAGTGATTCGTGAAGCAAAGAATCCCGATGTCTCTAAAAAATCGGGGTTCTGAACCGTTGGCATCTCAGAACTAAAGTAGGTATTTTCTTAAAACCCACTTCAGCCTAAGCTGCAAGATCGAGTACAGAAGAATCCAATTGCGCGATCTTTTGGAGTTGCTCTTGCACGTCAAGAGGAAGCTCACTAAAGGCACTGCCATGCCATCCTCTCGTTTCTTGATATTGCAGGAGTCCGAAATAGGTTTCTCCTTTGTGGATGTGCCACCCAAAGTTGGCTGGAATTACTTCATATCCACCTAATATCTGGGTCAAGCAACTATTAGTAGGAGCGAGGTTCTGTTGGAGTTCCATAGCTGTTATAAGTCCTTTATTTTTTAAAAGAAAACAGAATGTTTTGGCTTATAACTCTATACTATGCTTAGAAATAGCGTTCATTAACCTTCTTTAGAATCATTCGCTGACTGACTAAAGTAGGATATCATTTTAGAATCTTTTGTAAGAATAGATACTTAGCTATCAATTTTTGTATTTAACAATACTGTAATCTTTGAAATCGACTCTTTCCATAGATAGAGTAGCTAGAAAGTGATAGTAGTAACTGTAAAACCTGAGATAGAATCCATAAGAACTAGCAATCGTACATCTAGCCTCGTAGCTTAGCTTTAAGAGGAAAACTAATGTTGAGTCAGACTACTGCCCTCGCTAGAGGAAATGCGATCGCCTAAGAATTACGAGGCGTTTAACTGACTAATTGCAACCGTAAACAGGGAACGAGGCATTGCGTATACATGGGGTTCTACACCTGAAAAAAGGTTGATGTCGTTCCCGTGTGACAGCTACATCGATAGTAGTGACGAAGCGTATTTCCGAGCTATAGATGTGAGTGCCCCAGCGCAAATTCTATTTCGGTGGTTATACCAGCTAAAGATTGGGTCTTACAGCTATGACTGGCTTGACTACCTAGAAAGAATATTTTTTAACGTTCAAGACTCAATACCCGATCGCCCAAGCCCCAAACAACTGCTTCCCGGCGTCATTAATTTGCGAATATATAATTACTGATGGTCAACGACGCTAATTTGCGAAAAACGACATAATTGTGCAAAAAACGACGTTTATCTGCGAATCGCGACATATAATTTGCGAACATACAACAAAACGAGCACGGAGGGATTTGAACCCCCGACCCTCAGAACCGGAATCTGATGCTCTATCCACTGAGCTACGTGCCCTTGCGTTTAGCGGCTTTGATAACACGCTATCACAATCTACAGTATAGCTTGAATCTGGTCAGGCGACTAGAATCACTAAAAAATTTTACGTTTCAATAAGCTTTCGTCTTGTCTATCTCTAAAGGCGTGTTTTTTTTAAGAAGAGGCGTAAACCGGAGCTAGTACATCCGGAGACAAATTCCCATACAGTTATTTTCCCTGTAGAGACGTTGTATATAACAGCTACACATAACGTAACTTACTTAAAAACTTAAAAATCTTGCTTTCGACGGAACAGTTAAGTATGACTTCCGGCGGAAAGCTTAGATTTTTCTAGACGTTATTGTGAGTGTTAAGAGGAAGAAAATCAAGTTTATAATTAGCAAGCCTAGTCAATAGGGTACGGTTGTCATTGGATAACTACTGAAATACAGGGTTTAAGGTTTCTGTTAATCATTTTTTAATGAGTTCTATTAATAAAAATGCCTACTCTACAAAATCGCAATAATAATGACAAAACGGGAGAAGCTGCTAAAAATCGTTTTACTAACGGTCAAATGGCTACTCATGACCCTTACCCGAAACCAAAAAGCGATAACCCTACCAGTAAAGGTTACGGGACTTTTATAGTGGGTTTAGCTATTTCAGCGCTATTGGGTTTAGGGCTTGGTTATCTATACTTTCTCTATCAACAAAATCAAGCCGCTACTGGACAAGCGCTCAATCCAGTAGGGGATAACACCTCTCAATCAACGGATGCAGCAACTGATGATTTAGAAAACTCAGGTGACCTAACTGCGATTAATCCTTCTGCCGCTCAGACAACTGCAACTCCCCTTCCAGCACCACAGACTCTTAATCTCCAAGTCAACCATCCTAACGGTTCTGTGATGCAACTTAGAGGAATAACCTTTGCGGAAGATAGCAGTACAGTAGAACTGGCAGTTACTAATAATTCAAGAAATCCAATTAAGCTAAATGATAACCAGGATATGGTACTCAGGGATGATTTGGGTAATCAATACAACCTTGTACCAGCGCCAGAGAATCCAGAATTAGTAGTTCAACCCGGTACCACTCTGGATGGAGAGTTTGTGTTTTTGGGTCAAATCCCTCCGTCAGCATCATCGCTGACACTAACAACCAATGACAGATCTGGTGGAAACCAAGCGAACACTTCCAATCCTAAGATGGTAACTGCGAATATTCCGCTTCAAGGGCAGTAGCTTTTAGACGCTAATGAGACTTTAGATGGCAATCCTAACCCCCCCAGTGAAATCCTTGAGAGTGATTTCCTCTGTTAGTGGGGTCACAATCTCATCAACAGAGGCATTCTGAACTCCTTTCAAAGCACATTAGCTGTGCGGTAGGCAAAGTAGGCGAGTACAAGACTACAAGTAACTGCTGGGGTCTACTGGGGCACCGTCTTTACGAACTTCAAAGTGGAGGTGGGGACCCGTCGATAACCCTGTTGAACCGACTGCTGCGATTGCTTGTCCTCGCTGCACAGATTGTCCTTCGCTCACATACAGCTTACTGGAATGACCATAAAGTGTACTGATGCTGCCGCCATGGTCAATTACTACCGTATAGCCATAACCACCATACCAACCTGCAAAAATTACAGTACCCCTATCTGCTGCTCGGATCGTACTGCCATAGCTAGCACCAAAATCAATACCAGAATGGAAGCGACTGTAGCCGAGAATTGGGTGACGCCGCCAACCAAAACTGCTGGTAATTGAAGCATCGCTGGGGTAAGTAAGCTGTCCTGTACCCAAAATTACCGGAGTGCGAAGCCTTGCTTTACCAGCAGCGACAATTCTTTGAATCAAAATACCAATACCCTTGGAATCTGCTTCTAACTGCTCTTGAGCAGCCTCTAGAGCTAGGCGATCGCTATTTAAGCGCTTAACCAATTCCTGCTGTGAGGCAAGCTGTGCCTCAAACTGTGCCTTCTGGGCGAGGAGTTGCTGAGTCAGTAGAGCAATTTGGTTTTTCTGTTGCTCTATTTCCTTTTTTTGCTGGTTAATGTGATCGGCTTGGCTTTTTAAACTTAGCAAGCTTTGTTGGTCAGCTTGATACACCAACTTGACTCGCCGCCGTTGGTCAATAAATTCGTTCAGGTTTTGGCTCTTGAGTAGGATATCCCAACCAAATCCCGTCACTCGTTGACGTTGAAGGAAACGCAAGCGAGCAATCGCTGCTGCCTGTTTTTGGTAATAGCCTTGTTCAGCTTTCGCAATATCAATTTGCAACGTTTTGAGGCGCTTGTTTGCCTGTTCGATTTGAGAAGCGTAATCCTTGTATGCCGTGTCAGCCGACTGGATATCCTGTTGTATGCCACTCAGTTGCTCTTGGGCGGCTTTTGTCGCGGTTGAAAGGCGATCGCGTTCTTTTTCAACAGTCGATCGCTGCTGCTCAATTTGTTCCTGTATCTGCCGCAGGTTCTTAATTGAGCCATCTGTTGAGGTCGGTTCAGCCTGAACTGGGAGTACAAGGGTGAATGCCAAAAGCCAACAGAGTAGAAACAGTCTCAGCCCTCTCACTAGCTGAGTCAAAAAACCAAAAAGTGTCGCTCCCATCCCCTCAGGCTCAAAACCGCCAGCTCCTCAAATCATGATTATGCCCGATTTTCAGCAAAATACACACTTAATGACAGCCTAGGGGAAATTAGGGCAACTGATAAGCGGGTAGCGGCTGAAGATCAAAAGACTGTTGTTGATGGGCAATTAAAACGGCTATTGTTGAAAAGGCAAGGGACGCTAATATTGGCATCAACCATCTAATAAGCATAGTGTCTACCCAAACAAACTTGGCTATATTACATCTCGGATTTACAGAATCGAGGTGAGGTGGGGTAGCCCCACTCCATAGGGCATACAGTAGATGTTCTAGCCTTGCCGTCGTCATCCTCGCAACCGTCACTCGTGTCATCACTGAATACATCAAATAGGTTTGGGGTGAGGAGTGATGCCCTTCTTTACAAGCCTCTTTCTAGCTCGGTATGCTCTCAAGCGAAACAAGTTCGATTACAAACCCTCTCACGCGAGAGGTACGCGAGAGGGTTTTCCTATTTTTTGACAAAACTTTTTCAGCTTGTTAAAAGGTAGGCTAAGAGTGCAATGATTATTCGAGGCTTGTATAAAAAACACTTCCTTTTTTTTCAGTTTCTTGTCCATAGTTGTTAGGATTTTTTAGTTGGTTAATTACTTTATTTATCTTGTTTAATCTTTGCTTATATTTAAGTATATAATCAATCCGAAATATTCACAAACTATTCACACTGGCTGAGTAAGATTGGGATATAAATAAGGTTTTGAATTTTACACCCTCTCGTTTCCCGATTGTGAGGGTGTTTAAAATACTAATCGCTAGACTAATTGATTACCTCAGATGTACTTACTAAAACTAGCGCTCACGTTCACTACGGCAACATTATTGCTTAGCTGTACCTCTCAATTCCCAATTCCATTAGCTCGCTCAGAAGATACTTCAGCTTCCCATCCCCCTCCACTAATTTCTAATTCTCTCAAAGCGGCAATAGAGGAACTGAGAGTAATGAAAATTAAAATTGAGGAGCCAGAAGGAATTAGTTTTAAAGAATATGGGGAAGATCTTGTAGATTTAGCGGATATTACTAAGAATGCTACTGGCGATCCCAAAGCCTTAGCCGCCACCAAATCAGCCGTTGCAGGACACCAACTCGCACTACAGTTCTGGCGATGCGATCGCGTTGATGGATATGAAGCACTCTACCAATGTCGAGACAAAGTACTTAAACGTGTATTCGTTAAATATCCAGATATTGCAGCACAAGCTAATGCCGCCGTTGCTGGGGAAAAGGTATCTTATATTAGTGCTGGATTAGAGAAAGACTCAGTGTTACAAGCCATTTGGCAAAAGGCAATTGCTGACACAGATGTAGCCGTTCGGATTGTTAACCCACCTCCTCTTCAAAAGAAGTGAGGTTTTATAGCTCCAAAGCCGTCAGCTATCAGCTATCAGCTTTTTTGTTTTTCTTGCTGTCTCTAAAGTTCACACCTCCTGCTGTACCTCATCTCTCCAGGAAACCACTATATCTGAGTAGCTGTTCTCTTTGAAATTGATTTAATTTCATGTAAGGGTGTAATCCACTTTAGCTAAATATTTTCTAATTATTTACAGTGCTTTGAGTTAAATTCAAATAGAACTTAAGCCCGATTAAACGACGAATGAGCATTGCTAGTTTAGGCTTTTTAGCTACAGAAAAATAGTTCTTTAACCACTCAGATGCTATTGATAGCGCTTGTAAGCCTATACTGAGTGAATTTTCCTTGTGTGCCAATAGGTAAATACCTGAGTAAAGAATCATTAAATTCTCACATTGGGCTGGTGTATAGGACTGATTTGTATCCAGTATGTATTGCTGATTGAGTTCAATTGCAGCGTGAATGCCTTGAAACCATTTTTCAAGATTAAAACTTTGGTTACGGCACTGGGGAGTTTCCATTCGATACAAAGCTCCCTTGCTTGTCCCATAAACAACAGTAGATTGGCTAACTAACTTAAACCAGAAAGCAATATCTTCTGCTAAATATTGATCAAGTTGTTCTGGCCAATAACAATCAGGCGATAAAACTGAACGCTTAACTAAAGCCGCATGAACAGCCCAAGGAGCAAATGCGATCGCTTTATCTCGCAAAATCTGATTGGGTTGTCCAATTCCGATTGGTGCCTTAAGTATCCTCTCAGTTGGATTAGCATCAGTAAATTCCTGCCAGTGACAGGCAACAATCTCAGCTTCCGGATGAGCCTTTGCTGCTATTAACTGTTGTTCTAAATGGTCAGGTGCTAACAAATCATCAGCATCTAGAAACTGAATCCATTCTCCTTGAGCTAATGTGAGTCCATAATTACGAGCAGCCCCTGGCCCTTGTTTTGGCGACTGCAATAAGTGGATACGCGAATCTTGAAATTGCTGCGCTTTTTCCCAACTACCATCAGTTGAACCATTATCTACTATCAGCATCTCCCAGTCCGGGTAGGTTTGGGAGAGCATCGACGTAATCGTGTTGGCGATGTAGGGAGCCTTGTTATACAAGGGAGTAATGATAGAGACAGTGGGCATTACTTTTTACGGAGCCATAAGCTACCACAATGATGATAAGGCTCTTTCCAGTCCAACACTCCAGACCACAATCTAGCAACGTCTTGGGGATAGTCTACAGACAACCAGTGATTGGCTAAAACAACCTCAAATTTATGATTGTAGGCGAGAAACGCTTCCAGCATATATTGCTCATTCCAAGCTCTACGTTGCTCAATGAGCCATTTTGGTGGGTAGTCGTAGGGAAAGAAGATGTCATGAAAGTGAATCCAAACGCCGCTAGAAATGATAGGGAGAATATCTAGGATTTCCCGACAAACATCACTCCCAAACTTAACAGTATGAGTTGAATCAATAAAAAGAATATCGTCTACCCCTAACTGCTCAAAAACTTTCAGGTCGATAGTTTCAACTCGTTCAGAAATAAGTTGAATTTCGAGATTTGCTTCAGTTAGTTGTGGCTCAGGATAGGGTTCGATACATATAATTTTACCTGCCTTTCCCTCTTGTTGATTTTTGGCGATCGCTTTGGCTGCAATTTGAGTTGAATATCCACACCCAATTTCTATAATCTTTGAGGGGTTGACTTTCCTTAAGAGTGCATAGTAAATAGCTGCATCTAATTCAAAATAAAACTCATTAAAGAAATCGAACTTTGCATCAGAGGCTTGCTCATCAGCTAGTTCCTGAATTTCTGTACTGTAAATACTTAATTCTTTAATAAGGTAAACTTGAGCATCTAGATGCCAATCTATACAATTATAAGAACGTCTTTGGAGAACCTGCTCAGGGGTGATTTTTGCAAATTCTGGTAACGGTTCGTAGTAGTGAAATTTACGAATGGAGTACTCCCACTTATCTGCAAGAGTCGGATTTCTCTGGAACAACCAAAGAAATCGATTAACTACCCGAAAAGGCAATAGCTTCAGAATTGCTAAAAATAAATCATCTAGAATATTATTTACGGATTTAGGTAACATACTTGAATACTTTTTATTTTCAGCTAGCGAGTAGGTAGGTTAGAGATAATAGTAGTACAGCGCTAGACTAGACTATTATAGTTACATCATTAATCTTATTTATACTCTTTGCATACTTGATAAAGACCATCAACAAATTGCTGTTGAATTTTTCCTGGATTGAACATTCCTTGTGCCATTACTAAAGCTTTGTTGGCAAGGTGTGTTTGCTCCTCCGGTTGAGTTGCCAATTCTTGGATAGCTTTCACTAAATCCTGCACCAATGAAGATGTTACAACCAATGCTGATTGGTACTTGCGTCCCCAACGAACGGCTGAACAGTATTCAGGCCCCCAAATAATAACAGGCCTAGTGTATTGACAATATTCAACTAACTTAGAGGGAAAACTCGTTTCTGCCCAACGGCGATTTTTTGGGTCAAAAGATATTGTAACGAGTAAAGCACTAGCTGTTTTTAACTCATGCCTCAATAAATCTCTCGAAACCAGTCCACGATATATGCCTTGTTCATTAAGCTGCTGTAGTTGAGACTCTGACCAATTTGGAGGACGACCGAATAATTTTAACTGTACTTCTTGAATGTCTTGTAATGCCGCAGACAAAGCTTGCAGCATTGGCGCATAAATCCCCGAAAGGCTACCTGCATAAACTAGGTTAAATGACTTTTCATCGGCGAGGATTATGGGTTTTTCTGCAATTGTCAATCGATCAGGAATAGGGTACAGGGTTTGTGCATTTTGGTGATTACCTAATAGTTGTTGCATTTCCTCACTCACACAAAAAGCGATCGCACTTTGCTGGTATAGCTTCTTAAACCGCCATTCTACAGATTTCTTTGCCCAAGGATGTATGGAAGCTAAGTTTGGCCACCAATCATGAAAAATCGTGACCAATGGTATATTAAACTCTTTAGACATCTTCTGGGCAGCTATCCAATGGATACCCTCAGCAACCGTAATAATCAAGTTAGGTTGAGCATTTTTTATATATTTCCGAATAATTTTATAGTTAAAAAAAGGATGGAAGCACTGATAGATATCATGAATCCAGCTTGAAAGCCTTGTTTGTGTTAGGCGATTAAGAAGTCGATTCGGTTTAATTTCTAAAAAATTTTCAGTAAGGATACCGTCTAAATCATCGGTTGCGATCGCTAGCTTCAGTTCAGGCATCTCTGAAAAATGCCTGTAAAGAATTACCTCGCCAGCCGTAGTATCTCGCGGCACAGCAGAAGAGATCAGTAAAATTTTTAAATCATTCATTGACTATTTGAAAAACAAGAACAATTTTCTTGATTTTCTTCATTAATTTTTAACCGAACAAATCCAAATAATCGTGCTATTTAGCAAACTACCGAACCAGGGCAAAGGCGTTAAAATCCTCCGCTCAATGGTTACTTTTTGCTGTAGCAATTTCTGGATTTTTCTATAGTCAAACCCCTTGTGGCTCCTGAGCGGTTTATTTAATGAATGAGACGAGGGAAAGCTGTTGGTATCCCAGAGAACTGAGGCAGCAAATAACTCACCTAACTGGTAGCGCTCATAGCCATAGTTTCCTTTTCGATTAGCAATGTAGCGTCCGACTTGCTTAAAAAAGAGTGATGGACCAATTTCAATCGGGACAGAAATCACTATTTTTGCCCCTGGTTTGCTGTAGCGCAACATCTGCTCTAAAACCTTGTCCGGTTCTCCAACGTGTTCCAGCGTTTCGGTGCAAATAATTAAATCGCAACTCTTAGGGGAAATTTTCTCTGATAGTTCGTGAGGCTGACAGAATTGAAATCCCGGTATATCCGCAAACAAATCCTTGCAAGCTGATAGCATGTCCCAATCGATGTCAACGCCAACTCCTTGCTTAACCAAGTTCTGTTCATAAGCCATTTTCAATAGCCAACCGTCGCCGCAGCCATAGTCTAATGCCTGAGTATATTGAGTGCTACCAATTGCCTCCAGAATAGTGCCGAAGCGGGAGCGATGCGCCAGACGAGTTAGGTGATTACCCTGCTGAAGTATGCGTTGAGAATAAGACATGGGGTGATTAGTCCACAGTTAGAGATTTAAGAAGCAGTTGTTGGTTAATGATATGTAGCAGTTCTCAATCAACTCATTTTTGAGCACGGACAAAGAAGATTGTGGTATCTTCCCACACTCCTTGATCAGTTGTTACTTTCTCAATTTCTGCTCTGTACTCAACTTGTAACTGATCTAATTGTTCCTATGATAGTTTTGCTAACAACGGATTGCCTTTAAAGTTTAAATTAATCCACTTCCAAGATGCTCCGTCACCCCTTAGCTTACGATACCGTCCTGATGGCTCAATTTTGACTTCGATATTTCTAAAACCCGCCTGTTCTAGTAGATTGTGGCACTTTTCGGTAGTACCATAGGGTTCGTGGATGTGTGGTATTGATATGCCCAACACTTTCGTGCAGATACTTTTGTAAACAGGTGCCATATAAGCTGTTTCGGGAGGACAGGTAAATGCAACAAACCCTCCTGGTTTAAGGAAACGATACCATGTTTGCAAACTTGCAGGAATATTACTTAGAAACATAATTGCTTCACAGCAAAAGATGGCATCAAAACTACTCTCGCTAAAGTTGAGGTAATTTGCATCTGCCTCAATCAACTCAATGTTTTTTACTCCTGTGGCTTCAACTTTCAGTCTTGCTTGATGGAGCATTCCAACGGACATATCTACACCAATAACATAGCCCTCTGAACCCACTTTTTGAGCAGCAGGAATCGCAACTAAACCTGTTCCAGTTGCTATATCAAGAATTTTCTGTCCTTTCTCAATTGGGACAGATTCAAGTAGGAAATTAGCGTCACGCGGATGGCGAGTTCCTTCCTCCTGATCATAGGCAGTTCTACTATTGTAGAGTTCTATTACCTGCTGTTTATAACTATCCATACTTGTTTCTCTCTTACTGTAGCCTCAATACGCCGTTCATGAGGAATATAAAATAGAGACGAGTGTAATAGAAAAATAGATTATGATTTGAATCAATCATTGGTTTATAGCAATTCTTGTTTCAGTGAGGTCCATCTAAGTTTTTTGCCCATTTCCAATTCCAAATTCTCGAAAACGCTAAAATTTGTACCTCATCCACATGAGAACCGCTATATCTATTTCAAGTAGTCAGAAGCTAGAGCTTGAGGAATTGGTTGCTGCTCTAGAAGAGAGTAATAAGTATGGCTAAGGCTAGAAGCGATCGCACTCCAGGAATAGCGGCACCTTACTAAGCGCTTGCCATTCTCGCCTAACTTCTGCCGTAACTCTGGGTTGGTGAGTAATTGCGCGATCGCATTTTGCACTGCCTCAATCTCTCCTTTGACAATTAAACCTGCCGACTCGGCAGCAATATCTGGAGCAATTTGGACATCTGGAGTGATAATCACTGGTAAGCCAGCCGCCATCGCTTCCGCCACTGCAATTCCAAAGTTTTCTGTATAGGATGGCAAGACGAAAATATCTGAACCCTGCAACAGTAAGGCCTTTTTTTCACCCGTTACGAAGCCAGTGATTGATGTTTGTGAGGCTAGTCCTAAAGACGATACTAAGTTAGTCAGATAACTTAGATAGCCTGAGTCTCCTGAACCTGCTAAAATCAGATGAAATTTTTTGTTTTTTAAAGCTAGCTTGTTGAGAGCTTCGATTAGTAAGTCGGGACGCTTTTTGGGATGGAGGCGGGAGAGAAATAAAATAATTGGTGTTGTCTCAGGTATTCCATACATACGATGAAGATGCGCCTTAGCTTGCGGTTGCAGGGTAGGTAAATGCACACCATAAGGGACGACAAAGCTGGGCGTTGAAACCTGAAAATCCTGCACATTCTGTGATTCTTCCAGAGTAGAACAGTGAATTGCTATGGCTGACTTGAGATTATGACGTTCAATTTTTGAATAAATTTGCTTTTTGAGCTTTTGATGCGCCAGTGCCCAAGGTGTTAGCATCCCGTAGGGAGTAGCGATGTAGGGAATTCCTTGCTGTCTTGCGATCGCTGCGGCACAAGTGGGAGCAAAGGAGAATAAATAATGAGTGTGTAAAATGTCATAATTCTTGGAATTTTGCCACAGCCAGTGAGCTAAGTCTGGTGAAAAGATATAGTCTCTCAACGGTGGTGAGAAGCGGGGGAGAAACCAGACAGGAACTTGCTCATATTCAATACATTGGCGCAGTGGCACGTCGAGTCGTTCTAAACCGTTATCATCAGTCGTAGCAATTTCTGCATCAACCCCACGCGCACGTAAGGCTTTAACCATTTCTAGAGTGATTTGAGTCGGCCCACCTTTAACTTTGGCAAGTGAAGGAATGACGTGCAAAACTTTCATGGTAGATGGCTAGTTAGTAATGAGCGAAAGATGCGTAATAACCTGTATGAGTAGTGAAATAACTTGTAATTTACCTCTACTGCGGTTTAATTCCTGTCTCTAGCTGAGAGGTTTCCATGAGTTCAGCTAACCTTTGTTGGAAGCACTCAAACCCAAACATTTCAATCACTTTTTTTCGTAAAAGCTCAGGTTGATAGAGGATAGGATGATTATAAGTGTTTTGCAAAATTTGAATAAGTGTTTTGGCGATCGCATCTAAATCATCAGGTTCAACTAAAGCACCGAGTTCTCCCTGGCAAAGGGCATCAATTGCACCATCTTGATTCCCCCCTAGGGTAGGTTTGCCACACGCTAACGCTTCTAGGTACACAATCCCAAAGCCTTCTCCTTTACTGGGCATCGCAAACACATCACAAAGATTGTAATGATCGCACATTTCCTCATCTGGAATAAACCCAGCTAAAGTTACACAGTGTTGCAGGTTCAGTTGGGTGATTAATTGTTCAATGCGAGGGCGATCGCTTCCTTGACCCACTAGAATGTAATGAACATTCGGAATCTGGCGGCGAATCTCAGGTAAGGCTTGCAGGATTTTGTCGTACCCTTTATAGCGATCGCTACTGTCGAGTCTGCCAACGGTAAGAATAATGGGTTGTTCTGCTGTCAGGTGATAACGACTCAGTAAATGTTGCGGCTTTGGGGCGATTTGGAAGCGACTTACATCAAACGTACAGGGTAAAAGAGAAATTTTATCAGGATTTAGGTTTTGTTCTTTGAGAAGGCGATCGCGAGTGTAACCACTGACAGCGAGAATGCGATCGGCATTGTGCAACGCCTTCTGCAAGCCTTGGCGCTTGATACTCCAAGCTTCCGTACCATGAGCAACCACCCAATAGGGAATTCCAGCGACTTGCTTGAGCCAGCAGGCGGCTGGTATGAAATTGACATGCGTCGAGATAACAACGTTAGGTTTTTGCCAAAGTCCATGTCCAACTAGTTGCGCGGCAAAGATAGGAGTTCGTAAAGCCAAGGGGAAAGTCCCAGAAAAATGGAACTGAGTCTGATTCAAAAAATAAGGAAAGGCATGAGTATCGTGCTTGAGGAACACCTCATACTGGCTTTTGGGAGATAAATTCTGTAGAGCCTTTAAGAGGAAGGTTGAATAAACTTGAATTCCTCCCTTGAATTCAAAAATATCAGGAAACCAAAGATGGATTAATGAACCTTTATTCTTCATTATTCACATTCTTGTCAATTGGCAAGAACAAACCATTTGCCCACTCAGGAATTTGGAAATCTGCTTGTTTTAGTGGGTCATAAAGTTTACCATTTTCCTCGAAAAAATAACATTGATAGCCAAATTGCTTCAGGTAATCAATAACAGCTTGCCCCTGACCATTTGACGACGTTAACTCTGCATAGATGGCTCTAATCCGTTGCTCTTTTAGCCAAGTCTCCGCTCCTTGCAGCGCTGCAATCTCATAGCCTTCGACATCGAGTTTCCATAAATCGACTTTCTCAATACAACGCAATGCTAATTCGTCTTCTAATCGTACAATCTCGATAGGTTCACCCTCAGTATCAGATACTCTCGCCCAACAGCCGTGCATAGAACCAGAACCCCAGCTATCCAGGCGTAATTGAGTAGCCGATGCGCCAAGTCCTCGCTGGATGAGTTCTACGGGTAGAGTGGGATGAGCCACCAAACATTCCTTCAACCAATCAATTTGTTGTGTTCCAGGTTCAAACGCAAGTACTTTTCCTTGTGGTACCCACTGAGCCAAATACAACAGCATTTGACCAATATTTGCTCCTGAATCTACAACGACACCATTAGGTGGCAGAAACTTACGCGCCCAGTTAAGAAATGGCGCACCTTCATATTTGCCATAGACAATCCAGCGATGAGGAATTAAACTCAGGTCAAGTTTCCAAGTAATGCCAACAGCAGTATCAACCCAGCAAATTCCTTGTTGAGCCAGTACCTTACCAAAAAGTCGTTCGCAAATTCCCAGTTTGTGAGGAAAGTCAAAGGGTTGTAACCAAGTTAAAGGTAAGGGTAGAGTAACAGTCTCCATAAATTTTTAGCATTGAACATTTAATAATCAAGGAGTTATAGGCAAGGAAAATTTTACATTTTTGAGAATTTTATACTTGGTAATGGCTACCTTAATACGAATGGCACTGACTTAAGGGAAATGAGCGAGTCCAGCAGTCCAAAAAATTTCTCGATAAAAGTTGTGCTTTATTCAACAACACGGATAAACTGCACTCTCATCAGTACCGATAACACCTTGTGTAGGGGGACTGGGGGCGGCACTCTGCCCCCACCGGAGCTTTAGTGAGGAGGGGGTTTGGGGGGCAACGTCCCCCAATCCGGGTTTTTCCAACGAACGATTACTTTTCGCTTAAGTCAGTGCCATTCCCCCTAATACTCTTTCAAAATCTCCTGTACTTTACTAGCTAATTGCTGTCGATATTGCTGCCAGGTTAGCTGTTCGGCTTTATGACGAGCCGCTTGTCCCATGTGAGCTAACTCTTCGGGATGAGTGTAGCACCACTCCAGTTTTTCCTTAAGCGCTTCAACATCACGAACGGGTATGATAAAGCCCTCCACACCATCTGTAACAATATCAGAGCCACCTGCATTAGGCGTAGTAATTAGAGGAATTCCACAAGCCATTGCTTCTAACTGCACCAAGGCAAGTCCTTCAACGAGAGAAGGCAGGACTAAAACATTGGCACTACTGTAGTAGCGGTTTAATGAGGCGTGGGGAACGGATGGAATATGGCGAATCCCCTTAGTGTATTGGTCTAGCCAGTCTTCGGGAAACTCGTTAATCCCGACCAATAATAATTCTGCCTCTGGCAAGCTCAATTCCTGCCACGCTTGTAATAGGTAGTGAACGCCTTTACGCGGCCCTACACGACCGACAAATAAGGTACGAAAAAGTTTGTCGGGTTTAGTTTGGGGATGGAAATAGTCAATCGGTGCGCCGAAGGGAATGACACTAATTTTTTCTGGTTTTGCGCCAGCCTCTAGCAATGAATTTTGGACGAAGGAAGAAGGGACAAAAATGTGATCGGCTAGTTGTATTTCCTGGTCTTTCCGCTCAAGCTTCCAAGCTGGTTCTTGAGTCGCATCTAATGCTGGTGCTAGCTTTGGAAATCGCTTCGCTTCTTCCACCTGGATATCACGACTAGTGGGATAGAAGACAATTGGTAAGTCGTATAGGCAAAGGATACCTTGCTGTTTAGCGGCTTGAAATGTAGTAGCTGCGCCATCTTCATAGGCATAGACGGCATCAATCCCCTGAAGATGCTGTGAGGCGACATGACGGTCTAGGGAAGCATAGACGCGATCGGCTAGCCCTTGATAACTTAAGCCTAAACGACGATACAAACTTGTTTTCACTAACGCCAGTCGTATGATTTCAGGTCGGGGGTATGTCTGTATCTGCACACCTGTCGGGGGAACCCAAGTTCGGCGTTCTAGTTCCTGAGTAACACGGTTTCTAATGGCTTTGGGTAGTAGATTTAAGGTGCGTGACCAAGAGCCTTCTGGATCGTAGGCGATTGTGGTTATCACCTCCTGAAGTAAACCGACTTCCGCAAAAGCGATCGCAGCCTGACGGGAAAATGGATTACCTGTAGGATGAATCAGGGAAATACGAGGATAGGACATCTTGCTGGAATTGTTGTTCTCGTTGCCAGTTCTCTGTCTGCTCCAGTTGAGGCAGCAAAAAGATTAGACCACTGAAAAACCAGTAGTAGACTGCATAGGTATTGAGGAAAACCAGAAAACTATTAATTTGGATTGCCTGAAGGAGAAAAGCCGTAAGTGCTAACTGGCGAAGAAAGGGTCGTTTCAATTTCAAGAAAGTGTGTATGAGCAGAATCAAAATGCTCAGCCTCAAACCATACCAAAAAATAAAACCAATTGGCCCTAATTCCAGGACAATTCTACCCATTTCTCCTTCATTAGGAACGCGAATCGTTTCACCAGCAGGTAAATCCAAGGCTCTGCGAAGGATTGGGGCGGCTTGGTGTGTTGCACCGATGCCATAGCTATCAAGTTCTTTGACGCGGACAAAGTCAAGCGGCTCTGTGAAACTCAGTGAAATCCGCTCAGGTATATCTCGATAATGAGTAGCACGCTGCCAAAACGCATTAATAGCTGGACGAAACCAGATCGAGGCAGCAATGGCAATAACTAAGATCGGTAGGATTAACTTCCTAATCAAACGCAGGCTGCTTACTGGTGTAGCTAGTCCTTTTGCCCCTAGATAACCAACCAAGAATAAAACTTCAGCAAAAATCGTACCACGAGAGCCAGTCATAAACGAGTTAACACTAACCAAAAGGAGTTCAACGAGAGTGACAACTTGCCATCTCGGTGGCTGCTTAACTGAAAGCATAAATATCAGTAGCCCGAAGCAGATGATTAAGTAAACTCCATAGCCACTAATGTAGGGAAAAGTCCCAGTAATTCTAACCGCAGAGTTGATTCCGAATGTAACGACTGCTTGCGCTTCTTCGTTGGAATAGGCATTAATAAAACTTGACGCAGGACTGAAAAACTGGGCAATGCCAATCAGTCCAACTGGAATCGTGAGCAAAAGGTGCGATCGCAAAAATTTGTAAACTTCTTCCTCTGTTTGGAACAACGACGGAACCATCCAAATTAAGGGAAGATACAAAAGATATCCTCTAAGTCCAAAAAGCCCCAACAATGGAGAACCCAAACTCGGATTAAATACCTGAAATAAACACCACCCTATAGTAATAAAGATAATAATATTTATAAGGCTGACTCTAGAAAGAAACTTTTTATCTGAATCTGAAAAACAATAAAAATTAAAATAAGCTCCGAGCAGCACAATATCTTTGAGGAAATAAATCATCTCGTTTGCTTGAGGTAATAGCCATTTCCGCAGTGCCCCCTCTAAAACAAGAAGCAGAAATACGGCTTTCACCCCACGACGCCACTTCAAGGCTGAGCCATAAAAGATAATTACAGCAGCAAGTAGACTAATAATTAACTTCACTGAATAACTTTCTCCAAAACTTGTAAGTAAGCTTTTGCCACTGCCGCTTTTGTGTGACGCGACAAATGTGATTCAGCTTTTTCTCGGTAAGCTGCTAATTTATCAGGATTAATCAATAAATCAAAGAGAGCTTGAGTTAGAGGATTAACATCTCCATTCGGAAAAGTCACACCACAAGCACCAATAGCATCTTTTAGTCCTCCCGCCTCAGAGCCGACGACGACACAACCGCAGGCAATACCCTCTAGTGCTACAATCCCAAAGGGTTCCTCCCAAACCGATGGCACGACCAAAATTTTATGAGCATTCAGTAATTGGGCTAAATCAGTTTCAACTTTTACCCCAGCGAAATTTACTTGCTCAACAAGGCTTAATTGCTTCACCTGTTGGCGTAGGTTAGGTTCTTCTGGCCCACTACCAATAATTGTCAGGGAAGGGCTTAAGTCTAGCTGTTTGAGATTAGCCAAGGCATCTAGCAGTAAGTTAACTCCCTTATCAGAAACCAATCGCCCTAAAAATACAAGGTCTTTATCACGAGAAATCTCTTGCCTTTCGTAAAAGATTTCTTCCCGATAAGGATTAGGCACTACAGTAGATAGCCCTTTTATATGTTCAGCTAAAGCCGAGCTTGCTGAAACATTACTGGCAAACAGTGTTAGATAGCGCTTCAAATAATCCTGAAAGCCAACACGTCCATCCAAGCGACGATACCACGTTTGATGCGTCACGACCCAAGGTCTAGGACTAATGAACAAGGGCCAAATTCCTTTTAGGTTAACGCAGCCTTGAAAATAAATATCGCACCAACGGGTAAGTTTTAAAAGGTTTTGCCAATTCGGTTTTCGGATAACTTCAAAAGGAAAAGACGTTGAATCTTTCGCAGCGACTTGGGTTACGACTTTGACCTGATGTCCTTGATTAACAAACTCATGAGCGAGAATAGAAAGCGTAGTTTCTATTCCTCCAATACTGGGATAAAATAAAGGGGAGTAAATTAAAATTTTCACATTACCCGTTAATCAAACTAATTTTTAACCTTTATAAGCATAGGGTTATCAAGTTTTCTGATTTTGTGATTGTAGTGAATTCCAACCTCGCTTTTTTAGGCGCTCTCTAGCGCGTGACGAGTCTTTGGTAGCTAGATAACTAGGTGGCTCCCACGGGTGCATCAGCTTTTTAGTTGGGGATTCAAGTAGTGGTTTCCAAAACCCTTTCCAGATGCGGAAAATAGTATACCCCTGGTCTTCCAAAAATTGACTGACTGAGCTAGGGTACCCATTATGATCTTCAAAAATGATGTCGCGAATTTGCTGAGCAGTAATTAGGTTTATTGCTCCTTGTATAACTTCAAGTTCGTGCCCTTCAACATCAATTTTTACAAGACCTATGTGGTTCCTAGTTTTTAAGACATTATCTAATTTTTCCAAGGATACTGTATAAGCTTTAAAGTTGTCATCGTTAGCCTGTGTTGATATAACATCTTTAGGTGAAATAATGAAAGCTTCTTCACGATTTCTCATAGGAACACTTAAGACTGCCTCGCCAGAGTGATTGGAAAGAGCTATCTTTTGGGCATAAATATGATTCCAGCCAAGTGTTGTCTGCCAGTTTTTGATATTCTCAGATAACTCTTGATAGACTTCTGGGTTGGGTTCAAAGCACCAAACATGACCCGTTTCTCCAACTCGTTTTGCCATAATTGTTGCCATATAACCAATATTGACCCCAACATCTATAACCGTTTCGCCAGGGTCAATCAAGCGCCATAAAACTTCAGTGACAATCAAGTCATATATTCCCATTGCCCAGACGGAATGCCCAACGACTTCACCTGGCGCTAGAGAAATTTTTAGGTTAACTCCCCAAGGAAGCAGGACATTTTTAAAGAGTTTGTTGTCTGGGTTACGCGATCGCAAAAGCCGTCGATAGATCTGAAGCGGTCTGAAAATATATTCAGGTCTATTTAAATAATTGATGAGTTGCATAGTGTCCAAAACCCTGGATTGTAACCCTGTTGCTTACTGAGTCTAGCGAGCAATCTCTACGAAACCTAGGAATTTCGCTTTGCGATCGCAAGGACATTATCGCTATAACGAACCCCCTTCAATAACCCGGCAGAAACCGTTTGCCAGTGTAGCGCAGGGAATTTGGGAATACCACCAACATTGCTAAAGACAAACGTGGGTACAGAAAAACCAGCTTCCGTGAGAATACGTTCCATATCTTTACGCAGAAGTGCCGTGATATGGGCAGGATAGCAGCTATCACTGAAGGCAACAAAATGCCCTTGTAATAAAAGAGCAAATAAAGAACGCCAGCTTTCATTATTAGGCGTGCTAAAAATCAGTGTTCCACCAGGACGAAGTAAACGAAACCATTCCCGCGCAACTGCTCTAGGATTTTCTAGATGCTCGATTACTTCTGCTGATACAATCACATCGAAGGTGCGATCGGGGATGTCAACTGCCTCGTTCAAATCCCAGCTAAGCCAACTCACAGATTCGTCAAGGCTAACGGGACGCGGCATCATATCAATCGCAGTAAGGGATGTAAAGCGACCTAATGCCTGAAGTTGCCTAGTTAGATATCCCGTGCCAGCACCGAAATCGAGAATATCACCCTTGAGGTCAAACTGTTTCAATACTTGCTCAAACGCTGTATAGATTGGTTCGCCGCTAATACCACTACTGGCAACTGAGGCGAGTTGACGCTGGAGTTTGAGCGTTTGATTGATACTCAATTACATTTTCTCCTAAGTCTGGTCTGTGCTAAGTAGAACGGTGAGATTGTTGTCTTCAATGCCGCACATTAGGAATCGAGAAGCAAGATTAGTTTCCTTCACCAACACTTAGAACGGCGGATATAAATATTGAGTGCCATTACCCACTACTTTCCAATTGATGTCAGTAACATCAACAAGACGAGAGCTTGATGTGATAGTTGCTGTGTTCATTAACCAGAGTCGGTTGAGACCATTGGTAGCATTACGCCAAAGAATATCTGCTCTGCCATCTCCGTTATAGTCACCCGTACCAACGACTCTCCAATTTAAGTTTGGGTCAACATTAATAACTGGGTCAGTTAAGACAGTGGAACCATTCATAATCCAGATTCGATTAGTCCCATTAGTAGAATGACGCCAAAGAATATCTGACTTGTTATCCGCGTTAAAGTCACCAATTCCTGCTATTTGCCAGTTGATATCATTAACCACAGGAAGCTGAGCGTTTGAGATTATAGCTGCCGTGTTCATCAACCAAACTCTGTTCTCACCAGTTGTCAGATTACGCCAAAGAATATCCGATTTACCATCTCCATTAAAGTCACCTGTACCAATGACTTTCCTATTGAGGTTTGGGATAACATTAATAACCGGGTCAGTCAGGACAGTGGAACCGTTCATAATCCAGATGCGATTAGTCCCATTAGTAGCATGACGCCAAAAAATATCCGATTTGCCATCTCCATTAAAATCACCAACCCCAACGACTTCCCAATTGATATCAAGAACATTAAGAAGACGAGAGCTTGATACGATATTCGCCGTGTTCATTAACCAGAGTCTGTTAAGTCCGTTGAGCGGATTCCGCCAAAGGATATCTGATTTGCCATCCCCATTAAAGTCACCTGTGCCGACAACTTTCCAATTTAAGTTTGGGTCAACATTAATAACTGGGTCAGTCAGAACAGTCGAACCGTTCATAATCCAGATTCGATTAGTTCCATTGGTAGAGTGACGCCAAAGAATATCTGATTTGCCATCCCCATTAAAATCGCTGTTGGGAATTTCAGATGCAGCTAAGGATGGATTGGCTAAGAGTGAAACTATTAAAGCCGTACTTGCTATGCGTGAGAACTGAACAATAAAACGAATTTGCTTTGAAAAAGGAAAAAAGGTTTTTGGTCTTTTGCCGCTTATTTGAGAATCCAAAAAAGACATAACTCTTTTTAAACCGCTTTTGTAAACTGCTAGCTTCCGATTCTTGGTAGATGGTTGCGGTCTCATGATTTTGCTATGTTCTAGAGTTAATTTTTTAACTACTATCCTAAAAGCTATCTAGTCTATTTAGGTAGGTTTAACGAAAATTGTTATAGGATTTAAAATTGGGCAAGTGATAGTCTACTTCCCCTTGAAGACTGCAAACTATAAGTTTATACCTACTTACTTGTGTCGGCTAGCAAAGCGGCAAAGGCTTTCGCTTGTACTGAAAGGTTATGAGTTTGATACCAGGCATAGGCATTATTTGCGATCGCCTGCAACTCCTCTAAATTATGGAAGCGTTGTGTATTGTCAACAGGACTCCAGTAGTGTCGTCCAGCGATTATTCCATCTATAGACAATTTATGCGATCGCGGACTGACAGGTAAGATGCCATGAGCGCAGTATGCAGCAAATATAGTGGATTTGGCTAGATAGTTAAGGTGGTAGTTGAAGAAAGCGGCTAGTGAGTTTGAGAGTATATCACTAACGTTCGAGGCTGACTGAGAACCCATCTCTACTACAGGTATGCCGTCAATGGTTGATAACCCCAGTCCAGTCGGGGGGCCAATATCCCAGATTTCCTCAATTTTCAAGCGCTGACAAGTCTCACTCAGTTCTAACCCAGACTTTTGATAAACCCGGATTCGATTACTGCATCCACCAAACACGACTAAACGCCGATACCGTTGTGCTAATGGAGGTACTTGCTTGGGTTCCCCAATCGTGGAAAAGACAGGTAACGTCAGCAGTTGGGTCTGTTTGCTCTGAGCCAGTTCTTGTAAGATTCTACCGTAGCCTTGTTTACTGGTGAGGTAGCGATCGCTTATTTGAACAAGACGGACAGCCAAATGTCGTTGTACGCTGGATAACCAGAAAGCACTTGTCCAAAGTGGCCCCGACGCATACACTTCATGAAACATCGTTACCAAATGTGTGCTAGCAGAATTACGCTTCCAACACTCTAAGCCTTCCACTAACCAAAACGGACAACCTCTCTTCGCGTAGCCATAACCAACATAATGCAGCAAGACAATCGTTCGAGTTTGAGCCTCATTAGGCAGTAAGGATAACAGGCTAGCCGTAGAATGCACTGTCACTTTATTGACAGGAAATCCTTCAATATCTTTTGCTCCAATCCAGTTAGGATTGCCGACAATAAACTGCGTTTCTATACCAAACTCCTTACGGAGTTCACGAGCTAAATTTAGGGAATAATCTCCAATGCCATCAACAGCAGGAGGAAGCCCTGTGACAACTTGGGTGACAACTATCAATGTCTTACTGAACTAGCTTTAATTACTGAGATTACGATTAAAAACTACCAAAATAATCGACGGTAACTGATGTGATACTGCAAATCAGCTTGCCGAATTCCTATTGGCTTAGCTGGCACCCCAGCAACAATAGTAAAAGGGGGAACATTCTTCGTTACAACTGCACCCGCTGCTACAGCAGAACCTTTACCTAAAGTGACTCCCGGTAAAATCATGGCTCGTGTCCCAAGAAAAACATAATCCTCAATTGTTACCGGACGAGTACGACCTGCAAAATCAGCACTTTGTAAGTCATGGTCTGCTGTCAAGATACATACCTCAGCAGAAATCGAAACATTATCTCCAATAATAATACCTCCACGATTATCTAATCGACAATTTTGATTAATGACACTATTGTTGCCCAGCTTAAAGTTGCTTTTTGTATCAAACCATGTTCCCATAAAAACTGCACTATCTAAACCTATATCAAACTTTAGGAAGCTCCGATAAAACCCTAAGCGTACAAAATGGAAGGGAATATGATTGACAATACGATTAGTGAAATATAGAAGCCCTTCCCCAACTATTTGCTTAAATTTATTAATCAAGTAATTGTCTTTTAGTAGAATCATGAGTTGCGGTTGAGTTGTAAAAGGCGATATGACAAATAGGGCAACCCAATTAAGCGAGGCTGTTTAATCAGCTCTGCGCTGAGTCTGAGGAATTGTAAGAAGCTTTTCCTTTGGGTCAAATCTCCATCTCGATTCTCAGAACCAAATAGTTGCTTCCATTCTCTTACCGCTTCCTCTCTACCAATATGAGCGATTGTGGAACTCTTGCTTTCAGAATAACAACGGAAATAACCCAAATAGTCATCAAGCTTCAGAAATTTACCTTGCTTGTAAAGACGACTGAAGAATTCTAAATCAATAGCAAACTGTAAATTAGCATTAAGCAAACCCACTTCATTCATTGCAGAACGCTGCCAGAATGCCGTTTCTGAACAAACATTATAAATACCTGTTTCGGGGTCAAATGAAGGCAGAGAAACCCAGCCCGTTACTTCCCCTATTTCATTAATTAAAATTCTGTTCCCGTGAACAACAACACAATTAGGATGAGCCTGAAATGCTTTAATGATTTTGTAAAATGTTCCTTTCACATAAACATCATCACTATTTATCCAACCAAGAATTTTACCACTACTTTTGTTTAACCCTTGATTGATAGCATCCGCTTGACCTTTATCTTTCTTGGAATGCCAATAAAATAAATATTTTTCGTACCTTTTAATCACTTCAATAGAGCAATCGGTACTCCCGCCATCAATAATAATGTATTCAAGATTCGGATAACCCTGTAAGAGGACAGAACGAATTGTTGCCTCTAGAAATTTCCCTTGATTGTAACTGGGAGTAACAATAGTAAGACGAGGCAATTCTGACCCATCAGGCATGGTTTCAGGTATCACTTTGCTGGATACTGTCCAAGGCCATCCTGATTTGCCAGGTGGAGGGGGTGGTAAATCTTTAAGTGTTAAAGCTGTAGTCATTAGTTAAGCGTGTGACTCAAAAGAGGATTGCCAAAATGCGATCGCGTATGCGACCTGACCCAATCCTTGTCAGTTCAATCAATATCAAGGCTGAACTATCGCCCTTTATTGTGTATTGTGCAACACCTGACGATACAACTCAAGCCATAGCTAGCTGATTTCACATCAAGCCTAGTTGCTGGTTGAAAAGGAAATTTAACCTCAATATCAGGAAGGTTTTGCTGTTGCTTAAGAGAAAATTGAGCCAGCCCAAGCATTTGACTTAATGCTATTTCTAACATCTTTGCAACCTATGAATTGGATCTAGGAACAAGCGCTGTTCACCGCTACCAGTTCATCTGTCGTAATCAAAGATGAAATTGGCTTAACTTGCCTAGATTCTTGCCGAGCAAACCAAAAGCAGGAAGCAAAATTTTACGCGCAGATTTTACTTTCTAGCTGAACGATGTAACAAACCACCACCAAATCACTAGGGCGAAGTCGTGTTTGAGCCAGACGGGATAGCGTGAAAATTACGAGCTATGTAGCCCAATGGTAAACCCGCTAGTAAACCGAGAACCAAAGCCGCACTAATAATTGCAGCAATCAGAGCTTCTTGCTTCACCTCAAAATTCTCCTGATGCTCGTCTTTTTTCAAGAGAACCAAAACATAGGAGTAAATACTTCCCCCTATATGCTTATTTTCTTACTACTGTCACTTAATCTTATTTTGTTTTAACAAAGTCTCTAAAAGAAATTAAGTACTCAGATAGATGTGCATTTTTCTGACAACTAGGTAATGTGCACTGATAACATCAAGTGCAATGCAGAATAGGTAATTTAGGCGAAGAGTTACTTTTTCTTTAGATTTAAGTAATTTACTAAGTTGCTACGAAGCATCTAGGGAGGTAATTTATGTGGGTGGAAAGACTGGCACGAATTGGTTATCTTGCCAAGGGCATCGTTTATGCAATTGTGGGCGTGCTAGCAGTGCAAGCGGCAGTCGGCTCAGGCGGTCAAACAACTGATACAAAAGGTGCGCTTAGTGCGATCGCAGCACAACCCTTTGGAAAGTTTTTATTAGCGTTGTTAACAGTTGGTCTGATTGGATATGTGGTTTGGCGTTTTGTACAAGCTGTTCAAGACCCTGAACACAAAGGTGATGATGCCAAAGGTTGGGCGACTCGCCTGGGTTATGCAGGTAGTGGCTTAATTTATGCGAGTTTAGCCTTCACCGCGATCGGGCTGATTAGGGGTTCGGGTGGTGGCGGCGGTGGCAATTCAAAGCAAGACTGGACAGCCCGCTTGCTTGCACAACCCTTTGGGCAATGGTTAGTTGGTCTTATCGGAGCGTTGGTCATCGGCTTTGGCTTCTACCAACTGTACAAAGCTTATCAAGCTAAATTCCGTAAAAAGATGAAGTTGCAGGAGATGAGTCCTACCGAGGAAACTTGGGCAACACGTATCGGTAGATTTGGTCTAGGGGCACGGGGGGTTGTTTTTTGCATAATTGGCTTCTTCCTACTTCAGGCAGCACGTCAGTCTGACGCTAGCGAAGTAAGAGGGCTGGATGGAGCGCTACAATCCTTGGCACAACAGCCCTATGGCCCTTGGCTTTTGGGGATTGTCGCACTCGGTCTTGTTGCCTATGGCATTCACATGGCGGTACAGGCGCGATATATCCGCATTCCTAGTTGAATTTAGGACTTACGCATTGACAGGAAATTACAGTGACTTGTTTCTTGAGGGGGGCCAATAAATCTTATAGGCTCGACCAACAATATAATGCTTTTGCAAGAATCCCCAAACATGAGAATCAAAGCTATTATCGCGATTATCACCCATTACAACATAAGAGTTAGGTGGAACTGATTCGGACTCCCATTCATAGGTAGGTGGAGCTGCAATATAGGGTTCTTGTAAACGTTGGTCATTAATATAAACCACTCCATCACTAACACTCACAGCTTGTCCTGGCTCACCGATTACCCGCTTAATAAAATATCGTTCCTTGTTGTTGTTCGTCTCAGACTCTAGTAGCTTGGCTGCATCAGGTATTTTGAAGACTATTACATCACCTTGCTGAGGTGAATAATTACGAGACTTACGGACAAAGACTCTATCTCCCACGTCCAACGTTGGTAACATTGATTTGCTTGGAATTTCAAAAAAATCAACTTCTTGTCTAATCCAAGTTGGTAGGTAGCTAGCAATAATTCCAGTAGCTAAAACGAGGATAGTAATAACAATAATCAGATTTTGCCTTTGCCTTTGATGTTTTGGCAATGCAATAAAGGCATGGTAGGAAGCTACGGCTGAAATAATTGGAACAATTAAGAGTAAGTTAGGAAAGATACTGGTAGTAAGAGAGCAAATAATTATTAATGATAAAAAAAAGGCTCCCAGAGCTGCCTTTTCAACGTACAACTGACCAAGACCAGGTAAGATGCGGGAGAGGAAAACGGCAAACCAGGGACTTTTGACACTTCTAGGAATTTTCTCAGTTGCGTTTGCTTCCGACTGCTTATTGGCGCAGGCGAAGGCATCGAAGAGACTCCAGATATAGACAGCAACAGCAAAAAGTAAACAGATAAGTCCTGTAGCTGTATTTCCAGTAGGACTGAATATAGACCAAAAGGCGATCGCAATTAGCAATACCTCACTAGCGATAAATCCCAATCCCTTCAATTTTTCCCCGGCATAAAGTTGTCCAATACCAGGGAAAAACATCGAGAGATTAACAGCTAACCAGGGTTCAGGAGGAGATTTTGAGCTTTGACCTGATGCTGCGCTCAAAGGCATAACTCTAAGTGATGAGTGAGCAAATGGTATTTTGTAAACTTTGTCTGAAATTGTCGTTCAAACGTAGCAAATTACCACACTTCAAGTTTGACGACTGACTTGCGTAGCACTGGCTTGAGCCGTTGGCATAAGGATAACTTCGTTAATGTTGACATGGGGCGATCGCGTTGCACAGAAGAAAATCACATCAGCAACATCATCTGGCGTTAACGGTGTCACCCCTTGGTAAACCTTCTTAGCACGCTCAGTGTCACCCCGAAATCGAACATTACTAAAATCAGTTTCCACCATGCCGGGGTCTACGGAACTAACTCGCACAGGTGTACCCAAAAGGTCTTGCTTTAACCCCTCAGAAATGGATTTAACAGCCGCTTTTGTCGCACAGTAGACGCTGCCACCCGGATAGGTTTGATGACCCGCAATTGAGCCAATATTAATCACATGACCTCTGCCACGACTGACCATTCCTGGTAGCAGCGATCGCGTCATGTAAAGTAATCCTTTGATATTGGTATCAATCATCTCTTCCCAGTCTTGGATACTGGCTTCATGAACCTTATCTAGCCCCCGACTAAGACCAGCATTGTTGATCAAGATGTCCACCTCTTGCCAAGATGCGGGTAGACTCTCAAGTGTAGTTTGAACTTGAGTGCGATCGCTTACATCCAATGGCAGCAGATGCAGTTCACAAGCATACGTCTTACTAAGTTGGTCAGCTAGCTGTTCTAAACGTTCCTGACGCCGTGCTGTAAGGATAAGTTTCGCCCCAGCTTGAGCAAATACCCTGGCACACGCTTCACCAATACCACTGCTAGCACCCGTAATCAAAACGATTTGATCTTTTACTGCAACCATAGAAATTTCTGTATCCAACTGGGTAAGCGATTACACATTTAGTTGGTTGTAAGAGGTGAAAGGTAAGTCTTGTAGGGGCGCACGGCTGTGCGCCCTTAGCTGTATATTAAGTCGAAGGCTTCTTTGAAGCAGAGGAACTACCCACAACTGGCAAGCGCTGCGTAATCATCGTCATCCCATCTCCCCGAATCAATACCGCCGAAATCCAACGGTCTTCATCGGTCGAAGGGGCTTTACCCACTTTAAAAATTCCACCAGCAGGCAATAACTCTAGAGCAAAATCGGCTGGGGTGGTGTAGCGTTCTGACTTTACAGGTTCTTCCAACGCTGTTCCCAAGAGAAAGTCATCTCCTAGTGGTTCTTTGACAATGACATCAAAGTTGTACTCCTGACCTACACGCACTTCATTGGGTAACTGCACATCCACTGTAGGAGGATTGACTCCTGAGGTTAGCTGAGTGCGTTCGGCTAAGATGTCCTGCTGAACAATTGTTTGGTTCTCAAAGTGCTGACGCGATCGCAAAGTTGCTTCCAGTTTCATCGCCATGCTTTCACTAGGCTGGCTACCTGTAATGTACGTCACCGTTTCCGCAATAATCTCATCACCCTCTCGCGTCCAATCCTGAAGTTCTGTACGATACGTTAACTCAGGGTAGCGTTCCCATAACTGAGTTAGAGCTTGCTCCATCGAAGCACGAGTTAAACCATCGGAATGTTTGAAATCAGCGCCATAAAACTGCATCACAGCCTGTAGATTACGGCTATTAGCAGCCGCATCAATTTGAGAGAGAGCATCTTTTAGCTGAGGTGGGGCCGTTTCAGGACTTTCAGCTTGGGCATTTCCTGACCATCCTGCTGTGAAACCTAGTGTTAACAGAAGAAACGCTGACCAGCCCAAGGAGCGAGATTTGGCTTTGGCAGTCAGGGATTGGGATAGCTGACCGAGTGAAATTGCCGGATTGTACATTGAGAGATGGGGTAGGGAATAGTTTAATCAAAGGATAGGCGTTTAATCATCAAAGCTTAGATGCTATACTCGCCAATTTACACCTGATTGTTGATTTTAGCTGACCAAGAAAGGCAGGAGGCAGAGGGCAGAGGGCTTTTATGCTTGCTTTTATACCCAATTGCCATCTGCCTTCGACCGAAAGGGAGCACTTGGTACAAGCCCCTCCAATCCTTGTTGATTGGGTTGCTCCCAATTGGGGAGTCTCAATCCCCTTCTAATTGGTTCCCTTTTGCCGTCTGCCTCCTGCCCTCTGCCTTCTTCAAAGTACTGTCGCCTCTAGGAGAAAAAGACACTTTGGCTACCGCACCGATTCGATTGCTGATTGCCGCCAGTGGCACTGGGGGACACTTATTTCCTGCGATCGCACTCGCCCAACAGTTACCCGATTATAAAATCGAGTGGCTAGGTGTTCCTGACCGACTCGAACGAGAACTAGTCCCCGCGCAGTATCCCCTCCACATGATTCCTGTAGAAGGCTTTCAACAGCGTTTGGGTCTGGGTACCTTACGAATCTTAGGGCGACTTGCCAGTTCCGTGCGTCAGGTGCGGCAACTGATCAAAACCAATAAATTTGATTGTGTCTTTACGACAGGCGGCTATATTGCAAGTCCTGCAATAATTGCCGCACGTTGGCAGGGGGTGCCAGTGATTCTACATGAATCGAATGCCATTCCTGGCAAAGTCACTCGCTTTTTTAGCCCGTTGTGTAGTCTTGTGGCTCTAGGGTTTGAATCGACTACCCAGTACCTACCGAGAGCAAAAACTGTTCATGTCGGGACACCTGTGCGCTCTAATTTTCGTAGCATCCAGAAGCTGGAACTACCCATTCCTGACGATGTGCCGTTAATTGTTGTAGTGGGAGGTTCCCAAGGTGCGATCGCAGTAAACGAACTGGTACGTCAATGTGCGCCTACTTGGTTTGAAGCAGGTGCCTGGGTTGTTCATTTAACGGGTGAAAAAGACCCAGACGCAGCTAGCTTAAAGCACCCTCAATACTTGCAAATGCCATTTTATGAAAACATGGCAGGACTACTCCAACGAGCAAATCTAGCCGTTAGCCGTGCTGGTGCAGGAACATTAACGGAACTCGCAATTACTAAGACACCCGCCATTTTAATCCCTTACCCCTACGCTGCCGAAGACCACCAATCCTTCAACGCCGCTAGCTTTGCTGATGCGGGTGCAGCTTTGGTATTTCGTCAGGCAGAACTGACACCCGAATTGCTCCAAAGTAAGGTAATGAATTTATTGCAGTCACCGCAAGCTTTGCAACAAATGGCACAAAACGCAGCTTCCCTTGCCATTCCAGATAGTGCGGAACGTCTTGCGGCTTTGATTAGTCAACAGCTCAAACTTGATCAAGGCATTGCCAACTTGAGGTAGTTAAAAACTTCCGCCACTACTACCGCCGCCGAAGCCACCACTTTTTGAATTCTCTAGCGCTAGCCCCAAAACTAGATACGCCGTAGCAAGTTTAAGCCGTGGGTATCTGTACCGCAAGTATTGAATAGATTAAAGGTTGCGCTCAGCCGCTTGACTTGCTTGGTTTGATTAGGGCTAGGTTGCCAAGGTTCAGGATTATTGTAGGCGTAGTAAGTTTCAACACCATCAATCCCTAACTGCGCGGCTACGGGAATAAGTTCGTCTGCTGAGCGTCGATAACGTTGTGGGTGAGCCAAGACTGCCAAGCCACCCGCTTGATGAAGTGCAACAATTACAGCGGCGGCTTGCGCTTCGCTTTGTTTTGGGGCTTTGCCTTGTAGATAAGACTGTAAGCTGGGATGTTCTGGATCAAAGGCATAGCCTAGGATGTGAACCTCAGTACCGAGAAGGTCAGCGGTGATTTCAACACCAGTCCAGAGGCCGGGAACTGGAGTAGAAGGTGATTCCTGCTGGCAGTGTTCCAGCCAGCTTTGAGCAATTTGGTAGCCACTGATTGTATGGTGATCGGTAATCGCAAGTCCTTTGAGTCCGATCGCGATCGCCTGATCGATCAAGTCTTTTGGCTTTAGTTGACCATCCGAGTGGATGGTGTGCATATGGAAGTTGTAGGAATACGGGCAACTATCGGGCTGAATGTTCTCCCAAACCTGCTTGAGTGCTTGCTGCTGAAGTTGTGCTGCTATCTGGGGTGAATCAGAAGCTTGAGCAATGTTGACCGCCATAACTACTTCTTGCTGTGAATTGTATGTCTAGATGGATGAGATACTACCGTTGATTGCCAGAGGTTGTATGCCTAGATCGAGTACTCAATTATCGTTTCAATTTGTTAACCCTACGGTAGCAAAAGTTAGACACAATTGACCTGGGATAGTGTGATTAATAAAAAGATTTATAGGTTGCAAGTTATACATTTTCTCTACCTAGTAAATAGACAATATCAGCTCGGTAATTAGGCTCAAGTTGCCGTTGGATTAGGTTTAAAGTTTAGCTGTGGCTGTAACCAATCTTGGCGAATGAACGGTAATGCAGCCAGCTCAGGTGGTTTTCGTGGCAACCCTCAACAGAATTAATTTTTACCAAGCAAAAACATTCCTGATGACCGTAGAGTGGGACTAGCAAGAGCTGAGAGTGAAACCCACCTAATTTAAGTGGCTACTCTCAACTGCCAACATTCCTTGCTCACGTCCCACTCCTTACTGTTCATTCTCACTAATAGCCTGGTCTACAGTAGAGTTGCGAGTCTTCCAAGCAAGTTCCAACAACCCAGTCCAGCGCTTTTGTACCTGTTTGGGTGTGCATTTCAAGGCTTTGGCAATCTCTTGGTCATTCTTGTGAGCTTGTTTGAGCTGCAATAGCTGTTGCTGTTGCAGCTCAAGCTGTGCCACAAAGATTTCCCATTGCTCAGATGACATTCCTAGCTTCTGGTCTAGGTCTGCACCTAGCCACTGGTGAACAAGTTTCCAGTGTGAAGACCGAGAGAATTTTTCGACATGGTACTTAAAGCGCTGTTGCAGGTAGTCACGCTCTCTAGGCGTTAGACCAAGGATGGCATCAATATCAGGAGCCGCGAGGTCTTGCAGCTTTAAGATTAGGTAATCCGCGCAATCGGAGTGACCTTGAGACTCTAGGTACTGTACCAGCTCAGAAACAACGCGATCGCGCAAAACGGCTTCACTGGGGTCAGTCGCTTGGGCAACCAGACGCAACCGCACTTGCTGCATCGCAGGAGAACGGCTTTGGTCTGAGGCTTCATCGCCTTTAAACTCAACTGCCTGCTCAATATCCAGCGCGGTTTCGCTAGGTTGACGCCTAGCAAAGCTTTGTGCCCTCAGGACAATTAGCTGCTGACTATTGCGACTGGGCAATTGGATGCGCCGCTTAGCATATTGCTCAGTAAACGCCATGTACTCTGCTAGCTCAAACTGGGTACGTGGGGAGTAGTTAGCATCCACTTCATTTTCCCGCCGGAAGGCTTTGAGAGACTCCGCATAAAAGTCTTGCAAAAAGTCCTCAATCAAGTTGTAGCGAGCCGCAAAGGTTAACTGAGCGTGAGACGGCGCGACATGACGATAAATCATGACGCTGAGGTTGCTGTGCAGTTCGACACGACCTTGCTTGGAACCGAGTTGATAGTACGACAGGCACTTATTCAACCGATGGCGTGCCAAGGTAAATTGCCAAGAGCCGATTTCACCACTGGTTTGGATGCGATCGCTTTTGTGGCAAATCCGTTCTACCTCTAAGGCAATCCGGTTCGCTACTGCATCTGCACGGCTGGGTGATGTTTTTAGCTGCGAACGAATTTCTTCCAGCAGCATTTCTGTTAAACCTTGAGTGTCAGTTTCTTTGACATTTTCCGGAGCGTACAGTTCACTGTCGGAAATTTGATTGAGATTGGCTGTTTTAACGTTCATGGTATTGCCCCGCTAGACTCATTATGACGAAGTGCGACAACTTTCCTCAGCGAGGGATGTTTGGCTGGGTTGTCATCCATCCTCTGTCCCTCTCTTGCTGTCCACAATTCGACTGTAGATTGCTACCCTGAGTCATTCAGGCATTCTTAGGACACTACCTAAGATTACCTACGCGCTCACTGGTTGACCGCTTGGACGGCTTTTCGCTGACAGCCCTGCCTCAGGGCTTGTAATCCTTGCCGTAAAAGCATTTGAGCAATTTATGCCCTAGGATTGTAAGAGCCAAGAGAAGCTGGTATCTGTAGACCAGTACAGAAAGTGGATTGAGAGCAAACTCTTCCTCCGTAATCCCCAACCAGTCGCTTGTAGTGTCTGGTTCGATGGATAAACCGAGAACTGGGCAAGCCGCTACAAACGCCTCTACTCCCAGTTTTGGCTAACTGGTGATGCCCAAGCCATCGCCGCTTCCCATCCCAGACCTTTTCGCACCATGACAGGTTCCTCACCTGTCATATCTACGATGGTTGATACTTGAGTACCCGGTTCCGAGCCATCGTCCACAATGATGTCTACCAAGCCATCAAACTCGTCAAACAGTTTCGCTCGTTCCAGTCCCAGTGTCGGGATTTTGCCCTCCTCATCTGCCAAATGTGCGGAGGTGGAAATAACGGGATTTCCCAAGGCTTTCAGCAGCGCTTGACAGACTGGATGATCAGGAACACGGATACCGCTAGTTTTACGTTTGGGACTCATCACCAACCGGGGCACTAACTTCGTTGCTGGTAGCAAGAATGTGTAAGGTCCTGGAATTAGGCTCCTCATCAAGCGGTAAGCAGAGTCACTCACTAAGGCATACTCAGCGATATTGGATAGAGAGGAACATAGAAACGTCAGAGGCTTATCATTAGATAATTGCTTCAGACGCCTTACACGTTCTACGGCGGACTTCACATTCAAATCGCAACCAATTGCATAAACGGTATCAGTCGGATATAGCATTACTGCACCATCTTGCAGTTCGTTTCTAATTTCCTCTATTCGACGGATTTGGGGAGTTTCCGGATGGACAGTGTAAATTGTCGCCATCAAAATTTATTCTTCTTTCTAAAAGTACGAGTCATGAATGATACATTCACTCAAAACTCAATAGTCAAAACTGTATGACAAAGCTTGCGTACCTGGATTGCCAGACAGGAATTGCTGGTGATATGTGTCTGGGGGCACTCGTGGCGGCAGGTGTGCCTTTGGAGTACTTAACTGAAAAACTTGCCAAACTGGGGATTGAGCAGGAGTACCAGTTACGAGCCGAAAACGTTCACCACAATGGTCAAGTCGCAACGAAAGTCCATGTAGATTTACAAACCAAAGAACAACATCCTCACAGCACGAGCAATGGACATGGACATCACCCTCATGACCATGATCACTCAGCAAGTCTTACCTCAGAGACTGAAGACAAAACCTCTGTTCATGCTCCGACACGGCACCTGCCAGAAATTGAGCACTTAATTACAACAGCAGAGTTACCACCACGAGTTCAAGAGTGGAGCCTTGCTGTCTTCCGCAAACTCGCTGAGGCAGAAGGAGCAGTACATGGCATTGCACCCCAGAAGGTTCATTTCCATGAAGTCGGGGCTACTGATGCCATTGTAGACATTGTGGGTACGTGCTTGGGGCTGGATTGGCTGGGGATTGACCAACTCTACTGTTCGGCTCTCCCTACTGGTGGTGGGACAGTACGAGCGGCACATGGTCGGCTCTCGGTGCCAGTACCAGCCGTGCTGAAATTATGGGAATTGCGCCAGGTGCCAGTTTACAGCAACGGGATTGAGCGGGAATTGGTGACACCAACGGGAGCTGCGATCGCAGTTACGCTTGCCACTGGTTTTGGTGCGCCTCCAGCAATGACGATTCAACGGGTTGGCAATGGTGCAGGTTCGATCAAGTTGCCGATTCCCAATATTTTGCGGCTGTGGATTGGTCAGTCGTCGATGGTTAACCCTCCTTTGCCCCCCGTTAGTAAGGGGGGGTTGGGGGGATCGGACAATGAACAACAAACAACAAACTCTTCCCTAGAAACAATTTCGGTACTAGAAACCCAAATTGATGACTTGAGTCCTCAAGCGATCGGCTATGTGTTTGAGACGCTATTTAATGCGGGTGCAGTGGATGTTTTCACTCAGCCGATTGGGATGAAGAAGTCTCGACCAGGTATCTTACTCACCGTAATTTGCCATCCTCAGGATATCGAGGCTTGTGAAGCGGTTTTATTCCGTGAAACAACTACTTTGGGAGTGCGGCGTCTGACTCAACAACGAGCAATTTTGCCACGGGAAATCCAAAGCGTACAGACTCAGTATGGTGAGGTACGGGTGAAGGTGGCTTGGAGTAATGATTCAACTGACAGAATCATCACTAACGTCCAGCCAGAATACGAAGATTGTGCAACGCTAGCAAGAACCAATAACCGCTCTTGGCGAGAGGTGCATCACTTGGCGTTAGAAGCTTGGTATCGCGAATACGGGCAATCAACTTAGATTCTTTTATAGCCAATGCTCGCATCAGCCTTCGGTACAGCGTAGCGTTAGACGTTTTGCCAGCTTTAACCCATGTTGTGAGACTGAAAAACCAGCCACTGGGTACTCCCATCTGACTGGTTCTTGTAAGTTTTATTTTTAGGTTTAGACTTAGCTAATTTTAGTCGTTTGCTTCAGCCGCATCACCTAAACCTCGTTGTGGTTTATTTGCTGTTGACGTTTGGATTAATAGCATCAGCAGCATTTTCAGCAGCTTGCTTGATTTTATCGCCCAAGCTGTCACCAGCATCAGCCGCATTATCTACGCTTCGCTGAGCACCCTTAACGCCCTCGTTGACTTTGCTTTGAGCAGTTCTAGAAGTCTTGTCAGCCGCCTGCTTGGTATTTATAGCCGCATCTTGAGCCGTTGCCTTGGTTTGTTGAGCGTTCTTTTGAGCGCCCTTAGAGACATCTTCGCCAACGTTCTTAGCTGCCTCGCCTACATCTTCACCAATCCGGCGTGTTCTCTCGCCAAGGGGTGTACCACTCCGGTAGTTTTCAACATATTGCTCAGTACTATCAATACCCTTCTCGTCGATGTTTCTCTGGGCATTGTCTACCAGAGCTTTAGCCTTCGCTTCTGCGCCTGTAGTATTCTGTCTAGGATCGACATCACTGTAGCTATTTATCCCACCTTTGTATTCATTTGTGAGAGCGCTTCCTGGAACTTCTTCTCTGATTTTGTCGGCAGTCTTTGCTGATGCGCCACCACTACAAGCAGTAGTTACAACAACTAAGAGACCAACTAGACAAATTGTTAGGATTCGATCCAGCCGGATATCTTTTAACCAATTGATTACTTTGTTCATTGAGTAATTCCTCCAATTTTGTTTTGAGTGAAAGGTTAAGGGACTTATGGCTTCAAACAACAATCAATTTTCTTGTTTGATGAATTGAAAAGCATATAAATCTAGCAAATCAATTCCAGCCATAACAATAGATTATTTAGGATACAATCCCACTCTCAGTTAACGCAAACCGGGCTTGCGTACATCTTCGTGTCTCTCTAGAGCTTCCTTTGCATCCTCTTTGATAAATTCCGAAGCCTTATCAAAAGTCTTTTTCACCGTCGTTAGGCGATTTTCAACACGATCATCTAAATCTGAATCCCGTTGAATTTGTCCACCCGGTTCAGATTTTTCAAAATCTTGTTGGCTTATCTTAGGTAGACGCCTCTCTACATTTGGTCTCTGTGCTGGTTGTTCTGCACCTGGGTAGATTTCCTTAACCTTTTTGACTTGCTCGGCATTCTTTGCTGATACCGCACCATTACAAGCTGTGCTAACAAAGAGTAAGATACCTGCCAAAAATACTGTTAATATTTGCTTGAACTTACTACTTTTCAACCAAGCTACTACTTTGTTCATAATCTCTTCCTCCGAAGTGTTGTAAGCGAATAGTTTAACCAAGTTACACGTTTGCCTAGGGCACGTTTTGTTTGACGAATCAAAAGACTTTATTAATTACAAATCAATTACTATCAAACGTATTGCCTTAGGGACAAGCCTGTTTTCAGTTAGCGCAAGCCTGGTTCTTCATGTCTTTGTAAGGCTTCTTGTGCGTCTTCACCAATAAAATCAGAAGCCTCATCAAAGGTCTCTTTAACTTCCGCTAAGCGGTCTTGAACGCGATCGCTAAGGCTTGATTTCCGTTGGTTTAGTCCACCTGGCTCAGATGTCTCATAATCTTGCAGGGTTTTCTTCGGTAAGGCTTTCTCCACATCGGGTCTATTTGCAGGTGATTCAGCACCGGGATAAAGCGTCTCAACCGCAGCAATCAACGGGTTGGATAGGGTTGGCATACTGGCTTGCTTACCAGTAGCCTTGGCTTTTTCGCCGTTCACCTTCGGGTCAGGAGAAAGATTAAAGTTGGTGTTAGTATCTCCACCACTCTTATAGGGATTGTTAGAACCTCCCATCTGAACAGGAAGGTTGTTTGGGCGTGCCCCAGTCTCGTTACCGTTGTTACAAGCTGTACTAACAAACAGTACTGCTGTTGCTAAAAGAACTGTCAATAATTGCCTGAGTTGTAGCTGTTTGAGGAAAGCCGTTAATTTTTTCATAAAATACTCCTTTCAGCTTCAGTTAAGCTGATTGTCTCTTCATGAAAGCTGACAGCTATATCCCCAAACACCAGAATTACGGCAGCTTGCAATGCTCCCGTTAAAAAAAGGTAGAGTGCTGTAGTTGAACTAAAGCTACCGATCGCAAGTTATCTTTTATGCTTTGGGAGTGATAGCGGTCATCCTTCAATCACGCTTATAGAGAATATCAAGAAAACGGCGAGTCCTCCCTCTAGCAAAGGAGACATTCTGACTCCCTCTAAAAAACCGCTATTCTCTAACTGAAGAGAGAGTGACACAGTGCGCCTATTGCACCTGTTGTTATTTCTGGTTAAACCGAGATTAAATAATAAGTCGATAAAATCATTGGCTAGCGATCTTTATTTTGAACAGGTAGGCTCAATTAAAGACAATTTATCATTTTGGGATTGATGATAGGGAATGCTTACCAAAACAATGGTTTCTAATCCATGCGATCTGCAACTTTAGAACTCTGAATTTAAGGGAATTAGAGGCAGCTAATGCTGGGTAACTTCTGTTTCGATTCCTGTACCTCTGCTTTTTAAGAAGGGATAATCATAAGTTATCAATCGTTTAATCCCCCATCCTGTCGAAGTGCTTCTCAATCATCATGTTCTATTGCTCAACTCTAATAGTCCGGATATAGACTTTAAGCCGTTCTGTCATGAAGAAAATCTGGTCATCGCTGAAGCCCTACCTCCGGTGGTTAATTCTGGGTGGAACGCTGTTTTTTTTGGTAAAGGCATTTAAAGATCACTGGCGAGAAGTTGCGGCAATTCGGATTGATGCAGCTAGCTGGACAATTTTGGCGATCGCATTCTCTATCACCTTACTTGCTCATATCTGGGCAGGCTTAGTCTGGGGCTGGATTTTGCGATCGTTCAAACAACCCGTTCAGTACCATTGGGTGCTTCCGGTTTACCTGAAGACTAATGTGGCGAAGTATATACCTGGCAATGTTTGGCACTACTATGGGCGCGTGTGGGCAGTGACTAATGCAGGTGGTTCTTTGGGGGCAGCGACAATTAGCGTCTTGCTAGAACCGTTGTTGATGGCGGCGGCAGCATTACTGGTTGCCTCAACGGCTAGTCAGCTAGGTTGGTTGGATGCCCAAGGGAATGCTTGGAGTTGGGGATTTCAAATTTTCGGTTTGGGCGTTGTCTTACTGGCGGTTCATCCCAAAGTTCTCAACCCAGTGCTTCAGCTAGTGAGTCGTTTAAAGGGAAAAGCGGCTGGCACGGAGGTATTTCAGCTTGAGGGGTATCCCGTTTTGCCGTTATTGGGAGAACTAGGCTTCTTAATACTCCGGGGTACTGGCTTCTTACTCAGCTTTAGCGCCCTTACAACTGTAAATCCTAGCCAATTCCTACTGCTATTTAGTGCATTTAGTCTGTCGTGGGTGTTGGGTTTGGTTATCCCGACACCGGGAGGTTTAGGAGTATTTGAGACAACAGCGATCGCATTACTTAAGCCTTACTTTCCTATCGCTATAATTCTCAGCGTTGTTGCCTTGTTTCGTTTAGTCAGTATTCTGGCAGAAGTTGTTGGTGCAGGGATAGGTATTTTGTTCGACTCCTACGCAAAGCCTCACTAATGCATAAGTATGGCGCCCTGAAGACTACCTTCTGCCTTCTGCCTCCTGCCCTCTGCCTTCGTCAACTTGAGGCAAGCCCTCTTCCTCTGTATCTACGCTGACACATTCCCGAAGCTGGGAAAAAACTCGATAGGTTTCCAGGGCAGCTTCTGACTGATCATCTGGGCTAGTTGTACTCATTTTAATCAAGTTGTATTGGACGTTATCAGCATGAATAGCAAATGTTATGTTGAAAACTTCAAAAAAGTTAACAACCCACTGGCATTCGTCTTCAGAATAATCCGCATAATATTTAATTAACTTGGCAATACAAGTTTCTAGATGGGTACGCGAATTCGGACAAATCAAAATAATCTTGAGAAGGACGATCACTAAGGTAAGGTGATTTCCTTGAGAAAGTAACAAAATAAATAACGCTGAAGGTTCTTGCTGATCTTCTGTTGTTAAATAATCAATAATTTTATTAGAGGTTCTCAATATTAATGCTTCATTAACTCTTTGTTCATGATAACTCTCATATAGCACTTCTGATTTTTCTGAAAGCTGTCTATTTAATACCTCTACAAAATCTTTATTGCCTACAGAAAATACTAAATATTTTTGCAAAGAATATTTGAAGTCTTGATACTTAATATTTCGTGTTTGCTCAAGAAAAATATTCGCTAAATTCACATAACTAAATGTGCCGCGTTTCACGACAATCATTTTAATAAACCGTAGAACGTCATCACCCAGACCTGTCGGATTTTTATGTGTTTTATCTTTATGATGTATGGGTGACTGAGAGCGAGCTGTGTACATTGCCAAATCAAATTTAAACTGGTCTTTCAGCTTTTTTGAAAGCGCTCTTGCTGCCTCTCGTTGTTCTACAGGGTTATTAAGATTAGTATATTGAGGAACTAATAAATATGAGGTATAACGACTACTCCAATGAGCCTTGTCTGAATAGCCGTATTTCGCCAGAAACAACTTAAGCTCGTAATAATCTTGGCTTTGAATGAAATTTGCAAGCCAAGCCCGTAAGCGGCTAAGAGCCGGGGAAAGCGTTCTCTTATTAATTTTCAGATCGGAAAACAAGTCAACTAGCGCTTTGATAGAGCTATAGTTTCTTGATGTATCCCAGTTATTGATCAGAATATAACAAGACCGCTTTAGCGTATGCAGGAAGTCATTCTCATTGTTCGAGAAAATGAGATTGGATATGGCTTTTATAACCTCTACATTTCCAGAGGAAGAATCATAATCAATAAATAATTGTTTAAATTCCAGTAAAACTTTTGCTGGGGGCTGTTTTCTAACAAGTTCCAACAAAAATTGATAGATTATTTCCTGAGCATGACGAGTATCGAACCCTAGCTTGCTTAGCTTGGGGCGAGGCTCAGTTTGGTGACCTTCTGAGAGTGAGAAAACATCCCTGATCATGAAACTATCTCAGGACGCTTACGTTCCTGCTGAAGGTAGAACACGAGAAAGCTGATGGCACTCTGCGTCAATACTAGTGATTGTTCTTGTTGTAGGCTTGACCACCTAAATATTTTTTGAAGATAGCATACCCTGATCATATAGATTTTCTATGAAATATACAGGACTCATCGGTTAGTAGCTGACATTTTCCTTCATTTGATTAGGGAGGTGCTACAACTTGTAGCAGTGGATTCTATTAGGCTTGCTGTTGATTACCATGATTCAGTTACAGTCTGGGAGTGCCACAAAATCTCTACAATAGGAGGGTGCGAGATTTCGATTTATTTTCTGAAAAAATCTGCTGGAAGCGGTAGCTACCTCTAGGTTTCTAAAGTAGAGAACACCCTGGCTAGGGATTATGGGGTGGGGATTTGATACGGTTAATTTCTTTTTGAAGTTCCTCAATCTGACGCTGTAGTGTTTCCACTTCATTGACTGAGGGTTCTGAGGAAACATTAACTGCTCCTTCTGCTGTCGCTCGTCGATAATTACCTTGACGAATTTGGCGATAGTCTTCTGAACTTGCCCATTCTCGGAGGTAGCGTAAACGCTCAACTGGAAAGGGATGGCTTAAGAGCGTACCGTTGCCACCGTTATAGAGTAAAAATTTGTAGACTTGGTTGAGACCGTCTTGATCAAGTTCTTGATAACGTTCAGATTGACGGATAAATTCATTGAGATCGCACTCGTGAGAGTACTTGGCACTACCACCTGCAATTTTCATCATGGTCTGGATTACGATATCGAGATCATCCATGACTAGTAATGCGGCTCGATCTGAGGAGAGTTCGGCTTTGCGACGCCATTCGTAAAAGGCATAAACTAAGCCACTGCTGACGAGATTGCCCAAGCCAAATGTCATTTCACCCAACATTGAGGCAGCATTTGTTACCCAAATTCCCATCTGGATTAAGATAGTGTGACCACATTTAATGTGTCCTAACTCATGAGCTAGAACGGTGCGAATTTCTGCTTCACTCAGTAAATCTAATAAGCCTGTGTTGATGACTACGTAAGGATGTTCTTGTCCCAAGGCATGGCTGTTGACTTCGGGGTTTTGATCGACAAACAGAGTTGGTTCTGGGTAGATATCTAAATCTCGAATACATTCACGGAACATCTGATAAAGAGTCGAATATTGCCGTGGCCCAACTTGAATGCAGTTGCCCATCAGATAGACTAACTGAGGCCGTTCGTAGAGAAATTCCACAAACTTGCGGGCAACCAGATCAAATCCAGGAACACTACGCAAGGCTTGCTCGGCTTGTTGATCGAGGGGATGTTTGAATGCTTCGCTAGAAATTCCAGGGTATGTAGGCATAGGGAATAGTTGATATAGGCAACTAGGAATAAGGCATCAGCGGCACTTCATTTATGATAAAACTCACACGCTTGGGGAGAGCAATGATCAGGTTTGGACAAGGTGAAGTGATTCCTAGGGTGTCACCGTAGCTGGAAAGTATTCATTATAGGAAGGCGATCGCATTTCTGCTGGCTGATTAGACATTTTTTTTCCAACTGCTGAGTTATTTTTGCTCAACAGCACTAGCGTCCACAAGCTGGCAAGCGGACTGTAAAGCAACTACCAACCCCAACTTGGCTCGTAACACTAATTGAGCCACCGTGATTTCTAGCAATCACTTGAGCGATTGCTAGCCCTAAGCCCGAACCACCAGTCCGATACGCACGAGCCTCGTCAGCCCGCCAAAAGCGGTCGAAGATATACTTGATGTGTTCCGGTGCAATCCCGATGCCTGTATCGCGCACATGCACCCGAAGATAGTAACCTTCACGGCTAGTTCGGATTTCGACTTTGCCTCCCTCCACTGTGTACTTCAGTGCGTTTTCAATCAAATTGGAAAATAACCGATTAAGTTGAATTGGCTCACCAAGCAGATAAAGACGCTTAGTCAAATAAACTTTCAAGTTGATACGTCTTTCTTTCGCTTGGGGGGTATACAACTGAACTAAGCCATCTAGAAGTTCCTCTAGATCAACAGGTTTACGCTCTTCTCTGGGAGTTTGTTCTGTGCGAGCCAAAAACAATAAATCTTCTGTAAGGTGAGTCATCTGCTTAACAGCGCTAGTAACTGCTTTAAGCTTTTCTGCATCGCTGGATCGCATACCTTCCGGATATTTCAGCGCTACGTCTACGTTACTTTTAACAGCCATTAGAGGTCCGCGCAGTTCATGGGAAGCATCAGCCGTAAACTGTCGAAGTCGTCGAAAACTTTCTTCAATTGGCTGCATTGCCTGCCGAGTCAGGAAAATCCCACTGATGCCACTAAAAATTAGAGCAATAGTAATGCTGCCGCCTAAGCCTAAATCTAATTTTTTAAGTGTTGAATTAACGTAGTCCTGAGATTGACTTGCTATGACGTAGCCAATTGTTTGAGTAAAGTCATAATTCTTAACGGGTAAGATGTACCATTGACGGCGGTTCTTATCCGTCATGACTTTGTCCCAGTTTATTTGACGAGGAAAAGGCGGATCTAATAAATTTTCAGGTAAACCTCTTGACTCAACAAGATTGCCCTCAACATCAAACCACTGCAAAGCTTGATGGTCAGGATTTAGTTGTTCCAGAGAAATTTCTTCGTGAATTTTTAACTGGTTGTCAACAAAATACATGTCACTCGCCGCATCTTTTGCTAGTTCCTTAAGGTTTTCTACAGAGCGATCGCTGAGTACGCGAGTAAACACAATACGAACTGCGATCGCAAAACTTAACAGTATGGAGATAAGGACAACTAAGTAAGATAGCAGCAGGCGGCGCTGAATTTTCTGAAACACAAGCATTCCTCACACTGGCGTAAGGGACTGGCAAACGTCGCAGACTCGGAAGCTGTTCTACGTTTGGCATTGCCTATTAAATTAACTGGTTTTAGTTGAAAGTGGAAAGGTAAAAGGGAAGTATAGAATTTCCTTTCCTCCTTTTTCCAATACGTTTAATATGCCAAATTCAAGGTGCGATCGCTCAAAACAGTGGTAGCTCAATTAGCGCGAAGGCGATAACCGAGTCCATATACAGTTTCAATAAAATCTTCTGAGCTTCCTGCTTCCTTGAGCTTACGTCGTAAGCTTGTAATGTGAGTTTTGATGGTTTCCTCGCCAGGTAGCTGATCAAACTCCCAGAGCTTTTGGAGGAGTGAGGCGCGACTGAACACACGAGTGGGATTTCTCAAAAGCAATTCCAAAATCATGTACTCTTTAGGGGTTAATGATAAATCCTTTTCCCCATAACTCACGCTATAGGTACTTGGATCAAGCTGTAAGTCACCACAACTCAAGATCGGTGGTCGGCTTTCTGCACTTCGACGTGATAATGCTCTAATGCGTGCTGCTAGCTCTTCTGTATCAAAAGGTTTGACTAAATAATCGTCCGCACCAGCATCTAGTCCAACGACTTTGTCTGTAGTGGTGTCTCGCGATGTCAACATTAAAATCGGGGAAGTCCAACCAGCCGATCGCAAACGCTTGCACAACGTGATTCCATCTAAGCGGGGCAACATCAGATCTAACAAAATTAGATCATACGGTGTAACTTGAGAGTATTCCCAGCCAAGGAGGCCATCCTCGGCGATGTCTACAATATGATACTGATGCCTCAGATCTTCAGCCAGAGGCTTGGCAATTCGATCATCATCCTCGACTAACAAGATTCTCATATCAGCGTCACTTTTTACTCCTAGTTGGAGTTTCTATCCAAGCCTAGCCTGAAGGTACTTGATTAGACCTGAATCCTTGACGTGTTTGAAGAAGTATTAGTTTCGAGGTCAAGCAATCAACTATACAGACTGAGTCAACCCTACTTTAGACAAGTTAAGACAGTCTAAAATTATTTGTCAAGAGAGAAAAATTGCTTAGCTGATGTATGAGTTAGGTGGGCAATGCCCACCTACTTGTAGAGTATCTGCATAAGGCCTAATCTTAATAAGGGCTAGCTTTAGATAAGCGATCGCGAATCGCACTCAGACGATCTTGAGTACAGACAGAAAATCGTGGTGCTGGAAGTTCTGAATTTGGCCAACTGGGTAAATCATTACAGGGGCAAAGTTCTGGTGGCATCCCGACCGTTTTAACAGGTACAGGCATATCACAGCGAACACAAGGTGATACTGTCCACTGGGGTGTCAGGAGTTCGGCAATGGTTTGCTCGGTGCCTTCTAAGTAACAATCACCACTAGCGGGTGACACAACTTGCTTCCAGATATGTTCAAACTCATCACTATAGCGATCGCCTGTGAATATGGGTTGCGGCAGCAGTGCGGACTCACCGTTACGAATCACAACTTTTTTGCCTAACTGAAACCAGTAAGCCAGATAGCGTTTAACTTCTTGTTCCGATGCCATGGAATATGTCATGTCTTCCGTATTGGGTATCAGGTGTATTCTTCCGACCCAATCCCCAGTTTGCTCTCTTTTCCTCCATAGTAACGAGGGACGTTACTTCTGCAAGGGTGAACCGAGAGTACTGAGATTGAGAACGTGACCGCCTGTAACTAAGTAAGTTGGCTTTGCCAGCATACCAAGTTGGCGAACTAATTCGCCAAGGCGATCGCGAAATAGTCTCCCAACAGGATAGGCAGGAACAACGCCCCAGCCTGTTTCCTCTGCAACAAAAATGACAGTACCTTTTATCTGACCTAAGCTGTCTAATAAGTCTTGTAGCGTTCTATGCCAAACCTCTGCCTCTTGATCGAGCAGATTAGCGACCCAAGTTCCTAAAGAGTCAACCAACAGGCAGCAACGGCTATTAGAATACGCTCGAATCGTTGTGGATAACTCCACTGGTACCAACAGAGTAGTCCACTCCTCTGGCCGCCGTTGCTGATGCTTCTCAATCCGCGCCAGCCACTCAACGTCATCTGGATTAGTCTCGGCAGTTGCCACATAAATGACTTGCTTCCCTGTTTGTAGGGCTAATGCTTCTGCCCACTCACTTTTGCCAGAACGTGATGGCCCTGTTACTAAGATTATCTGACTGGTAGAGGGTTGAGAATCAGAGTTCACAAGTGTTAAGAGAGTAGGGGAATAGGGGAAGCAGGGGACAAATTTCTTCTCTGTGTCCTTGCCCATTTTCGTAGGAAGTGCGTGGGATTTAACGCACACTGGTTTATTTTAAGAAATCAGGCTTTAGCCAAAATTTCCATTTTTGCTAAGCAATGCGGTTAAGATGACCGAAAAAAGACAAAATTGAGCAAGTTGACAAATTCTTCAGCAGGTAAGCTAACCTCACGCTTAGGAATTGTGCTGGAATTAAGGCATTAGTGATTTTGACACAGTGGTATGAGAGAACCATGAAACCAGAACTGCAACGGATCGAGACAGCACTCCATCAGTTGGAACAACCGCGACAAACTGATAGTAAAACAAGCTCTGCAACTGTGACACACCCAACTGATGCTGATAGTACTCAATCTGTCCCTCATCGAGATGCGGGCGAACCTTCGTTCTCGATGGCTGTACAGCCTTTTCCTGCCCGCAAGAATCAGGGCAAAGCGCCGACGCTACCCAAATTGAAATCTCCTACCTTCAGCAATCATCGTCATGCAGCTAATCCGGCATTGGCAATGAACCTGCTGCAAGAAATCCAGGAAATTGTTGGTGGCTGGCAAAAAGAATTGCAAACCATCGTGCGGCAAATACAAGACATCTATATGGAAGGGCCAATTGTTGATGGCTGGCTAGAGTCTCATGCCCGTGAAGCCAAAGACGAGGGTGGGGCAGTACGCCATGCGGATGTTGACCGATTGATGGACTATGTAAAAGAAGAACTCTTGAATCAACCCGATGCCCAAGTCACTTATGAATCCCCTCGAACAGGTTACCGCCTCTGTGGACTGAATGAAGATGGTCAGTTTTGGGCACGACCTTGCCCACCCGACCAAGTTCCTAGTGTCAGTTTAGCGATCGCACGTCATCAAAAGCTGAAGCAACTTTTGAGCCGCAAACAAGATTTGGAAGTTCGTCTGAGTCAGTTGTCGGAAACTCTTATCGTGATGCACAGTCATCTGAGTAAGGAGTGAGGAATGAACGGCAACCCTGAAAAAACACAAAACAAATACCCCTGTTTCCCCAAACTCAAAGAGGAACAACAGGGTTTTTTGGTTAGCTTCTGCTCATTACCCCTTTACTAAAGCTGGCAAGTTAGTAGGTTAACAGGTTAGAACGCTAGAAGTACAAGCACCCATCCTTTAGGCATCCAGTAACACTTACTTGGCTTTGTTACTCGTAAATATTACTGCGCTAACCAAAAACTAAGAAAACTCTAGATAAACAAGCGCATTAATCATCCTAAAAATGGGGCTTCTTAGATGCAAGAGACTCTATGAACTTCCCTACATAACTTTCCACCTGAAAGTCTCTTTCTCTCAATCACCAATTCCCAATTCCCAATTCCCAATTCCCCCTATCAGACGCTTCTTGAGAACCTGCAAATAAATCCTCCCAATCTTTTTATATGTCAGACCCTCAAATTTCTGCGATCATCTGCACCTACAATCGTGAGGAATATTTGAGCGCTGCTATTGATAGCTTGCTCCAGCAGGATTTTTACAGTTATGAAGTGATTGTAGTGGATAATGCGTCGAGCGATCGCACTCGTGAAATTGTTGGCGAGCGACTGTCCAACCCACGACTCAATTATGTTTATGAACCGATTCTTGGTCTATCCGTTGCTCGCAATACAGGTGCGAAAGAAGCCCGTTCCCCAATTCTTGCTTATCTTGATGATGATGCCGTTGCTAGCCCCCTCTGGCTGAAGGGAATTTATCACGCCTATCAAAGTAACAAAAAGCTTGCGATCGCAGGTGGTAAGGTTACCCTTCTATGGCCAGATGGTTTCACACCTCCTAAGTGGTTATCAGCCGAATTAGCCGGAAATTTAGGAGCTTACGATTTGGGTGAAGAAATTGTTTATATCAATAATCCTGATTTGACTCCACGAGGGGTAAACTATTCACTTCGACGAAGTTTTCTCGAACAAGTCGGTGGTTTCAATACCAAGTTGGGTCGTATCGGCACAAATTTGTTATCCAATGAAGAATTGCATATGACCGAATTAGCCCTTCAGGGAGGGTGGCAGGTTGCCTATTTGCCAGATGCACAAGTCGCTCATAACGTTGCTCTAGAGCGACTTGAGCGAATCTGGTTTTTAAATCGAGGTTGGTGGCAAGGCATTAGCGAATGCTATCGTGAACAACTCTCCGGTCGTGCTGGTTCCCGTCAGCTTTTGCGAGGCGGTGAACGCATGGCGCGAGGACTCTACAAATCAGTTAAACACTTCCGTGACCCGGCATTGCGCTTTGATAACTTAGTATACGCTTACGGTCAAATGGGTTATTTAAGTGCAGCGGTTAAAGGCTTCCTAAAAAGACCAAAATCAGATTTACCACTGAGTAATTCTACTACAGGGAAATAATTAGTTAAATAATACTTGTTAAAAAATGTTGACTGTTACGATGAAAAAACATCCAGATATTTTGGTAAACAAATTCAAGTAGCAGACTTTTAGGCATGGCATTTACCACAAACAAAATCCCGGTCTCCGTTCTGATTCCTGCCAAAAACGAAGAAACTAATCTCCCCGCTTGTTTAGAGAGTCTAAATAGAGCTGATGAAGTCTTTGTTGTCGATTCTCAAAGTAGCGATCGCTCTGTTGAAATTGCTAAAATATACGATGCTAACGTAGTGCAATTTCATTTCAATGGTCGTTGGCCGAAAAAGAAAAATTGGAGCTTAGATAATTTACCATTCCGTAATGAATGGGTACTCATTGTTGATTGTGATGAGCGGATTACCCCAGAACTTTGGGATGAAATTGCTCTTGCAATTCAAACGTCAGACTATGAGGGTTACTACCTCAATCGCAAGGTATTCTTTTTGGGTAAATGGATTCGTTACGGTGGAAAATATCCCGACTGGAATTTACGTCTGTTCAAGCATAAAAAAGGTCGCTATGAGAACCTTAGTACAGAAGAAATTCGCAATACAGGTGATAACGAAGTTCACGAACATGTCATCTTGGACGGTAAAGTTGGCTACTTAAAAAATGACATGCTGCATATAGATTTTCGTGACCTCTATCACTGGCTAGAGCGGCATAATCGTTACTCTAATTGGGAAGCTCGCGTTTATCTCAATTTACTAAATGGCAAAGACGATTCCGGTACAATTGGCGCAAATCTTTTTGGAGACGCTGTGCAGCGGAAGCGTTTTCTTAAAACTCTTTGGGTGCGGCTACCCTTTAAACCCACACTACGGTTTATTTTGTTTTACTTCATCCGACTGGGCTTTCTAGATGGAAAAGCTGGTTATATTTATGGACGTTTACTGAGTCAGTATGAGTATCAAATTGGTGTGAAACTTTATGAGTTACGGCAGTTTGGCGGACAGCTAAATGTTACTGCCACACCACCAGCCGCACCACCCTCGCCAATTGTGTCAGAAACTCACTGAGAGTTTTAAATTTGCGCCTGATTTCCCTAGCCGTCCACCCTAGTAACTATGACGAGTAGTAATTCTCCTTCCCCCCCTCCCCACCTCCCTATCTCGCCACTCCCCCACCTCCCCATCACCACTACTGCCCCTCTGGTTGATTTACGTCAATATAGCCAAGCTGGGTATGACCGAGGTCGCCCTGGCTGGGTTGTCCTACTCTGGTGGTTAGTACAAGCGATCGCATTTCCCTTGAGTCCCCATACCTTCAATCGCTTTCGCCAATCGCTCTTGCGGCTATTTGGGGCAAAAATTGGTACAGGTGTTGTTATTCGACCAACTGCTCGTTTCACCTATCCTTGGAAAGTAGAAATTGGTGACTACAGTTGGATTGGGGATGATGTTGTTTTGTACAGCCTTGAGCCGATTCGGATTGGCTGTCATTGTGTTATCTCTCAAAAATCCTACCTCTGCACGGGTAGCCATGATATTCAAGACCCAGCCTTTACTCTGATAACCTCTCCAATTACCATTGGCAACGGTGTCTGGATTGCTACAGATTGCTTCATTGCTCCAGGTGTCCAGATTGGTGCTAATGCTGTCGTTGGTGCGCGTAGCAGTGTTTTCAGCAATATCCCCGCACAGCAAGTATGTTGGGGTACACCAGCACGCCCTCGTTATCAACGGGAAATACGCAAGAGTTGAAGTAAAGGCTCGGTAATCGATGGCTGACCAAAAGCTTTAGCCAAATAAGCGAACATATTCTGCCTTGACCGCCTCGTAACATTCACAGGCAGATGTTTCCAATCCCTTCCTGTCAACAATCTGGATGCGTCCGCGCTGGTAACGAATTAAACCTTGGCTCTGGAGTTGACTAGCTGCTTCACTAACTCCGGCACGCCTTACACCGAGCATTGTGGCTAGGAAGTCATGCGTCAGGAAAAGGTCTTCCTTCCCTATACCGTCACTGCTCATTAACAACCAACGGCAAAGCCTTGCTTCTACACGATGAAAACGATTGCAGGCAGCAGTTTGTGAACCGAGAACAATGGTTGTATGTATGTATCGGTGGAGAATATGACGCAACGCTCCACCTGCGTCGAACGCCTGTTTGATTATCTCCGCTTTGACACGCACGGCTTGACCGGGGATTTGCGTAAAAGTTTGCATCGGTGTCGTGCCCGCATCCAAAAGAATTGGCAAACCTGCCATCCCTTCACGCCCAATCGAGCCAGCTTCTACCGTTGAGCCGTCCTCCAGCACCGTCACCAAAGAAAGCAATGAGTTGAGGGGGAAATAGACAAATGGGATAGGCTCATCAGGCAATATGATGGGCTGCCCATGTGAGAGTGATACCTGTTCCAGATGAGGAAGCAATGCTGTTAGCTCTTGACTCGGTAAGCTGGCAAGCAACCGATTTAGCGAGTGAGGATGTGCCTCTTGGTGAGTGGACATCAAATACCTCCCTTGTCTGCCGCCATGATAGTACTTTAATGTTGACCGTTCTTAGCATATATTTCTCAACTAGTAATTGAGGCGGCAATGAAGTCAGCTTAGCGGTTGAAACCGCAGCTACATAAACCTAACCCGCGTAGGCGGGTTAGGTTTTACGATTAACTGCGTAACTTCTGAATGCCTAAAATATGAGCTGATTTGGGGTACCCAACCAAGTTCAAATCACTCTGTCGTAAAAGAGCCGTTTACTTCAGCAGCATTGGGCGGGAATCGACCATTCCTCCGTCTTGAATCGCTGAAAAGCCAGCCTCTCCTAAGATACGGTGAGCTGCTGTTGTCGGATGAATGCCATCCCAGAACAAAAACTGGTGTGGATTACTACAAGCGCGACCAGATAGACAGGAACTGATGACATTGGTAAAGCCAAACGCCGCTGGATTAGTGATGGCTTCTCGATAAAGCGCGTTGGCATCCAAACTGGCAATCTGGAGGTCAGGATACTGTTGATTCAACTGCTTTATCGCTCGTCGCAAGCCCTGATTATGGGATTGTGTTATGGTGCTGAGATTTGCAGAATTAGTACTGGTTCGTGTAGAGGGTAACTGCCCCAAATCTGGCAAATTTGCCACCAGAATCTTTTTAGCACCCACACCAACGAGAGAGGCGATCGCTTCTGTTACATTTTCAACAGGAACAGTTGCACGGCTGACCCCCTGCAAATAGTCATTTGCTCCTGCCCACAGTACATATAGCGCATGGGGATTGGTCTGTTGATGCGTCTGTGTAAATGACTGAACCTGTGTTAACAAGCCTGGTACAAGACTATTGCCTCCGCTTCCCGTGGTTGCTCCTCCGCAAGCAAAATTGTTGGTTTGTTTAGAGGAGAGGTGCAGCTTATCGGCAAGATACTCAACCCAAACCCGACCATTCGAGTAACGCCCCTGAAAGTAGGTCGGATTGGGTGGATACATTCCCCCTGTGGCTCGGAACACCGTACCCACATCCGAAAGACTGTCCCCAAACACATAGAGTTCATTGATCGGTTCAGGTTGTTGAGCTGAAAATACAAGTGATGTCATAAAAGCCAGAACTATAAGAGCGATCGCAAAAAAAATTCTTCTCACCGTTTCAAGAGGAACTTACCAACCCTCAATCACGCAATCAAAAGCCCTCCTCCGCTTAAGGAAGAGAACACAGGGAGATTAGCTGTTGCCGCTATTGGGGCTTCCCTCGATACCCTTTTACGATAGCGAATCTCAGGGTTGTTAGAGGTGGGGCGAAACCGCACTCAGCAGGAGAGGTTACACCCCTTCTGAAAGGTTTTTGAACCTGCTCCAGGCAGGTTTTGTTTATGTAGCTTCAGTTTCAACCGCCAAGCCCTTCTCAATTCCAACAATAAAATTTAAATGCACATCAGCTTGCCCAAGAGCTTTAATCCTGCTGCCGCTGCGCTTCAATCTCGCTAAGCAACGCCTCGTCGGAATAGGATGTTTCCCATTCACCTTGTAGTTTGAGCCGCACCGACTTCGCTCCGCCCGAAGGAGTGCAGACAACCCAGTATGTATCCTCTGTCCCCTTTACCTGAGCGGCATTCTGGTCTTGTACTCCATCAGAAAGACCTGTATATGCCTGAACACATGTCCAAGTAATCCCGTCAGTATCCTTAACCTCTCGCTCCATCGTCTGCCTCCTCTTCATCGCTCTCAGCCTACCCCTTCTTTGTTCTGCATACGTCTATCAACATAAGGATCTATTCCTGGAAAAAGGCTGCATCCCTAAGCAACAGTGATTTAGAGAGACTATATGCGTTGGCTAGAAGCCAAAATTCGTAGCTTTAAGATTACACTTTCGGAAATTTGCGTATATTTGCCTATATTCGCACTTCCCATATAGACTTAAGATTTGTGAATGGTGGGCTGGTAAGAGCAGACATCTGGAGTGCCAGAGCCTCTATACCAGCTTTGCTACTCGCAAGTCGTAACAAAGGACTTATTTATGGCACACGAACTACCGCCATTACCGTATAGCTTCGACGCTCTAGAGCCATACATTGACGCACAGACGATGCAGATTCATCACGATCTGCACCACCAGGCTTACGTCAGCAAGTTGAATGCCGCCCTAGAGAAGTATCCTGAGCTGCAAAGCAAAAGTCCAGAAGAGTTGATACTTGATCTCAATAGTCTGCCGTCAGACATCAAGACCGCAGTACGCAACAATGGTGGCGGTCATGTCAATCACACCATGTTCTGGACACTGATGGGCCCAAATGCTGGTGGTGATCCAACAGGTGCGATCGCTTCTGCGATTTCTGACACGTTTGGAGACTTTGAAAGCTTCAAGACACGGTTCAACGATGCTGGCGCTAATCAATTTGGCAGTGGCTGGGCTTGGCTGGTTCGCACCAGTGATGGCAAGCTGGAAATCGCCAGTACACCCAATCAGGATAGCCCCCTGAGTGATGGTAAATTTCCAATAATGGGCAATGATGTTTGGGAACACGCTTACTACCTCAAGTACCAAAACAAGCGCCCTGAGTACCTGAAGCAGTGGTGGAATGTAGTTAACTGGGATGCCGTTAATGAGCGGTTCCAGATGGCGAATAGCTAAGTAATCACAGGCAAACATCATAGTAGGCGAGAACTACTATTAGCTTGATAAAACTTGTGGGCGCACGGTTGAAGTATCGTCGCCCTTTTTTGTCACTGCCTACAGAAACCGTCCTCAACTTCAATAATTGCTAAAATTCTTGAGAGAACAAAGCGTATGAGCGAACAAACGCAACAAGATCTCATTACTAAAGTCCAAGAACTAGAAGCAAGACTGGAAGCATCCCTAGATGCGATCGCCCATTTAGTTAAAGCTGTTGAGTACCTTCGGATGAATGACTCTCAAGGTATCTTTGATCTAGATTTAGCCAAACACGCCCTGAATGAGGCTGGATATCAAGATGCGCTGCCGACTGCATTACCAGACTGGCAAAGCGAATAAACATTCTTTTGACTAACAAGAGAATTTTAGTTGCTCAAATACCAAAGAGCTTTACATTTGTGGATATGGATAGTAAAGATTTAGCACAATACCTCGAAGCAACAGATAGTATTTCTAAACCTTGGCTGCTAGTGCAACTACGATTGAAGAAACTACAAGAGCATCGAGCAACTCTTTCACCTGATGCCTACGCTCATGAACTCGCTGATATTCATGAAGACTTAATGAAACTTGGAGAGTGGTGGAATGGTATTGAAGATAAAGTTTTTTAAGTTTCGGAGTTGTCCATTTGCCAATCTCAATTCAAAGACAGCCTATGCCATTTTAGGTTTATTGCGATCGCTTTGTGCCGAAATGGTTAATGACGATGAATTATTCATTCGCTTTCTGAAACTGCTCCATTAACCAAGCTCCAACTAGACGTTGATTCATTTGGCGAGTGCCTCGGAAAGCTTGATTGAGTAGAGAAATTGTCAGCCCTGGCAAAACTTGAGATTCACTAATTCGCTTGCTACCTCCATCAGCAACAGCAAATGCAATAACCTGAACATTTTTCACATCAAGAATCCAGTATTCAGAAACATCTAACGCCTCATACAAAATCCGTTTTTCACCTTTGTCATCAGAAGGTGAAGTGTTAGCAACTTCGATCACCAAATCAGGCGGCGGGTAGCGATCTAAGTCGATAATTGAGGTGCCATAAGTGATTGCATCAGCATCTTCTCCGAAATAGTAAGAGGCATCGGGTTGAGCTTCACCAACCTCTTTTTTCCGGTAGGTGCAGTTATCCATCCCTTTGAAATCAATACCCTTGAGAATACAAAATAGACTAACAGCCAGCATAATTATTGTGTGATCGCAGGCGTGATCGTGACCAATGGGAGGCATTTCAATTCGGAGTTGTCCGTTGTGATAGTAGCACTTGGCTTTTTCTAATCGTGGGTCTTCAATGGCTTGCAGATATTCATCCCAAGTCGCTTTTACCCAGGTATCGGTGGGAAACTGGAGCTGTAAGTTGCTCATCGCTTGATAAAGCACATTTAGTACATCCTAGGGTATCCGTTATGACGGTGTGTTAGCGATCGCTTTTCTCGTCATAACGAAGACGCGCCGCCTCAACCTCATCAAAATGGCTTTCCGCCCATTTGCACATTGCCTTCAAGAGTTCAGTCAACGTTTTACCCAACGGTGTCAACGAATACTCAACCTTTGGTGGCACAACGGGGTAAACTTGACGTTCCACTAATCCATCACGCTCTAACTTACGCAACGTTTGCGTCAACATCTTTTGCGAGACTCCACTAATTAGACGTTGAAGTTCGCTGTAGCGGCTCGTTTCTGTTGTTGAAAGTGCATAAATTACAATCACACTCCATTTATCGGCAATTGTTTCGAGTACCCGTTGGCTAGGGCACTCAGCATTGAAAACTTCAGGTTCGGAAGAGTTACGCACCATTAGGTATGTACGGCACTTTTTGGTGCCTAGTTGCTGAAACCGCTGTACTCTCGCCATCATACATATAAGGAGTGCAATCATCGCCTTCTTGCTACAACAAAGACAGGAGCAACGGTCATGGGACGAGCTTTACGACTGGTAGCAAACGCAAACGATAGTTTTGCAAATGAGAATCGGCAAATAATCGAGCCTGTCCCAACAGCAGATGAACAACTTCTCGATGCTTATTCACGGGCAGTCACAAATGCCGTAGAGAAGGTAAGCCCCTCTGTCGTCAATATTGACGTTGTTGGACAGGTTAGGGGTAGACGGTCAAATTATCAGCGTATGCCTGAAGAAATGCGCGGTAATGGTTCGGGATTTATCTTCACACCCGATGGTTACATCCTGACTAATAGCCATGTTGTGCATGACGCGACCAAAATTGAGGTAACGCTTTCTGATGGTCGTCGGTATCAGGCGGAACTTGTAGGAGATGACCCGGATACGGATTTAGCAGTTATTAGAATCAATGCACCGAACTTGGTTGCGGCAAAGTTAGGGGATTCACAATCGCTAAAAGCGGGTCAGGTTGCGATCGCGATCGGCAATCCCTACGGGTTTCAATGTACTGTAACAGCCGGAGTGATTAGCGCGGTTGGTCGTTCATTCCGCTCAAACTCTGGTCGGTTGATTGACAACATCATCCAGACTGATGCCGCGTTGAACCCAGGTAACTCTGGTGGACCCTTGGTTTCCTCTCGTGGAGAAGTGATTGGTGTCAATACTGCAATCATTCTCCGCGCTCAAGGTATCTGCCTTGCAATTCCCGTTAATACTGCGAAGTTTGTTGTTGGCCCACTGATGAAAGATGGCAAAATTCGGCGGAGTTACATCGGTGTAGGCGGACAAACGGTTCCCCTTCCACGTCGGGTGATTAACTTCCATAATTTGCCAGTTGAGAGTGGGATTTTGGTTATCTCGATTGAGGAAAACAGTCCTGCCCAAAAAGCTGGATTGCTGGAACGCGATGTGATCATCGGGTTTGATGAACAACCAATTGCCAACATTGATGATTTGCATAAAGTCTTGACCCACGAACGAGTAGGAGTGCGATCGCGTTTAGCTATCCTCCGACGTTCTGAACAACTGGTTCTCGATATCGTTTCTGAAGAATCAAAAGCTACAGCTATCGAGTAACGCCTACAGGTACAGTTCGTCTGAGGATAAGTTCTAAACCCAGGCGAACTCGTACTAATTAAAGGTTGGCGAATCACTCGTTAGGAGTTCGTTCTAAAGTGATCGCGCTTTGACTGAGGGGTGCGATCGCAGTTCTAAAATAAAATCTCGGTAGTATTAGTGGATGTGAGTACTTGCTCTCTTCCTCAATTATGTGAGTAATGCCACGTTTTCATAGAGTTCAGCGATCGCGTTATGAAAATTAACGCTAGCGAACGATACATTATCACTTTCCCTGTAGGCAAATGGCACCCAGAAGCCTTCAGCATTGCGTTGGAAACGCTCTACACTCATCTGATATTGATTGACAAGGATATATTCTTCTAGAGTTTCTAGAGTTTTGTAATCAGCAAATTTATCTCCTCTGTCAAATGCTTCTGTCTTGCGAGATAGCACTTCAATAATGAGGCGTGGATAGCGAATAAAATCTTCTGAGGATGTTCTGTCGCGTTCATCACAAGTAACAGCAACATCAGGATAGTAAAACGTGTTTGCTGCTTCAATTCTGACTTTCATATCGGTTGAGTAGACAATACAGCCAGTTCTCCGCAGATGGTTATTGAGCAATGTCACCAAATTTCCTGTGAGAATGACATGAGCTTTACTTGCTCCTGCCATTGCATAAATGTGACCTTGAATATATTCATGCTTAATGGTGCTACTTTCTTCAATTTCCAAATACTCTTCTGGGGTAAAGTGAGGATAGCTTTTACTAATAGTCATTTGACTTAGCTCCTTGGTCTTGGGAAAATTATGCAGAAAATAGTTAATTAAGCAGGTCTTTGCCAACCTTGTAAGTGCCAATGAACACGGGCATCTCGTCGCGTTTGACCAGGCTGGAAGCGTAAGTCCTGAGATTATGGATTGCTAACTGGGATTGGGAGAAGATTTTCCGTAGGTAATCTTATGGCACAAAGCCAGTAACAACAACTGATTTGCTAGTGTAGTATCTTGTGTAGTTCGCCAAATCACCCGAATTACTGGGAAACTGAATTTGGATGAAAAAGAACGTTAAGTAAATGGCGATGTCTACGACAAAGACTGCGTCCTACGCAATTGATTTTGGCACAAGCAACACAGTAATCACTCGTTGGAATTCAGCAACAGGACAGCCTGAAACCTTAAGCTTGCCAGGTTTATCACTACAACTGAGTCAGAATCCGCCTTTAGTTCCCAGTTTGCTCTATGTAGAACAGGCAAGTCAGGGGAAGGTGATTGTCGGGCAGGCAGTACGTGATAAAGGTCTTGACCTCACTAAAAATCCCCGCTTCTTCCGCAGCTTCAAACGTGGGATTGGGGCAGAGATTCAGGGATTTTTACCAGAACTGGATGGAAAAATTATCAGCTTTGAACAAGTTGGGCAATGGTTCCTCACACAAATTATTGAACAACTGGAACCGTCACCCGAAACGTTGATCGAATCCCTAATTCTGACTGTGCCTGTTGATAGCTTTGAAGCCTACCGTCATTGGTTGAGTGGAGTCTGCCAAGTTTTGCCCGTTGAGCAAGTGCGAATATTGGATGAACCAACAGCGGCGGCATTAGGATATGGGGTTGCCGAGGGTGACACCTTACTGGTTGTTGATTTTGGCGGCGGCACTTTGGATTTATCTCTAGTGCAATTAAATCAGGAGGCTCAAGCGGGTAAAAAGCCATTGGGTTTTATCTTGAAGTGGGGTGAGAAGTTGCTGGGTGAAAGCGATCGCCAAAAAACCAGGATTGCTCGTGTATTGGCAAAAGCTGGGCAAAATTTGGGAGGGTCGGATATTGATAACTGGCTGGTGGATTATTTTGTTGAGACTCAAGGGTTAACGCGATCGCCTCTTACAACCCGGCTTGCAGAACGCTTGAAGATTCAACTCTCCGCGAAGCGATCGGCAACGGAAGTTTATTTCAATGATGAAACGTTTGAGAGTTATGAGCTGAAACTTGACCAAGATGGTTTTGAAGCCATCCTCAAAGAACACCAGTTTTTTGAGATTTTAGACGATAGGATGGCACAACTGTTGCAACAAGGGCGACGCTCCGGAATAGAAGTGTCAGATATTGATGCTGTTTTGTTAGTCGGCGGCACTGCCCAAATTCCAGCCGTTCAAAATTGGGTCAAGCAATACTTCGACGCTAGCAAAATTCGGAGCGAAAAGCCGTTTGAAGCGATCGCGCAAGGCGCACTTCAGCTTAGTCAAGGCATTGAAGTTCAGGACTTCTTATACCACAGCTACGGCATCCGCTACTGGGATAGACGTAACAATTGTCACAACTGGCATTCCATCATCAAAGCCGGACAAGCTTACCCGATGAGTGAATCCGTGGAACTTGTTTTAGGGGCATCCGTAGATAACCAACCAAGCATTGAACTCATTGTCGGAGAGTTGGGGGCGCAAACGGGTGCTACTGAAGTGTACTTTGATGGGGATCGCTTAATTACTCGTCAGTTGGGCAATGGTCAAACCGCTGTGCAACCTCTTAATGACCGTGACGGGGCAAGAAATATTGCCCAACTTACCCCCCCTGGAAATCCAGGACGCGATCGCATTAAAATCCAGTTTTCGGTTGATGCCCAACGCTCCCTGCGTCTCACGGTTGAAGACCTGTTGACCAACCAAACCCTGTTACAAAATCAGATCGTTGCCCAACTTAGCTAGTAGTCTGGTCGATAGTTAAAGTCATTAGGGCTTTTAGAGCAGAAAGCTAGGTCTTGACCTTTTACCTAAAAGGATGATATTGCAATGTCCAATCAAGGCTAGTTGCCCAAACCCTTTGTAAAACTTGCTTTATCTATCTGTATAACGTTTGTATGACGCTTGTACGGCACCAGAACAAGCCTTATGAATAGGTTAAAACCATGTTTTGTCAAAATCTTAATCCTACTTTGGGAAGAGACTGTTGTTCTCAATGATTCTGTAAACTTCACATGTATCCATAGTAGTGTGACGATTTTGTCAGCCTGTAATACAAACAAATGTAACAACTACAGGCAACTTCTTTGTGAATCCGGAAGTGTGAAACAAAGCTTAAGTGGGTGCGTCCTTACTAATAACAAAAGTGCTTTGGCATCAGTGCGCTCTGGCAGAAAAAGCAATCTTCAGGTCATCTCTTGTCAGTTCAACTTAGCAAGATGAATGGCTTAGCTGATAACCGTTAACAAAGCCGCTGACATTTATTGAATGATAGGAGGTGTCGGTGCAGGGGTTCATGAATTTACTGAACAAACAAGAACCAGCTAAAGCCAATCAAAAATTTGCCAGTACACGAGAAAGGTGGCTCAGAAAACTGTAGATTGCGTTTGCTCAGAGGTCTTGAATTACCTTTATCTAGCAAGCAAGAGGGGAAATGTACGATGCATTTAATCCGTGAAATTGTTCAACAAGCTTTGATGACTGGTTACCTAACAGTGGAGGCAGAAGACCAACTGCGTCAGCTTTTATTAACAAAATATGATTGGGAAGATTTTAGAGCGTTTATTATATTGCAGCACGAGGCGATGGAAGGTCGAGTTAGGCAAGAGTCCCGTGAATTGCTCAAGTCTAGGCGAATTCCCTGCGGGAGTTTTAAGGATGAAGTAGCGATCGCTTCTTAAGCAAAAAGTGAAGCCGCGTTAGTAGTCTTAAATCACCACTTCTGACCAACTGAGGAATAGAGTAGATCAACCTACGGAATGTGGGAAACTGGATGGCATTGAAGGTAGCCTTTAATGAATCCTCCTCTTCTAAACGCTAGCTGTGGATACCTCTATCTTTATCAAAACCTTTGTGGCTGTCTTTGTCTTAGCAGATGCTTTAGGTAATATACCGATTTTATTGGTTCTGACTAAAGGCATGGAGCCGGAGCAAAGGAACAATGTCGTGGATCGAGCTACTATTGTGGCGACTCTGGTACTACTAGGATTTGCGTTTGCGGGTAAATGGGTTTTGCAGTACTTGGACATCAGCATGGGATCTTTGCGAATAGCTGGAGGACTGCTTTTGCTCATCATTGCCTTACGGATGCTAGAGGGAGAACTCGATACGCCAGTTGTTGAGCAAGGACGTGATGTGGCAATAACCCCACTCGCCTTACCACTGCTAGCCGGTCCTGGAACACTGACGACAGTCATGCTATTGATGTCTGAAGCTCCTAATGCTCATATCAGTGTGGTGGTTGGTATTGTATCGGCGATGTTTGTGACCTGGGTAATTGTGCGTCAGGCAGGTCGCATCGATCCTTGGCTTGGACCAGAAGGCGCGGTCATTATTACTAAGCTTCTAGGTTTTCTCTTAGCGGCATTGGCGGTGGAAATTGGTAGTGCTGGGATTCGTGAGCTATTTCTTAGCTGATGCCCATAATTAAGCAAAATAGATTGACATGTTTTTACTAAATCTAAGATAATAGTAGATTGTGCGCTATTACCTGCTCGGATCAGGTGGAGACATAGCAAACGCTGGCAAAGTTGCTCAATAACTTGTATTTGAGACCTTAACCAGCTACCTGTACGGCAATTTATAGGACAATCCCAATGAGCTACGCAATTATCGAAACGGGTGGCAAGCAAGTGCGAGTCGAACCCGGTCGCTTTTATGACATTGAGCTGCTGCCAGTCGAAGCCGAGGAGAGCATAACACTCGAAAGTGTTTTGTTCGTTCAGCACGACGGTGAAGTAACAATTGGTCAACCCTTCGTTGAAGGGGCAACAGTCGAAGGTACGGTGATGCGCCACTTTCGCGGTCGCAAAGTCATCGTCTACAAGATGAAGCCGAAGAAAAAGACTCGTAAGAAGCGTGGACACCGCCAGGAAATTACTCGTCTGATGATTAACTCCATCAGTATGAATGGTTCTACTTTGGCTTCTGCGGCGGCACAACAAGACGAGACACCAACCGCCTACGAAACGACCGAAGCGCCTACAACTGAAGAAACAGCCGAAGCTGCTTCAGAATAGTAAATATAAAGATACGTCAAGAGGACACTATGGCTCATAAGAAAGGAACTGGTAGTACTCGCAACGGTCGTGACTCGAATGCCCAACGCCTAGGCGTTAAGCGCTTCGGTGGTCAGGTTGTAAGAGCTGGCAATATTCTAGTCCGTCAGCGCGGGACTAAATTTCATCCCGGCAACAACGTGGGTGTTGGCAGTGACTACACTCTCTTTGCCCTAATCGATGGCATTGTCACGTTCGAGAGAAAAGGAAAAACCCGTAAGAAGGTAAGTGTTTACGCCAGAGAAGCGGAAGTAATCGCTGAACCCGAACTCGTTGCTACTGAGGCTTAACTCTCTTGGCATCAGCACTAAACCGTTTGCTGGTAACTCTAGAAGCACCCTATGTGGGTGCTTTCTTTTTTTAAGGGAATCCTCCGCGCTTAGGCTAGGGCACAACGATAAGGATGAAATTTTCTCCTTCCCAACCCCAGTCACTAATCCCCAATCCAAATCATATTTAACAGAACGTTACCTATTCTGAGAGTAAGGGGAGAAAACTAGGCTTTAAACTGTTAACACGCCTCCATAGTGGAGATAGTCTTTTTGTTTCCTGTTTACAAGTAAATTAGTTTTTTAACATTAGCCATGCTCCCAAACCAGTCTGAGTTCGATATGAGAAGCATAGAAACTAAAGAAGGCGAAATATATGCTCCCTGTGTCTCTCCCAACCGATCAATGCCTCCAGTCTCAAATCGCACTCAGCTAACTCACCGTCCTCGCCGCCTCCGCAGAACCACTCCACTGCGCCAGATGGTGCGCGAGAATGTTCTGACGACCAATGATTTAATCTACCCTCTGTTTGCTGTACCAGGCAAAGGGTTTGCTCAAGAAGTTAAATCAATGCCAGGAGTCTACCAACTATCGGTAGACAAAATTGTTGAAGAAGCCAAGCAAGTCTACGATCTTGGCATCCCCTCAATAATTTTGTTTGGCATTCCTGAAGATAAAGATGTAGACGCAACAGGCGCATGGCATGATTGCGGCATTGTCCAGAAAGCGGCTACGGCAGTGAAAGAAGCCGTCCCGGAGTTGGTGGTCATCGCCGATACCTGTTTGTGTGAATATACAAGTCATGGTCACTGCGGTTATTTGGAAGTTGGTGATTTAACAGGTCGCGTCCTCAATGACCCAACGCTAGAATTACTGAAAAAAACAGCCGTCTCTCAAGTTAAGGCAGGTGCAGATATTATTGCACCATCGGGCATGATGGATGGTTTTGTGCAAGCGATTCGGGAAGGCTTAGATGAGGCGGGGTTTGAGGATACACCCATCCTTTCCTATGCCGCCAAGTATGCCTCTGCCTACTATGGACCCTTCCGAGATGCTGCTGATTCTACACCTCAATTTGGCGATCGCCGCACCTACCAAATGGACCCTGCCAACGTGCGTGAAGCCATCAAGGAAATTGAACTCGATATTGCCGAAGGGGCTGATATGCTGATGGTCAAACCCGCCTTGGCATACATGGATGTTATCTGCCGTGTTAAGGAAGCAACTAATCTACCCGTTGCCGCCTACAACGTCTCTGGTGAGTATGCCATGGTGAAAGCCGCTGCCCTCAACGGCTGGATTGATGAAGAGCGTGTTGTAATGGAGACATTACTCGGCTTCAAGCGTGCTGGTGCTGACTTGATTCTCACCTATCACGCCAAAGATGCCGCCCGTTGGCTGAAAGCGTAGAAGTATAGTACTGCTTAGTATCGAGTAAAAAATCATTTCTGATTCTTGTTCTAAGCAGCTACAGATTAGACTGCTTGCAAAAGCTAGAGAAAAGGGGAAAGGGATGACAGATTCCTTTCCCCTTTCCCCGTACTTGGAGCAAAAAGTCTATTACACCTCGTGGTAGGCACGCTCACAGATCACGTTTAACCAGAAGTTGGAATTCTGGATTAGAACTTATGCTGTTTGAGTTCAGGTTAATTTCAACGTTAAATTGCTCAATTTGTCGCTTTAGCAATTCAGAAAATAGGTTTGAGAGAATTTTATTATGTAGCGTCGCACGTATTCTTTGATTGCTCCCCCCCCTTACATAAAAACTGATCTCATGGAATGGTTCTTCTCGTACAGCCTAAAAAAATTCCGTAGAATAATACCCAGGCTGTGTATTTCCTAATATGCTTACCTGGTTTTTGCTGTCTACGTTTGAAGTGCTATGGAATTTGCCACGATCAGCACGATCAGCTTCCTCGGAATACATCGCTTTGAGAATGGTGCTGCTATCCGTGGAGCAGTGTTGGTAACTGATAGAGAAACGAAGCCTCTAGAATTTCGAGTAACAGCGCCTATTCGTCCTGATAAGCTCCAAAAGATACTCTATGGTGAGCTTTTGGATGAGCATATGTCTGTAGAACTGATTGGCTTACCTCTTCTGAATGCTCTCCAGCAAAAGCCTAACCTGATTATCGTCCAAGATATCTTGTTTCTGGGCATGAATGCTAAGCAAGAGATTCCGACAATTCTCATGCTGAAAGAAGATAAACATCTCCTCAATACACGGGCTTCGACCCAACCACTCAATTCACCAGATTCTGGTCATCCTCCAGTTAAATTTCATACTTCTGGTCAATTCGAGCCAAAGTTGACAGAGATTTCACAGCAGTTGCAATCAATCTTTTGCAGCAGGGACTTAATGGAGCCGTTCGTTCGTCTCACTGAGGCATGTACAGACGCGCATAGTCGTAAAGTGGGCGACAGCTAACACCTATGTTCCTAATTAGTGGAATTGCAAGGCAGATTACTCGTATTGCATCGGGTGTTAGATCTCCAGAAATCTACTTGCTATCAGGTTGGATGATGGAATCTGCTGTTGTTTATCGACACAGTTTTCAGTTTCCAGCCATCTTCACCTCTGATAATCTCTGCTTGGTGATGACAAGGAGTAGCCCATCCGGTGATCTCCTACTAGAAACACCAAAAGTTTATGAGATTCAACAACCTCTATTTGTTCCTAAGATTCAGAGTAGTGCTGGCATCAGCATTCCACAACCAGAAGTTTATGACTTAACTGACTGGTTCCTTGAAGGAGTAACATGCTCACAGAATTATCTGGATCTGCTCACACCCACTAAGACTTTCAAATATGAGAAAGTTCTTACTCCTGCTCCTCAGGTATCTGAAAACTTGTTTTGTGCGTTGGGTGAACCTGATATTTTTGGGCAGTATTTTGGTCAAGTTCAGCAGAAACAAAGTAATTCAGACGGTGAAGACAAGCAAGCCGTAGGACGCAAGCCGAGTAGAGACAAAATACTGACCCGCTCTCCAAGCCAGTGGGAGCTTTTGCTACCAGTTCTATTGCCTCCACTCTCGCTAGAGTTTCCCAAGGAGTTAGATTTTTATCATGAACTGCGCGGGTATCAGCAGGAGGGAATTCGTTGGCTGGTAGATCAACCATCAGCTCTGTTGGCAGATGAAATGGGTACTGGTAAAACGGTTCAGGCTGTGAATGCTTTGCGTTTACTTTTTCGTCAAGGAAAAATCCGGTCAGTGTTAATTGTGTGCCCACCTGCTGTGATTGGTAGTGTTGACTTGACTATTGAAACTGGCAGTTCAGAGGGATGGAGTGGACACTTTTATCATTGGGCTTCAGAGCTAGAAGTTGCAGTTATTCGCGGTGGTAATCAAGAGCAGCGGAAGCTTGCTTGGGAACGCCCTTTTCACGTTTACATTACAACCTATGACACGCTGCGTACAGATATACGGAACCAAGTTCTGACTGACTGGAACAAGTTTGATTGCATCATCTTGGATGAGGCACAAAAAATTAAAAATAGAGAGACTAAGACTTCGCAAGCTATTCGATGTTTACAGTCAGAATATCGTTGGGCGCTGACAGGTACACCGATCGAAAATAGCCTGGATGATGTGAAGTCACTGTTTGCTTTTATCCGTCCAGCTACATTTAGAGGTAGCGTTGAAGATTCTCCTGAAGCTGTGAAAGCAGCAATCGACCCCTATATGTTGCGCCGATTGAAGCAGGATGTTTTGCAAGAGCTTCCAGATAAGGTGCGGCAGGAAGATTGGCTAGAGTTGGATGAGTATCAGAAGGCAGACTATAACCGAACACTACAGGCAGGTCGGCAAAAAATTGAGACATCTTTAGGTGTAGAACAAACTATTCAGGTTCGACAACATATTTTTGCACTGCTGGGGGAATTGAAGCAGATTTGTAATTTTGCAAAGGAGCGCTCGGAAAGTCCGAAAACAGAATTATTGCTGGAATATCTGGAAACAATTGCTGCTAACAAGAACCAAGTTTTAATTTTCTCACAGTACCGGAAAGAAGGAACGGATAAAATTGCCAGACTACTGGATGATAAAGGAATCAAATATGTTATTTACACAGGTAAGATTTCTAATCAACAGAAAAATCAAGCAGTAAGGGATTTTCGCTGTAATCCAGATATCACAGTATTTTTGGCAACCATTGATACTGCGGGTTATGGCATAACGCTGACTGAAGCGACTTACGTTATCCATTTCGATCATCCGTGGAATCCAGCAAAGATGCAGAATGCAGAGGATCGAACTCATCGAATTGGTCAGAAATCTAGTGTAACCGTTTACAGCTTTTGGATGAAGGGAACAGTTGAAGAGCGGATTAAGAAAAAACTGATTGACAAACGCTTATTAGTTGAAAACACAGTTGATGAGTTAGCAGTAGAAGCTATAGAGAATAGCCTTTCTACTGAAGATTGGCTAGATATCTTTGGAATTAAGCCTGTGGCAAGAACAGTTCAGGTTAAAGCAAAACCAGCGTCTATACCTCAGCCTGAAGTACCCGCAGAGAGAAAAGCACAACCTAAGCCAACCTCGGTTAAGCGACCTAAGTCAACATCTAATCAGTTTATTAAAGCAACTATAGAATCTAACCAAATGTCAAACGATCGTCTTTGTACAGTTGAAGAGCATCTGGAACTTCTTCGCCAGCAAATAGCAGGTAAAGAGAAAGCTAAGATTTTAGCTCCCTTTGAGGAGCATACTCGCATAGAGTTAGGCATTCAGGAGCTACGTAAGCAGATGCGTCCTTTTGAGGAAGAATACTGGCAGCTTTTAGCGACACGCTCGACCCAAGTTGAAATTGCTGAGCCAGAGGCGGAAATTGTGGTGGCAGAACTCGTAGAGCAAGTCGGGCAACTGCAAACCAGCAGGCAGTATCCTGATGAATTACTTCAGCTTTTGCAGAAGATCTACATTGAAGTGAGCAAACCGGGTACACCTGCTGCCGCTAAGCTAAAGGGTGCAATGTCAATGTTTCCACCGTTTGTGAGCTTGGGCTACGAGGTAGAAATTGACACCGAGAACTTTTGCCGTACCCATCTACCGACCTTTACTAAGTGGTACAAGGCTCTAGCGAAAAAGTGATCAGGTTGGCAGTACCCCTAGGAATCTTGAAAGATGCTCGTTGCGCTGAGCCGTCTAACAACCGCATACACCAGACGGCTCAAAGACTTCTGGCTTCGTTTGAGTGTGACTTGCCGATGGTGAGGCTTGTCGTTAGATTGCTTTTGTGATGTCACCTTTGCAATCTGCTGAAAGCAGCACTTCGCGATCGCATGGCGCTAAGATGGTCAGCGGCTGAACTTACTGAAATAGGGCATTGGTAGCTAAAATCCTTGCATATTTATCGTTCGGCTATCTCTTATCATTTGTACAGTTCAGTTTATTAAAGCCAATGAGTAGCCTAGCAATATGGTATTCACGCCTCCCCAAGTTTTATTTAGGCGTCAATTAATCAGCGTTATCACCCTGCCCTTATTACTGATGCTACTCTTGGCGGGTGTGTCTATCTGGCAAATCAGTCGCCTCTTGCTGGCAATGGAATGGGTTGAGCATACAGATCAGGTCATTGCTCAAGCGAATCGAACGCAAAGGCTGGTTACCGAGGTAGAATCCGGTATTCGTGGATACCGGCTAACGGATGACTCGGAATTTCTGGCTCCCTATCAACAAGCTGACAGACTTGTCGAACCTTCTTTTCAAGCCTTAATTACTCTGGTTTCAGACAATCCTCCTCAAGTTCAACGCCTACTTCAGATGAGGTCGCGATATCAGGAGTGGAGCAAATCTAATCCTTTACTGATTGCCCCCAAACAGAAGGGTGAGGTACCACCAACAGCGATCATAAAGAATCGTAATCAGTTGATGAATGTAATCCGCCGTGAAATGAGTGAGTTCATTCAAACTGAAGAGCGGTTGCGGGATGCTCGAAGTCAAAGAGTTCGAGGTACTACTCAAGTTGTCATCGGCAGTAGTGTTGCTCTGGCGACTTTACTCGGAATCATTCTTGCTTATTTTATCTGGCATCAAATCCACTCCGTATCTCGCAACTATGAGCAAGCCCTGAGCATTGCTAAGGAACAGACAGAAGCTACACAGTACTCAGCTCAACGCCTTGCCGCTTTGCATGAGATTGACCAAGCGATTTTGGCAGTCCAACCGATTGAATCACTAGCTCATGAGATGCTTTTGAAGTTGAAAGACATTTTTGCTTTTGAACAGGGTGCAGTGATTCTATTTAACTTTGAGACTAATGAAGGCAAAATCTTAGCAGGGCAAGTTACTGAAGATACGGCTGGAGCAGTAGTACCAATTACAAAGCAAATTCCCTTAGACCTGCTCGATCAGTGTAAGCCTATTTGTTACATCAAAGACATTGCAGCCCTCATTGAGCGTCCGCCTGCGCTAGAAAGGTTATTAACTGAGAACTATCACAGCTTTCTTGTTGTGCCGATTATGGTTGAGGATAACTTGATTGGTAGTCTTAATTTGCTAGCGACTCAGGCTGATGCTTTCAATCCTAAGGCTCAGGAAACTGCCCATGAAGTGACCAGTCAATTAGCGATCGCTATTCAACAATCTAGGTTACGCAAGCAACTTCAGGACTATGCTACTGAGCTAGAGCAGCGAGTTGTAAAGCGTACTGTCCAACTCCAAGAAGCCAACGAGCAATTGGAAGCCTTCTCTTACACAGTTGCTCACGATCTGCGTGCCCCCTTACGAGGGATTCAAGGGTTCGCTCAAGCCTTACTAGAAGATTATGGTGACGAGCTAGACGAAACTGCCCACGACTATATTCAGCAGGTTTTTGATGGCACCGATCGCATGAACAATCTCGTTCAAGATCTGCTAGCCTACAGTCGCCTCAGCCGAGAAGAGATTAAGCTTACACCTGTTCGTTTAGCACAAGTTGTCGCAGAAGCCCAGACACAACTAGAGTCAGAGTTACGCGATCGCAATGCTGAAATCATCGTTGCAGAAGACTTGCCCAATGCGATGGGGCATCGTCCTACATTGGTGCAAATTTTTGCTAACCTGCTATCGAATGCTGTGAAATTTGTTGCTCCAGGAGTCCAACCGCAAATTAAAGTTTGGGCACAAGAGCAGGATAACTGGGTGCGTCTGTGGGTCCAAGACAACGGTATTGGTATTGAACCAAAATATCAAGAGCAAATCTTTGGTGTCTTCGAGCGGCTACATGGTAGAGAGACTTATCCAGGTACAGGAATTGGTTTGGCAATTGTACGCAAAGGTGCGGAGCGTTTGGGTGGACAGGCTGGTGTAGAGTCAGTTCCCACTCAAGGAAGTCGATTTTGGGTAGAGTTGCAAACCGTGAGATGAACAATTCATACAGTTCTACAATTTTGCTGGTGGAGGATGATCCGGGAGATGTATTTAGAATTCAACGGGCATTCCGCAAAACAAACCTAGTCAGTTCTCTGGAAGTCGTCACCGATGGAGAAAAAGCAATTTATTACCTAAGTGGACAAGAACCCTATCAAGATCGCGATCGCTATCCACTGCCAAGTTTAATGTTGCTCGATCTCAAACTCCCGCGACGCTCTGGCTTTGAAGTTCTTAGCTGGCTGAGGAATGAGTCTAATCTCAAATATCTACCAGTCGTGGTTCTAACCTCTTCTGATCAAAAGGTTGATATTGAGCGTGCCTACGCACTAGGAGCCAATTCTTACTTGACTAAGCCCCCTGCTCCTAATGCTCTACTAGAGATGGTACGAGTCGTTGAACTCTACTGGCTCTCTTTCAACCATTCACTCGGACAGGAGTGACAGGGAATAGTAGAGATGACAGGAGTACAGCAAAAGACAGTTTTAGTGGTTGAAGATGAGCGAGCTGACCTTTTTTCCTTGGAACGAGCTTTTCGGCAACTGAAGGCAGGGTTTGTCCTTCAAGTTGTCGAAACTGGAGAGGATGCAATTCGCTATCTTGAGGGAAAGGAACCTTATAGCGATCGCACTCAATACCCCTTACCTGCCTTGATCTCCCTGGATCTGAGGCTACCGGGAATGTCCGGTTTAGATCTGCTCAAGTGGATACGCCAACAACCACTATTCAAAGAATTACCAGTCATTGCTTTAACAGCACAGGGCAATCGCAATTTACCTCGTGCTTATGAATTAGGACTGGACTTCTACCTACTCAAGCCAGCAGAAGTTAACTCGTTGGCTGAAGTGTTGCAAGCGCTTAATTTGTACGATGGATAAAGAAGTTCCACCAATTACAACATCGGTCAATTTGTAAAGGACAACTCTCTAGACTCGTTCTCTAACGATTAAAAGATTACTCTGCTTGAGATGCAACGCCAGATGCTCCAGGTTGTTCCTCTGGCTTTCGGGTATACCACCATGCCCAAGCAATGAAAACAGCTTGAAACGGAAGCCTAAACCAATACAGCAAAGGATGATGGGGGATGCCTTCAATTGGAATGCTATGAATCGCTTGGTAGATATTTGCTGGAAATACTGCAATGAACAGTGCAATCAGCCCCCAAGCCGCCGCAACACTTACAAACGGAATCAGTAAGCCAATACCACCCAAAATCTCAAAGAAGCCACTGACATAAACCATTGCTAATTTATCCCCAAGTTGGGGTGGAACGATTTTGGCGTATTCTTCCGGTTTGACAAAGTGTGTAATTCCCACAAAAATGATGGCTACCGAAAGAATGACTCGAAAAATTTCCTTGAGGCGAGGGGATGGAGTGTGGTTTGAGGTCATAACGTGTATCAGGAGAACTCATCCATACCTTATCAATCTACGGTTGAGGTCTACTTCTATCTACGGCTAGTTCTTGACAAGCTTTACGGCTGAGTGGTTTTGTCTAGGTAGCAAATGATGCTAAAGTAAGCACCTTTAGTTCTTTCTTAATCCAAGCCATAATTGCTTCACCGTGACATTCGCTCACTCTTAATGTCAGGAACTCTTAACAAAAAATGGCTTCAAGGTTGTAAAGTTGTAAGAAATCGTTACCATAGTCATTTGTGGTTGATCTGAATCAAGCAATTCAGGCAACTCTTCAGCCTAAATACTGATGAGCTGGCATCACTAATCAGGTCAATCTTGAAAAAAAAATTCAGAAGGAATTTTGGTCAATGGATTGCCGCAGCATTCAATTTTGCGATCGCAAGTCTCGAATCGATTACCACCAACTTCAGGAACTGTTCCGCCTGGGAGCCTTTTGGGCAAAAGACCGAAAACTTGAAGACTGGGAAATTGCGATCGCAAATAGTGAACCCGTAATCACTGTTTGGGATGGTGAGCGGCTGATTGGATTTTCAAGAGCCACATCAGACGGTATTTATCGGGCAACAATTTGGGATGTCGTCGTCCACCCTGACTATCGTGGTGCAGGATTAGGGCGCAAGTTGGTAGAAACTGTACTTAGCCACCCTCGGATGAACCGTGTAGAGCGCGTCTACCTAATGACCACCCATCAACAAAGTTTTTACGAACGCATTGGTTTTGAGTGTAACTCCAGCACCACGATGGTGTTGTATAATCAGCCAATCCATAACTCTATGCCGACACCTGCTCTACAGTCTCAAGAGTCCCTAGGGGCATAAAAAACTGAATTCCGGTAATCTTCTGGTTAGGAGAATCACTACTGGGTTCTTCGCCGGACGCTGACAGCACTTCTAGTCTTCCCTGCATTACTTCGAGAAGGCTCTGAGCGATCAACAAATTTAGCCCTGGTGAACCTTTTGTGACTTCACTAGCTTGCTTTTGTACCTCAGGTGTTGTTGACAGTAAATCTATCGACTCACTCCAAAGTTCAGTTGGACATTGGATATCAAACAAGATTTGAACCTCTTTAGACTCTGGGGAGCAAGCGGCAGACACTCGAATGCTGCCTTCTTCCATCTGAGCAATAGCGGAGTCCACAATACCCATCACCACCTGCTGAAAACGCTGTGCGTCTGTTAAAACGTAGATTTCAGGGTCAGGGGGAATTACCTCCAGTCGGAGATTGCGATTTGCTGCTTGCATATAGGTTAGACGATGGACATCCTCAAAAACCTTTGTCAACGACAAGGAGCGCAGCTCCAATTGGTTTGTGCCGTGTTCAGTTTTCGACACCTTAACCACATCATCTAGCAGTTTCACCAGTTTTAATGCCGAAGCATTAGCTTGAGCAACAAATTCTCGTTCTTCCTCTGGAGAATCGCATAGATCAGACAAAATTAGCTGATGCAAGCCAATCATACTGCTTAAAGGCGATCGCAACTCGTGAGAAGTCCGCGCTAAAAATCCTGATTTAAACTGACTCATTTCATGAGCCATTTGGTAAGCCAACTGGGTTTGCTTCAATTGCTCTTTCAGCGGTTGCAGTTCATCGTTAAGAGACAAGGATTCTTCCTTAACCTCCTCAAGAGGCTGGGGGATTTCTGGAGGGATTGCTTGGGGGACAGACACTTGAGAAACCGCTGGCTCCTTACTGGAACGAGCAATACGGCTCCCGACAACTCCCAACCCAATGCCAACTACCAAATAGATCAAATCCATTTCGCCCATGCCTTTAACCAAAATTAAATCTAAAATCTGTGCTGTGCTGCTCAAAAATTAAATCTTCTCAAGCATAGCCGTTTTTTTTAAGGTAACCTATGGCGGCTAATCGGCTGGGTATTAAGCTTGTAGAGGAAATAGAGGCGGCATGAGAGGCTAAAGGATAGAGAACAAGTTGTTAATTGCTACTCCGAAGCAGCAATTAACAACTTGACGAATTCCTGAAATTTATGAGGTGAGACTCTTCTTTCTTTCTTTGATAATGATTATCATTATGAAAACGAGGAGAGGACTTTTTAGTGTGTATCGCTTAGGTGCTACTGGCAAGAAATTGTTTGACCGACACTTTTCGGAGACACTTTCGGAATATGTGACCGCGATCGCCTGGTCACCGAATGGGAAAACTTTAGCTATCGGTTCTGCTTCAGGGGAGGTAATACTTTGGCAAAATTTACCCAGTCCAAGCGAGATTAAGTGGTCTTTTATTCCCATAGAATTCGGTGAGGGTCAGTCGATAGACTGCCTTGCTTTCTCAAAGGATGGAGAATTTCTCGCGGCTAGTGGACAGGATGGACGGGTGAAAATTTGGCGTTTGCATCCAGATGCAGGAGTATACAGATGTAGACCCTTGCACACCCTAGAAAATGCCCCAGCTTGGGTTGACAAGCTCAGTTGGAGTTCCACAAGCAACCAGCTTGCCTTTTGTTTGAAGCGTCACGTCCAAGTGTGGGATGCCGATGCAGGTGAAGTGGTAGCGACACTCAATTTTGAGGAGTCGTCGGTACTGGGGATGTCCTGGCATCCATCGGGACAGCATCTAGCCGTCTGTGGCGACAAAGGAGTTAAGGTTTGGAATGCTGCTGATTGGAATGATGACCCCTGTTTCTTTGCTCTGCCTACCGCTAGTGTCGCGATCGCTTGGTCGCCTGATGGCAACTACTTGGCGGCTGGCAATCTGGACAACACCCTAACGGTTTGGGAATGGGGCTACCTCGACCCTTGGGTCATGCGCGGCTTTCCCGGTAAAATCCGCAATCTGGTGTGGTCGAAGCCAGTGACATCAGTAGGTGCGCCCGTATTAGCCCTCTCTAGCGTGGAGGGTGTTGTGATTTGGGAAAAGCAGGCTGACGAGTTAGGCGGTTGGGACGGTCGAGTGCTGGAGGCTCATGACGGCATGGTACAGGCTTTAGCCTTTCAACCTGACACCTTTCTTTTATCATCAGCCGCTGACGACGGTCAAATTTGTCTTTGGCACAAAGCCAAAAAAGTTGCACAAGTTTTGGAAGGCTCACCTGACGGTTTTTCCTGTCTGGCTTGGCATCCCCAAGGACATCAACTTGCTGCTGGCGGTCAAAATGGCGAATTGCTGATTTGGTCGAAATCTAACCAGGGTAAAGGGTTTGGAGGACGGTGACCAACCAACTCCCCTTATTGATGGCACATAGTAGAAACCTATCCTTGAACGCGATCCCCCTATTTTCTACACATCAGGATGTACATACTAAAATGTGATAATCTAAAAGGTTTAGCTATCCACTTGGACAGCTCCTTGGCGCAAGATTTCCCAACGACCCTGTGTCCATTTAGCAACTGTAGAAGGGACACCCGTAGTTACTAGTTTGGCCGCTTCTAATTCAGTAGTCTGGAGTGTGAGAACCTCAGGAAACTGCTCCTCAATTTCCGCGATTGTTTGCAAAGGCGGTTCACCAGAACGATTGGCGCTAGTTGTCGCTAAAGGGCCAGTCTCAGATAGAATAGCGATCGCAATTTCCGAGTTTGGCACTCGTATTCCAATCGTCGTCGAGTCAGTTGGGTTCATCGCCGCCGGAACTTTAGCAGATGCAGGTAACACCAACGTCAGTGCCCCAGGCCAATACTGCTTTGCGACTCGCTGCCAAATCTCCAATTCCTGAACTGTGCCAGATATATACGGCAAAAGAGACTCAGCGGAGTCTCCCATCAAAATCAATGGTTTTGCTTGATTCCGTTGCTTAGCGGCAAACACCAATTCTGAGCAATCTGGACGCACAGCTAAGGCTGGCACCGTATCGGTTGGAAAGCTCACAAGCTGACCTGAACGTGCCCCAGCAATCAGAGTGGACATTGAAACTTGAGTCATTTGTACCCTACTGCCTCACACCAAGCTTGGGCAAATATCGCAGAAAGAGAAAGTGAGATTTTGGAGAAAACTGGTACATCTACTCTACAGGCTCTCAAGTCTCCAATTTTATCAACTCTCTGTATTATCTCCCTTGTGCCTCTTCTTATCTCCATGTTGTCCAACACCTGCCCTTACTGTGTCCTTTGTCTTCCTACTCCTTTAGTAATAAATGAAGTGTCAAGATAAAGGACGGTAAGATGTGTTACATAAAGAGGTTATGTCTGTTGTTAATCTACAAATATTGACGAAAATCAACTACGTTATATTATGTTTACAAATCTTGAAGACCCTTTAATAGCTTGGAATATGAGAAGATTAGACTTAATTTTCTCAGCGATTCTTTTTTTTGGCTTTGTACTCATAATTGGCTTTTTGAGTCGAAAAGGACCAATTGCCCTGTCGTTTACGATTATCAGTACGGTTTTGGTATTTACCTTGTTGTTAGTGACCCACAATGACCATGACCTACCTTTTTTCAGCTTTAAGTTTTAAGCATTAGCTGAGTTGCAATTCACACAAATAACGCCGACATTTTGTAGGTTACGAATTATCTAGCTTGCGGCTTATAAGCTGATTAATAGTAATTTGCAGCTTCTCGCGTAATCGTTGCGCCCCTTGGTAAGTGATTGAGCGCACTTCTCCTGAGTGAGTCTGTTGCTGTTGCACTGGTTCTACTTCTGTCCAAGGTTGATAGAGGGGTTGAAGGTAATAGCGTAGCTTTGTTCTCATTGCCCAGACACCCATTGAAGGGAACAGTAAGAAGACAACCATCAAAAGCGAGAGGGGCAAGAAGGGCAAGTAAAATCGCTTTGCCAGTTTTTTGAGATTAAATGTCCAAGGATGTAAGAACTCATTACCAATGCAAGCTACTGGCAGAATTGGGATGTGGTAGCGATCGCTTAACCGAATAAAGCTAGGATGGAAAGTCTCAAGTTGGTAGCGCTTTAACCAACCTTTAGCAGGGCCACGTAAACCCTCTGGAGGATAGAGCAGAACTGTTTCGTGAGCAACCGCTGCTTCAAACTCATTGAGTTGGGCCGGAACACCACCCAAAACTTGTGACCATCCTGGTGGAAGCCACCAAATTACCCATGGGTGCTCAAATAAGGAGATATCAGCTAGCGGTTGCACAACCCATCCCCGTGTCTCGCTCAAGAGATAGGCTAATCCTAAAAAATCCCAAGGAAAACACATTCCTGCATGGTTCATTGCCACAATCAATGGCTCAGTTTGGGGAAGATTTTCAACGTGGTGCAATTCAGCCCGAAAGTAATGCCTCACAATTGGCGCAAGGACTTCATCTCGAAAGGCTTGTTGATAGTTGGGGTTAAACTGCCCAACTTCTTGACGAGGGAAGCGGCAACCAAGACGTAGCCAGCGAAGCAAGAGCGCCAGATAAAATCCTCCTGGAATTAGGAACAAGATATATTCCAGCCAATTCCAGCCCTCAGGATTGGGTTGGTAGCGTTGCCAGTGGCGGTTGAATAAAATCAGCCAACCTGGAGGATACCAAAGACAAAACCAATCAAACCAGCTAAATCGATAGGAATGGACAGAATCTTGCTGCATTCAGTGGCAATATTGCTGAAGAACCGGTTCTATATTTATTTTGAACTGGAACCTAACGCCTCTACCTAGAGGAACCAATTTCTCTGCCTAAAGCTGATGTACTTCCCTAGGGAAGAGGGTACAAAAGCGTTAAGAGCGCGATCGCTTTGTTCTAGAGATTGACTCACCGCTCTAACTGATGAACTATTTAGAGCATGTAGCTATGGACTGTTGCTTGCTCTTGTAGCACATTAGTTTTAGGAGTCCATCTCAACATCTACTTCAATCGGTGCACTACTATGATGATTTACTACAAAATTGAGCCACTCACTCAAGGATACCGCCTGAGCATCTGGGAGCCAGCTCCCCGTAACCGCAACCGTGTAGAGCCTTTCTACTTCAAGCTAAACTTCACGACGAAGACGCTCCTGGAAGCTATGAAAATCTTGAACCTCATTCCTGGTAAGAAAATAGATGAGCGTCGTCTAAAAGCGATTAAGCCAAGTGCGTAACAATCATTGACTCAAAAAATCTGTTTAATCGTTCTACCCAGATTTTTTCTCCCCGTTGTCATTGTCGGCGGGGTTTTTTGATGTTGTTGATACAAAATTGCTAGATGTCTCTAAGTTAAGGTCTGGGCGGAGGGAATTCCGAAAGAAAGATTTGTATAGCTTCTAGGCGACGACTTTGTCCAGGTATTCCCGTGATCGCTTCATTGCAATGTGGATGAGGTTGCCAGCCAATCTCCTGAATATGCGCTTGATAACAAACACCTGGATATTCAATCCCGCCTACCCAAATTTTAATCGCCTCTATACGACGGCTTTGCCCCGTTGTTCCCGCTATTTCACCATTACAAGCGTTTTTGGAGAGCCAACCAATGTCCTGAACATAAACTTGATAGCAGATAAATTGATTGGGGGAAACAGGTGTCAGCCGAACTTTAATCGCTTCTATTTGAAGGCTTTGTCCAGTCGTTCCAGCTACAGCACCATTACAAACTTCAGGCTGCCATCCTCGATTTTGAACATGAGCTGCGTAACAAACACTAATCTTAGGTTGCGCCGAGGTAAATTTCGGGTGAGAAAGAAGTGAAATACTGCTGAGTATAACTATGCCAATACTTGATTTTACTAGTGATTGAATCAAGTCAAGTTGAGTCACAATAGAAAACCTAATTGAATTCAGATATCTTAACAAAATCTGAAATACATCTGTAAGTACAAAGAATTAGTACCTTTATCAAAAAATTAGTTCTTATGAAATACACACTCACTAGATGACCGGAACCCCGCTATAACGATGCAGGCGGGGTTTTTCTTGAGCCGAATCAGACTTTAGAACAGTGACCATCAGCAGCAATTCGTGATGCGATCGCTTTTAAGACATAAGCTAAACCTTCTGAAGACAAAAGGTTCATCTGTGCAATAACATAATCAACTAGATGACTATTTGCAGATAGCACTACAACACCTGATTCTTCACCTAAAAGCGTCTCCACCAGTTCAGCTCTTTGGTCTACAGGGAGCTTTTTCGCGGCTTGCAAAATAGTCTCGACGCTGTTTGCTTGAGCATTCACTGGAACTAAATCGTTCTCATACATAGATTTATTCCTTACAACGACTTGAGTATTATAAAATGCTTACCTCTTGAGATGTAACCGTAAATTTACGGAAAAACGTAATTTTGATAATCGATAATTTAAGATAATTATTCTATCTGCATTGAGAATTACAGTTTGTTAAGCGGCAATTAAGCGTTCTCAAGATCAGGAAGCTGCAACATCACGGTATAGCCAACAACGGCAAGGACGACCGTGGATGGTGAGTCATTAATATCAAATAGAAAAAAGAATACTACGGATGGAACCCCCTAAATCCCCATTTTTAAGGGGGACTTAAAACTCAATTTTGCTCCCCCCTTTTTTAGGGGGGCTAGGGGGGATCAAGTATCTGTAGCAAACATTAAGGTATTTGATATAACAAGAGAAATGAAGTAGCCGATTCACTAGAAAAAAATGAATTGTGTAAAGTCCACTTTGACTACAATTCACATTAAAGAGGAGTTAAATTAAGCCTGATTGATTGGTGTTGCTTGCAATCGGAACCATGTGAGCTTTAACCTGAGCTTTGCTAAGTTCTCGTACAAGGCGTTGTGCTTGGTGTTTGTATAAAGGCGATCGCAATATCCCCGGCAAATTCTTCATCAAGTCTCTTGCCTCACTGAGATTACATCCAGCAACTCGTGCGATCGCCTTCTGCTAAACGAATATCAGCAGAACGCACAACCAAACGAGTATAGGGATTGAGTAACCGTTTAATTAGACCTTCTCTCGCTAGTTTTCCTGATAAAAAAGAACCAATAGAACCCTGCAAAAACCACAAGACTACTGACTAAATTGTAGACTGGGTCAATCTTCTGTATTGTGAAAACTGAAGGTGATGGTAAAGCAGAATCAGTATAGTTAACAAATAACACAGCAAATAAGTTGTTTCCTATATGAGCGGCTAAAGCTAGCTCTAAACTATTGTCCTTGACGGTAATAAAGGCGAGGAACAATGCCAGAAGCAAGTAGTAAGTCGCTAAAAGATAAAAACCAGCTTTCACCTCTGGATTCAAAAGATGAGGAAGCATGAATAAAATAGAAGTACCAACTATTGGAATGATTGCCTTTCTTGTGGTTAGACCAATTCCCTGCATTAAGTAGCCCCGAAAGAAAAGCTCCTCAGTGCTAGCTTGAAGAGACGTTAGCACTAAAGCGATTGGAACAAAAATCAAGAAGCTGCCGAGATTAAAGGTTAATTGGTAATTTTCTGGACTAATAATCGACTCAATTACACTTATCAAAGTAGCAAGAATCCACCAAACCCCAATACCTTGGAGAATCCTACTCCAGTTAATTTTGTTGCTTGGAGTGACTAAGGTTATAAAACGACGCTGGTGGATGAAGCGAACGGCGATATATAAACCAATCAAAAAACATACAAAAGCTAAATTAAGCCCTATATAGGGAAAGATTGGCTCAACTCCTTCAAACTTGGAAGTCTGAGGATTAAATTTACTTTCAGCGCTTGAATCAGATTGGATAAAAACTGCCAAAAGAATGAAAGGAACAACACCAACTACTTGCCAAGAAAAGAAAGTGAGGAGAATGCCTAAAAGATAACGCCACCATTCATTCTTCCCGGTTTGTGCGATCGCAAGAAATTTATCTATCATGACCTGTGATAAAAAGGGAAGTTACTCCACCTAGTTTTACTTAGAAACTGGCAAATTCAATACAAATTCTGCTCCCTGACCTGGCTTGGAAAAAACTTCAATATTTCCGTCGTGTTGCTGCACTATTTGATAAGAAATTGCCAATCCCATCCCTGTTCCTTTACCAACAGGTTTGGTTGTGAAGAAGGGGTCAAATATCTTATCTTTTAGTTCTGGGGGAATTCCAGACCCATTATCTCGAATTCTTAGCTCTATTTGATTGGCTCCGATAACCTTTGTTTGGATTACAATCTCCCGACTTGATAATTCCTGATGGTCTAGTAGTTCATCAAGCGCATTGCTGAGGATATTCATAAACACTTGATTGAGCTGAGCTGGATAGCACTCAATCAAGGGTAGAGAATCATAGTATTTTATAACTTTAATACCCTGATTTAATCGATGTTTCAAAATCAACAAAGTATCCTCAATTCCTGCGTGAATATCCACTCGCTTCAGCTCCGATTCGTCAAGATGACAGAAGTTCCGTAGAGAGAGAATAATTTTACGAATACGTTCGGCTCCAACATGCATTGAGGCTAGAATCTTTGGTAAGTCTTCTCTCAGGAAAGTGAGGTCAACTTCGTCAACTTTTGTCTGAACTTCCGGTATGGGCTGAGGATAATGCTGCTGATAGAGAGCAATTAATTCTAGTAAGTCTTGTGTGTAGTTATTGGCGTAATCAAGATTGGCGTAGATAAAGTTAACAGGATTATTGATTTCATGAGCAATTCCTGCTACCGTTTGCCCCAAACTTGACATCTTTTCACTCTGAATGAGTTGTCCTTGAGCTTGCTGCAATTCCCGGATTTGAGTGGCTACCTGTTGGATAAGTTGATTGAGAGACGTGGCTAAGACACCAATTTCATCATCACTTAGTACAGGAGCTTGTAAATCGAAATTGCCTTCTTGAGTAGCCTGCTTTGCTACCTTGGTTACAGTTCTAATCCGACGCGCGATCGCACGACTTGTATAGTAAGCTAAAGCCACTGCAATCGCCATTGACAGCGCCATACTGGCAACGATGATTGTCACGCGCCAAAGCTTAGCAGATCTCATCGTCTTCCTTGCCTGCTCTCGTCGTGCAGAATTCGACCTAACTAGTTCTTCTAAAGTTCTAGAAAGCTTTTTAAACTTAGGGATAAGTTCTCCCTTGTTTGTCATCCCCAACCGTTGTTTTTCGGACTGAATTTCTGCCAGAGTTAAAGAATCAACTTCGACTTTTTGCGATAAATACTGTACTAATAAAGTGTACGCTTCCAACTCCGTGTCGTAAGTCTGCAATAATGTTTTGAATTTAGAAGCATATTCTTTAGGAATCCAGTCGTCATTTCTTAAATCAGACTTAAGTTCTGCAATGAATTTTCTAGCTTCATCTACACTGGCAAGCAATTCACTGATGTCTTCTTGCTGACGCGCCGGATTCTCAGGTTCAAGCGTTAGTTGTTGCTGATAAAGATTGACCTCTAAAATTGATTTTTCAAGCTTATCCATCCGTTCATATCTTTCCTGGATACCTCTGAATTTATCAATTGCTTGATCTTCATAATGCTCTCCTACAATTAGCCCGATTCCCGTACCCAAAACCGCAACGCTAATCGCTAAAAAGTAACCAAAGCCAATTTTTTTGTGGATACTCCAGTGGCGGGTGATGCGATTAATCCAGATCTCAGGAGTGGAGACACTCCTCAATCTGTGAATTGACTGAGGTTGAACAGCTTTAGTCTTTTTCTTGGGGAGGAGGCAAGAATTAAGAGGATGCATAGATAAAGACACGGCGAGTATGACTGTAATCTAAACTATTGCCGAGTTTGCTCCTCATCCTAACGAATTCAGCCTTGAGGCAGAAATCTCTCTACCCACCTCATCTCTCTTTTGCGCTATACCGCTAAAAATTTCTGAATGACCTCATTGCTGAGTTCGCTAGTTACACCAGATGCAACAATACCACCTTTTTGCATGGCATAATATCTATCCGCTTGCCGAACAAAATGTAAATGTTGCTCCACTAGCAGCACAGAAATCCCTGTAGATTGCACGATACGACGAACAGCCGCTTCAATTTCTAAGATGATCGAAGGCTGAATACCTTCAGTCGGTTCGTCTAATACGAGTAATTTAGGTTTTCCCATTAAAGCGCGTGCGATCGCAAGTTGCTGTTGTTGTCCCCCACTTAAGTCACCCCCCATCCGGGACAACATCGATTTTAAAACAGGAAACAACGCAAAAATTTCCTCTGGAACTTCCTCATTACCCTTCCTCCCACTCGGACGTGCCTCCAACCCCAGCAAAAGATTTTCCTTCACCGTCAAACGAGGAATAATCTCCCGTCCTTGAGGAACATAACCAATCCCCAACTTCGCCCGTTTATCCGGTGACTTACTGGTAATCGATTCTCCAGCTAAGGTAATCGTTCCAGTGCGAGGTTTCAGCAACCCCATAATCGTCTTGAGTAACGTCGTCTTACCAACACCGTTCCGGCCAATTAAACAAACCATCTGTCCGGCTGGTACACTCAAATCCACATCCCGAAGAATGTGACTCTCTCCGTAGTAAACATTCAAACCACTAGCTTGCAACATTAGCTGAGTTGGTGAGGGGAGGGGTAAATCGGCTGTTACTTGATTCATTATCGATATAAGTAAGATGTAATTTTGTGAGTTCCTAGTGTTCAGCCGTCGTCATTGGTTCTCCAAGATACACCTCAATCACTTGGGGGTCATTTTGGACTTCATCAATCGTCCCCTCACATAAAACTGAGCCTTGGTGTAGTACCGTTACCTTACGAGCAATTTGACGAACAAACTCCATATCATGCTCAATTACTAAGATAGAGTGGCTTTCTGCCAAAGCTAAAAGTAAATCTCCGACATTTTCTGTCTCCTCATCCGTCAAACCCGCAACAGGTTCATCCACCAACAACAAATCTGGCGACTGTGCCACCAACATTCCAATTTCTAAGCGCTGCTTTTCCCCATGAGACAGCAACGCCGAGGCTAAATCCGCTTTAAGCGTCAACCCAATTGTTTCCAGCAAACCCTTAACCGTAGTCCGTTCAGATGACGAAGGCTGCCCAAACAAAGTAGAAAAGACATTCTTATTACGATTACAGGCAAGCTCCAAATTCTCACGAGGCGTTAAATTTAGGTAGACACGCGGCGTCTGAAACTTACGTCCAATTCCCAAAAGCGCAATTTGCTCCTCTGGCAAACGGCGCACATTCCGCCCCTTAAACATCACCCGTCCTTCCGTCGGCTGTACCTTCCCCGTAATCACATCCAAAAACGTCGTCTTCCCAGCACCATTCGGCCCAATCACCACCCGCAACTCCCCAGCATCCATACTGAAGTTCAGGTTGTTGAGTGCCTTAAAGCCATCAAAACTAACCGTCACATTCTCCGTTTCCAGGATTTTCCTGTTCATGCTCTGTTGCCCCTAATAATAGTCAACTGCATCGACCCCCCAACCCCCTTGGCAAGGGGGGAGCAAATAACTCAATAACTAAATAACTAATCCCTTGCCCCCAAATTCTCTCGTTCCCGCTGCACCTCTGGATCTTCTTCCAGACTTGGATACGTTATAACCCGCTTGCGTAATCCAAAAAGCGATCGCATCCGTTCCACCCCATGAGAACGCCACCAACCAACCAAGCCATCCGGTAGCACCGTCACCACAATCAAAAACAGTGCCCCCTGGAAAAACAACCAAATATCAGGGAACTTCTCACTCAAAAGACTCTTAGCAAAATTAACCACCAGCGCCCCTAATATCGCTCCCACCAAGGTTGCGCGACCACCCACCGCCACCCAAATCACCATCTCAATCGAAAACGCAATATCCATCGCCTTCGGTGAGATGATGCCAGTTTGAAGCGTAAAAAGCGCCCCAGCTAAACCCGCCAAACCCGCAGAAATTCCAAATACTAAAACCTTAAAACCTGTAGGGTTATAGCCCGTAAAGCGCACACGACTCTCATCATCACGAATCGCAATCAGCAAGTTTCCGAAGCGCCCTTTAGTCAGCCAACGTGAGAGCGCATAAGACCCCACAAGGAATAATACAGTCAGCGTGTAGAAGACAAACTGTGTCTGCGGTGCATTCACATTCGCCCCTAGCAGAGTTTTGTAGTTCGTCAGACCATTCGTACCGTTAAAGAGTTTTTGCTGACCGTTGAAGAAGTTGAAAAAAACAATTGTTGCGGCTTGGGTAAGGATGGAGAAGTACACACCCCGAATCCGATTCCGAAAGACAAGATAGCCCAACAACGCCCCAAGCAAGGAGGGAACTAAAATAACACCAATAGCCGCAAAACCGAACGAATCAAATGGCTTCCAGAACCAAGGGAGTTCAGTCACCCCGTAGAGATTCATGAATTCTGGTAGGGTACCCGCATCCACAGGCGCTAATTGCAAGTGCATCGCTAGGGCATAACCACCAATAGCAAAGAAGATGCCGTGACCTAGACTCAGCATCCCCGTATAACCCCAAATTAAATCAATGCCAAGGGCTGCGATCGCTAACGCCAAAAATCGCCCCAACAGGCTGAGGCGAAAGCCAGAAAGAACAACTGGCATCAAGAAGATGAGGATAAGCGCGGCAAGGGCAACAACACCCACCTCAATAAAAAGCGATTGACGGCGTTGCTGCCGTCGTTCACGTCCTGGGATTGCAACTACCGAATCAGATGTCATAGAAGTAAGGTATGGAAATTTACGGTATAAGCTTGTCGGCAACTCAAAATAGCTGAACACTGAACGCTAGAGGCTTAAGCATCAACAGAACGCCCTTTTTGGGGGAAAATTCCACCCGGTCGCACCTGAAGGAAAGCAATAATCAGAGCAAATACCATCACCTTTGCCATGCTGGTTGTTGCAAAGAAGGTAAAGAATTCCGCCAACGGCTTCACAGGGAGAAACAGTAAAGCGAGAGTTCCTGAACCGATGAGGTAGTTCACGGTACCGATTACAAGCGCGGCAACGATACTCCCCACCAACTTGCCGACACCACCCACAACCACCACCATGAACGTATCGACCACATAGTTCTGACCTGTATTCGGTCCCACAGAACCCAGTAAACTAATCGCACAACCCGCAACCCCTGCCAATCCTGAACCGAGAGCAAATGTTAAAGCATCTACTTTTTGGGTCGGAATCCCCAAGCAAGAACTCATACTGCGATTTTGGGTCACTGCTCGAATCCGTAAGCCCCAAGCCGAACGCTGCAAGAATAGGTAAATCGCCGCAACACAAAGAATTGTCAGCCCAATAATAAATAGCCTTGCATAAGGGAGTTGAAAAGCCCCCAAAGGTAAGCCACCCCGTAACCACTTAGGGGCTGTGACATCCACATTCTGTGCCCCAAACCAAGGCTTGGTTGCGGCAAGCTTGTAAGTCTTACTCAAAAACGACCCAACCGCGATCGCAATTCCTGCCGATAGCGGTAACATCACTGCCACTACCCAGTTTCTAATTCGATCTATATCCGAGCGTCGAGAGACAATCCACAATGCCCCAAAAAATAGTAGACAAAACACCACCAGACCAACAACAATAACCCAGTTCACGCTACGGACAAATTGCTGCAAAATTAGGCTAACGCCCCAAGTTGCTAGCAATGTCTCCAAAGGGCGTCCATAAAGATAGCGAATTACCCCCCGTTCCAAAGCCAGTCCCACCGCTGCGGCGACTAAGAAAGCCAGAATCAGGGCAAAGAAAATATAAGCTTCAAACCAAGGCTCACCGAGCTTTTTGAAGCCATTTTGTACAACAAACGTCGTGTAAGCTCCCAGCATCATCAACTCACCGTGAGCTAAGTTGATGACACCCATCAGCCCAAAAACAATAGCTAGCCCCAGCGCTGCAATTAGTAAAACAGCACCAATACTAATACCGCTAAATAGACCATCTAACAGTCCTGCTAGCACACCTTTTCTCCAATTAGTTGTTAGTTGTCAGTTGTTAACTGTTAGTTGTTAGTTGGATTTTGAACAACCTGTCAATCATCAGCCAGTCGCCTCTACTGCTAACAACTAACAACCAACCACTAATAACGTCTTAAGTCGTCTTGAACTTCCCACCCTTGCTTGGGTCAGACCAATCACAAGCAAATCCCTTGGTTTCAGTAACAAATTGATTCCAAGGAATTGGCACAACGGCTTTATCGGTGGAATAGACGATTTTAAATAAACCGTCATCCTGAACCTCCCCAATCCGCACCACTTTCGCAATGTGATGATTGGCTTCCATCGTTACAGTGCCTTCGGGAGCCTCAAGCGTCTGACCATATGCTGCCTTACGCACAGCCTCTAAATCATCAACTGTTTTTGCCTTTTCAACCGCCTGCTTCCACAGATAAACAGCAATGTAAGCCGCTTCCATTGGGTCGTTCGTCACTCGGTCGTCACCGTACTCTTTCTTAAACGCCGCGACAAACTTTTGATTGGCAGGTGTCTCTACGGTTTGGAAGTAATTCCAAGCGGCATAATGACCTTTGAGGTACTCGACACCAATTGCCTTAACTTCTTCTTCAGCAACGCTCACCGACATGACAGGGTACTTATCTGGGCCTAAACCTGCACCTTGCATTTGCTTAAAGAAGGCAACATTACTATCTCCATTCAGGGTGTTGTAAATCACCCCACCGTTCGGTAAAGCCGCCCGGATTTTAGTAATAATCGCCGTAACTTCTGTATTACCCAAAGGCAGGTAATCTTCCCCAACGGTTTTGCCACCTTTGGCTGCTAATTGCGCTTTGATAATTGTGTTGGCAGTGCGTGGGAAAACGTAGTCAGAACCCACTAAGAAAAATTCTTTGCCCTTGTTTTCTAATAACCAATCAACAGAAGGTTCAATTTGCTGGTTTGGAGCCGCACCTGTATAGAAAATGTTGTTAGAACACTCCTGACCCTCGTACTGCACGGGGTACCAGAGCATGTGTTTCTTCTCTTCAAATACTGGCAGTACTGCCTTACGACTGGCAGAAGTCCAGCAGCCGAAGACAACAGGAACTTTATCCTGATCAATGAGCTTTCTTGCTTTCTCTGCAAAGGTCGGCCAGTCCGAAGCACCATCTTCAACAATTGCTTCTATCTGTTTGCCTAAGACACCACCCGCTGCGTTAATTTCCTTAATCGCTAGCTGTTCAGCATCCACGACACTCTTTTCACTAATCGCCATCGTGCCACTGAGGGAGTGGAGAATCCCGACTTTAATCGTGTCACCACTACTGGTAGATGCTGCTGGGGATGCCGAATCTGTTGGGCTTTCTGCTGTTGTTGTTTGACTGCCACCACAAGCTTTCAATAGAAGGCTTGTTCCCAAAGTCGCGGAGCCGTAGACCAAAAATTTCCGCCGTCCGAATCGCCTTGCCATGCCGTGATCTACCCCTCTCTTAAAATTTCAGCCTGTTGATATAGAGACACACATTCAAGCTGTGATATTAGAGCGAGGTTACCCGATCAATTGTTGTCTACGATACAAAAACTTGATTATTTCAGAGTTAGAAAGCGGAACTAGTGGGATCAGCCGTCTTCTGGGCCGTAAATTCAGGATCAGGGCTAGCTAAGAAATTCTCACGGATTCTCGACAAGTCCACGAGAAAACTTATTAAGAATTTCATAAAGTTGTTTAATTTGAACTGTTTATAGCTGCTATAAATGATTTTTATATAACTAGACAGATGCTGCGATTCCTTTCGTGGCTGAGGTGCAAGGCACCAATGCATCCTACTGGGCATAAGTACCCAGCCGTTTTTAACCTACTGCCATCGGTGCAGCTTCAAGAACATCAATCTGTCCGTGCAGATGAAGTGGGAAAAGGGCACGGGGTAAAGAGCGCTTTGGTGTCACCTTGGATCAAGCCATACACGATGCGCCAACTACGCTTCAGGCTCTTAAGTGCAAGTATCCGACAAAAAATTGGTGCTGGGTACGCGCTTGCTGTAGGAATTGCAATTTCAGGAACGATTGCTGGGTTAGCGATTGGAGAGCATTATCAAAATCGGGCAATTGTTCAATTAACCCGCGCCCATCAGCAAGAACATCTGCTTAAAGAATTACAAACAGCCGTATTGCAAGCGCGATCGCACGCTTCCCGCTTTCCTGTCGTCTTGGGAAATCCTGTCTGGCTACGATACGAAAATGAGGAGTTTATTCAAAGCATTGAACAAGCCAAACAAGCGATTTTAGAAACAGAACGCTTTATCAACAATTCCGACAACCTCGCCAAAGCAGATACCGAGACGTTACAAACTATATTACACAGAGCCGATATCACCGTAGAGGGTTACAGAAGCGTTACACAGTCCCTCTTACGGCAAATCAATGCTTGGAACTTGAGACAAGATGAAATTCTGCCAGCACAACAGGAACTATTAAGAAACAGCAGTGGCGAAGTGGCGATCGCGTTAGATCAGCTTTTTGAGCAGTTAAACCAGCTTATTGAGACAGCAAAAGATCAAGACAAGCAAGCAGCTATTACCCTAAAGCGGGCAGGTGCATTGCGAGTGCAAGTTATTGTGTCCAGTATGGTGCTATCAGCAGCGCTTGCTGTGGCACTCGCTTTATACACCAGTAATGCGATCGCCCAACCGATCAAAACCGTCACTAAAGTTGCTCAACAAGTAACAGAAGAGTCTAACTTTGAACTTCGGGTACCTGTGACAACCAACGATGAAGTCGGTGTCCTCGCAACCTCTCTTAATCAACTCATACAACGCATTGCTGTCTACACAAAGGAACTCAAGCTAGCCGAAGCGCAACTCATTCAAACCGAAAAAATGTCCAGCTTAGGTGCAATGGTTGCTGGTGTGGCTCACGAAATCAACAATCCTGTCAACTTTATCTATGGCAACCTGGACTACACCACTGAATACATTCAGGACTTACTTTCATTAGTGCGTCTCTATCAGCAACAATACCCTGAACCACTACCCGTAATTCAAGAGCAGATTGAAGCAATTGAGCTTGACTTTCTTGCCGAAGACTTACCCAAAATCCTCTCCTCCATGAAAGGAGGTGCTGAGCGTATCCGTGAGATTGTTCTATCCCTCAGAAACTTCTCCCGCCTAGACGAAGCTGAAATGAAGGCAGTCAATCTCCATGAAGGAATTGATAGCACGCTAATCCTTCTTAATAACCGCCTCAAGCAAAGAGTTGAAGTTATAAAACACTATGGGGAATTACCACTAGTAGAATGTTCTCCCGCGCAACTGAATCAGGTATTTATGAATATCCTGAGCAACGCTATTGATGCCTTGGAAGTAGGCGAGAAGGAAAGAAAATACGGGGATATGTCTACAAAACTCCCTGCATCTTCCTCCCAACCCCCAATTCCTACAATTCAGATTTGTACCAAAGTACTCGATCAAAACTGGGTAGCAATCTCAATCTCTGATAATGGTTCTGGGATTCCATCCGCAATCAAAGAGCGAATATTTGACCCATTTTTCACAACAAAAGAGCCAGGTAAAGGCACAGGCTTAGGTTTAGCGATTAGCTACCAAATTATTACTCAACATCACGGCAATATTCAGGTACATTCAGCATCGAATCAAGGGACAGAGTTCGTCATTACTTTACCAGTGCGGGCATCAACTACGCACAGTACCCGTTCCACCAATCATACTCTGCTCTCCCATGTGCAGTTTAACGAAGTCAATCACAACTCCTAATCCTTCCTGAGTCTTCAAATTTGTAAAAACAAACGGTTTATCACCTCGCATTTTTTTAGCGTCGCGTTCCATGACACCTAAATCAGCTCCCACTTGAGGGGCGAGGTCGATTTTATTGATTACTAAAAGGTCAGATTTCGTAATTCCGGGGCCTCCTTTCCGGGGAATTTTGTCACCAGCCGCTACATCAATAACATAGATGGTCAAATCAACAAGTTCTGGGCTAAAGGTTGCAGCTAGATTATCACCACCACTTTCTAAAAACACCAAGTCTAAGTCAGTAAATCGCTGTTCTAGCTGTTCAATAGCGGCTAGGTTCATTGAGGCATCCTCACGGATAGCCGTGTGAGGGCAACCCCCCGTTTCAACACCCAAAATGCGATCGCTCTCTAATGCCTGAGAACGCACCAAAAACTGAGCATCTTCTTGGGTATAAATATCATTGGTCACTACAGCGATTTGGCTCGATACCCGCATCGCCTTACACAAAGCATCTAATAAAGCCGTTTTCCCTGAACCCACGGGACCCGCAATCCCAACACGAAAAGCACTCATAGCATTTTGAGCTTTGAATAGTAGTGAAAAATATATAGCATTTCTCTGTTATGCGCGTGTACAGCAGAAAAACCTAACCCCCAACCCCTTCCCACCTCTCCCTAGCCCTCTCCTAAAAGGAGAGGGAAAAGGAATAATGTTTTTAGCTGGAAGGGGAGTAAGAATCAAAGCCTCTCTCCTTGTAGGAGAGAGGTCAAAGTGTACCGCATCCAACCGAGAACCGCTATAGTTACATTATCTTTGGCAAAAGCATCAAACCCTTTGAGCGCTGACCGCTGACAGCTCTCCATCAACTCTGAAATAACCGCGTGTATTGAGTTTCATGCGCCATACTGGCAAGCGCTAATCCCCAGCCACAACTACTTAATTGCTCATCCTTTAAGGCTAAAATGTCTTGGCTAGCCAAAGAGAGGCTACTAGCAAGTTCAAGTAGTAACTGTTGACCTGCTGTTTGACCCAGAGGAATCAGTTTGACACCTGCACCAATCAGATTAGATGCCCAACTATGCAAGTAGCCAAGCACAGAAGCGGTAAGATCTATTTGCCAATAGGCTGAGGCAATGCCAAATGCGATCGCATAATTACAAGGTGTACCTGCTGCTGCTGCCAAATCTGCTAGAGAGATAGGCAATTGTGTCTTGGGTGGTGGTAAATCCCGAAGCAATCGCATTAGAGAGTTCCCCATCTGCCAACTTTGCGATCGCAACTCAGCCGTTTCCTTTGCAGCACTTACCCAAGCATTCCAATACTCTAAAGCCTCAACATCACCACTGATAACACTACGATAAGCTCGCACCATCACTGCTGCTTCCAATCGAATTGCACCATAACGCAGTTCTTGCTCTAGCCAGTACCATAAGCTTTTTGGGTTGTGAATCACACCAGCCTCAACTAAGGCTTCCAATCCATCGGAATAGCTATAAGCACCCACTGGCAACGCCGGACTAGCTAGTTGTAAGAGACGTAGAAGAGATAAATCGTTCAGCATCTCTTCTACTTATCACAAATAGTGTTAAGTTTTGATTTTTGGCAACGGCTGTTATGGATGTGATTGATTAGCAGCGATCGCCTACTGCCACTAACCTCTCCTAGTGATGAGCTAGAGTCGCATTTTCACTCTGTCTGCGATCGCACCTTGTTGTACCAGTGATTTTATACAGACACAAGAAATTATAAATTATAAATTAGCCCGTATACATTGATACTTATACTTAGTGACTTTTAATATAAATTTATTTAGATTAGTGTTTGTAAGAGCCTTAAGATAATTAACTTCTTCTCAATTAATTGTCTAAGCCGTTAAATCCATAGGGAAAGAACCTTTATGCTAACCGAAGCCAAAGACCAGTCTCCTCATCATGTTGTCATCGTTGGTGGCGGATTTGGTGGGCTTTATGCCGCAAAGGCTCTCTCAAAGGCACCTGTAAAGGTCACGCTAATTGATAAACGAAATTTTCACCTGTTTCAGCCATTGCTTTATCAGGTGGCGACAGGTGGCTTATCGGCTGGTGATATTTCCTCTCCCTTGCGAGCCGTCTTAAGCCGTCAGAAAAATACAGAAGTGCTGATGGGGGAAGTGACGAAAATAGACCCTCAGCAGCAAACCGTCAAAGTACAAAACCGAGAACTCAATTACGACAGCCTCATCGTTGCGACAGGCGTTAGCCACCACTACTTTGGCAACGAGCAATGGGCACCCAAAGCTCCAGGCTTGAAAACAGTAGAAGATGCGCTAGAAATGCGGCGTCGTATCTTTGTTGCGTTTGAAGCCGCAGAAAAAGAAACAGACCTAGAAAAGCGCCGTGCTTGGTTAACTTTTGTCTTAGTGGGAGGTGGCCCAACAGGAGTCGAATTAGCTGGGGCGATGGCAGAACTTGCCTACACCACCTTGAAGAACGACTTCCGCAACATCGACACATCGGAAGCCAAAATTCTACTGATAGAAGGCATGGATCGAGTTTTGCCGCCTTATCCACCTGAGTTGTCGGCAAAAGCTCAAGCCTCACTAGAGCGTTTGGGAGTGACGATTCAAACCAAGGCTATGGTTACCAACATTGAAGATGATGTTGTGACTATCCGTAAAGGTGATGAGACTGAACAAATTGCGGCGCGGACTGTCTTGTGGGCGGCTGGAATGAAAGCTTCTGGAATGGGTGAGGTTATTGCCAAAGCAACGGGGGCCCAACTCGATCGCGCAGGGCGAGTGATAGTAGAACCAAACCTCAGTGTACCGAACCATCCAAATATTTTTGTCATTGGTGACTTAGCGAACTTCCCTCACCAAAATGACAAACCCTTACCGGGTGTTGCACCCGTTGCGATGCAAGAAGGACAGTATGTTGCTCGTCTTATCAAGCAACGCTTCAAAGGAAAGACATTACCGGAATTCCACTACAACGACTACGGCAGCTTAGCGGTAATTGGGCGCAATGCGGCAGTTGTAGACTTAGGCTTTATCAAGTTTGCTGGCTTCCCAGCTTGGCTTGCCTGGATTTTTATCCACATCTTCTATTTGATTGAGTTTGACAACAAACTGCTCGTGCTGATTCAGTGGGGCTGGAACTACTTCACCCGTAAACGTGGGGCGCGTTTGATTACGAATCAAGATACCCCACCTCTGAGTGTTGAAGAAGAGAGTGATTATCGAACACCCGTTGAGGTGTAGCCGAGATTGGGCTAATTCGGTTAGAAGGAAAGGAATAAATTGCTCCTTTTCGGCTTTGCCTTGCCCGAATCGTCCTGGTACAACAGAATTCAACGGGTATTAACCAATTGATAAGCGATCGCCCTCATCTTTTGAGGAAAGCGGTATCGTGGATAAATGCAACACATGGCTGTGCGATACAATGCGCGATCGCACATCTTGTGTCCGTTCCCGTTCTCCGAGCCAAGTCTTCTGGAGAAGCGGTAGAATTTCCTGAAGAATAGGGCAATTCGCCGAAGACATGCCTTCCTCCTCACACTCATGAGCAATTTTCCAGATTTATCCAGCCACGGTTTCAGGGTCGTTAGAGAGTTAGGTCACAATCGCGCTGGTGGGAGAGTGACCTATCTTGCTATTCCTCTGCCTTCAGCCTCCTCCCTGGCTAAGGGGAAAATGGGGGGGCAACCCATTGTTATTAAGCAATTTCAATTTGCAAAACGTGGCACTAATTGGTCAGACTACGATACCATCGAGCGCGAAATCCAAGTTTTGCGAGGACTAAATCATCCCGGTATCCCTCGCTACTTAGGGTCTTTTCAAACCTCACAAGGCTTTTGCCTAGTGCAGGAATATAAAAGGGCACCCTCTCTCGTCGTACCCCGCAGTTTTGACCCAGATGAAATTAAGCAAATTGCAGTTTCTTTGCTTTCCATTTTGGTTTACCTGCAAAATCGCATTCCTGCCATTAGTCATCGAGATCTCAAACCGGAGAATATCTTGGTGGATGACAAGATCAATGTTTTCCTCGTAGATTTCGGCTTGGCGAGGATTGGTGATAGTGAAGTGGCTGTAAGCAGCGTCGCCAAAGGCACAATTGGGTTTATGGCACCCGAACAGCTATTTAATCGGCAGTTGAGTGAGGCATCCGACCTCTATGGTTTAGGGGCAACCCTAATTTGCTTGCTAACTGGTACGCCATCTACAGCGATTAGCAACTTAATTGATGACGACTACCGAATCAACTTCAAGCATCTTGTTCCGAAGCTGAGTCTGCGTTGGATTGAGTGGCTGCAAAAGATGGTTGAACTCAAACCAAAAGACCGTTTTCCTGATGCAGCAACGGCACTGGAAGCTCTCAAACCTATCTACGTTATCCGTGTCCCAGAAGTTAAGCTCAATCAAACGAATTTGGAATTTACCGCCAAAAAACTCGGTGAAAAGTTAAGTCAAACGATTACCATTACTAACTCGGTTCCGGATACGGTTCTGGAAAGTCGCTTGGAAGTTGCCTCGCATTTAAGTGACCCACCGCATACTCCTGACTTCCACAGATGGATTTGGCTGGAACAGTCTGAGTTTATCGATAATAATGCGCTGTGCAAAATCACGGTTGACACCAGTCGGCTGATGGCAAACAAGACCTTTGAGCGAGAGCTTTTAATTCACAGCAATTCTCAGCCAGAAACTCAGATTGTCAACATCAAAGTCAATACAGCTCCAGTGCCAATCGCTACAAAAAAAATGCCTTATTTTTCCCTGGCTTTACTGGTGTTTTTTGCAGCGGTGGCAACTTGGGTTGAAACCTCAGCTTGGGAGGGGATTGTCAACAAAAGTGGGACATTGGGAATGGCGATCGCAATTTTTGTGTCCGCCTTTGTTGCCTTGTTGGGAGTAATGGCAGCCGTCACTTCTAACTTTATCTCTAATGTTGTCGCGAAGATTAGATCCAGATTTGGGCTACCGCTAAAAGCGCTGGATACTGTAGCAGCGGTATTTTTTGCCGGAGTAGCCGCAATGATGGTTACAGGGTTCGGGGCGAAATTTCGAGCCACAAATGCTGCGATCGCTGCCTTTGCTGCTGTTGATGCTGTGGTGTTTATGGCAGCCTTTGAGGGCGAAGGCGTTGCGGCAAGTTGCTTAAATCGAGGATTTAGTAAAACATTGGCTTGCGGAGTGTCTATATTGTCAGGAGCTTTAGGAATTAGTTTAGGGATTGGGTTTAAATTAGGATTTTTCAATAATCTACCAGTCATGTCTGCTGTGTTAGGAACCAGCTTTCCCTTAGCAGCAATGCTTCTTTATCCCCCCCTAGAGCGTGCAAGGCGAATTGCTAATTACCGGAAGTTGGAAGGGCATTTAATTAAGCCGTAATTAGTTTAGTAGGGTGGGCAAGATTGCCCACCTTATTTTAATTAGGGCAAAGTGTTTAGATGTCTAGTAGCTTCTGAGACTGCTCTTAGACTGAGGCTGAGGAATTGAAGCTTCTGAAAATCACTGGCTTCCATGTTCTCTTTATTTAAAGTCTCAAGTATTCTGCTCTGGAGCTTGTCGATAATCTTATCTTGGTTCTCTAGCCGCTGGTTTCTTGACATTTCCACTTCTTACCAATGAGCTATAGCTGCTCTTCCGATAATAATATCTGTATTCAGATTAAGTTGTGGTCTATCAGGCAACTTTAAGGCAGATCTGTAACATCGCTGTAAAGACAACAGCCCTAAACCAGGTAGATTGCGATGAGGTAACGAAATCAAACGCTACAAGAGCTATGCGTTGGGTTATCTATCCTTCGGAAACGCGATCGCTTTACCCAACCACCTATGTCTTTCCAGTCATATAGCCATCAGCAGTCAGCTTTGGGCGGTCAGCTTTCGGTCAAAGCGGCTCTAGTTAAGAAACGCTCTTCTCCCCTTAATGTCCTAACATTCGTGGCTACTGCTATAACAACCTCTCTTACCTCTTGCCCATTTATGGCGATTCTCGTATCAGTGAGGTACATCTTACTTTCTTGCCTATTCCCTTCGGGTGCGCTTCCTCATCCGGAGGTTCCCTCCGGATGCCAGCGTCACCCAATTCCCCATTCCCAATTCCCGAAAACCCAGAACCTTTTACCTCATCCAAAGGAGAACTGCTATATAACTGGTGAGTTATTTTACCTCAGTAGCACTATGTAGTACAGAATATTTGTTCCAACAGATTGATAAGTCAGAGTTGGAGTAAGGATTGTCTATGAAGATTTTTCCAATTCGATTAAAACCTGAACAAGATTTAAAAGCCAGCCTGAAAACGTTCGTAGAACAAAATAATATCCAATCAGGCTTTATCCTTACTACTGTTGGTAGCCTCAAACAAGCAACCCTACGCTTTGCGAGTCAAGACGAAACTCAAGTATTTGAGGAAAGATTTGAGATAGTTTCCCTGGTTGGTACGCTTTCCACTCACGGACTTCATCTACATATTTCCCTATCTGATAAAAATGGTAAAACTATTGGCGGACATCTCGTAGATGGTTGCATTATCTATACAACCGCAGGATAATTGTCGGCACTACTGAAAATTTCACATTTCTGAGAACAGGAGATACTGTTACTGGCTACAAGGAGCTAGAAATTCAACCTAAAATTGAACCATCCTGATAAATATAGCAGTCGCCAAAGCTGTTAGGACAATTTCGTGATAGCCGCCTACAGTAGCTTATTGTGTGAGTTGATCATTGTCCTAAGCTGCCTGTCCGTTGCTATACCTGGACTTGAATAAATCAAAGATAGGTTAACACCCTAACCTCCTTCTCTACAAAGAAACGCGAAAGAGAAGCTTTAAATAGATATTACATCTACCCAATCACTATATTGAGAATCTCTATTTTCGGTAATTGCTGTAATCTTTTCTCGAATTGATTCAGTTATTGGTCTAGTTTTGGGAAGTTCATAGTTCTCAACTTTTTTAACAGGAGTAACCTTAGCCGCTGTCCCACTCAAGAAAACTTCGTCAGCGATAAATAGCTCAGATTTATCAACAGGTCGTTCTAGGGTTTTAATTCCTAAATTTCTCGCAACAGTAATCACGCTATCCCTAGTAATGCCTTCTAGAATATCCTGGTCAAAACCCGGAGTAATTAGTTCTCCGTTTCTGACTATGAATATATTCATGCCAGAAGCTTCACTGACTTTACCTTGAGAATTGAGTAAAATCGCTTCGTCGAAACCAGATTCAAACGCTTCAGTTTTTGCTAAAGAAGAAGTAATATAAGCAGCGCTGATTTTCGCTCTGAGGGGCAAACTCCGGTCTTCTTGCCGATACCAAGAACTAATCCGGCAACTAATTCCTTCTGGAGGTAGATAATCGCCAATTTCTAAGCCGTAAACAAAAAAGTCTTTTTCAATGTTATGGAGTCTAGGGGAAATTCCTAAACCTGAGGTATAAATAAACGGTCTAATATAGAACGACGCTGTTGGCTTATTTTGCTCTACAAATTGAATGATAATTTGCTTAATTTTATCGGCTGGTAAATCGTAGTGAAGAAATTTAGCACTATTACTTAATCGTTGGCAATGTCGCTCTAATCTAAATAGTAGGACTTGCTGAGAATTCTCAGGGTTGGGGATACCACGTAATCCCCCAAGCGCTCCTGTCCCGTAGTGTAAGGCGTGGGTTGCAATAGAAACATTCGCTTCTGCAAAAGGTAAAAATTTATTTTGAAAATAAGCAACGGGTAGGAAATTATGCATTATCGAAATGAACTAATAAATTGAATAGGTTTAGCCTTATGAGTATAAGGGATTACCCAGATTAAAGAGCTAGTACAACTTTATCCAGTTTTACTAGAACAGTGCCAAAGATGAAATTGGCAGGATACGACTGCTACAGAAAGGTTTGGTGAGGATTAAGTCGAGAATTATGAGATTAATAATGATTCTGTGTTCAAGCTTTGAATTTCTACTGAATCTCCTACCTGGAGTGTTCCGAGTTGTGCTGGAACTAAGTTTTGCCCAAACCAAACTTTTCTATCCCAGAGGCGATATTTAGCTAGCGTGACTAATGGCTCTTTTCCTCGAATTCCTTGCGTTTGATCAATTGTGGTAACCACACAGCGATCGCATCCCTTAACGACATGAAATAGAATCGAACCAATGCGGATTTGTCGCCAAGTATCTTCAGCAAACGCCTCACAACCAGAAACGACCAAATTGGGACGGAAGCGATTCATTGGGACAGGCTCATCCAATCGCTCATTTAAATCTTGGAGCGATGCTTCAGACGTTAGTAAAAATGGAAACGCATCAGCAAAACTCACTAGCTCATTTTGCATCGAATAATGAGAACTGACTAGTCGGTGCGAGCGTTCTGGCATGAACACCAACTGACAGGAGGTTCCTAGAAACTCACTAAACCACTGATTAACTTCTGCTGTCAGAGAGATTGCCTCACAGAAATCATTCCACACTTGGACAAAGATGGTATCGCCACTATCAAGGGATGTTGGGATAGCAATACTTCCATGATTAGGAGCCTCAACAATTAACTGATTTCCTTCTAGGCGTACACCAATCAACGCCATACGAGGAAACTTACGCTGTGTCATGAACTTTCCCGTTTCATCAACTAACATCCAGCGTCTATCGTATTGAAAGCCACGGTTCTCAACCTGAGCCGTTTGTAAGGAAATGCCCCCCGCCGATTTAATGGGGTAAATGTATATTCCACTCAATTTGATTTGAGCCATGTTAAGCAAAAAATTAAATACGATTAGTCTTAATTAATATAAAGGATTCCTTCAGTTGCGACCTGATACAACTTGAGTAAGTTTAACTAAAACAGTTATGAGAATGAGGTTCAGATTCTCGCCTTCATGAATCATTTAGAACGGCTATAGCAGAAAACCGTCAGCTATCAGGCATCAGCTTTGTTGTTTTCCTGAGTAGTAGCGCTGTTTCACAACCTTATAGCTGTAGCCAGTAGGGGTAGCACCCCAGCTTTGAGCAGAATTTTTTGCCAGCACTCGTTAAAATCACAAAGAGGAACAGCCCGAACTTCGATGAAGTCACGAAACGATTAGGTGTGCAAGTTGTCTAGTCTCCTACGTTACAACTAGGAGAGACAGAGCCAAAAATAGCTCTTAAAACAGCGTCCGTAGATTTAATGAAAGCGAGTTATGACGAGTGTAATTCAATCTCCTTACGCAGAAGAACAAATAACCGCATGGCTGCGGGGTTTATTCACGGTTGCTTGGGCAGACGGTCATTTTGACCCAGAAGAACAAGAGATACTTACCCAAATCGCGCAAGAAGAACTAGCTCCTTCAAAGGATTTGTCCTCGCTTGATGAACCCATCTCGGCGGAGGAACTTGCGGCGGCTTTGGGTAATGACTCGGCAAGGGCAGAGAATTTCTTGAGAACGGCTGTGATGGTAGCGCTAGCAGACGGTGTGTACTCAACCACGGAAGCAGATGTTCTACATGAGTTCTGTGAAGCACTGGGGTTGAAGGTGGAGGCGCTAGAATCACTGCGGCTGACGCTTTATGACAGCAAAGCCACTACGGCAGCTAACCCAATAGCTGAATTAGCTCAGGAACCAGGAACGTCTCCTCACCCCCATTCCGATGTTCTGCACCCAGTACGGGAGTGGCTAGATGGCATGGAAATTCATGACCCACGGTTAGCACGATTTATGTGCAAATTGATTCCAGCTCAATGCCCTTTCGAGCGGGATGTCAAGCTATTTGGACACAAAATCGTCCACATCCCCCCACTGTGCAAGATTAATCCCCTCTATGAGCAGTTAGTCGGCTTGCGTTTTAGGGCTTTATCCTATCTGGCAGATGAGAAGGGTGAGGATATCTCAGACTATTGTTAGGTAATCAGTGGTTAGTCGCTGACAACTAACTACCAATAACCAACAACTAACAACTAAACAATGCAATTTATTGACCAAGCGGAAATTGAAGTAGAAGCAGGCAAGGGTGGCGATGGCATTGTCGCATTCCGGAGGGAGAAGTATGTGCCTGCGGGTGGGCCTGCGGGTGGTAATGGGGGACGTGGTGGTGATGTTATCTTAGTCGCTGACCAAAACCTACAAACCTTACTGGACTTCAGATACGCCCATCACTTCCAGGGTGAGAACGGTGGGCGCGGAGGGCCGAATAATCGGACAGGTGCAGATGGAGGCGATCGCATTATTGAAGTTCCTTGTGGTACGGTCATCTATGATGCTCATACGGATGAAATCGTGGGCGATTTGGTGGAACCGGGGCAAAGGCTTTGTGTCGCCAAAGGTGGAAAGGGAGGTTTGGGAAACAAGTACTTCCTGAGTAATCGCAATCGGGCGCCAGAGTATGCTTTACCGGGACTTGAAGGCGAGAAACGCACTTTACGCATGGAGTTGAAGCTACTGGCAGAAGTGGGGATTATTGGTTTACCGAATGCTGGTAAATCTACCTTGATTTCGTCTCTTTCTGCTGCCCGACCAAAGGTAGCCGACTATCCCTTTACAACACTGATTCCAAATTTGGGTGTTGTGCGTAAGCCAAATGGTGACGGTACAGTTTTTGCGGATATTCCTGGACTAATCGCTGGGGCGCATCAGGGGACAGGTTTGGGTCACGATTTTCTGCGTCATATTGAGCGCACACGCTTGTTGCTACACCTGATTGATGCGACGGCTGATGATGCGATCGCTAATTATCAAATTATTCAAGAGGAGTTACACGCTTATGGGCGTGGGTTACCAGAACGTCCTCAAATTCTTGCTCTCAACAAGGTGGATGCTGTTGACAAAGAAACTGTAGATGCTATTGCAACTCAACTAAGCCAGCTAACTCAGGTGCCAGTATTTCAGATTTCAGCGGCTACTCGCCTTGGATTAGACCCACTCTTACAAAAAATCTGGCAATCTCTCGACCAGCTAGCCCCTATTGAAGTGCCGACTCTAACTGGACTTTGACATTCTCTAGATTGGAATAGGGTGTGAGGAAAAGCAATTTTCCTGATTTGTTTGGACAATTGCTCGTAGGTGTTTATCTTGCTGAATGCGCGAAGGGGTAGGTGTTTTTGAGAATTTGCTCTAAGAATCGACTGGATTCTTGATGAGACAATGGTTTGAAGCTATCACCCGCACAGAGGGATTCGCGCACCATAGCAGGTAAGGGTTTCAGCAATTTTGATTCTTGACAAGAAGCAGGTTTTTGGAGATGATTGGAACATCCGCGCAAACGAACCTTGAAAACTTCATACAGTCAGCCTTTCAGGTTGCCGCTCTCTCAATTACCTTGAATCCCTATCAGGGATTGAAACCTGCTGTACCAAGCCCTAAAGTTACCGCATCAGACTCTCAATTACCTTGAATCCCTATCAGGGATTGAAACGGATACTTTACCCAGCGACCAGCAGACGAACATCCTCTCAATTACCTTGAATCCCTATCAGGGATTGAAACTGCTATAGCGGTGGACATTCGTCAGCACTAACAGCGATCCTCTCAATTACCTTGAATCCCTATCAGGGATTGAAACGTAATTCTAAGAGCGAACATTTGTACTACCTTGCCTCTCAATTACCTTGAATCCCTATCAGGGATTGAAACGTGAACTACCTACAAAAAAAAGCGGCACCTACCGCTCTCAACTCTCAATTACCTTGAATCCCTATCAGGGATTGAAACTTCTACCTTAAGTTTCCTGACTTTCTCCATCAACTCTCAATTACCTTGAATCCCTATCAGGGATTGAAACTTGCTCGGTATCGGCTTGAGCATCAATTACAGTCTGCTCTCAATTACCTTGAATCCCTATCAGGGATTGAAACATGGGCTTTCATGTCGATCGCACGCCCTTCAGGACTCTCAATTACCTTGAATCCCTATCAGGGATTGAAACCAGCCTTGATAATTGCAGCGATCGTTTCGCTCCTCTCTCAATTACCTTGAATCCCTATCAGGGATTGAAACTTGATTGAACCAAAATCTAATCCACAAATAGCAAACTCTCAATTACCTTGAATCCCTATCAGGGATTGAAACCGCACCCTTACGCCTGAGACTGAATCAGTATTGCTCTCAATTACCTTGAATCCCTATCAGGGATTGAAACTTTCTAAAGTGATGAAGTTCCGAACTGTAGGATCTCTCAATTACCTTGAATCCCTATCAGGGATTGAAACAAGGAAAATGATGAGCGCATAGACAAGCTGGAAATTCTCTCAATTACCTTGAATCCCTATCAGGTACATAAAATAGGGGTTAGGAAGCTTCTCTTACTGCGAAGTACTAGCATCCAACCCCAGATGATTCAATTTAGTTAATTTTTGATACCCCCAAGGGAATTCGAATCCCTGTCGCCTCCGTGAAAGGGAGGTGTCCTAGGCCTCTAGACGATGGGGGCTTGTTTTCACACCTTTATAAGATTAGTAGGTATTTCAGTATCTGTCAACTACCTGCTGAACTCAACTTAGCACCCGCACTTTCCACAACTCACTTAATCCCCTTACGCCATTGGGCTAACCGTTGTTGAGCCTCGGCATCTAAGGAATTGAATAAAAAACGACCCTGAGACTGTTTCTGGGGTCGCTGTCGGCGACGAGTTCGACGCGCCGTAAATTCAACATCACTTGCCAACTGCTGAGACGACATCCATTCTGCCCCGTACCCTACCACCGTAAGTTGCTGCGCTCGATCTGAAGTCGCAACGATTAATCGCTGGGTTAGCCGACTAATATTGAATCGGAAGGAAGCACAGAACTTCTCGATGTAGGTGTCTGCCGTCTGTCCAAAATCTGTATAGCAAATTGATAAATGAGTTGTTAAGACTTCCGAGTAAATGGGTGTATTTTGAGCATGAGCATCAAAAACAACCTGAGTTTTATAGCCTTGAAAGGCACTGTAATTGATTAAAGCTTCAACTAACTCTTGGCGAGCTGCTTCCAAGCCATCGCAATCACGGGTCTTTTTCAAACAAGACCAAGCTCCGATGACGTTATAGCCATCAACTAGTAAAACAGCCTGTGGTGAGGAACGGGGCATTCTTCAAGGCCAATATGTTGCTGTAGGATTTTATCAGTAACCTAATATTAACAATAGTTTACAGAAATCAGTTTAGAGCAATCAGTGTTGAAATCTCCTTCCCAATCGGAAGTATGACTTTAAAACGATGATGGATCTGTTCATGGTTAACTGTTAAGCGTTAACAGTCAACCCATAAAGGGAATAAACCTTCTGCCTTCTGCGATAAGAACCCAAGCCCTAGTTGACGAAAGCTGTACAAAAAAAAGGAGACTGGAGGTACGTCTTCTCCAATCCCCATCGAATAACGTTCAATCAGAAACTACTCAAATTGCAACATTTGCTTCTTGCATCAGTCGTTGCTTGAGGCGTTCCGGGTCACCCTGATCAACAACTTGACCTTGTTCCAACAGAAAAGCACCGTCACAATAATTCAGTTCATCCAAGCGGTGCGTGACCCATAACGCTGTCAACTCACGACTTTTGACAAGGTTTCGCACTTGCGCGACTAAATCCAGTTGAGTATCTGGATCAAGCAAAGCTGTGGGTTCATCTAAAAGTATGACCTCGCACTGACGTGCGATCGCGCCTGCGATCGCAATTCGCTGCTTCTGCCCACCACTTAGGGCATAAATCGGGCGTCGCTGCAAATCTAGCAACTTGACTGCCGCTAGCGCCTCTCTCACCCGCGCATTCACCTGAGCAATAGAAAGCTTTTCCTCCACCAGACCAAAAGCCACATCTGCACCGACTGTAGGCATGACTAGCTGATGATCGGGATTTTGAAAGACAAAGCCTACTCCTGACGAAATCTGAATTTCACCGGACTGAGGCTGCAATAGCCCTGCTAGCAACCTCAGTAACGTTGATTTTCCACTTCCATTGGTACCCAGGAGCATCCAAAACTCGCCTTTGGGAACATCCAAAGAGCAAGATTGTAAAACAGCCGCTCCTTGAGGCCAACTGAAGCAAAGATCTCGCACATGAATTGCCGCTTGGCTCATGGCGTTAGTTGCTGTTGTATTCATTCAGCCAGAGCAAAGAATCCTGGAGTACGCCCTGCTCCAGCGGCCCCAGATTTCTGAGAAATTACGACGGCAGTAATTTGATCGCTAAGAACACCAACTTTCTTTTCCGGTTGGTGATCACATTTGAGTTCCAAAAGCTGAGGACTATCAGAGCGCATCGCTTTGATAATTTCCTGGTAAGTTGCTTCTGCCTCTTCTGCTGACTTGCGTTGCACAGACAGCGGCATAGGTGTGTACTTTAAAGTCAGGTCAATAGTGAACATGCGGTGTCAAGCGGCAAATATTCCGTACATATACTTTCTTTATTATCTTAGACACGCGCCAACACAATTATGAGAGCGGGAAGGCAGTACGGCTTACTACATAGCACTTGGAAGTCATCACAGGTAGGCTTTTTAACATAGCTCATCTAAATAGAGTGGAAATCTTAGAGACTTTCACATAAGATATTGAGTACAGTAAAGAAAAGTAAATTTTACTCATAACCGAGCCATAATCTGCTTAATCAAAGCAGCGTTATATGTAGGTTAAGAGCTTTTCTTTGGTACTCATAAATTCTTGGAGATCTTCGTTATGACAATCGCAGTCGGACGTGCGCCAAGTAGTCGAGGATGGTTTGACGTCGTCGATGACTGGCTAAAGCGCGATCGCTTCGTCTTCGTCGGCTGGTCAGGGCTACTACTATTCCCCTGCGCCTAC